>Ga0209590_10000483_pt1 | contig 13160 bp, 12 predicted proteins | sample CZO8metaG_FD_188353 | JGI IMG/M metagenome (GOLD analysis project Ga0209590, IMG submission 188353) | Vadose zone soil microbial communities from the Eel River Critical Zone Observatory, Northern California, USA - CZOApr15con1.8 metaG... | ecosystem: Environmental > Terrestrial > Soil > Vadose...
CAGTCGAACTTCCGAGTCGTGGGCTTCACGGAGCAGCCGACCCTGCACGCGCTGGCGAAAGTGGCTCAGAGCCACAAGCTCCCGCTCGTGGACGACCTCGGCTCCGGCGTACTCCTCCCGCCAAGAGACACTTTGTCACTTGGCGACGAGCCGTCGGCGAAGGAGAGTCTCGCGGCGGGCGCAGATCTCGTCACGTTCTCCGGCGACAAGCTGCTCGGCGGTCCGCAGGCGGGGATCGTGGTCGGCCGCGCAGACCTCGTCGAGAAGCTGCGCCGGCACCCGCTACAACGTGCGCTCCGCGCGGACAAGCTGACGCTCGCGGCACTCGAGGGAACTCTCTCCTTGTACTTGGACGCGCCGGAGAAGATCCCCGTACTGCGCATGCTGCGCGACGACCGCGTGCTCGAACGTGCAGAGCGCCTCGCAGCCCTCACCGGCGGAACCCTCGAGGAGACGGTCGCGCGCGTCGGCGGCGGCGCGCTGCCGCTGGCCGAGCTGCCGAGCTTCGCGTGCGCCGTCGAACAAGGGCTCGCGGCGCCGCTGCGCGCGGCCGAGCCGCCCGTCGTCGGGATCGTCCGCGACGGCAAACTCTTGCTCGACTGCCGCACCCTCGCCGACGACGAGGTGGAGGACGTTGCGCGGGCCGTTGCCGCTGCGCGTGCATGAACGAGTCTCCGGAGTCACAGCTCTGGAATTTGATGCGCGGTGCTCTGACCGCGCGCGTGCTCGGCATCGTCGCCGAGCTGGGCGTCGCAGATGCTCTCGCCGAAGGGCCACAGCCGGTCGCCGACGTGGCGCGGGACGTCGGCGCTGACACGGACATGCTGTTCCGGTCGCTGCGCGCGCTCGCGAGCGACGGCGTCTTCGCCGAAGACGAGCCCGGTGTGTTCCGCAACACGGCGGCCTCGGAGAGGCTTCGCCGCGGCGGCGGTTGGGACGACTTCGCGCACCTCTTCGGGAGCGTGTTCTTGCGTTCGGCCGGCGCGCTCGAGGCGGACGGCGAGCCGACGTTCGAGCGGCTCCACGGCGCCGACTACTGGGCGTGGCTCGCCGCGCACCCGGACGACCGCGCCGCGTTCGACCGCGCGATGGAGCAAGGGAAGGAGGGCCGCATCGAGCGTCTGGACACGGTCGAGTGGCGCGGCGACGAGACGGTCGTGGACGTCGGCGGTGGCAACGGGTCACTCCTCCGCCTGCTGCTCGACCGCCACCCCGGTCTACATGGGATCGTCTTCGACCTGCCGGAGACCGTCCGCGACGAATCGTCGTTCGGCGACCGGCTCGAGTTCGTCGCCGGCAGCTTCTTCGAGAGCGCGCCGCGCGGCGACGTCTACGTGCTCTCAACGATCCTCCACGACTGGGATGACGAGCGCGCCGAGGCGATCCTGCGCACAATTCGCGCTGCGGCGCCCGACGGCGCGCGCCTGATCCTGGTCGAAGGCGTCGTCGAGCCGGGCAACGAACCGGACGGCGCCAAGTGGCTCGACCTGCTGATGCTCGCGATCTCCGGTGGGCGCGAGCGCGACGAGGCGCAGTGGCGCGCGCTGCTCGAGCGCGGTGGCTTCCACGTCGAGCGGATCGGCAAGGGGGTCATCGAGGCGCGATGCCGCTGACGCGATCGCTCAGCGTGGCTCTAGCGCTTCTGTGTCTCGCCGGCTGCGGCGCGAATCACGTTCGCGCGCGGCCGATCACCAACAAGGGGCAGTTGCTGTGGGAGTTCGAAGCGCTGCTACACGACACTTTTGGCAACCGACAAGTCTGCGCGTCTGGACGGTGGGCACAACGTTTCACCTCTGGCGCGTGCTCACCGCTCGCTGTGTACTCCCCATACTGGTACGTCTTCGCAGACGCGCACCGCTCAACGTTCCACGTCACTGACAAGCAGGCGACCAACTTCGGGAACTATCCACAACCCGTCTTGGTCGACGGAAAGAACATCGCATGTGATAAGGCGTCGACGCGCTTCCTGATCACTTACGTCGATGCGGCGTCACTGACGCTCGGCTGCAGCGCCGCCGGCTACGTTCGTTGAGATGCCGCTGACCGTCGGCACAGCGGGGCACATCGACCACGGCAAGACGTGGCTCGTGCGCGCGCTCACGGGCAAGGACACCGACCGGCTGCCCGAGGAGCAGGCGCGCGGCATCTCGATCGACCTCGGCTATGCGCCGCTCGACCTGCCGGACGGGCGGCGGCTGTCGCTGATCGACGTCCCGGGTCACGAGCGCTTCGTCCGCAACATGGTCGCCGGCGCGACCGGCATCGACCTCTTTTTGCTCGTGATCGACGCCGGCGAGGGCTCGCGGCCGCAGACGCACGAGCACCTCGCGATCCTGCGCCTCCTGGGCATCGACCGCGGCGTCGTCGCAGTGACGAAGGTGGACACCGTCGAAGCGGAGACGCTGGAGCTCGCCGTCGAGGAGGCGCGCGAGCTGGTACCCGGTGCACCGGTCGTCGCGGTCAGTGCCAAGACAGGCGAAGGATTGGCCGAGCTGCGCGCGGCGCTCGCGAAGGTCGCGGTCGAGAGCGAGCCCGTTCCGTGGCCGACGCGCCTCTACGTCGACCGCGTCTTCACGCTGCGCGGGATCGGCACCATCGCCACCGGAACGCTGTGGTCGGGCACGCTCGCCGAGGGCGACGAGCTGCGTGCGGAACCGGCCGGGATCGACGTGCGCGTGCGCAGCGTGCAAGTGCACGACGAGCCGGTCGAGTTTGCGGAAGCGGGACAGCGTGTCGCCGTCGCGCTCCCCGGAATCGAACGAAGCGCGTTGCGTCGCGGCGACGCGCTCGTTGCGCGCGACGCCTTTCCCCCGAGTTACCGCCTCGACGTCGCGCTCGAGGAGCTCGAGCCGATCGCCGACGGCGCGCGTGTGAACGTCCACCACGGCACCTCGCACACTGCCGCGCGCGTTGTCCGTGCGGGGGATCGCTACGCGCAGCTGCGGCTCGCGGAGCCGGTCGTCGCAGCGCGAGGCGACCGCATCGTGCTGCGAACCGGGACGACCGTCGGCGGCGGAGTCGTGCTCGATCCAAAGCCGCCGCGCGCACTCGATCCCGAGCGGCTTCAGGTCTTGGAGCAGGGCGACAGCGCGACGATCGTCCGGGCGATCGTGCGGGCGCCCGTGACCGGGCCCGAGCTGCAGGCGCACGCACTGCTCGCTCCGGGAGAGCTCGCGCGCGGACTGACCGCGGTGCGCGCGGCCGGCGACTGGTACTTCGCGCCCGAGTGGCTAGCCGAGTTGCGCTCGCGCGTGCGCGCCCGGCTGGAGGAGCGCGCGCTGCGCGAGCCGCTCGATCCCGGTCTGCCGCTCGGGCAGCTGCTCGCAAACCGTCCGTGGGCGAACGCGATCGCGCCCCTGCTCGAGCTGGAACGGCGCGGCGGCAAGGTCTACCTCCCCGGCACGGCGGCGTCGCTCGGCGGCCGGGAGGAAGAGGCGGCGCGGCTCGAGGCGGAGGTCGCGGCGGCAGGCGTGGCGAAGGTCGAGGACCGCGAGCTCGCCGCATTCCTCGAGCACGCGGGACGGCTTCGCCGCGTCGGCGACGGCTTCGCGGTCTCGACCGAGTTGTACGACCGTGGCGTCGACGCGATCCGCTCGCTCGATCCGATCACGCTCGCAGCTTTCCGCGACGCGCTGGGGATCTCGCGGCGGAACGCGCAGATGCTGCTCGAGCGCTACGACGCCGACGGGCTGACGCGCCGCGTCGGCGACGAGCGTGTGCTAAGAAGGGCGGCAAGGACATGAGCGAACGGGAGCTGATCGAGCGCTACAACGACGCGTGGAACGCGCACGATGTGGACGCAGCAATTGCGATGCATGCGCCAGACATCGTCTTCCACAATTGGTCGGTCAACGAGCGCGCGGAGGGCGCAGAGGCGGTGAAGGAGCACGTTTCGCAGATCCTCCGCAACTGGCCGGACATCCAGTTCCGTACACGTCGGGTCTACGTGCGCGAGGGTCTTGTCGTGAGCGAGTGGACGGCAACGGCGACAAGAGACGGCAAGAAGCTCGAGTGGGACGGGATCGACGTCTTTCCTATCGAAGACGGGCTGATCAAACGGAAGGACGTCTACTCCGGCTTCGGCGCGGCACGCGAGATCGGTTGAACACGTAGCTGCAGCACGTCCGGCCGTGAGTAATGGCCGGCCGGATCGAAGCGCTGCCGTTCCTCGTACAGCAGCTGCGGATCGAGGTCGGCATACAGCACGCCCTCTTCGTCCCAGAGCGGGCCGGCCAGGTACTCGCCGTTCGGCGCGACGATCGCCGAGCCGCCGCGGCCGAGCAGATCCGCACCCTCGGCGATCGGGACATCGGCGGGGTAGCTCGACACCCGTTGGAACACGGAGCATGAGAGGACGAATGCGCGCGCCTCCCGCGCGATGTGCCGGATCGACTCGAGCCACGACTCCGAGTCGTCCGCGGTGGGCGCGAGATAGATCTCCAGTCCGGCCTCGTAGAGCGCGGCGCGCGCGAGCGGCATCAGGTTCTCCCAGCAGATGAGCCCGCCAACGCGACCGAATCCGGTGTCGATCGTCTCGAGGCCGTTGCCGTCCCCCAGGCCCCACACCATCCGCTCGTGATTCGTCGGCATCAGCTTGCGGTGCTGAAGCGCGAGCTCGCCGTCGGAGCTGAAGACGAGAAGGGTGTTGTAGAGCGTTCCGCCGCTGACCTCGTTGACTCCGACCGCGAGTACGAGCCCGTGCTCTTTTGCCACGGCGCCGATCCGCTCCGTCTCTGCGCTGGGCACGTTCACCGACTCGCGCGCGAGGCGGGCCCACAGCTCCTTCCCGCCTTCGCCCCAGACCGCGAGTGCACGCGCCCACCGCGACGACGGGTACACGGGGACGAACGCCTCGGGGAAGAGCACGAGCCGCGCGCCGCCGGCCGCCGCTTCAGCCGCGACGGACGCGAGCTTGTCGATCGTCGCAGCGCGGTCGAAGATCACCGGCTCTACTTGTACGCAGGCGACGCGGACTTGCTCGCGCATTTCAGCCGCGCGCGACGACCTCGTCGCCGACTGCGATTTCGCCGTCCGAGAGGATGTCGGCGTTCAGCCCTCCGCGGTGTGCGAGACCCTTGATCACGCCCGGCCGCGTAACCTTTTCGAGAGACTTGCACGGCTCGCACAGCTCGACGCCGACGCACTCGACATCGCCGATCCGAAAACGCTTTCCGACAAGCGCGTTGAGGTCGATGCCGCGCGTGAGCACGTTGCGCCGTGATTCCGCGGCCGTGATCTCGACACCGTTCTCGTTCGCCATCGCCTCAAGCGCCTCCGCTGCGATCAGCGTCAGCGCGCGACCGCGCTCGGCGCCGTCCTCGAAGTAGTAGCGGTTGCCGACGAGTCCCTTGCCGGCATGGGCGCGCACGCGCTCGACGGGCGCAGGCAGCTCGTCATAGTGCGGCCCGATGTTGATCGCTTCGACACGTCCGGCGTTCACTCGCCCAAGCCTATCTCGCGCGCACCGTGGCCCCCACCGCCGGGCGTCTCGATCGTCACGACGTCTCCAGCGCGCATGTCGACCGTGACCTTCGCAGGAAGCTCCTCGCCGTTCAAGAGATTGCGCCCGGCCTCGCCGTCGGCGCCGCCCTCCACGCCGCGTGGAGCGTGGGTGCGGCGCTCGCTGAGCACGGACAGACGGCAGTCCTCGAGCACGCGCAGCTCGCGCACGACGCCGTCACCGCCGCGATGGGCCCCGGCGCCGCCCGAGCCGAGCCGCAGCGCGTAGCGCTCGACGCGTAGCGGATACGAGAGCTCGAGCGCCTCGACGGGCGTGGACAGCGTGTTCGACATCGCCACGTGCACGCCGGAAGGCCCGTCCGCGTCCGGGCACGCGCCCTGGCCGCCGCCGATCGTCTCGTAGTACGTGAAGCGCTCGTTGCCGAGCGTGACGTTGTTCATCGTCCCCTGACCCTGCGCGGGAGCCGGCATTGCGCGCGCGAATGCGGCAAAGACGACGTCCACGATCCGGCTCGACGTCTCGACGTTGCCGCCGGCGACCGCGGCAGGCCGACGCGCGTTGACGAGACAGCCCTCCGGCGCGCGCACGGTAACCGGCGCGAACGCGCCACCGGACGCCGGAACGTCCGGCGCGGCGAGACAGCGCACGACGAAGTAGGACGCGGAGCGCGTGACGGCGAGCGGACAGTTGAGGTTGCCGTCGTGCTGCGGCGCTGTACCTGCGAAGTCGAGGTCGACGGTGTCGTCGCCGATTTCCAAAACCACGTGGATCTCGACACCGTCGTCGAGGAAGTCGGACGCCTCATAACGGCCGATCGGCATCGCGGCGATGCCGGCACGGACGAGCCGCTCCGAATACGCGTACAGCTCGTCCATCGCCGCCGTCACGCGCGCGCGTCCGCGCCGCGCGCAGAGCTCGTCGATTCGCTGTGTCGCGAGCCGTTGTGCGGCGAGCTGCGCGCGGAAGTCGCCGCGGCGCTCGTCCGGATTCCGCATCCGCGCGACGAGCGAATCGAGGGTCGCGTCGTCGAGTCGCGTCGGCGGGATGACGACGCCCTCCTCGTCCAATGTGTGCGACGCCGCCGGCATGCTCCCCGGCTCGACGCCGCCGACGTCCGCGTGGTGAGCGCGCGACGCGGCGAAGCCGAGGGCCGTGCGTGATACGAGCGTGACGTCGGGTAGGTGCGTGCCGCCGGTGAACGGGTCGTTGAGCACGAAGACGTCGTTCGGTGCGGGCTCGTGTTCCATCACGGCGGCTACCGCGTCGGGCATCGCGCCGAGGTGGACGGGAATGTGCTCGGCCTGCACGATCATCCGCCCGCGCTCGTCGAACAGCGCGGTCGAGCAGTCGCGCCGCTCTTTGATGTTCGCGGAGAACGCGGAGCGCACGAGCACGACGCCCATCTCTTCGGCGATCGCGCGCAGACCGTTGCCGATGATTTGGAGCTCGATGTTCACGATCTCGTCACGATCACCGTGGGACCATCCCTGACCCCCACCCACCCTGGGGGCAGCCAGCACGTCGCGCCGCTCAGCTCGACCACCGCCGGGCCCGCGGCCTCGAGCGGCTCGCCCTCGGGTAGCTCGAGCGGCGGCGCCCGGCGCACGTCCGCGGTTCGCACCGCAACCAACTCCAGCTCGCGCGCGCGGTCGGCGTAGCCGTAGCGCTCTTCGTGCGCACGGTGGAATGCCTCCGCGAGTTCCGGCTGCAGCGGCACCGTCAGCTCGAACGACTGTCCCGCGTAGCGCAGGTCCGCTTCGCCTTCGTCCGGGAGCTCGCCCGCTTCCGCGAGCGGCACGAGGTACGAGCGCACGCGGTCGCGCCGTTCGTCGCTCGCGACGAGGCCGAGCGCGGAGAGGACGCCGGCCGCGTCCGGCACGAGCACGGTCCCGATCTCGAGCTCCTCCGCCAGGGCGCACGCGTGTAGCGGGCCGGCGCCGCCGAATGCGACGAGCGCGAAGTCGCGCGGATCGTGGCCGCGCTCGACGGAGACGACGCGTAGCGCGTGCAGCATCTCCGCGTTCACAACGTCGATCGCGTCCGCGGGATCGATGCCGGCGAACGCGCGCTCGGCCGCGCCGGCATCGAGCTCGATCCCACCGGCGAGCCGCGCGGGCAGCCGGCCGAGCAGCAGGTTCGCGTCGGTGACCGTGGGCCGCGTGCCGCCGCGCCCGTAGCACGCCGGTCCCGGCTCGGCGCCCGCGCTCTCCGGACCGACGCGCAGCGCGCCGCCCGTGTCGCGCCAGACGATCGAGCCGCCGCCCGCGCCGACCGTATGCAGGTCGACGGACGGCAACCGGACGGGAAAGCCGCCGACCTCGCGCTCGGACGTGCGCTCCGCGCGCCCGCCGACGATCAGGCAGACGTCGGTCGACGTCCCGCCCATGTCGAAGGAGATCGCGTTCTCGCAGCCGGCGCGGTGTGCGACGAGCACGGCGCCGACGGCGCCCGCCGCCGGACCCGAGACGAGCGCGACTGCCGGATGCGCCGCCGCGTCCTCGAGCTCCGCGACGCCGCCGGAGGAGCGCATCACGAGCGGCGCCGCGAGCCCGGCCTCGGCGCAACGCTCGGCGAGCGCACGCAGGTACCGCGACACGACCGGGCCGAGGTAGGCGTCGATCGTCGCCGTCGACGCACGCTCGTACTCGCGAAACTCCGGCGCGATCTCGTGCGACGCAACGACGTGCGCGTGCGGCAGCCGCCGCCGCAGCTCCTCCGCGACCGCCGCCTCGTGCGCCGGATCGCGGTACGAATGCAGGAGGCAGACCGCGACCGCCTCGGCGTCGAGCTCCGGCAGTGAATCGAGCTCGAGCGGCGCGAGCTCGCCTTCCGGACTCAGTCGTCCCCGCACACCGAAGCAGCGCTCGAGCGGGACGAGCGGCTCCGGATGAACAGCACAGAGGCGGTAGAGCGACGCCCGGGCCTGACGGCGCAGGTGAAGGAGATGCTCGAATCCGGACGTTGCGACGAACGCGGTCCGTGCGCCCTTGCGCTCGAGCAGCGCGTTCGTCGCCACGGTTGTCCCGTGTGTGAACCTGCCGACGTCGGCCGCGCCGACCTCGCGCGCCGCGGTGACGACCGAATCCTCCTGACGTGCGGACGTCGGCACCTTCGCCGTGACGAGCCCGCCGTCGCGCAGGAGGACGGCGTCGGTGAAGGTCCCGCCCACGTCGATGCCGAGCACGTCCACGGAAACCGACTTTAAAACCGCGTTGACGCCGCTGCGCGGCCGTGGGTAGCCTTTGACCACAATGCGAGCGACCGGCTCCATGAGTCGGCGGCCTCGCGCTTAGGTGAACTCGAAAGGAGCCCTAGACCGGCTTCCTTCTACCTCCTCGATCGAACAGCTCGCCTGCTCGCACAGCGAGTTTTCAACGACGGGTGCTAACGGCAAAGGGCACCCCCCGCAGGGGCCGCTGACGCGGCCTCTGCGCTGTGTACCGTCGAGGTTGATGCCAAAAGCTTCCGTTCTCGGCGAGCTGCCGCTCGTCGGCGCCGGCGGCGACGCTCGAGGTGACCCTGCCGCTGCCCCGGACCGGCGCACGCACGGTTCGCGTCGCGTCCAAGCGCAACACGCACGCTCGAGTCGAGCTGCTCGGCCCGCCGGTCGGCGAGCGAAGCGGTGCGCACCTCATCGCGCAGCTGCGCCACATGTTCCGGCTCGACGAGGATCTCTCTCCTTTCTATTCCGTCGCGCGCGACGACGCGCAGCTCGCGTGGGCCGCGACGGGCGCGGGCCGGATGCTCCGCAGTCCGAACGTCTTCGAGGACGTCGTCAAGACGACGTGAACGTTCATACGAATCTTCGTCGCTAAATCCTCTCAGCCTCGATCCACCGTTTTCTCGGCCGGTAGCGCCAGCGCGCACACGACCTTCCTGTCTACAGACGCTAGGGTTTCACGGCTGTTCGGCGATCCAGTCGCGCGTTAGGAAGAGCCAGAACGCGAGTCCGCTGTACGCGCCATAACGGCGGAAGCGACGCTCGATCTGTGAGTCGGTTGCCTTCCGCCCCGTCAGCCGCGCGTATTTCGGGCGCGTCCAGGAATCCAAGATCAGCCGCGAGTGCCGACCGAGGAGCATCATCATGTGCGCCGCGCCGTATGGGCCGATTCCGGGAAGCGCCAGCAGGCGAGCCGCAACTTCTTCATCTGGCAAGTCGTGCCTCGCGTCAGCGAGCTCCTCGATCTCGAAAGTTCCGGCGGCGACACCTGCCGCAAGCGCTCGAAGATAGGCGCTGCGGTACCCGGCGCGAACGACGCCACGATAGAAACTGTCTGGCGCCGACGCCATCGCTTCCGGTGTGGGAAAAGCGCGCGCGCTGCCGCCCGACGCGCGTTCACCGAGATTCTCCACGAGCGCGCGAACCATCCGAATCGTTGCGGACCATGCACAGTTGGTTGTGCAGACGGTCTTAACCACGGCCTCAAACACTGTCGGGGTGCGGAGCATGCGGCCCGCCCCACGGGACGCCCAGGAGAGATCGGGATCGTCCCCGACCAGGGCGTAGAACTCCGACAAGTCCTCATCGAGGTTGAGGATCTGACGAACAGCCGCAGTCAGATCGCGAGCGGCTCTTGCGCCCAGTTTTTGCCCCTCGACCTCGACCCGCGCGAACCCCGGTCGGCCATCGACGATCTGGATCGTGCGCGGCTTCGCCGACGGAAGCACGAGTGTTGTTGCGTACGCCCGTCGCTCCTCATCAACGTGTCCAGGCGGGAGGTCGGCAACCCCGTGAGACATGATCGTGCGGACCAGGTCCACCCGCTCGCCCTTCGGCCCTTCCAGAGGTATCTCGAACACGGTGGGCACAGGAAATACATGCCACATCAGGCATGTAGCACGCCGGCGCAGCGCACGAAAATGGTCATCAATCGCGGTTCCCCGGCGGAATCGAGTTCTCGCCCCAGCATGTCCCGAACCGCTCGCTCGGCATCGAACAAGGGGCGGACAGAGCAGCGAGGAAAAACCCCATAGAAGAAGCGGAACCGACATTCCCCGAACGACTTCAACTGCGAGGACGCACACCAGCCCATCTCCTTCGCATGGAAGGCCGAGACCGGCTCCTCCCCCACGGGCGAGCGCCGTGTAGGCGGCGGCATCACTGCGTTGGAACCGCGACAGGCCAGCCGAGCTGACCTCTTTACCGCGTTTGGAACAGGCGCGAGCGGCAAGGCGTTAATGTCGGTGATGAAGATCGAGCTGTTGTACTGGGATGGTTGTCCCTCGCACCCGGAGGCGCAGGCGTTGCTCGAGCAGGTGCTCGCCGAGCGCGGGCTCGGCGTGGAGATCGAAGTGCGCGAGGTGCGAACAAAAGAGGAAGCACGCGTGTTGCGTTTTCCCGGTTCGCCGACGATTCGGATCGACGGTCGCGATGTCGATCCGATCGGGGCGGGTGCACGTCCTGCGCTGACCTGTCGTATCTACAGTCTCCCGGATGGGCGCGTCTCGCCGATCCCAAGCCGGAAGCAGCTTGAGGAGGCACTGATTTGACCTTGACGCTTACCGAGCAGGCTCCGTCGTTCGACCTTCCCGGCATCGACGGCCGTAACCACGCACTCGACGACTACGGTGAGGCGGAGGTGCTCGTCCTGATCCAGTCGTGTAACCACTGCCCGTATGTGCAGGCGTGGGAGCAGCGGATCGTCGCGATTCAACGTGAATACGGTGAGCGCGGCGTGCGTATCGTTGCGATCAACTCGAACGACACGACGAACCATCCGGAAGACTCGTTCGAGGAGATGGCGCGTAGAGCCGAGCGCCACGGCTTCAACTTCGACTACCTCTACGATGAAGACCAGTCGGTCGCAGGCGCTCTCGGCTCCGAGCGCACGCCTGAGATATTCGTTTTCGACCGGGAGCGCAAGCTCGTCTACCACGGCGCAGTCGACGACAGCCGCGACGAGACGATGGTCAACCAGCGCTATCTGCGCGATGCGCTCGACGCCGTGCTCGAAGGGCGGCGGCCGCCGGTAGCTGAGACCCCGCCGGTCGGCTGCACCGTGAAGTGGAACTCGTGAGGTCGCCTTAGGGGGCGTGCGTTACCTGTCCTGCCGACAGGCGCAGTGCCTGTTCGGTGCGCGAGTCACTCAGGCCCAGCACCGTCAGTCGGCTGGGCGCGACGGCCCTATGGGGTGCGCGAATCCGGTTTCACGCTGCGAAGCCGTATTCGTGGATCAGTCCGCCGAGGCAATCACGACGCTTGATTGCGGCCCTCGCCGCTCCCCCGATCGAGACAGTGCTCCCAGCCTCACATAATCCGAACCACGTGGCGGCCGTCCGAGGCGAGAGCGATCAAAGCAGGATGAGCCGAGCGACTGCATCGGCAACGCTAGGGGCAAGCGTGTTTACCGCAGGACGCTCCCCCCGCCGAGACTCGATCGCTCGGCTCACTGTCAGTAAAGGTGACGGACGAACAGAGCGCGCTGCCCGTTCGGCTAGTCCTCGCGTGCCCACCCTGGCGCTCTGGCGGGCGTAGGCGAAGCGACGATCGCTGTCGCTCTTTGGCGGAACCGCGAAACGCTCCCTCTATGGGACAAACGCTGCGCTCGCCGGACTCGTCGAACCGGCGACCTCCTAGACTCTGCGAACCCTACGGGCCGCCGCATGGCTTCACAGGCTGCGGGAGATGTGCCTCGCGCGTGGCGAGTGGGCGCGCTGCGGCTCGGCGGCTAGCGATCCTTGAACCGTGCTGCTTCGTCGGAGCCGGCGGTGGCGTCGCCGGCGCTGTACGAATGAGCGCCCGCGCCCGCGAGCGTGCCGCGATCGACGATCAGGTATTCCTCGCGGATCGGACGAGCATCGAACCAGCACTCGAGAATCTCGCGCACTCCGGCCGCGTAGCGGGCCTGCGCTGACAGTGACGATCCCGACACGTGTGGCGTCATCCCGTGGTGGGGCATCGACCGCCAGGGATGATCCCGGGGAGCCGGCTGCGGGAACCAGACGTCTCCGGCATAGCCGGCAAGCTGGCCGCTTTCCAGCGCCCGCGCGATCGCATCGCGGTCGCAGATCTTGCCGCGGGCGGTGTTGACGATGTACGCGCCGCGCTTCATCTTGGCGATCAGGGCGTCGTCGAAGAGGTGCTCGGTCTCAGGATGGAGGGGCGCGTTGATCGTGACCACGTCGCAGACACGCACCATCGACTCGGCGTCCGGGTGGTAGGTCACGCCGAGCTCGCGCTCGACCTCCTCCGGGAGTCGGTGCCGATCGGTGTAGTGCAGTCCCACCTCGAACGGCTTCAGCCGCCTGAGTACAGCGGAACCGATCCGGCCGGCAGCCACCGTCCCGACTTGCATTCCCTCGAGGTCGTATGACCTGGCGACGCAGTCGGCGATGTTCCACCCGCCCTTGATGACCCAATGATAGGAGGGGATGTAGTTGCGCACCAGCGCCAGGATCATCATCACCACATGCTCGGACACGCTGATGCTGTTCGAATAGGTGATCTCGGCGACGGTGACCCCACGCTCGATCGCCGCTTCCAGATCAACGTGGTCCGAGCCGATCCCCGCCGTGACAGCCAGCCTCAGCCCCGGCGCCTTCGCGATCCTTTCAGCCGTCAGGTAGGCAGGCCAGAACGGCTGGGAGATGACGATCTCAGTCTCCGGGAGCTCTCGCTCGAAGACCGAGTCCGGCCCGTCCTTGTCCGACGTGACGACAAACGTGTGGCCACGTTCCTCGAGGAACCGCCGCAGCCCGA
>Ga0209590_10000487_pt1 | contig 13092 bp, 6 predicted proteins | sample CZO8metaG_FD_188353 | JGI IMG/M metagenome (GOLD analysis project Ga0209590, IMG submission 188353) | Vadose zone soil microbial communities from the Eel River Critical Zone Observatory, Northern California, USA - CZOApr15con1.8 metaG... | ecosystem: Environmental > Terrestrial > Soil > Vadose...
GAACCCGTCGCGGCGAAGAAGCCGGCGGCCGGAGGTGGAGTCACCCTCGGCGACCTGATCAAGATGCGGGAAGATCGTCCGTAATTACGGCACTCCGAGGCGGCTCTTCACGGCCGGCAAGAACGGGGTGACGTCGACCCCCGCCTGGTGGGCCGCGACCAGGGCGGCGACTTCGACCTCAACATCCAACTTTTCCTGGACCGCGTTCACCGAGGCGATGACGGACTTGCGATCGGTCCGCGTCTTTGCCACGATGGCGTCGACGATTCGGAGAAACACATCCTCCGATGCCGGCGTCGGGACCTCGAGGATCGCTGAGGTCGGGACGTAGTCGCGCGGCACCTCCACCGCGGAGACATCGAACGCGGGGCGGATCGCGCCTCCTTGCGATTCGAGCAGCTTGGTCTCCAACCCGAGCTGCAGCAGCCGCTGAGCGTCCCGGGGAGGGAACCAGTGCATGTCCATTGAGGCCGAGAGCACGAATTCCCGCTCGCTCAATTCGTCGCGGCCTTTGCGTTTGAACAGCAAGGCGATCGCATCGCGAAGCTCGTCCGTAGGAACCCAGCCTGCAGAGAGCCACGGAACCGTCCGGGCCTAGATAAACGTGCGGCGCCCCAAGCGAATCTTTATCCCGCCGGCATCCGTTGGTCTCTCTGCTCCAGCGTAAGGTCGCGCTGACCCGTGATGCGCGATGCAAGCCTGGAGAGGACGTCGTATGGGTCCCTCCTCGACAGCCCCGCGTTCGGGGCGTTCCGTGACAGGGGGACAACGCGGCGTCCAACAATCCCTCGGCAAGGGTCAGGGCGTCGAGTGAGCATCGCTTGGCCGTGACACGCGCTGTTACTGCCGAGGGACAACCCCGCGGATCGGATCCGCGCGTCCGAGGCCGTGCTCGTGCGGCGATCCGGATCAACATCGCGTGGACGCCCTGCAGCGGACCGGCGACGCTACCGTAGTTCGCCAGTGCCTCATCGTTCACCTCCTCGAATTCTTGGAGGAATCCCAGTGCGCGATGGACGAATCGAGTACGGTTTCCCCGCGCGTTTATGGGGACGAGCGCGGCATTCTTCCCTGTGAGGAGAACGATGCTTCCGCGCCTGAACCGGATTTCCTGCAGCGATCCCGCTTTCGGATCCATAGAGTCCTCGACGAACATCCGGACCGCGACAAGAATCCTACCGACGATGCCGGAATCCGCGTCGGGAACGCAATGTTGCGCGCCTCCCCAAGATCAGAGCCACGAAGAGACAGCTGATGATGGGCGCTGCGACGTCCTCGAACTCCGGAACGTAATAGAAATAAGTCTGCGAGGCTGGGGCTTTCCAGTAGACCGCTCCAAGTGACGATCCGTATGTGGAGTCATTCGGGGCGCGGACGATGAGAGACGGGTAATCGGTCGTCGTGTCGATGGCGGTCCGCGTAACTCCCCAGCTTCCGCTGATCCTCGAATTCGTGTACAGCTGGGGTCCGGACAGGGCCACGTAGAAGGCATAGACGTTTCCGTCCTTATCGAGTCCAATCGTGGGACGCGCGAATTGGGTACCGCTCAATACGTCGATGGTCTCCGCGGCTGCGAAGCCGCTCGTCGGATAGCTAAGGAAGCGGGCGTAGATAGCGCGGGTCGTCGCGTTGATGTCCTTCGCATATGCGATCCAAAGATCGCCGGTAGCCGCGTACGACGTGGCGATGGACGGATACGTGCTGGTCTCGGCTAGCGTTGCGACCGTGTCGAAACCTGCGGTCCCGTCGAACTTGGTGAACTTGGCGGCGGTGGTGCAATTGCTCGCCGAAAGATCTTTGCAGACCAGATGGTGAATCTCTCCGGTTGCGCCCGCGCCCGCCTCCCTGTACTTCAGGTCGAACATTTCGTTGTCCATGAACCCGCCGGTGCTGGCGGTGAACGTGCTCGTTCCGATTACGGTGAACGTCGTGCCGTCCCACCTGAACGCGCCAAGACTTTGAGCGGAATTCTCGCTTGCGGCGCCGAGGATCTTGGTTGTGCCCCCCGCAAAAGGATTGGTCCGAGCCTCGATCCACGTATGGTCGGATGAGCCCATGGCGATAGCTGTAATCGTTCCCCATGTGCTCGGGGCCGTGAAGGTGCGGTACTCGATCCAGTTAGGCCCGGCTGTGTTGCTGAACACGAGGAGCCCCTTGCTCCCTGTCGCCTCCCACGCGAAGTCGAACGAGCGGAAGTTGACTTGGGCGGTCGCGGCGTGGGTCAGGGCACTCGCCCATGCGCTCCCGGTCCAGTAGCAGGTGTTCAGATTGAAGCTGGGGTCGCTCACCACCGCGAGCACCATGTCGTTGGCCGTCGCGAGGGGATTCGCCTTCAGTCGCGTGTACCGAATCGTCGCGGCACTCGCACAGGCGAAAGTCACCGCGCCGCCCCAAGAACTGCTGTACTCTTTGGAAACGATGTTCGCGGTGTTGCTCGCCGAAACCACCAGCAGGTTCCCGGAGCTGGATTCCCACGCGAGGTCCGCGCCGTCGCGGTCCAGGGGTCCCACGCTCGTCGTCGCGATCGCCACGAAATTCCCCCATGTCGTGCCATCCCAGATCCATGCGTTCACGCGGGTATTCGTTAGATCGCCACCGACCATCCCGATCTGGTTGCTCGCTTTCTTGGAGGCCAGCTTGATCACGGAATAGACGTTGTGGGCCCCGAAGCCATCGTCGATGTACTGCTCCGCACTCCAAGTTCCGCCCGAGTATGTTTTGTAGGCGATGTCTTGAGTGCTGCTCCCTCCTTGCTTGTGGTACACGAGGATTGCCCTCCCGCTAACCCCTTCGTACGCGACGTCGAATCGGGCTTGAGCCGTGGTGGGAGCCGTCGTCCATACCTGGCCGATGTTGTTGGTCACGGTACAGGTGGGATTGCACACGTAGGCGTCGAGCCAGCCATCGTCGCTCTCCGTTACCACGATACGAGTATTCGCCTCCACTGGGGACCAAGCCATCCGGACGACCCGGATTGGGCTGCCGGCGGTGGCTTGCTCGGACTCGACGTTCCAGGCCGAGCTGTCCCACGTCCGCGTTTTCAGACTGTTGACGGTGTTCGTCCCCGTGTTTGAGCGATAGCCGATCGCGGCGTCGACTGGAGTGTTCTCGAAGTCACGGGCCAAAGCGACATAGTTGGTCTGGGGGGATACGTCAACGGACAGGCCAGTGTACGTCGAGCTCCAGGATATCGTCGACCGCCAGGTCCCCAACGCTTTGTTCTTGTAGTATACGGTGCCGCTCGTCTTCGAGCCGCTCCATGCGATGTGGGGGTTGCTGCTCGAGTCGGTAGAGACTGTCGGCATGTAGCCCGGGCTTGTATCGTCGACATTCGTGATGGCTTGCCAGTTCGCCGCATTCGCCAGCTGGCTGTCCGTAGGATAGGCAACTGTCGTCTTCGTGTATCGGACGAGGTTCAGCGTCGACTGGTCTCCCGGAGAGGCCGCGGATACCCAGACGACATGAAGGAAGCCGCCCGAGTCGATGGCGATGGAAGGCTCCGCCGAGTCAAAGGTATACAACAAGGGGCTGTCGGCCGCACGCGCCGAGGCGAGCACAATTTGGGACCCCCATGTAGCGCCACTCACGTCCAAGCTGCGCCGGATGATGATGCGGTCCCAGCCGTTCGCGTTCGTGTCCCTGACGTGGACCGTGACAAGCTTCAATTCCGCGTTGAGTGCACCCGCGGCTGGGGACGTGGCGGCTCCTTCATACGAGGGGTTTGCCGCCGTCGTGGTGACCTTTCGAACGAACATTTGATAGAGGCCCGACCCCGGGTTGCCCGATATGGCGACCCCTTCCGCGAAAGTGTTGCTGCTCGCGCTCGAATCGCCGGTCCTCCGAATGTCGTCCGTCCCCGCTGCGATGGTTCGCTGGGACCCTTGCGCATCGAGCTGGATCGCTCCGATCACGACGTCGTCGCCAGCGAGGAACGTGGTTGACGCGGTTCCCATCACAGTCCGCGACGTTCCAATCGAAACGCTACCTGAAGCGACCGAACTCGCCGTCAGATTGCGGAATATCAGGAGCCTGGCCGCACCATTGACCGTGTTTGAGGTGTCGCTATTTAGCGCGTCCACCGTGTACGTCGGATTGGCGGGGGCCGCCGAGTCGATGGCCACCAAGAAGGCAAAGAGCCCGTTCGGGGCTATGTTCGCAGCTGTGCGGAATGCGAACTGGTTCGATGCGAGGACAGTTGCGCCTCGGAGAACCCTCGCTCCCGTGTTCGCGGGGCCCACCATCGGACCCGAGCCGGTCGAGTCGTACTGGACAGCGGCGATGATGATGTTCGGAATGCTTGTGCTGGCCGCCGGGAGCGACGTCGCCTGGTTCAGTAACGTCGTGGAACTCGTGGTGACGGGAGTCGACGCACCGTCGCCAAACACTGAGTCGGCGGACGCCAAGCTGTTGATGACGACCAACCTTACTGCCGCGGTTACCTGAGCACCGCTCGTTTGCGCGAAAACGCCGTACGTGGGATTCGCGGGGGCCGACGCGTCCTTACCCAAGAGGACGACGAACAAGTCGCCCTGTCCGCTGCCTGATGTGCCGAGCAGGACCCGGAACTTCGTCTGCGTAATGAGCGGGTCCGTCGTGAGCGTTCCGCGGCGCAGTTGAATGTCGCCCGCATTGAACGTTCGGGTCTGGCCGTTTTGACCATCGTCGAGTTGCACCACCACGACGATGACGTTGTCGCCTGACGTAAGGCTCGTCGCGAGGGAATCTAGGAGCCCTAGGGTCGTAGGGACCGCGACCGATGTCCCATCTTTGAAAGCAGAATCCGGCGGCTTCGTCTGGTCGCGGAACACGGTGTACCAACAGCCGGCCGAATTCGTTGCGTCGCAGGGAATTGGGCCCGCAGCGGTCCCCGCTCGGACGACTTTGCGTTGCTGATTGTAGACCGTGCTCGCGGAGTTCGAACCGGAATCGATCAGCGTCGCCAGGGGTTGGAGGCCGGAGCCAGTGGCAAGCGAAGAGACAGAGATCGGGTTCATGGACAGAGCTTTCGTGGAGAGGCCCATGAACACGTTGGAGCCGACGACGGGCGAGGACGGACGGTCGACCGAGCCACCCCAGCCGCTCGTTTCGAAGGTCGCGCGGGAGGCATTCGTGATCGCGACCCCGGGGACCGCGGCCTCGATCCGAGCCCGGTCTTTCGCCGCGGGAGCCGTGCTGAGGATGGTCCAGCTCCACTCCCATGGGCGGGAGCCCGCGAATTGCATGGCCTTCGAGGACAGGATGAGCCCCTCTTTGCCCGTGATCTCGACGAGGAAGTCCGCTCCGATTCCACCGACAGAGTACCCGGTCGTACCAGAACCGTCCGCGTCGAGGAAGAACCGGATCACATCCGCGCCGTTCTCGGGAGGCGGAGGAGGTGGCGCGCTCACGGTGCCATTCCCGCTGGAGTTCGCCGGAGGGATGTACGTTGGGTTCAAGACCGGGATCATGGTCCCGTTCAACGCGGTCGCCACAACTTGGGCCATGAAAAGCGTGCCTCCGCTGGAAGCCTGGAACGCGTACCCAGACAAGTCGACGTCGGGGTTCCACCGGGGTTGGACGTCACCGAGGGGATCCTTCGTGATGTTGGGCCAATCGGAAAAAGCACCGTCGACGACCGGCGCGTTCGGAATCAAGCCAATGTACGCGAGGGACACAGGCGTGCGGGCCGGCCCGGTGAAGGCGATGCCGCCGGAGGTGCGGACGTCCTCGACGTCTTTGAGGAACGCCCCCACGGTCGTCCCGTCCGTCGCTACGACGTTCGGACGGAGGGACAAGGTTCGGTTCGCGCCGTTTGAGACGACGAACGAGTCGAGGTCGAAACGTGCCGTCCTCGATGCGGGTTGCGTCGCGAGGACGTTGCCGACCTCGTCCGAAAGGTCCATGGTGGACAGTGAACTCGTCTGGAATGTCCCCACCATCGTCACGTTCAGGGAAATCACGCTCACGTCACCGCCCACGGCGTGGAAGGTGAAGGATGCGAGAATCGGAGTCGAGGCGGTTAAGATCGTTGGGGCACGAGTGTCTTGGCTCACAACCACGAACGAATCCGCATTCGTGACCACGATGTCCGCGGCGTTGGACTGCCCGTCCCACGACCGCGACGCGAACGCGACATCCACCGATCGAGGGCTCGGCGCGAGGTCACTCCAGGCCGCTTGGAATTCGAGCTCGCTCCCGGAACCAGCCGCGTGCGCCGGACCGATCGGCATCCAGCCGAACCAGTCTGTGAGACTCCGCGACGCGTTGAAACCCATGAGGGATACGGAGACAACGCGACCGCCAAACGTGTTCACCCAGACCATGCGATCGGCCCCGATGCCCTGCACCTGATAGCCCGTCGAACGAGAGCGATCCACGTCGATGAAGGCGTAAAAGGCGTTGGTGATTCGGCCCGGGGCGGGCTCGCCGGCCAAAGGGTCGCCTTGCACTTTGAGGTAGAACGAGAGGTAGTCGAGATTGTCTTTCACGGCGACGTCCGTGATGTCGATGTCCGGATTCCGCGTCGCACCCTTGCCAAGGAGGCGGGGCACACCGTTCCAATCGGCGAATTGACCATCAATTTGAATCGGGTAGGCGGGGCCGCGGTATGTGGGCACTAAGAACAGGGGGATCAGTAGGAGCGCAACCGACACGAGGGGAATGAGATAGAGTTTCCACCCGGCGTTGCTCATCGCGCGCCGCAGCCCGACGGCGTGAAACCCGATCGGCCGGACGCCACCGAGGCCGTTCGTCAGCCCATTCGTGCGGCCCAAGCCGTTCGTAAGCCCGTTCGTCCGTCCGAGACCATTCGTGAGCCCGTTGGTACGACCCAAGCCGTTCGTCAAGCCATTGGTGCGCCCGAGGCCATTGGTGAGACCGTTCGTGCGACCGAGACCATTGGTCAGGCCGTTCGTACGCCCGCGGAGACCGTTCGTGCGGCCTCTCAGCCCATTCGTCCTCCCGGCCTTTGACGCCCCGCGGCGTCCGAGGACCAAGCCGTTGGTCAACCCTTTCTTCGACGGCGTCTTGTCCGTCGGCTTCTTCGCCGGGGGGACATCCCGCTCCGTCTCCGGTTTCGGGGCCCGAACCTCCGGTTTGTCGAAGGCCTTCTCCATTCCCTTCGCCGCCCCGAGCTCCTCCTGGACCATCTCTTGAATCGCGGCGTGGCCGAGGTCGTCGAGTTCATCCTCCAGGCTCTTGGTCGATGCGAACTTCACGCCGCAGTTGGGGCAGGTGGTCGCATCGATCGCGACGGGCTCTTCGCACATCGGGCACGGCACAGTCGCATCGATTGCCTTCGCGGCCTCGGGTTCGCTATGCTGCGCGCGCACCCGACTCTGTCGAGCGAGGTCCGCCTGGCCGAGCTTCGCGTGGAGTTTCGTCTTGAGCACCCAGAGGCCCGGATACGCCGAATCGAGTCCGGCGAGCCGATCGAGAGTCTCCAAGCCGCCCTTCGCATCGTCGAGCGTCGCTTGGGCCGCGGCCATCGCGAAGAGGGCGTCTGCGTCCCCCGGATTGAGCTTGAGCCGCTCGGTCGCGATCTGCAGGATGAGACGGAGTCGTTGGGCCCGTTCGTCTTGTGACTCGAGGACACCGCCTCGGGCCGTGGACCCCGCGGCAGCCGCCTTGGGGGTGTCGAGCACGACCCGCAGGCCCGCCTCGGACATCTCGAGGACGCGGAATGTGTGGTCCGGCGCCGTGTCCTTGATATGAAGGACGCCGATCTTCCGCACAATCCGATCTCCGCTCCGGGTCCGTTCAATCTCGATGACGCCGTCGAAGGGCTGGTGAAGGGTGGTGAGCTGCGCGCTCGAGTGCATCTCCTTCTCGAGCAACACGAGGCTCGTGAACTGGTGGCGATCGAACTTCCTCTTCGCGCTCTGCGCGAACGCGTAGACCTGAGTCACTTCGTAGGAGCTGGTCGCGGGCGACAGAAGCTCAATCACGGCGCGCCGCGATCCGCCTCCGGTCAGGCCGGTGATCGCGCGGCTCAGCGCCACGCCGAGGTTGGTCAGGTCAATCGAGGAACGGATGACAATCCCGCGGTCCTCGATGTCCTGCACGGTCTCTTCGCTCCAGGAGTACCAATCGACGACCCGGAGCCGATTCTCATTCGTGACGGAGTCGAGATCCACGCCGAGTTCCCGTAACTCCGCCATGACGGCGTCCGGCGATTGCGAGGATGTGATGACCAACCCGCTCCCTCCCGACTTCAGGCCTTCCGCGAGGAAGGTGAGCGCGAAGCGGAGTTTCTCTTGGCCCGGGGGTCCCTGCAGGACGACGCTCGAGCCGACGGGCAGGCCGCCCTGGACCATCGCGTCGAATCCTGCGACGCCGGTCGGAAGCCGAGGCATGGAATCATCCCTCCAGCGGACGAGTCAGGCCGCAGCGGAATGCGAGGTCCGGATGGGCGCCGATCGCGTCTCGAAGCGCCGCCTGGAAGACGCCCTTCGCCGAGTTCGCCCCGAGCCCCTGGGCGCAGACGTTCCAGAGGTCCCGATGGACCGCCGCGACGAGTTCCCGGAGTCGGTCCAGGCCCGCCTCGGTGCCGTCTAGCATCTGATCAAAGACCGCTTTGCGGAGCTCCTGATGGTTCGTCGTGAGACGGTGCTCCATCTCAATCTCGATCGCCGGCGTGCCGACGTACCGGATCCGCTCGAAGAGCGAGTGGAAGTAGGCGACGTAGAAGTCGATCACCTCGCGAAGGGGCCCGGCTTCGTCTTCGAGATTCACCTCGAAGCGCAGGTGGGGGGACCGCAGACGATACTCGAACGTGCGGGCGTCGTGCGGCCGGCGATCCACGAGCCCGAGCTCCGCGAAACGCTGAAGGAACTTCGACGCCGTCGTGATGTGAACGTCCAGGGACCGCGCGATCTCGCTCGAAAGGTGCCAGTTCCCGTCGCGGAGGGCCCGGAGGATCGAGACGCTGTGCTCGCCGGAGAGGAGGAGAATCGCTTGTCGGAAGGTCTGCTGGTCCATTGCGGCGTACCTCGTAATCAAGCGCGCCCGGGGGGCGAAGTCTATTTGTCGTGGAGTTGGGGGCTCTTAAGGGATGTCCCGGGATTCTCACGCTCGATTATCTAGGGAAAGAACGAACCAGATTCGGGGCTTCGCAGCGGTTGTCACCACGCAGTTCCATCGATCGGCACGGCCCTGCCGAGCGGAGACTCAATCCGATCGCCTCTGGGCCCATGCTAAGCAAGGTTGAAGTACGGGTACCCGATTCGGGCCCCCTACCGCCGTCCCGCCCCGTCGCTAGTCGCCCCTTCGCCCGCGGCCCGGTGCGAGGGACACCCGATGCGTTACACGCGATTTGAGAAGGCTCGCATTATCGGAGCGCGAGCGCTCCAAATCAGCATGGGATCGCCGATTCTCATTGACGTGCCGAGCGGGGTCGTGGATCCAATCGAGATTGCGTGGATTGAGTTCAACAGCGGAGCGATTCCAATCACGGTGAAGCGTGAGACGTAGGCCCATTCCGGGCCGAGGCGATGCTACGGAAGTGGCAGCCCGGTGCATAGAGTTTATATAGAACCGCATACACATTATTGACCGCGAAAAAGACCTCTTGGAGGTGACGCACCATGGAGCGAAAGAGCAAGGAGATTCAGGCAAAGAAGGAAGACAGCCTGGCGAGGACGACCGTTTCGCCCTTCGCCTGGTTGGACGACATGGACCGGTGGTTCGACAACTTCCGGCGGAGCTTCGAGGAGCGCTTTTGGGGAGCCCCCCTCGCCCGTTGGACCGACTCCGACCTGCGCGTCCGCGAACCCCTCGTCGACCTGATCGACAAGGGTTCCGAGTTCGTGGTCCGGGCGGAACTCCCCGGCGTTGCGAAGGAGGACGTCGACCTGACCGTCACCCCGGACGGGATTGAGATCCGCGCGGAGACGAACCGCTCCCGGGACGAGAAGGAGAAGAACTACGAGTACCGCGAGCGGACGTACCAGGCCCTCCAGCGCGTGCTGAGCTTCCCGGAGGAGGTTAAGGCCGACCTCGCCGCTGCGACGCTGAAAGACGGCGTCCTCGAGGTCCGGGTCCCGAAGAAGGAGCCGACCCCGGAGCCGAAGCCTGTCAAGGTGCCGGTCGAGTGATCCGGCCCTTGACCTTTCCCTTTCACTTTTCGTTTCGAGGTTTCGACATGAGTTCAAGTAACGCCGATTCGTTGCGAAGTCCCGCGAGGGCCGCGTGTGCGGTCCCGCCGCGAGAGGAGACACGCTGAAAATGGCCGCCGGCCGTGAGAAGTTCCTCCGGGTTGCCGAGGCGAAGCCCGCGGATGCGGGCCGCGGGATCGTGCGCATCGACCCCGAGGTCATGAAGATTCTCGAGTTAAAGGAGGGCGATATCGTCCTCATCGAAGGCACGAAGTCGACCGCCGCCGGAGTTCGCCGCGGGTATCCCGAAGACGCGAATCGCGGCGTGATCCGGATGGACGGGATGCAACGCCGCAATGCGGGCGTCGGAATCGACGACAAGGTCGGTTTGCGCAAGGCGCTCGCCCGCCCCGCGGAAAAGGTGTCGCTCGCCCCGACCGAGGCGATTCGAATCATGGGAGGCGAGCAGTACATGGCGCAGGTCCTCCAGGGCCGCGCGATCACGCGCGGCGACGTGATCAGCGTGAGCGTCATGGGCCGCAAGTTCGAGTTCGTGGTCACGTCGTTCTCGCCCGGCGCGGATGCCGTCCTCGTCGAGGCGGAGACGGAAATCAAAATCGCCGAGAAGCCGATGAAAGAGGAAGAGGCGAAAGTCCCCAAAGTCGACTACGAGGACATCGGCGGCCTCGGGAGCGAGGTCCGCAAAGTCCGTGAAATGATCGAACTCCCCCTACGGCATCCGGAATTGTTTGAGAGACTCGGCGTGGAAGCGCCGAAAGGCGTACTGTTGCACGGCCCTCCGGGGACCGGTAAGACGCTCCTCGCCAAAGCCGTCGCGTCCGAGACGAACGCGAACTTCCATTCGATCTCCGGGCCCGAGATCATGTCCAAGTTCTACGGACAGAGCGAAGAGAACCTGCGGGACATCTTCAAGCAGGCCGAGGAGAACGCACCGAGCATCATCTTCATCGACGAGCTCGACTCGATCGCGCCGAAGCGGGACGAGGTCATGGGCGAAGTCGAACGCCGCGTCGTCGCCCAGTTGCTTGCCCTGATGGACGGCCTTCAGGCGCGTGGCAAGGTCGTCGTCATTGGCGCCACGAATCGTCCGAACGCGCTCGACCCGGCGTTGCGTCGGCCGGGCCGCTTCGACCGCGAGATCGAGATCGGCGTTCCCGACCGCGACGGCCGGCTCGAAATCCTCCAGATCCACACGCGGGGCATGCCGCTCTCGAAAGACGTCGATCTGAAGGAACTCGCGGGCCTCACCCACGGGTATGTCGGCGCGGACCTCGCGGCTCTTTCGAAGGAGGCCGCGATGCGCTCCCTCCGACGGATCCTTCCCGACATCGACCTCCAGGCCGACGTGATCCCGCCGGAAATCCTCAACCGGCTGACGGTCACGAGGGACGATTTCCTCGAGGCGTACCGGGAGATGGAGCCGTCCACGCTGCGGGAGGTCTTGATCGAGAAACCGAACGTCAAGTGGGAGGACATCGGCGGCCTCGACGAGGCGAAGCAGGAACTGCGGGAGTCGATCGAGTGGCCGCTCCGGATGAACAAGATGTTCGCCCACTTTGACGCACGTCCCCCGCGGGGCATCATCATCTTCGGACCTCCGGGCACCGGGAAGACCCTCCTCGCCAAGGCGGTCGCCACCGAGTCGGAGGCGAACTTCATCTCCGTGCGCGGCCCCGAGTTCATGAGCAAGTGGGTCGGCGAATCGGAGCGGATGGTCCGGGAGACGTTCCGGAAGGCCAAGACGGCGGCTCCGTGCATCATCTTCTTCGATGAGGTCGACGCGATCACACCCGTGCGCGGCGGCATGGAGGATTCTCAGGTGACGGAACGCGTGATTTCCCAGATTCTCACGGAGATGGACGGGCTCGAGGAATTGCACAACGTCACGGTCATCGCGGCGACGAACCGCATGGACCTCGTCGACCCCGCGCTGCTCCGTCCCGGGCGGTTCGACCGACACATCTACATCGCGCCGCCGGACCTCGCGACGCGCAAGGCGATCCTCCGGATCCACACGCGCCGGAAGCCGCTCGGGAAGGACGTCGACCTCGACGACGTCGCCCGGAGAACGGACAAGTACACGGGCGCGGAACTCGCCGCCGTCTGCAACGAGGCGGCGATGCTCGCGATCCGCGAGACGGCAACGAAGTTTCCGGACCTGGACGAGGCGGCGCTGAAGAAGGTCACGATCGAGAAGCGGCACTTCGAAGCCGCTCTGAAGAAGGTCCAGCCGCAGACCGAAGACCCGGCCCTCTACAGCCGCCTGCCATCCCGCTTCCGGGAGAGCCCGGAAGTCAGCTGAGCCGAAAGGTTAAGTCGGGACGCGGGGAATCGCCGCTGATGGCGGCCTCCGCTCCCGGGAAGCTGATCCTCTTCGGGGAACATGCCGTCGTCTTTGGGGAGCCCGCCCTCGCCACCGCCATCAACCTCCGCGCCGAGGTATACGCGCGACCTCATCCGGAGTGGAGGGCGGACGGCGGCTCGATCGACGAGCCCCGATATCGGTATGTAAAAGCGCGATTGCGAAGGTGGCGACCACCGGTTCGTTGTGGCTCGAAGTCCGGTCGATGGTCCCGAGCGGCGCGGGACTCGGATCCTCCGCGGCGGTGACCGTGGCGACCCTTGGAACCCTGCACGGCATGGGCGGATCCATCGACGCGAAGACGATCGCGCGGGAGGCCTTCGAGGTGGAACATGAAGTCCAAGGCCGCGCGAGCCCGGTCGACACGAGTACCGCGAGCGCGGGCGGAGGCGTTCTCGCGCTCCCGAAACCGCAGGGCGACCTGCTGTGGACGATTGAACGAGACGCGCGACGCTGGTGCCTGCACCGGACGAACCTCCCACCCCTGGACTTCGTGATCGGGAACACGGGGATCAGCGCGGCAACCGGGCCGCTCGTCGCGAACGTGAAGGAACGGGTCGGGCACGACCGAAAGGCCGCCGAGGCCGTTCGGGAAATCGGGCGGATCACCCTCGACGGATTGGACGCGCTCCGACG
>Ga0209590_10000495_pt1 | contig 13021 bp, 12 predicted proteins | sample CZO8metaG_FD_188353 | JGI IMG/M metagenome (GOLD analysis project Ga0209590, IMG submission 188353) | Vadose zone soil microbial communities from the Eel River Critical Zone Observatory, Northern California, USA - CZOApr15con1.8 metaG... | ecosystem: Environmental > Terrestrial > Soil > Vadose...
TCTCGTCCTCTTCTCGGAGGTCTGGCGCTGGACGGATGACGTCGCGCTCGCGCGCGACTTCAAGGAGCCGGCGCTGCGCGCACTCGAGTGGATCGACGAGTACGGTGACCGCGACGGCGACGGGTTTGTCGAGTTCCAGAAGCGCGCGCCGCACGGACTCGACGTACAGTCGTGGAAGGACTCGTTCGACTCGCAGCGGTTCCACGACGGGCGCACGGCGCAAGCGCCGATCGCCCCGTGCGAGGTGCAGGGCTATGTGTACGACGCAAAGCGCCGGATCGCCGAGATCGCGCGCGAGGTCTGGCGCGACCGCGCGCTCGCCGACCAGCTCGAGGCCGAGGCGGCAGAGCTGAAGCAGCGGTTCGACGAGGCGTTCTGGGTCGACGACCGCGGCGGCTTCTACGCGCTCGCGCTCGATGCCGAGAAGAAGCCCGTCGATTCGATGTGCTCGAACATGGGGCACCTGCTCTGGTCGCGCATCGTCCCGTCGGATCGCGTGGACGCAGTCGTCGACCAGCTGATGGGAGACGGGCTCTGGTCGGGCTGGGGGGTCCGCACGATGTCGATGCACGACGCGGCATACAGCCCGCTCTCGTATCACAACGGAACGGTGTGGCCCCACGACAATTCGCTGATCGCGTGGGGCCTCGCGCAGTACGCTCGCTGGCCCGAGGCGCAGCGGATCGTGCAGCGGATGCTGGCCGCGTCCCGTCACTTCGACTACCAGTTGCCGGAGGTGTTCGCCGGGCTCCGCCGTTCCGAGACGCCGTTTCCGATCGCGTACCCAACCGCCGCGCGCCCGCAAGCCTGGGCCGCGGGGACGCCGGTGCTGCTGTTGCAGGTGCTGCTGGGGCTGCAGCCGGACCGGCGACGGCACGTGCTCGAGTCGGTTGCGCCGCTCGAGCTGCCGCACTGGGCCGGGAACGTGCGGCTGACCGGCGTGCGAGCCTTCGATTCGACGTGGGATGTTCGCTTGGAGGACGGAACGGTGAAGGTGGAGTCGGTATAGATGGCTCTTCCGGCCCCATCATCCAGATCCCTCGCGCGCGATCACGCGGCGCCAGGCCGCGTCCTCAGTCGCGCCCGTGCTAACAGCACGAGCGCTCCCTGCGTCCTTGCCTGGCTTGGTGCTCGCACGCGAGGAACGTGGCAATGAGGCCGGAAGAGCCATGAAAGTCGCGGTTCTGGCGCCGTGCTGGTTCCCCGTTCCGCCGACCGGCTACGGCGGGATCGAGTGGGTCGTGTCGCTGCTCGCCGACGGGCTCGTCGAGGCCGGCCACGAGGTGACGCTCTTCGCCTCGGGCGACTCGTACACGAAGGCAAAGCTCGTGGCAATCCACCCTGTCGCGCCGAGCGCGTGGATCGGCCGTTCGTTCTGGGAGCTGCGCCACGTCCTGCACTGCTACGAGCGGGCGGACGAGTTCGACGTGATCAACGACCACTCGGGGCCGTTCGCGGCGTCGCTCGGCGCGGCGGTCTCGACGCCCGTCGTCCACACAGTGCACGGGCCGCTCGACGGCGAGCCCGGCGAGCTGTACGACCAGGTAGCGCGCGTCGCGCCGGACACGGGGCTGATCTCGATCTCGATGAACCAGCGCAAACCTCGGCCCGACTACAACTGGATCGCGAACTGCCCAAACGCGCTCGACCTCTCCGTCTATCCGTTTCGCCCGCATCGCGGCGAGTACCTGCTCTTCCTCGGCCGCATGAGCCCGGACAAGGGCGCGCACCGCGCCGTCGCCGTCGCGATGGAGGCCGGGCTGCCGCTGAAGATCGCGGGCAAGGCCCGCGAGCCGAAGGAGCAGGAGTACTTCCGCCAGTTCGTCGAGCCGCACCTCGGGCACGGAATCGAATGGCTCGGCGAGGTGTCGCACGGCGAGAAGGTCGAGCTGTTGCAGGACGCGCGCGCGACGCTGTTCCCGATCGAGTGGGAGGAGCCGTTCGGCCTCGTGATGATCGAGTCGATGGCCTGCGGGACACCGGTGATCGCCACCGCCCGCGGTGCGGTACCGGAGGTGATCGAGCACGGCCGCAGCGGCGTGATCGTCGAGGACTACCGGATCATCCCCGCTGCGCTCGAGGTGGCGGACAAGATCGACCCGATGGAGTGCCGCCGATACGTGGAGGAGCGCTTCTCGCCGCTCCGCATGGTGCACGACTACGTGCAGGCGTACACGACGGCGCGCGAGCGCGCCGCGGTCTAGCGCCTCCGCAGCGTCCGCACGTCCCGTACCCCGAGCACGGGTAGCGTGGCCGCCACGACCAGTACTGCTGCGCCGAACAGTGTCGCTCGCGTGCCTACGGCGTCGGCGACCGGGCCCGAAGTCGCCTGCCCGATCGGCAAGAGCACGAGAGAACCGAGGGCGTCGTACGAGCTGACGCGCGAGAGCTTGCCGGTGGGGATCTCCTGCTGCATGGTGGTGTCCCAGAGGACGCCGAAGGTCTCGATGCCGACGCCGTTCAGAAGCGCGACCCCGGCGATCGCGGCGACGGGTAGCGGAATGCCGAGCGCAACGAGCTCCGGTCCGATCATCAGTACCGCGAGCGTTGCGACGAGCAGCATCCGAGGCGGGCGCCAGCGCAGGGCGACCAAGCCCCCGACGACGAGGCCGACGTTCTGCGCGGCGAGGATCACGCCCCAGGGACCGGCACCGCCGAGATGGCGTTGCGCAACCGCGGGGCCGAGGACGTTGAACGAGCCGGATGCGGCCGCGTTGACGAGCGAGAACTGGAGCACGATCACCCAAAGCCACGTGCGCCCGCGAAACTCGCGCCACCCTTCGCGCAAATCGTCGACGAAGCTCGCCGCCTCGATTCGCCCAGGCGGTAGACGGAGCGCTGCGATGAACACCGAACCCAGCGCGAACGTCGCGGCGTCGAACGCGATTGCCCAGCCGGGCCCCACCGCGGCGACCAGAAAGCCCCCGACGGACGCACCGCCGATCAGTGTCACGTTGAACGACAGCCGCAGGATCGCATTCGCCTGCTGTCGCGCATCCTCCGCGACGATCTGCGGAATCACTCCTTGAGACGCTGGGAAGAAGAACGCCGACGAGGTGCCGTTCAGCGCGACGAGCGCAACGAGCTCCCAGATGCGCGCGCGATGCGTGAGCAGCAGGACGGCAACGCCTCCCTGGCTCGCGCCGCTGAGCAGACTCGACGCCACCATCACTTGGTGTCGAGGCAGCCGGTCGGCCCAAATCCCGCCGACCAGGAGGAAGACGACCTGCGGCAGCGTGCGCGCTGCGAGGACGAGACCGAGATCGGCCTTGGAACCCGTCAGCTCGAGGACCGCGAACGCGAGCGCGATCGTTGCGATGCCGCTGCCGAGAAAGGAGACGGACCGACCGAGGAACAGCAGCCGGAACTCGCGTTCGCGGAGCGGCGCGAACGTGCTTAGGCGCGGGGCGGCCAGGGAGCTGCGGCCTCCCAGCCGTACCAGCCGTCGAGCTCGATCTCCGCGCTCACGCGGTGCCGCGTGCGGTCGCCGAAGGGCTTGCGCGTGTAGCGAATCGAGAGGGCGTCCGCGTCGACGAAGTCGGGATCGTCGTGGATGTCGACGACGCGCCCGAACACGGTCAGCTGCCGGTACCAGGACTGCGCGTCGAGCACCGTCAGCGAGATGCGCGGATTGCGGCGCATGTGCTGCAGGCGCACGCGCGTCTCGTCCATGTTCGTGAGCACACGGCTGCCGTCCCACGCGTACCACGTGACGGCGGTGTGCGGCGAGCCGTCCTTGCGGATCGTCGCGATGACCGCCGGGTTGGCCTGCCGGAGCAGCTGGTCGGCTTCAGGCGGTAGCGGCAGCTTCGGCATCTCGCTCTCCTTTCTTCCGCCAGTAACGCTCGAGGCCGAGGTACGACTGCTCGAAGGGCGCAGCGCGTTGATAGTACGGCGCGTCGGCATCTTCGGACGCTTCGAGGTCGGCACGCGCTGCCGCGACGAACTCGGCCTCCGTCATCCCGTCGAGCACGCGCCTCGCCCACACACCGAGGTAGGCGCGCGCGCGCTCGACATGCTCGGCGACCTCCTCGGTGCCCTCGACGACACCGAAGTGGATCAACGCGAGCCGCGCCGGCTGATGGAGCAGCACCTCGTCGAACGTTCGCTCCCACGCTTCGAGATCGATGTCCGGCGGCGGCGCGTGCGGGAGGACGTGCCTGCCGGGCATGATCCGCACGCCGGTCGCGTCGCCCGCGTAGAGCGTTCCCTCGTCGTCGAGGTAGCCAACGTGGTGCGACGCGTGGCCCGGTGCGGGGAAGGACTTGAGGCCCGCCGCGGTGTCCCACACGACCTCGACGTTCTCGTGCGGAACGGGCAGCGGCTCGCCGTACAGCGTCTCGAGCTCATCCCCGTACAGCCGCCGCGCGGAGTTGATCAGCCGCGCAGGATCGACGACGTGCGGCGCGCCGATGTCCGACACGTGCACCTTGATCTGCGGATTCTCGCGGACGACGTGCCCCGCCGCGCCCGCGTGGTCGAGGTGGATGTGCGAGAGGAGGAGGTGCTCCACTTCGCCCAGGTCGACGGCCTCGCGCAGGCGCTCGAAGCAGGTGGCCGGGCCGCAGTCGAAGAGCGCCGGCCCTTCGGGTGTCTCGATGCGGTAGACACCGATCACGCGCGCAAGGCCCTGGTGGTGGAGGTCGATCGGCTCGAGCACGCCCGGGTTGTACCAATGCCTAAGGCGGTGCGGTCGGCAGGTAGTGCTCGTCGAACCGTCCGCCGCGGGCGATGTATTGAACGATCGCACGGTCCATCAGCCACTCGACGGGGGCTCGGTCGTCCGTGAGGATCTCGCCGCGCGCCCCCGCGGCGGCGAGCCGGCGGCGGAACAGCGGCACGAGCGGTCTCAGCGGGCGGGGGACGCTGCCGACCCGCGCAACCAGCTCGCCGCGAGAAACGGGGCGGTCGAGTGCGAAGAGGAGCGTGTTGAAGCGGAGGGCGTCCCATGTCCACGCCTGGCCGAGCACCGAGTGGACGGTCGCCGCGATCGCGTACAGAAGCGAGCGGTCACCGGGCACGCGCGAGACGTTGAGCGCGAGCCCTCCGCCGGGGCGCAGGTGCGCGCGCGCGAGCTCGAAGAACTGCTTCGTCGCGACCTGGAAGGGGATGTAATCGTGGTGGTACACGTCGACGCAGATGACGTCGTAGCGCTTGTGTGTGCCGCGGAGGTACGCGCGCGCGTCCGCAGTGATCACGTGTAGGCGCGGGATTGCGTTCAGCCCGAGGAAACGCCGCGCGACCGACGTCACCTTCGCGTCGAGCTCGACGCCGTCGATGCGCACACCGGGATAGAGCGCGGCGTAGGCACGTGCAGTCGTCCCGCCGGCGTTGCCGAGCACGAGCACGTCGTGCATCGGCCGCTCGACCAGCGGCGGCAGCAACAGGAACATGTCCCACTCGCCGCCGGTCAGAACGTTGTGCGGATACCAGATCGAGTTCGCGACGACGCCTTCGTTCAGCTCGAGCACGCGCGAGCCGTCGCCCTGTTGGCGCACGTCGATGTACTGGTACTGCGACTCGCCCTCGTACAGAAGTCCCGGCGCCGCCTTCACCGCGCCCGGCGGCACGACGAGCAGCGCAGCGACCGCGGCGGTCAGCAGCTGCCACCGCGGCCCGAGCAGCACCGCGCCCGCCAGCAGGACGAGTGTCGCCGTTCCGACCAGCGTCCGCTGCGTGCCGACGAGCGGGATCGCGACGAGGGCGGAGACGAACGTGCCGAGGATCGAGCCGATCGTCGAGAGCGCGTACAGCCGTCCCGCGACGCTGCCCGCATGCGAGACGTCCGGCAGCGCGAGCCTGATTGCAAACGGGCTGACCGTGCCGAGCAGCGTCACCGGGACGGCGAACAGGATCAGTCCTGCGAGGAACGAGCCGACGACCGCGCCGGCCGACGCGGCGTTCAGATCCTTGACCGTGGCGTCGAGGAACGGCCGCGCGGCGAACGGGACGACGGCGATCGCGAGCGCGGCGACGACGAGGATCCGTCCCAGCAGCGCGCGCTGCGGCCGCCGGTCGGCGATGCGCCCGCCGAGCCAGTAGCCGAGGGAGAGGTACACGAGGATCAGCCCGATCACGTTCGCCCAGACGATCGTCGAGCTGCCGAAGAACGGCGCCAGCAGGCGCGACGCGGAGATCTCGACCGCGAGCGTGGCGGCGCCGGCGGCGAAGACGACGGCGCCGAGCCGCACGGGCAGTCCCCCTACGCGTGCGCGGCGGAGCGCACGAGCGCCTGCTCGAGGTCGGCGACCAGGTCGTCCGCCGACTCGATCCCGACCGAGAGCCGCACCAGGCTCTTCGGCGGCGCGAACGCGGCGTCCGCGGTCGACGCGTGCGTCATCCGCGCGGGATGCTCGATCAGCGACTCGACGCCGCCGAGCGACTCGGCGAGCTTCCAGATCTTCGTCCGCGCGACGAGCTCGACCGCCGCCTCCTCCGAACCTGCGAGGAACGAGACCATGCCGCCGAAGTCGCGCATCTGCCGCTTCGCGATGTCGTGTCCCGGGTGCGACTCGAGTCCGGGGTACAGCACGCGCTCGACCGCGTCGTGCTGCTCGAGGAACGCCACGACGGCGCGCGCGTTCTCGCAGTGCTGGCGCATCCGCACCGCGAGCGTCTTCACGCCGCGCAGCACGAGCCAGCAGTCGAACGGACCGGGAATCGCGCCGAGCGACTTCTGCAGGAAGTACAGCCGCTCCGCGATCGTCGGGTCGTTTGTCGCGACAAAGCCGCCGACGACGTCCGAATGCCCGCCGAGGTACTTCGTCGTCGAGTGCAGGACGACGTCTGCACCGAGCGACAACGGGCTCTGCAGGTAGGGCGACGCGAACGTGTTGTCGACGACGAGGATCGCACCCACGGCATGCGCCGCGTCTGCCGCGTTGCGTATGTCGACCACGTTCAACATCGGGTTCGACGGGGTCTCGACCCAGACAATGCGCGTTCGCTCGTCGAGATGCGCGGCGAGGTTCGTGTTGAACTCCTCCGCCGGCACGTAATCGAAGAGATAGCCCTTCGGCTCGTAGACCTGCGACGTCATTCGGTAGACGCCGCCGTAGACGTCCGCGATCAGCACGACGCGCTCGCCTGGATTCACGAGGTGCATCAACGTCGACACCGCGCCGATGCCCGACGAGAAGGCGATCCCGTGCTCGGCGTCCTCGAGCGACGCCAGGCACTGCTGCAGCGCTGTCCGCGTGGGGTTCGCGACGCGGGAGTAGTCGTAGCCCTTGTGCTTGCCGACCGCCTCCTGCACGTAGGTCGACGTCTCGTAGATCGGCGTGGTCAGCGCGCCCGTCGCGGGGTCAGGCTCCTGCCCTTCGTGGATTGCGCGCGTTTCGAAGTCCACGTGCCGATTGTAAGCTCGCACCGTGGACCAACGTGAGCGGGAGGCGATTCTCGCGCGCTGCACGCGTTTCGTGGCGGCGTGGTCGGCGCCGCGCGACCCGGCCGAGAATCTTCGCGCGCTCGCCGAGCGGGCCGGACCGCGCGGGGACGTCTACGGCACCGGCGAGAGCGTCAAGCGCCTCGAGGCGCGCGTCGCCGAGCTCCTGGGAAAGGACGCGGCCGTCGTCTTCCCGAGCGGCACGATGGCGCAGCAGGTCGCGCTGCGGATCTGGTGCGAGCGCAACGGCTGCTGGACCGTCGCCTTCCATCCGCAATGCCACCTCGACGTCCACGAGGAGCGCGGATACTCGCACCTGCACGGCCTGCAGGCGCGACTCGTCGGCGACCGCGATCGCCTGATCACGCGCGCCGACCTCGACGCGATCGCGGAGGCCGTCGGCGCGCTGCTCCTCGAGCTGCCGCAGCGCAACCTCGGCGGACAACTGCCCACGTGGCGCGACCTCGTCGCGCAGACGAAGTGGGCCCGCGAGAACGACGTCGCGCTGCACCTCGACGGCGCGCGCTTGTGGCAGTGCGGGTCGTTCTATCGCCGTCCGCTGCGCGACGTCGCTGCACTGTTCGACACCGTGTACGTCTCGCTCTACAAGGATCTCGGCGGCATCAACGGCTGCGTCCTTGCGGGGCCGGAGGACGTGATCGCTGAGGCGCGCGTTTGGCGCGTCCGCCACGGAGGCAGGCTCGCATCGTTCGAGGTGATCGCGCTCTCGGCCGAGCGCGGGCTCGACGAGGTGCTGCCACGAATGGCGTCGTACGTGCGCAAGGCGAAGGAGATCGGTGCCGCACTCTCCCGCATCGACGGCGTCGACATCGTCCCGGACCCGCCGCAGGTCGCGATGCTGCACGTCTTCGTCCGCGGCGAGCTCGAGCGTGTACGCGACGCCGCGCTCGCGATCGCGAGAGAGCGGCGGACGCTGATCGCGGCAGGGTTCGGCCCGACGCCGCTGCCGAACGTGCAGCGCACCGAACTTGGCATCGGCGCCCCGTCGCTCGACGTGCCGACGGACGAGATCACAGAGTTGTACGCGGAGCTCGTCGCACGCGCTAGCGCGCCAGCGAGCCGCCGAGGAAGCGCGCGAGTCTCTTCAGCGTCGACGTCAGCGAAACGGGGCGCACGCCGTCCTCCCACCAGACGCCGTTGACGCGCAGCTCGCGCGTCTTCCCGTCGAACACCGGCTCGATTCGCCCGACGACCCGGTCGCTGCTGAGGATCGGCAGCACGTAGTAGCCGTACTCGCGCTTCGCCTTCGGGACGTACATCTCGAGGCGGTAGTGAAAGTTCCACAAGTACTCCGCGCGGTCGCGGTCGTGGATCAGCCGGTCGAACGGCGAGAGGACAGTGACGCGTTTCGGCACCGGGTCGTCCGGAACGTCCGGATGGATGTGCCAGCGGCCGCGCTCCTTCCACACGCCGAGCGAGCGCCGGCGCTTCTGCTCGATCTCTCGTTCGGCTTCCCGCCACGGCAGCGTCTCCGTCGGCGGGAACACGCGCTCGCCGAGGTCCCAGAGCCGCTGCTTGCCGGAACGCCCCGCGACTGCGATCTCTCCGCGCGCGTGCAGGATCTCGAGCATCAGCCGCACCTGGCGCGTTCCCCACCAGCGGTGCGCCTCGCCGGGCGCCATGAGATCGCTCTCGAGCTGTCGCGAGGGCAGCGGCCCGCTCCGCTCGAGCTCGCGGAGCACGTAGCGGCGAAAGCGCGCGTTCTCTTTCAGGAACTCCCCGATCCAGCGATCCCGCGCCGAGGTGCCGAGGCGCCGCCGCTTCATCATTCGCGCGCGAACGAGCGGCAGATCTTCGATCGGCCAGATGAAGGCGTTCCACTCGAAGAGCTTGCGCTCCTCCCAAATGAGCCGGTCGAGCTCCGTCGGTTCGAAGGGACCGAGGCGACTGAAGAGCACGAGCTGCTGCGGCGGCGCGACGGTTGAGATCGGGTCGATCTGGAGGAACCCGAGCTGCCGCACCGTCTCGAGCGCGCCGCGCGCGCTGCCGTCGAGCAGCTGCGCGCGCACGGCGATCCGGCGCGCCTGCTCGAGGCTCGGTGCCTCCGTCACGTGACGGCGACGACGCGGTGGGCGCTGCCCGGCAGGGCGACCTCACCCGGCGGCACGCCGGCGATCGTGACCCTGATCGGCGCGTTCCCGGACGGAACGTCGACAGGGAACCAGCCGCGCCCGACGCGGACGACGATCAGGAGCCCTTCGTCGTCGCCGAGCGGCGCAAAGCTGTCGCTCCACTCGTCGTAGATCGGAATCCCGAGCGTCTGGAGCGATTCGACGGCCGCGCCGACGTCCTCGACCGGCAGACCGACCTCGGCGAGCGACAGCTCTGGCCACGGCTGTGGGCGCGCGATCAATTCGACGACGTTCTCTTCGGGGTCGCGGAGGTAGACCGACCGTGCGCCGCCCCAGCTCGAGAAGTCGTGTTCCTCCGTCACGTCGAGCCGCTGCTTCCACGGTTCGAGGTCGGCGACGTGGAAGGCAAAGTGGTGCGGCGTCGGCTCGCCCGGGACGAACGACGGGCGCGCCCCGAGGGCGTCGTCGTACCAGGCGGCGAGGCCGTCGGGGTCGGCGGCCGGGAACGACGCCGCGACGATGCGCAACTATGCGGGGACGAGCACGGAGACGACGCGCTCCTCGGCTGCGCCGCGATAGTCCTCGCCGAGCGCGTCCGAGAGCTTGCGCTCGAGCTCCCCGTTGGCGGCGAGCTCTTGCACGATGTCGGCTCCGCCGATCAGCTCGCCCTTGATGAACACCTGCGGGATCGTGGGCCACCCCGAGAGCGACGACAGCTCTTGCCGGATCTCCGGGTCGGGGAGGATGTCGACAGCTGTCACAGGCGCACCGGCCCCGCGCAGTGCCTGCAGCGCGCGTTCCGAGTTTCCGCACATCACGAACGTCGGTGTTCCTTTCATGAACAGGCTGACCGGCTCGGTGTCGATCACCGTCTTGATGCGTTCGCGCAGGTCTTCGTTCACGTCGTCCCCCCTTTTGTTCGCCTGACCCCCCGCGTTTTTATTCGCAGCTCGTGGATGGTGCCGTCGGCGAGCGGCCGCTCGAGCGCGGCGTAGACGAGCCTGTGCTGGTCGACCAGCGACAGCCCGTCGAAGCGCGGGCTCGCGACCGTCACGTGGAAGTGGTCGCCTCCGCCCGTGCGGTCCTCGACGCGCAGCTCGTCCGCGTCGGGGAACGCCTCCTTCAGCAAGATCTCGAGTGGCTCGGTCGCCATTGTGCCCATCGTAGCCATACGCTTTCCGTGTGCAGCTCGGCCTCTTCCTGCTCGAGGGCGTTCTCCTGCCGACCGAGCAGGTGCCGCTCCACGTCTTCGAGCCGCGTTACCGGGAGCTGATCGGCGAGTGCCTCGAAAACGAGACGGAGTTCGGCTGGGTGCTGGCCGACGACGACGGCTTCCGCGACATCGGGTGCCGCGCGGGCGTGCTCGGCGTGCTGGAGGAGTTCGACGACGGGCGCCTGCTCGTTGCCGTCGAGGGGCGCGAGCCGTTCCGCGTCGACCGGCTCACCTCCGGCCGGGCGTTCTACACCGCTGAGGTCGAGCCGGTCGAGGACGACGGCTCCGTCGGCTCGCCTGACGACGTCTCGCGGGCGCTCGAGCTCTACACGTCGATCCTCGAGACCACGGACGTCGAGGCGGAGCTGCCGGATGCGAGTTCGCCGGTGCTCTCGTACGAGCTTGCGGCGCGAATCGAGTTCGACGCCGGTCCGAAGCAGGAGCTTCTCGAGCTGAGGTCGGAGAAGGAGCGGCTGGAGCGCGTGGCCGAGATCCTCGAGGAAACGGCGACACAGCTCGCGCGCGAGAAGGAAGCCCGCGACCGGGCCGCCGGCAACGGACGTGTGAGTCCGCGCTAGTCCCTCGCTTCGCGTTCGCTCACGCTCGGGGCGCGCCTGCGGCGCGCGATTGGTCGGCAGTCGGGGGAGCGCTGCTTCGGTTGAGCGGTTGTGAGCAGCGCGGCGGAGCCGCGCTGCCCGCGAACTAGTGATCGTGCGCCAGATACGCCAGCAGGTCGGACCGCGTCAGCACGCCGACCGGCTTGCCGTCGTAGCTCGGTGCCAGGTATGTACCCGGTACGTGCCAGGTACCGGCGCAGGTCAATGAGGCAACCGCGTCTCGCCACGCTCGTTCGGTGCCAGGTACGTACCCGGTACGTGCCAGGTACTAGGACTTGTCTGCTCAGGACCTGTTGTGCGCCAGGTACTCCAGCAGGTCCGAGCGCGTCAGCACGCCGACCGGCCTGCCGTCTCGCGCGACGACGACGGCGTTCGTGCGCCCGGTCAGCGTCGCGAACACCTCGTCGAGCGTCTGCGAAGCCTCGACCGCCGCGAGCGGCGGCTGCATCGCCGCCGCGACGTCTTCGTGCAGCGCGTCCGGATTCTTGAACACTCGGTCGAGCAGGTCGCGATCCTGCAGCGAACCGATCACGTCGGCGAGCGAGTCGACGGTGCCGTCGCCGTCGCCGTCGCGCACGACCGGCAGCTGCGAGATCGAGTAGCGCTGCATCACGTCGATCGCCTCGCCCACCTTCTGGTGCGACGAGATGGTCACGAGCGCCGGCACGGCCGTCTCCTCGTCGCGCTTCGACCGCAGCAGCTGCTCGACCGTCGGCAGCGGCGTCCGCCGCTCGACGAAGCCGTGCTCGAGCATCCAGTTGTCGTCGTAGAACTTCGAGAGATACGAGCGCCCCGAGTCCGGCAGCATCGACAGGATCGTCGAGCCCGGGCCGAGCCGCTTCGCGAGCTCGCGCGCGGCCCACACGGTCGTCCCGCCGGAGCCGCCGACGAGCAGCCCTTCCTCGCGAGCGAGCTGCCGCGCGACGAGGAACGAGTCGCGGTCCGAGACGCGGATCCACTCGTCGACGACGTCGGGATCCATCGTCTCGGGCCACGTGTCCTTGCCGATCCCCTCGACGAAGTACGGATGGACGTCCTCCGGGCTGCGCGCTGTGTACACGGACCCTTCTGGATCCGCGCCGACGATCAGCACCTCGGGCTTGCGCTCCTTGAAGTACCTGCCGACGCCCGAGATCGTGCCGCCCGTGCCGACGGAGATCACGATCGCCTCGAGCTCGCCGCCGGTCTGCTCCCAGATCTCCGGCCCCGTGACGCGGTAATGCGCCTCGGGATTGGCCCGGTTCGAGTACTGATCCGGCTTGAAGCCGCCCGGGATCTCCTCGGCTAGCCGCGACGACACGGAGTAATAGGACTCCGGCGAGTCCGGCTCCACGGCCGTCGGCGTGATCACGACCTCGGCGCCGTACGCGCGCAGCATCGAGATCTTCTCCTGGCTCATCTTGTCCGGCATCACGAAGATGCAGCGGTAACCCTTGGAAGCCGCCGCGATCGCGAGTCCGACGCCGGTGTTGCCCGAGGTCGGCTCGACGATCGTCCCGCCCGGCCTCAACTTGCCGTCGCGCTCGGCGGCCTCGAGCATCGCGAGCCCGATGCGGTCCTTCACGGAGCCGCCGGGATTCAGGTACTCGAGCTTCGCGAGGTGCGTCGCGCCGGTCTCCCGGCCGACCTGCTGCAGGCGCACGATCGGCGTCCGGCCGACGAGCTCGAGGGCGATGGGGTACTCGCGGGGCACGTCGCGCGAAAGGTTACGGGA
>Ga0209590_10000500_pt1 | contig 12988 bp, 11 predicted proteins | sample CZO8metaG_FD_188353 | JGI IMG/M metagenome (GOLD analysis project Ga0209590, IMG submission 188353) | Vadose zone soil microbial communities from the Eel River Critical Zone Observatory, Northern California, USA - CZOApr15con1.8 metaG... | ecosystem: Environmental > Terrestrial > Soil > Vadose...
GCGCCCGGTGGAGGAGCCCGACGACAGAACCAGGGCACGAGCGGCACCAGCGCGCCACCGGCGAAGGTGAGGAGCGAAGACGAAGCGGCGGCCCGGGGCGAGCCCAGCTCGTCCGGATTGAGGCCCATCGAGCGTGCGTAGGTGGCCAGGGCGTGCGCGGGATCGCGCGACAACTCCCGCGAAGCCTGCCGCGCCGTGCGCCGCGACACGCCGGCGCGGACGATGACCTGCTCCAGGTCGGCGCGCGCGACTCCCGGGTTGTCGCGCAGACGCCGCGCCTCCTCCATCAGCAGGCCCTCGAGCAGCTCCACTTGCGCGCGCATCGAGACGTACTCGCCCACGGCCATCGAGCAGGCGCCCGCCACCAGGCTGGCGAGCCCGGCGAGCCGCACCACGGCGGGGCTCAACTCCGCGGCAGCCACCCCGAGGATCAGCGAGACGTTGGTGACCAGGCCGTCGCTGACGCCCAGCACCGCGGCGCGCGCGGTCCCGCGCTGCACCTCCGCGGCTCGCTGCCGGCTCGAGTGGGCGTTGACGGTCGTCTCGGCCATTTCCCCTCCCAAGCGCATGCTACGACGCCCGGCTTACGGCGGCGGCTGGCTCCGGCCACGGTCGCGTTGACCCGGGGCGCCTCCTGGTGCACAACTGCGCGGCACATGCCGACCGCGTTCCTCTTCGCCGGACAGGGCAGCCAGTCCGTCGGCATGGGCAAGGATCTCGCCTCGTCCTGCCCGCATTGCGCCGCCCTCTTCGAGCGCGCGGACGAGGTCCTCCAGTTCCCGCTCCGCCGCGCCATGTGGGAGGGCTCTGCCGACGATCTGCGCCACACGGCGGTGCTGCAGCCGGCCCTCCTGGCGCTCCAGGTCGCGCAGGCGCGCCACCTGCGCGCGGTGGGGCTCGCCCCCGACTGGCTGGCGGGGCACAGCGTGGGCCAGTACTCGGCGCTGGTGGTGGCGGATTCGCTGCCCTTCGAGGAAGCGCTGCACCTGGTCCGCGAGCGCGGCCTCCTCATGCAGGAAGCCGTGCCCGACGGCGTCGGCGCGATGGCCGCGGTGCTGGGGCTCGACCGCGCGGAGATCCGCAGGCTGTGCCGGACCGCGGCCGGCGTGGTCGGGATCGCCTCGCACAACGCGCCGGGCAACACCGTGATCTCCGGCGAGCGCGCCGCCGTGGCCGAGGCGTCCGCGCTGTGCAAGGAGGCCGGCGCGTCGATCGTCGAGCTTCCCGTCTCCGCGCCGTTCCACACCGCCCTCCTCGAACCCATGGTGCCGCCCTTCACGGCGCTGGTGGAGAAGGCCTCCTTCCGCGATCCACGCGTTCCGGTGATCGACAACGTGGGCGCGCGGCCGCTCACCGACGCCGCCTCGGTGCGCCGCTCCCTGGTGCTGCAGGTCAGCGCGCCCGTGCTGTTCGAGGAGAGCCTCCGCTTCCTCGTCGAGCGCGGCGCCGCCGATTTCGTCCAGTGCGGCCCCGGCCGCAACGTGCTGGACTTCGTCCGGCGCATCCACCCCGCCGCCCGTGTCCTGCCGTTCGAGGAAGCCGCGGCGGGCAAGCCGGCGCCGCACTAGAGGGCAGCCCATGACCTCCGCGCTGTGAAAAAGCGCGGCGCCGCCAGACCGCCACACTCAAAGAGCGCAGCGCCGCCCTAGCGGCGGCGACTGTCGGCGGCGACTGACCTCAGGCGGTTCCGCGCCGCGCGATGCGGACCGTGTTGCTGAACCCGTCGTCCAGCACCCGCAGCTGCACCTCCAGCTCGCCGGCGGCGTCGCAGCGGACCGTCTCCTCGACCTGCGGGCCATCGCCGTCGAGCCGCCGCACGGCCACCGTGGCCAGGTCGCGCACCGCGCGCAAGCGCGGGTCGAACGGGAACAGCACCTCGTCCCACATCGCGAGGTTGCCCTCCGGCCGGCCCTGCTCGATGCGCGCGCACTCGACGAACCGGAAGTGCCCCAGGTTGTGCGCCGCGCGGTAGTGGCGGGTCACGCTCAGCGGCGGCCCGCCGGGAGCGGGCAGGCGCGTGTCCTTGGGCAGGAGCACGTCGAAGGACACCTCCGCGCCCGCGCTCTCCTCGCGGAAGACCCCGAAGTGCCGCGTGAGCCGCTCCGCCAGCGAGTACCCGGCCCGCTCGTCGAGCGTGATGGCGAGCCCGATGGCGGTGGAACCAAAAGGATGCGGCGAGCGGCGCACGCGGTGCGCGCCGAAGCGCTCGCGCAGGAGCCGGTACACGGGCGGGAACGCGCTGGCGCCCCCCACCACGTAGATGCCGGCCAGCTCGCCCCAGTCGACGCCTTCGTTCTCGCGCCGCGGGTCGCGCATCGCGGGCTCCATCGCCTCGAGCGTCTGCTGCACGAGCGGAGCACAGGCGGCGTACACTTCGTCGGTCGGCACCACCAACGGCTCGTGCCGGCCGAGCGCCGCGAGGTCCACCACCAGCTTGCGCGTGTTCGGGTTCACCGACTCCTTCTGCACGCGGCACTCGTCGAGCAGGAGCCGCCGCTCGCGGATCGAGGCGACGGTGCCCAGCCTTGCCTCGACCAGCCGCAGGATCGCCTCGTCGAAGTCGTCCCCGCCGAGCCGGGCCACGCCGGACGAGGTGACCACCTCGTTCGCGCGCCCCTCCATCTTGATCAGCGACGCGTCGAAGGTGCCGCCGCCCAGGTCGTAGACCAGCACGTACTCGCGCTTGCTGGTCACCGTCTCGCGGAAGCGGTGCGCGTACTCGAAACCAGCCGCGCTCGGCTCGTTGAGCAGGGCGACGACATCGAAGCCGGCCCGGCGGAAGGCATCCACCGTGAGGATGCGCTGCGCGCTCGAGGCGTTCGCCGGAACGCTCACCGCCGCCTCCAGCGGCTCGCCCTCGCGAGGGTGCGCGTTGGAACGCAGGTGCAGCTCGTCACGGACGTGCGAGAGGAACCCGGTGAGCAGGTCCACCACCTTCATCGTCCGCGGGCCCACCGCCACCTCGGACTCGGGCCCGGCGTCGTTGAGCAGGCGCTTGAACGAGCGCAGGGCGGTCCACGCCGGGTCGTGCGCCACGGCCGCCGCCTGCGCTCCGAACCGCAGCGTGCCGTCCTCTCCCGCGGCGGCGAGCGAGGGCACGAAGTCGGCGTGCTCGAACGAGACGATCGGATAGTTCCCGCGGTCCACCGCCGCGACGACGGTGTGCGTGGTCCCGAAATCGATCCCCAGCCTCATCGACCCCGAATGTACGCCACTCCAAGCCGATCCGCCCGCGCAGCTGGCCTTAAAAGCGTTTCCAGGGAGAGCGGAAGGTGCGGGAGCGCGGGAGATTGTTTTTCAAAAAAAATTCTCCCGCGCTCCCGTTCCTCCCGCCCTCCCCTGAAACGTTTTTGGTCTAGAACTGTTTCGGCTGTTCGATGGCGGCGTCGACGAGGCGGAGGTACTCGGAGCGGGGGATCTCGACGCAGCCGAGGGTGGCGAGGTGGGGCGACATCACCTGCACGTCGAACAGGGTGAACCCGCGCTCGCGCAGCCGCTCCACCGCCGCGGCGAACGCCACCTTCGACGCGCCGGTGCGCTGGTGGAACATCGACTCGCCGGCGAACAGCGACCCGACGGCGAGGCCGTAGAGGCCGCCGGCGAGCCGGCCCTCCACCCACACCTCCACGCTGTGCGCCCATCCCAGCGCGTGCAGCTCGGTGTAGGTGGCGAGGACGTCGGGCGTGATCCAGGTCCCCTCGGCCCGCGCCTCGCCGCAAGCGGTCATCACCTCGCGGTACGCCCGGTCGAAGGTGACCGTGTACCCGGTCTTGCGGGCGCGCTTCACGTGCCGCGGCCAGGGGCGCTGCGGGTGCAGAGGGAAGATCGCGCGCGGGTCCGGGCTCGCCCACGGGACCACGCCCTGCATGATGGGCCAGGGGAAGATGCCCTTCCGGTACGCCTGCAGGACCAGGCCCGGCGTCATGGTCCGCGAGAGAGCGACGATGCCCTCGCGGTTGGCGCGGCGCGCATCGGGCAGCTCGACGCGCGCCGCGGGCGGTTCGACCGGAGGATAGGTCACCTGCGGCCCCCCAGCTTCGGGGGTCGCACTCACCGCCCGCCTCCGAGCATCTCGCGCAGCTTGCGCGCTCGTTCCTCGGGCGCGCCGAACTTCGCGCGGTAGTCCTCGATGCTCCGCCGGAGCACCTCCACCGCCTCCTCGCGCCCGTACACCTCGGCGATCTGCACCTTGCGGGCGCCGGCGCCGGGGATCTGCTTGTAGCTGAGGAAGTAGTGGCGCAGGCGATCGACCAGCCCCTGGGGGACCTGCGAGACGTCCTGCATCTTGCCGAAGACGAGGTCCTGCTCGAGCACCGCCAGCACCTTGTCGTCGGCCTCGTCGCCGTCCACCATCCGCAGGCCGCCGACCGCGCGGGCGTGGAGCAGGAAGCCGCCGTGCGCGGTGCCCTTCTCGGTGAGCACGCAGATGTCCATCGGGTCGCCGTCGCCCCGCATCCCCGGCAGCCCGGTGCGCTCCGAGGACCGCGCCGCGACGCGCTCGCCGCAGTACGTCTGCGGCACGAACCCGTACAGCGACGGAGCCTGGCTCGAATAGCGCTGCGGCCGATCGATGCGCAGGTGTCCGGAAGGCTTGTCCAGCTCGTACTTCACCACGTCGCTGGGCACGATCTCGATGTACGCGTTGAGCACGCCTTCGGGATCGCCGGCCGGCACTCCGTGCCACGGATGGGCCTGGAACATCGTCGCGAGGAGGTCCTCCACGCTCATGCCGGCGATCCCTCGAGCAGCCGCCGCAGGGCGGCACGGCCGCCGGCCAGGATCGGCGCGCCGTCGGCCAGGAGCAGCGCGTCGAAGTCGAGCTCCGCCAGGGCGCGCAGCGAGGTCAACAATCGCGCCTTGTCGTCGATGACCGCATCGGGCAAGAGCGCGCACGACCCGGGCGGCTTTCCGGCGCACGCATCGCCCACCAGGAGCAGCCGCCGCTCGGGCCAGTGCAGCGCCACCTCGCCGGGCGATTTCCCCGGCGCCGCGATCACGTCCAGCGGACCCAGGCGCTGGCCCGCGCCCAGCTCCTCGTCCACCGCCGTCCCCTTCTCGCGGGCGAACGCGGCGTCGGCCGGATGGATGGCGATGGGCGCGCCCGTCCGCTGCTTGACCTTCATGCTGGCGCGGAAGTGGTTGCGGTTGGTGAGCACGATGCGCTGCACCCCCGCCGCGGCGATCTCTGCCAGCACCTCGTCCGGCATCTCCACCGGATCGACGCACAGGTTCCCACCCGGAACGCGCAGCAGGTACCCGTTGAAGTCGTACCCGTGGCGCTCGGAGAACCAAGGCCAGGTGAGGATCCCGGGAAGGATCTCGCGCATGCCGGCCGCGTAGCACGGGTGCCGGGCCGGCTCAAGCCGCCGGCTCAGGTCGCCGTAGCCTTCTCCGCCTTCGGCGGCATCCAATAGACCTCGACGTGGATCTGCGCGCGGTCGAACCCGCGCCGCAGCAGGACGCCCTTCCCGTTCTCGATCATCTGCGGATGGCCGCACAGGTAGGCGGTGCAGTCCGCCGGAGTGAAGCCCGCCTGGTCGAGGTGCTTGCGGATGACGTCCTCGGCGCGCCCCCGCTCGCCCTTCCACTCCGGGTCCTCCCAGGGACGGCTGACGGACGGGACGTACGTCAGCCACCCCCCCGATTCCGCCGCCGCGCGCTCCAGCTCCTCGCGGTAGCCCAGCTCGTGCGAGCGGCTCCCCGCCTGCAAGATGAAGAGGCGCAGGTCGGGCTTCTGCCGGCGCAGCGCGCGCACCATGCTCACCGCGGGCGCCACCCCGGTGACCGTGGTCGCCACGAAATGATTGCGGCGCCCGCTCTTGCGGTCGATGGTGAACGTGCCCTTCGCGCGGTGGCGCAGCCACACCTCGGCGCCGGGCTTCAGCTCGTACAGCTTCGGGGTGAGCTGCCCATGCGGGACCAGCTCGAAGAAGAACTCCAGCTCCTCCTCGTGGGGGGCGGAGCAGACCGAGTAGGCGCGCTCGATCATCTTGCCGGTCCCCTGGTCCTCGAGCCCGAGCGTCACGTACTGCCCGGGCTCGAACTCGATGCGCTTCTCGGGAGCGACGCGCACGGACCACAGATCGCTCGCGTGGTCCTTGCGCCAGGCGACGCGCCCGCGCTGGTATTTCTCCGGGCCGACCGCCATGTCCCAAAGGCATGTCATAACGTCCGCGCCGTGAAAAGCACAGCGCCGCCCTATCGGCGGCGACTGGCGCCCGCGCGGTGCCGTGGTACACCCCGCGCATGGCCACGACGTTCGATCGCCAGACGCAGAAGGTCGGGCGGCAGGAAGCGCTCGACTACCACTCCGCCTGGCCGCGCGGGAAGATCGAGGTGGTCCCCACCAAGCCGGTGGCGACCGCTCGCCAGCTCACGCTCGCCTACAGCCCGGGCGTCGCCGAGCCCTGCCTCGTCATCGCCGAGGATCGCGACCTCTCCTACAAGTACACGGCGCGCGGCAACCTGGTCGGCGTCATCACCAACGGGACCGCGGTGCTCGGCCTGGGGGACATCGGACCCTGGGCGGCCAAACCGGTGATGGAGGGCAAGGGCGTCCTGTTCAAGAAGTTCGCCGACATCGACGTCTTCGACCTGGAGGTGAACGCGAAGGACATCGACGGCTTCTGCGCGGTGGTGAAAGGCCTGGAGCCGACGTTCGGCGGCATCAACCTGGAGGACGTGAAGAGCCCCGAGTGCTTCGTCATCGAGCGCAAGCTGCGCGCGAGCATGGGCATCCCCGTGTTCCACGACGACCAGCACGGCACCGCGATCATCACCGGCGCGGCGCTGGTCAACGCGCTGGAGCTGGTGGGCAAGCCCATCGACCAGGTGAAGGTGGTCTTCGTCGGAGCAGGCGCGGCGGCGGTCGCGTGCGCCGAGCAGTACGTCGCGCTCGGCGTGCCGCGGCAGAACATCTTCATGTGCGACAAGTACGGCCTCGTCTACCGGGGCCGGCCGGAGGACATGGACGAGTGGAAGGGCGCCTTCGCGCAGGGCGAGACGCCGCGCACGCTGGCCGAGGTGGTCCGCGGCGCCGACGTTGTGGTGGGCCTCTCGGCGGCGGGCGCGATCACGCCCGAGATGGTGCGCACGCTGGCCAAGGACCCCATCCTGTTCGCGCTGGCGAACCCGGTGCCGGAGATCCTCCCGGAGCAGGTCCGGGAGGTGCGCGACGACGTGATCATGGCCACCGGCCGCAGCGACTATCCCAACCAGGTGAACAACGTGCTCGGGTTCCCGGGCATCTTTCGCGGCGCGCTCGACGTCCGCGCCAACGCCATCAACGAGGAGATGAAGCTCGCCGCCTCGCACGCGCTGGCGCAGCTGGCGCGCCAGGACGTCCCGGAGAGCGTCTCCGCCGCGTACGGCAGGCAGAACTTCAAGTTCGGCCGCGACTACATCATCCCCAAGCCCTTCGATCCGCGCGTGCTCACCGCGGTGGCGCCGGCCGTGGCGCAGGCGGCGATGGACTCCGGCGCGGCGCGCATCCGCCTGGACCGCACCGAGTACGTCGAGCAGCTGCGCAAGCGGCAGGGCCGGACGTACGAGGTGATGAGCGTGGTGGTGGGCAAGGCGCGGCGCAAGCAGACGCGCATCGCCTTCCCCGAAGGGAACCACCCGCGCATCCTGCGCGCCGCGCAGATCCTGGCCGAGGAGCGCATCTGCCGGCCGGTGCTGATGGGCAAGCGGGAGGAGATCGACGCATTCGCGATCGAGGCGGGACTCTCGGCCATCGCCGATCTGGAGGTGATCGACCCGGTCACCAGCCCCGCCATCCAGGGGTACACGCAGCTCCTCTACGGTCTGCGGCAGCGCGCCGGGATGTCCTTCGCCGAGGCGGCGTACCGCATCCGCCAGCGGAGCGTGTTCGCCGCGATGATGCTGCAAGAGGGCGCGGTGGACGGCGTGGTGACCGGCCTCACCCGGAGCTACCCCGAGGCGATCCGCCCCGCGCTGCAGATCGTCCGCACCATGCCCGGCCGCTTCGCCGCGGGGACCTATATCCTGGCCTTCAAGCACGGCCTGAAGTTGTTCGCCGACTGCACCGTCATCGGCGATCCCACCGCGGAGCAGCTCGCCGACATCGCCATCTCCACCGCCGAGCTGGCCCGCGAGTTCGAGCTGACGCCGCGCGTGGCGATGCTCTCCTATTCGAACTTCGGCACCGATCGCGGCGGCTCACCCGGCAAGGTGAGGCGCGCGCTGGAGCTGGTGCGGCAGCGGCGGCCCGAGCTGGAGATCGACGGCGAGATGCAGGTCGACCCCGCGGTGGTGGAGAGCGTGCGCGAGCAGGAGTTCCCGTTCGTGCGGCTCACCGGCGACGCCAACGTGCTCATCTTCCCCGACCTGAACAGCGGCAACATCGGCTACAAGCTGCTCTGGCGGCTGGGCGGCGCGGAGGTCATCGGCCCGGTGCTGATGGGCATGGCGCGGCCGGTGAACGTCTTGCAACAGGGAGCCAGCGTACAGGACGTGGTCAATCTCGCCGCCATGACCGCCGTCCGCGCCCTGAACGAGATCGTCTACTGAGCGTGCGAGAGGCGCGGCCGCAGCGCCGCCACGAGCTCCGTGGCGATGCGGCGGTGCGCGGCGGGATCCGGGTGCCCGTCCCAGGGCAGCAGCTCGGCCGGGTCGACGTCGACGAGCGCGTACGGAAGCCCCTGCTCGACGAACAGCTCGCGCAGCAGCGCGCCTTCGGGGTGTTCGTCGAGCGTGCGCCGCCTTCCGATCGAGACCACCGCGAAGAGAGGCTCGGCGCCGCGCTGGCGCGCTGCGCGCGCGGACTCGCGCAGGATGGCGGCCGTGAGCCGCGTTGACTCGCGGAGCCCGTGGTCGCTCAGGTACCGCACTTCGTTGACCAGCAGATCGCGCAGGCGGAGGCGGGCGAAAAACCCCTCGGCAGGCGGCACCAGGCCGAGCGCGCCTTCGCGCAGCGCGAGGCGCGGGCGGTAGTCCTGTACGTTGCGGAACAGCATGACAGGGACGAAGGTGATGACCGCGGCGGTGGGCCGCCGCAGCCGCTCGAGCGCATCGCCGAGGCGGAGCAGCGCCTGGTCGGAGCCGTACCCGCCGCAGGCCACGTTGATCACTTGCAGGCCGAGATCCTTTCCCATCATTGCGGGAAAGCTCTGCTCGTACGCGACTCCATGCCCGGCCGCGATCGATTCGCCCGTCACGATCAGCGACGGCAGGTCCGGGTCCGGCGCCCCTTGCGGCTCCTGCGCCCGGTCACCCCACGCGTCCACGGCGTACACGACCGGATGCTGCGGCGGTCCCAGCACCGTCGCCCGCGACGGCAGCAGGACCCACCCGAATTGCGGATCCGGGCGGCCCAAGCGGAACTCCAGCTTGGCCGCGCGCCACGCCGCCGGCTGCCCGTCCCCGCGGCGCAGAACCAGCTCGGACGCGGCGAGCGCGAGCGCCACCGCGAGCGCGATTCTCGCCGCCCCGCCGAGCGTGGCGCGGGCGAGCGCCCGGCCGGCCGGCCACGACGCGGCGACCAGCGCGATTCCGGCGATGGCGACGCCGGCGCGCACGTCGCGCGACACCCAGGCGGGCGCCCAGGGGTAGTAGCCGGGCAACAGCACGTGCCGCTCGAACCATGGGTAATCCATCGCCTTCGCCGCAACGAGCAGCGCGGCGCCGGATGCAGCGCATACGGTAGTCGCAATCCAGCGCACGTCCCGCCGAGCTTACCCTGTGCTAGCGTCGGCCGCATGGACGAGGTCGTGCGTCCGACCGCATTCGATCGCGCGCTGCGCCCGCTGCACCTGTGGGTGTGGCGCGATCCGCACCGTCGCGCCCGCAAGCTCCTGCGATTCGCCGAGACGGAGGCGGACGGCGGGCGCGACTTGAATCGCGCCGCGGAGCTGACCAAGGACCCGCTCCTGCGGCGCTTGTACCTGCGCCACGCCGAGGACGAGCTGCGCCATGCCGCGCTCTTCCGGGCCCGCGGGCGGGCGCTCTTGCGCGGGCTGCCGCGCGCCCGCAAAGGCTTCGAGGCGAACTGGCTGGCGCCCGGGGAGCGCGGGCTCGACGACCTGCGGGTCGCGGACGAGCGCGACGAATCCCTGCTCGCGTTCCTGCACCTATCCGAGAAGGCGGCGGCGCAGCGCTTCGCGCTCTACCGGCAGGTGCTCGCGCACGATCCGGCCACGCGAGCGGTGTTCGACGACGTGCTCCAGGACGAGGCGTTCCACATGAGGTACACGCAGAAGCAGCTCGCGCGCGTGGCGGCCGGCCGGCCTGACGCCCGCCTCTGGCGAGCTCGGATGGGCCGGCTGTGGAAGGCCTATCTGCGCGCCGCCGCGGCGCTGGCTTCCGTGCTGGGGACCTTGCTCCTCCGCCTCCAGTATTTCGTCGTCCTGCCGCCGTTCGCGCTCCTCGCCCGGCGCGCCGCGAAGCGCGAAGTTGTTGGCTTCGCGGCGGCGCGCCGCTCCTCACCCCTGACGAGCCAGTACTGATGCGTATCCTCGGTATCTCCGCGCACTACCACGACTCCGCCGCGGCGCTGGTCATCGACGGCGTGCCCGTCTGCGCGGTCCAGGAGGAGCGCCTCTCCCGCCGGAAGAACGACGCCGCGTTCCCGCTGGCGGCCATCGAATGGTGCCTCGATCGCGCCGGCCTCGAGCCGGAAGAGCTCGACGCGGTCGTGTTCTACGAGAAGCCGATGCTGAAGTTCGAGCGCATCCTCACCATGGCGCTGCGCGGCTTCCCGCATACGTGGAGGAGCTTCCCGCGCGCCATGAAGAGCTCTCTGGGCGAGAAGCTCTGGGTGAAGGGCATCATCGCCTCGCACCTGGGCATCCCCGGCCGCAAGATCCTCTTCACCGAGCACCACCAGTCGCACGCCGCGGCCGCGTTCCTCACCGCGCCCACGCGAGAGGCGGCCATCCTCACCGCCGACGGAGTCGGCGAGTGGACGACCCTGACCCTGGGCCGCGGCGCGGTGAGCGCGGACGGCGGGACCCGGATCGAGGCGCTGCGCGAGATCCGCTTCCCGCATTCTCTCGGGATGCTCTACTCGACCTTCACCGCCTGGCTCGGCTTCCCCGTCAACGAGGGCGAGTACAAGGTGATGGGCCTCGCCGCGTTCGGCCGTCCGTCCTTCGCCGCGGAGGTCCGGAAGGTGCTGATCCGCACGCCGGACGGCGGCTTCGCGCTCGATCTGTCCTATTTCGACTACCACCTCTCGGCGCGAAGCTCGTACTCCGCGAAGTTCCTGAACGCGTTCGGTCCGGCGCGCGAGCAGTGGGAGCCCATCGACCTGTCCACCGAGCACGGGCGTCATTGCGCGGACGTGGCTGCCTCCGTGCAGCGGGTCCTGGAAGACACGCTGGTCGACATCGCCGCCTCGCTGCGCGCCGAGACGCGGCTGCCGGACCTGTGCCTGGGAGGCGGGGTAGCGCTGAACGGCTGTGCGAACGCGCGCATCCTGCGCGAGAGCGGCTTTGCGCGCGTGTTCGTGCCGCCCGCTCCCGGCGACGCGGGCTGCGCGCTCGGCGCCGCGCTCTACGCCGACCGGGTGCACTTCGGCAATCCCTGGCGCGAGGTGCCCGACCACCCCTTCTGGGGACCCGAGGCGCAGCCGGCCGAGCTGTCGCGCCTCGCTTCCGAGGATGGGCTGCCCTCCGAGCACGCCTCCGAGGCGGAGCTTCTCGCGCGGGTCGCGGACGAGCTGTGCGCGGGACGGATCGTGGGGTGGGTCGACGGGCCGTGCGAGCTCGGGCCGCGCGCGCTCGGCCACCGCAGCATCCTGGCCGCGCCGAACGACGCCGCGATGCGCGACAAGCTGAACCGCAGCATCAAGTTCCGCGAGGAGTTCCGTCCGTTCGCCCCGGCGGTTCCGATCGAGTCCGCCTCGCGCTACTTCGACCTGCCTCCGGGGGGCGAGCGGCTCGGACGCTTCATGTCCGGGGTCTTCCCGGTCCGGCGCGAGTGGCGGGACCGGCTCGCCGCGGTGACCCACGTGGACGGCACCGCCCGGGTGCAGACGGTCGATCGCGCCATGGCGCCCCGCTTCCATGCGTTGCTCGAGGAGATCGGCCGCCGCACCGGCCTGCCGGTGCTGCTCAACACCAGCTTCAACCTGGCCGGCGAGCCGATCGTGAACCGCGCCGCCGAGGCGTACTCCACGTTCCGCCGCTCGGGCATCGACCTGCTCGTCTGCGGGCCGGTGCTGCTGGCCAAGAAGCGGGCCGCGCAGAAGGGCGCGGAGGAGGCGGTCGCATGATCAAGCGGCGTTCCCGCATCGCGCGCACGCTGATCATGGTGGGCAGCGCCGCGCCCTCCATCATCGACGGCGCCCGCGGGCTGTGGCGCAGCGAGGCCGGCCGGAAGTGGCTGGTCCCGCTGGTCGTGTTTCTCTGCGTCACCGGCCTGGTCCTGGTGGTGGCGGCCGGCGTCGAGGCGCTCGCGCCGTTCATCTACGCGATCTTCTAGCCACCAGCCGCCGCCTGTAGGGCGGCGCTGCGCTCTTGAAAGGCTGGTCAGGCGGCGCTGCGCTTTTCACTTCGCGGACTCTTCAGGAGACGGTTCGGCCATGTTGGATGAAATGCTCGACCTGCTCGCCTGCCCCCGCTGCGGCGGCCCGCTGCGCAGGCCCCTGCGCTGCGCCTCGTGCAGCGTGGAGTACGGGGCCCAAGGCGGCGTCCCGGAGCTGCGGCTCGACGCCGACGCGCGCACCGAGACCGTCCGCGAGTTCTACGGGCAAGCTCCTTTCCCCGGCTATCCGCCGCGGGACAGCTATCCGTGGCTGCGCTCCCGCGCGGAGCGCAGCGAGCTGGCGCGCCTGCTCGACCAGGCCATCCCCGGGGATGCGCGCATCGCCGAAGTGGGCTGCGGGACCGGCCAGATGAGCCTGTTCCTCGCCACCGCCGACCGGCTGGTGATCGGAGCGGACCTGACCCGTGCCTCGCTCGAGCTGGCCGAGGACGCGCGCCGGCGCTACGGGGTCGAGCACGCCCTCTTCGCCGAGACCGACCTC
>Ga0209590_10000503_pt1 | contig 12963 bp, 9 predicted proteins | sample CZO8metaG_FD_188353 | JGI IMG/M metagenome (GOLD analysis project Ga0209590, IMG submission 188353) | Vadose zone soil microbial communities from the Eel River Critical Zone Observatory, Northern California, USA - CZOApr15con1.8 metaG... | ecosystem: Environmental > Terrestrial > Soil > Vadose...
GTCGCCCGACGCGCAGAACGCGCTGCTCAAGGCGATGGCGTCCGAGGAAGCCGCTGCGCTGTTGAACGCCTTGGCGCCCGACGATCGCACCATGTTCCTCGAAGAGCTGCCGGCGGAAGTGACGCGCCAGCTGCTCGCGCTGCTCACGCCCGAGGAGCGCGCCGTCGCCGTTCAGCTGCTCGGTTATCCCGAAGGGTCGATCGGCCGCTTGATGACCCCGCACTACATCGCGGTGCGGGAAGACTGGACGATCGCGCAGGTCCTCGACTACGTCCGCACGCACGGCCAGGACAGCGAGACGCTGAACGTCATCTACGTCGTCGACGACACCGGACGGCTTGTCGACGACCTCCGGATCCGCGAAGTGCTGCTGACCGTCCCGGCCAACACCGTGAACAGCCTGATGGACCGCCGGTGGGTGGCGCTGAAGGCCACCGACGATCAGGAAACGGCCGTCCGCGTGTTTCGCGCGGAGGATCGGACGGCGCTGCCGGTGACCGACTCGGCCGGCATCCTCATCGGCATCGTCACGGTCGATGATGTGCTCGACGTTGCGGAAGCGGAGGCGACCGAAGACATCCAGCGTGTTGGCGGCATGGAAGCCCTCGACGAGCCGTACATGCGGATCGCCTTTCGGCGGATGATTCAGAAGCGCGCCGGCTGGCTCACGGCGCTGTTCCTGGGCGAGATGCTGACCGCGACCGCGATGGGGTTCTTCGAGCGGGAGATCGAGCGAGCGGTCGTCCTCGCGTTGTTCGTGCCGCTGATTATTTCGAGTGGCGGCAACTCGGGATCGCAGGCCTCCACGCTGGTCATTCGTGCGCTGGCCCTTGGCGAAGTGTCCCTCGGCGACTGGTGGCGCGTGATGCGCCGTGAGATCGGCGCAGGCCTCGCGCTGGGCGGTATCCTCGGGGCCATCGGCTTCCTCCGTATCACCATGTGGTCGGCGTTCTCCCCGATCTATGGAGAGCACTGGCTGCTCGTCGCGCTGACGGTCTCGATCGCGCTCGTCGGCGTCGTGCTGTGGGGCACACTCATCGGGTCGCTGTTGCCGTTCGGATTGCGGCGGCTGGGGTTCGATCCAGCCGCCTCGTCGGCGCCGTTCGTCGCGACGCTCGTGGACGTCACCGGTCTGGTGATCTACTTCAGCGTAGGGATCGTGATTCTGCGCGGCACGCTCCTGTAGGCTTCTCGTGCGTGTCGCCTTCGCTCTCCGGCAGAACGGCGATTCCTTCGCGCTGAGGCATCTACAGAGTTGAGCGCAGCCGATTCAAGGATGATCGGGCTCCGCTTTCGCGATACTGTGTCGTCGTGAGGCGGTTCGGCGTTCAAAGTGCTCTTCTTGCGGGCGGTGTTCTCCTGCTCGGCGGCGGCTTCGTGTTGTCCGGCCGCGCCGCGCACGTCGACGAGTTCAGCGCGCTCGTGCTGTCGCTGGCGATGCTCGTCACGGCCGCGAAGCTCGGTGGCGATCTCGCGGGTCGATTCGGTCAGCTCGCCGTGCTGGGCGAGCTCGCCGCCGGCGTGCTCCTCGGCAACCTGCCGGGTCTCGGACCACTCCAATATCTTGCCGCCGACACGTATCTCGACACGTTCGCGCGGCTCGGCATGCTCCTGCTGCTGTTCGAGGTGGGGCTCGAGCTCTCCGTGCGTGAGCTGTTCGCCGTCGGCCCCTCTTCTCTGCTGGTTGCGCTATTCGGAACCACGGCGAGCTTCGCGATCGGATGGGGTGTCGCGGCGCAGTTCCTGCCGTCGGCGCCGCGGACCGTCCACGTCTTTCTCGCCGCGGCGATCACCGCGACCAGCGTCGGGATTACCGCGCGTGTGCTGAAGGATCTCGGGGCCTGGCGAAGCGGCGAGGCGAAGATCATCCTCGGCGCCGCAGTCGTGGACGACATCATCGCGCTCGTGGTGCTGGGCCTCGTGACGGGCGGACTGGCGGCTGGGCCCGCCACGTCCGCCTCCGAATGGCGTGCCGCCATGGGACTGGTGGCCAAGACGATCGGGTTTCTCACGTTGGCCATCGTGCTCGGCGTCAAGCTGACGCCGCGGTGGTTCCGGCACGCCGCCAATCTGCGGGCGCCCGGCGCGCTGCTTGCGCTTGGATTGTGCTTCTGCTTTTTCCTGTCGTGGGCCGCGAGCGCGATCGGGCTCGCCGGCCTCGTGGGTGCGTTTGCCGCGGGGCTCGTGCTCGAAGACAGTCATTCGGAAGCGTTCGTGCAGCGGGGCGAGCGCTCGCTCGGCGAGCTCCTCGAGCCGATGACGTCGTTCCTCGTGCCGATCTTCTTCGTGCTCGTCGGCTTTCGGACGAACGTTCGTGTGCTCGCGGATCCGGCGGTGCTCGGGTTGCCGCTTGCGCTCACGCTCGCCGCCGTCCTGGGCAAACTCACGTGCGGCCTCGGCGTGCGCGCGCCCGGCGTGCGAAAGCTGACCGTCGGACTGGGGATGGTTCCGCGAGGGGAGGTGACGCTCGTCTTTGCCGCGCTCGGCCGGACACTGCAGGTCGGCGGCACGCCACTGCTCGACGATCGCGCCTACGCGGCACTCGTCACGCTCGTCATCATCACCACGCTCATGACGCCGCCCGCGCTCAAGTGGAGCTGGCGTCCCCAGGCCGAGTTGACTCGCGTCAGCGGACAGGAAGCGTAAGGCGGACGGTCGTGCCGTGATCGAACGCGTCAGTGCGGCTGTGCACCTCGCACCGGCCGCCGTGCGCCACGACGATGTCGTGAAGTCACCCTCATTCAGTCAGGACCGTATCTCACGCCAACGATCAGTCCGGTGTACGACGCGGCGAACGTGAACGCGCTCGACCGGGCTCGCCAAGACCTTCGACATGCGTCGCCGCACCCTGGGCGCCTGGAACTCACGGTGACGAATCTGTACAACCGATTGAATTACGTACCTCCACCGACCGACGTCGGCACGCCAGCGACGTTCGGCAAGACGACGAGCGTGCAGACGGCCGAGAACGCCGCGAAATCGCGCGGGTCAGTTGGCGTTTCGATTGACCTTCTGAATCGAACGCTCGAGGGAGTCATGAGTCCACTCGTCCGATTTCGCGGCTATCCCGAGCGCGTCTTCTCTGCGACGCCGCACAGCCATTTCGTCTGTGGCGCGCGTCCCTTCGAGAGCTGCGTGGTGCGGCACGCTGACTGGAGATCGGAGGCCTTGACCGTGATGTGGACTGTCATCCCCGGGTAGGCCACATCATGCCGCTCCTTGCCAGGCTCATCGATCTAGAGTTATTCCCACTTACCGCCTGCGCGACGTTCGCGAGACGGTCGAACAGTACGACCAGCATTTCTGGCTGAATGGTCATTGACCGCTCTCGGCTACCTGCCTGCCTTCACGTCGGGCCCGATCCTCGAACACCTCACGGTCGCCCCGTGAGGAACTGAGCGTCAGCATTTCATCGGCGCGGGCGGATCGCGGAGACGGCGAGCAGCGGTAAACGTGTCTGGAACCTGGCGGTTACCCGGTTAAGCGAGTTTTTAGGCCGATTTGGGCCTGACTTTAGGCCGGCCTTTCTATGCTGGACGGATGGACCTCCGCACGACGGGCCCGAGTGTGTGCTCGCGCTCGGCAAAGAAAGCATCGGTCTCCGTGAATTCCAGACTCAGCGTCATCTTCGGATTGGTCGTGGCGGTTGTGGCTGCATCAGCTCCCGCCGCCGCTCAAGAGATCTCGGGCGCGAAGCCGGAACCAGCCGCGCTTGCGCCGGGCGCGCCCGAACAGCCCGCGGCGAAGAAGCCGGATCCGTTCGCGTTCGCCGACTTTACGTGGCTGTCAGGAAACCCGCGTACCAAAGAGGCGCCGCTCGACTCGAAGGTCTTCACTGGAGAGTTCCGCGCCGATACGAACTTCACGTACAGCTTCAACAAGCCGGCCGACGACACGATCACCGGTTCGAGCGAAATCTTTCGATCGGGCGAGTTCCAGGTGACGCAGCTGGGCATCGGCGGCGACTTTCACTACGACAACGTCCAGGGCCGCCTGATGACCCAGTTCGGCATGTACTCCCAGACGACGCCGCGCAATGACGCCAGCCCGGCGCGAGGCCAGTGGCAGCTCGACACGGCGTACCGGTATATCTCGGAGGCGTACGGCGGTTACCACTTCGACAAGATGAGCGGCATCAACGTCCAGGCCGGCATCTTCATGTCGTACGTCGGTCTGTGGAGCTACTACAACTTCGACAACTGGACGTATCAGCCGTCCTACGTGTCATCCAATACGCCGTGGTTCTTCAACGGCATGCGCGTGCAGATCTTCCCGAACGAGAAGTTGAAGATCGAGCCGTGGCTGATCAACGGCTGGCAATCGTACGGCAAGTTCAATCACGCGCCGGGCCTGGGCGGCCAGATTCTCTATCGACCCACCGGCTCGGTGTCGATTCTGTCCAACAACTACTGGGGCACCGACACGCTCGGCAACCCGGATCGCAAGCGCGTCCACACCGACGACAGCATCCAGGTGAAGTACTACGACAAGCCCGAGGAGCGTGTGACCAAGGCCGCGTTCACCTTCACGTTCGACGCGGGCTGCGAGTACGGCGGAGGCGTCAGCTGTGGGGGCGGCACCGCGGATACACCGTCGCAGACGTTCCTTGGCTTCATGGTCTACAACCGGCTGTGGTTCGACAAGGACCGGTTCGCGCTCACCGTCGGTGGCGGCGCGATCGACAACCCGGGACGGTACCTGGTGCTCGTGCCGCCGATCAACGGCGCCAACGCGTTTTCCGGTACACCGTACTTCACGGCAAGCCCCGGCGATCCGTACAAAGCCTGGGACACTCAGGTGACGTTCGATTTCATGCCGAGCCAGTTCGCCACGTTCCGTGCGGAGTTCAACCATCGCGCGGCCAACGTGCCGTACTTCACGGGGGAGGGCGGCGTGACGCCACCCGGCGGGAACACGGGCGCGCCCGGCTCGTTCGTGGAGGGCTGGACGCCGGATCTGCGCAAGTCGGAAAACCGCGTCACGTTCGCGCTGCTCGTGAAGCTCTGAACTTAGGGATTTTTTAGGCCCATTTTAGGCGGCTCTTGGGGAGAGGCGCTTAGGGTGGGGAATGGCTTTCGTCATGGTGCTGGCAGTGTTTTCGTTCGTTGCCTCGCCGGTCGTAATCTTCGCCCAGACTGCGGAGACTCCGAGTGCTCCGGGGGAGTTGTCGCCGATCGCATGGCAGTTTGGCGGCTTCGTCGACGTCGGCCGCTTGTTCTCATCAACGTCGCCTTCCAATCACTTGTTTCGCAATCGTGGCACGACGCCGCGCGTGGACAAGTGGGATCTGAACATGACCGGCGCGTATCTGAAAAAAGCTCCGTCCGAATCGTCGCGCGCCGGCGTCGAGCTGACGGCACAAGAGGGCCGCGACTCCGAGATCTTCGGGTTCTCCGCCACGGCACCGAAGATCGGCGCCGCCGACTGGCTCCTGCACTTCGGTCCGACCAACGTGTCGTACCTCGCGCCAGTCGGGAAGGGGTTGACGGTTCAGGGCGGTATCTTCGCGAGTCTCATCGGGTACGACGGGCTGTACGCGAAGGACAACGTCAACTACACCAGGCCGTGGACGGGCGACTACACGCCGTATCTCATGCTTGGCGTGAACGCATCCTATCCAGTGAGCTCGCGGCTGACGGCGACCGGTTTCGTCCTGAACGGCTACTGGCATCTCGCGGACGCGAACAACGTGCCGAGCTTCGGCGGTCAACTCGCCTACAAAGCGACGGATCGCGTGACCGTGAAAGAGACGGTCTTGTACGGGCCACATCAGACCGACACCGCATTGCGGTACTGGCGGTTCTTCTCGGACATCATCGTCGAACGGAAAACCGGACGCGTGACGGCGGCGTGCGAATACCAGATTGGAACGGAGGACGTGGCCGCCGCGGGAGATCCACTCGCGCTGTGGATGGCCGCGCAGGCGCCGGTGAAATGGTCGGTCGGTGGCCTGTGGTCCGTCATTGTGCGCCCCGAATTCGCCTGGGATCGCGACGGCCGCTGGATCGGGGCGGAGCAGTCCGTGAAGGCGTTCACATCGACAGTCGAGTACCGGCGGCCGTTGCGGCAGGCACAGGCGATCCTCAAGCTGGAATACCGCGTCGACGATTCGCGAGGTCCAGGCGGCGGCTTTTTCACCGAGCCCGACGTTCGGCCCGGCGTGCCAGGCCTCACGCCGACGCAGCACCTGTTCGGCGTCGGCCTCATCTTCACATTCGACGGAACGGTTCGTCAGTAGGAGCCGCCATGGATGCGCTGTTCATCGTCATCACCATCGTGTTTTTCGTCCTCGCGGCGGCGTACGTCGCCGCCTGCGATCGGTTGGAGTAGGGCGCCATGACACTCGACCATGTGATCGGTCTTCTCGTGACGGTGGGACTGCTCGTGTACCTCACGTACGCGCTCCTTCGGCCGGAAAAGTTCTGAGGCGGCCGCTCTGGAGAGCGGCCCTGCGTACGAGATTGTCATGACTCTGAATGGCTGGCTGCAGATTCTCCTGTTCTTCGCCGTCGTCCTCGCCGTGACGGCGCCGCTCGGGCGCTTCATGACGCGGGTGTTCACTCGCGAGCGCACGTGGCTGGATCCGGTCCTCCGCCTGATCGAGCGCCTGATCTACCGGCTGACCGGCGTCGACGAGTCGCGCGAGATGCGCTGGACCGAATACGCCGTCGCGATGCTGCTGTTCAGCGCAGTGTCGATGGTCGTGCTGTACGTGATGCAGCGCGTGCAACAGTGGCTGCCGTGGAATCCGCAAGGGTTCGGAGCCGTGGCGCCCGATCTCGCGTTCAACACGGCCGCATCCTTCACCACGAACACGAACTGGCAGGCGTACAGCGGCGAGTCGACCATGAGCTATCTGACCCAGATGGCCGGCCTCGCATTCCACAACTTCGTCTCGGCGGCGGTCGGCATCTCGCTCGCGGTCGCGTTCATCCGCGGCGTCGCGCAGAAGGAGAAGGACACGCTCGGCAACTTCTGGGTCGACATGGTGCGCTGCTCGCTATGGGTGCTCTTGCCCTTCTGCCTCGTCGGCTCGCTGGTGCTGGTATCGCAAGGCGTCGTGCAGAACCTGCGGCCGTACGACAAAGCCACCGTCATCGATCCGCAGACGGTGACGGCCCCCGATGCGACCGGCAAGCCGCAGACGCAGATCGTCAAGGAGCAGGTGATCGCCCAGGGGCCGGTGGCGTCGCAAGAGATCATCAAGGAGTTCGGGACCAACGGCGGCGGGTTCTTCAACGCGAACAGCGCGCACCCGTTCGAGAACCCAACGCCGTTCACCAACTTCTTCGAGATGGTGTGCATCTTTGCGATTTCGGCCGGCTTGACCTACACGCTCGGCGACATGACCGGCTCGCGCAAGCACGGGTGGGCGGTCCTGGGCGCGATGGCCTTTCTCTTTCTCGCCGGCGTGACCGCGACATACTGGGCGGAGGCGCGCGGCAATCCGCTGTTGACCACCGCGGGCGCCGATCAAAGCGTCACGGCGCTCTCGACCGGCGGCAACATGGAAGGCAAGGAGTGCCGGTTCGGTATTGCGAACTCGGCGCTCTTCGCCACCGTGACCACCGACGCCAGCTGCGGCGCCATCAACGGCTGGCACGATTCATTCACCCCGCTCGGCGGGCTCGTGCCGCTGACCAACATCATGCTGGGCGAAGTGATCTTCGGCGGGGTGGGTGCCGGGATGTACGGCATCCTCGTGTTCATCATCCTGTCGGTGTTCATCGCGGGGCTGATGGTCGGGCGGACGCCGGAATACCTCGGGAAGAAGGTGCAGGCCTATGACGTGCAGATGGCGATGCTGGTCGTGCTCGTCTTCCCATTGACCATCCTCGTGTTGACCGCAATTTCCGTCGTGGCGCCAAGCTTTGGCACGTCGAGCATCCTGAACCCAGGCCCTCATGGGTTGTCCGAGATCCTGTATGCGTTCACCTCAGCCACCGGCAACAATGGCTCGGCGTTCGGCGGGCTGAATGCGAACACGAAATGGTACAACGTCGCGATCGGCATGGCGACGCTCATCGGACGTTTCTTCATGATCATTCCGATGCTCGCGATCGCCGGCAGCCTCGGCCGCAAGAAGCGCGTCCCGCCCTCGGCCGGCACCTTCCCGGTGACGACGCCGCTGTTCTCGGCGCTGCTCGTCGGTGTCATTCTGATCGTGGGCGCGCTGACCTTCTTCCCGGCCCTGAGCCTCGGTCCGATCGTCGAGCACCTGCTGATGACGAAAGGCCAGGTGTTCTGATGACGACCACTGATGTAGGGCGACCCTTGCAGGGTCGCCGGGCGAAATCCAAGTCCATCTGGGATCCACAGATCATCCGCACCGCGATCGTCGACGCGATCGTCAAGCTGCATCCGCGGACGATGGCGAAGAACCCGGTGATGTTCGTCGTCGAGGTCGGGAGCGTGCTCACGACCGTGCGGCTGGCGCTCGACGCAATGGGCGGCCGCCCGGGTGTCGGCTTCGAGCTGCAAATCACGTTCTGGCTGTGGCTGACCGTCCTGTTCGCCAACTTCGCGGAAGCGATGGCCGAGGGACGAGGCAAGGCGCAGGCCGACACACTGCGCAAGGCGCGGACCGAGACCGTTGCCAATCGCATCGGTCCCGGCGGACGCACTGAGACCGTGCCGGCCACCGCTCTTCGCAAAGACGACGTCGTGATGGTCAAGGCGGGTGAGTTCATCCCGTCGGACGGAGAGATCATCGAGGGCGTGGCATCCGTTGATGAATCGGCCATCACCGGCGAGTCGGCTCCCGTGATTCGCGAGTCGGGCGGGGACCGGACCGCTGTAACCGGCGGTACGCGGGTGCTGTCGGACTGGATCAAGATCCGCATTACCGCCGATCCGGGCCACACGTTCATCGATCGGATGATCGCGCTCGTCGAAGGCGCCGAACGCCAGAAGACGCCGAACGAGATCGCGCTCAATATTCTGCTGGCCGGGCTGACGATCATCTTTCTGCTGGCGGTGGTGACGCTGCAGCCCTTCGCGATCTACTCAGGCGCTCCGCAATCGCTGTTCGTCCTCGTGTCGCTCCTCGTCTGCCTCATCCCGACGACGATTGGCGGCCTGCTGTCGGCGATCGGCATTGCCGGCATGGACCGCCTGGTGCAGCGCAACGTGCTGGCGATGTCCGGCCGGGCCGTCGAGGCGGCCGGCGACGTGCACACGCTGCTGCTCGACAAGACCGGCACCATAACGCTCGGCAACCGCCAAGCGACGGAATTCATTCCGCTGCCGGGCGTCGCCGAACAGGAGATTGCGGACGCCGCGCAACTGTCGTCGCTTGCGGACGAAACCCCCGAGGGGCGCTCGATTGTCGTGCTCGCGAAGGAGCGTTACGGCCTGCGCGGACGCGAGCTCGCCGCATACGGCGCGGTGTTCGTTCCGTTCACGGCGCAAACGCGCATGTCGGGCGTCGACCTGGACGGACGACAGGTTCGCAAGGGCGCGGCAGACGCGATCGAGCGCTATGTTGCAGGCGGCGGGGGAACCGCAGCGCCGGAGCTGCGGGCGATCGTCGATCGCATCGCGCGCGCGGGCGGGACGCCGCTCGTCGTGGCGGAGCGCACCCGTGCGCTGGGCGTCATCCATCTGAAAGACATCGTCAAAGGCGGCATCCGCGAGCGGTTCACGCAGCTGCGCGCCATGGGCATCAAGACGGTGATGATCACGGGCGACAACCCGCTGACCGCCGCGTCGATCGCCAACGAAGCCGGCGTCGATGATTACCTGGCCGAAGCGACGCCCGAAGACAAGATGGCGCTGATCAAGCGGGAGCAGAAGGACGGGAAGCTCGTCGCGATGACCGGCGACGGCACCAACGACGCGCCGGCGCTGGCGCAGGCCGACGTCGGTGTCGCCATGAATACCGGGACGCAGGCGGCGAAGGAGGCGGGCAACATGGTCGATCTCGATTCGAGCCCGACCAAGCTGCTGGACATCGTGGAGATCGGCAAGCAGCTGCTGATGACGCGCGGGGCGCTGACGACCTTCTCGATCGCGAACGACGTGGCGAAGTACTTCGCGATCATCCCGGCGATGTTCGCGGGCGCGTTCCCGGTGCTGATGACGCTGAACGTCATGGGCCTGAAGACGCCGCAGTCGGCGATCCTGTCGGCGGTCATCTTCAACGCGGTCATCATTGTCGCGCTGGTCCCGCTGGCGCTGCGCGGCATCAGGTATCGGGCGATGAGCGCCGAGGCACTGCTGCGCCGGAACCTGTGGATATACGGCGCGGGCGGCATCATCGCGCCGTTCATCGGGATCAAGATCATCGACGTTGTCATCACGATGATCGGGTTGGCTTAGATCGCTCGGCGAAGGCCTTCGCGGTGCGAACGCGGCGCGAAGACTTCAGGCGAGCTGCGAGGAATGTGGCACGAAGGGTTCACCCGAGCAAATACCATGAACATCACAAAGAATCTCATCGTTGCCATCCTGATGACGGTCGTCACGACGCTGCTGCTGGGGGTTGCCTATCCGCTCGTCGTCACGGGACTCGCGCAGCTGCTGTTTCCGGACAGGTCGAACGGGCAACTGATCGAGCGCGACGGAACACTCATCGGGTCACGGATCATCGGGCAGAGCTTTTCGTCGCCGGGCTACTTTCGCGGCCGCCCATCAGCCGCAGGCACCGGCTATGACGCCGCCAATTCTGGCGGTACGAATCTCGGGCCGACGAACAGGAAGCTCGTCGATGCCGTGAAGGCGGGCGTCGAGGCCGCGAGGAAGGAGAACCCGAAGGGGTGCGGGGTGCGAGGTGCGGAGTGCGACGTGCCGATCGATCTCGTGACCTCGTCGGCATCGGGGCTCGATCCCCACATCTCGCCTGCCGCGGCGGTGTTTCAGGTCCCGCGCGTCGCTCGTGAGCGCGGCGTGAACGAGACCGATCTCCAGCGCCTCGTCGACGCGCACACCATCGGGCGGCAGTTCGGAATCCTCGGCGAGCCGGTGGTCAACGTCCTCGAGCTGAATCTCGCGCTGGACGCGCGGATGCCGGTGAAGAAGTAAACCGCATGAATGTCTGAAGCACCGCGGGCAGACGCGGAATCGCTCCTCGCACGCGTCAAGGCCGAAGGCCGCGCCAGGCTGCGTGTGTACATCGGCGCGGCGCCCGGGGTCGGCAAGACCTACCAGATGCTCGAGGACGCTCACGAGCTGAAACGACAGGGCCTCGACGTCGTGGTCGGGTTCGTGGAGACGCACGGCCGGGCCGAGACGCAGGCGATGATCCGCGACCTGGAGCAGGTGCCGCTCCGGCACATGGAATACCGCGGCGTGACGCTTCGCGAAATGGATGCGGACGCGATTCTGGCCAGGCGTCCCCAGATCGCCGTGGTCGACGAGCTCGCTCACACCAACGCGCCAGGCTCCACGCATCAAAAGCGGTACGAGGACGTGCTCGCGCTGCTCGACGCGGGCATTCACGTCATCACCGCGGTGAACATCCAGCACATCGAGTCGCTGAACGATGTCATCGCGTCGACGACCGGCGTGCGTGTGCGGGAAACGGTGCCCGACTGGGTGCTCAAACGCGCCGACGAAGTCGTGAACGTCGACGTGTCGGTCGAGACTCTGCGGACGCGCCTCCGGCAGGGAAGGATCTACGATGCGGCGAAGGTCGAGCAGGCGCTCACGAACTTCTTCCGCAAAGGGAACCTGACCGCGCTGCGCGAGCTGGCGTTGCGCCAGCTGGCCTCCGACCAGGCGGGCAAGGCCAACGAGTACCGCCAGCGCGAGGGGCTCGACCGGCCGGTCATTCCGGAAAAAGTGATGGTGGCGATGGCGTCGCGGGGGAGCGCGAAGACGCTCCTGCGCGTTGGCTCACGCATCGCCGGCCGGCTGGCAACCGACTGGTTTGCGGTGTACGTGGAGACGCCGAAAGAGGAACCGGGCCGCATCAAACCCGAGGACCACGTCGCGCTGCAGGACAACATCCGGTTCGCGCAGCAGCTCGGCGCCAGGGTCGTCAAGCTGAAAGGCGCGCGCGTCGCGGATCTGCTCGTGGACTTCGCGAAACGCGAGGGCATCACCCACGTGATCTTCGGCCAGTCGGCGCGGTCGCGATGGGACCTGCTCGTACACGGTTCGATTGTCGATCGGTTCCTGCGCGATGTCCGGGACGCTACGGTGCAAGTCGTTCCGCTTCGCACCGGCGAAGGCGCCGAGGGCGACGGACCGGAAGCCGACGCGCGATGAAGCTGCGGACGAAGCTCCTGCTCGGGTACGCCGGCTTCGTGCTGGCGCTCGGCCTGCTTGGCGCGTGGAGCGCCCGCACGCTCAGCCAGATGAGCGCGGTCTCGAGCCGGATCATCGCCGAGAACTACGACTCGGTCGTGGCCGCTCAAGATATGAAGGAGAGTCTCGAGCGCCAGGACTCGGCCGCGCTGTTCGATCTGCTTGGACAGCGCGATCGCGCGCGCCGTCAGGCCGCCGAGCACCGCATGCGCTTCGATGCCGCGCTCGACAAGGCGGCGGCGAACATCACCGAGATCGGTGAGCCGGAAGCCATCGACGCGATTCGGAACGGCCGCGACGAGTACTACCGCCGCTTCGATGCATTTCTGGCCGCGTCGGGCGATCGAACCGCGCTGTACTTTCGGTCGCTCGAGCCGCAGTTCAACACGGTACGGACCGCGTGCGATCGGCTGCTCCGCCTGAATCAGGAGGCGATGCGCCGCAAGGCCGACGCCGCGTCACGCATCGCGCGCCGCTGGCTCTTCGTCACCCTGGCGCTCGCTGTCGCGCTCATGCTGGCCGGCGTCGCCGTCGAGCTCAGCCTGTCCAGTGCAATCGCCGGCCCGGTGCGGCAACTCACGGCGGCGACCACGCGGCTGGCCGCGGGGGAGCTGGACACGGCGGTGCCCGTCGGTGCGGCCGACGAGATCGGGACGCTCGCGATCGGGTTCAATCGGATGGCCGAGCGGATTCGCGAGCTGCGCCGCTCCGATC
>Ga0209590_10000508_pt1 | contig 12906 bp, 9 predicted proteins | sample CZO8metaG_FD_188353 | JGI IMG/M metagenome (GOLD analysis project Ga0209590, IMG submission 188353) | Vadose zone soil microbial communities from the Eel River Critical Zone Observatory, Northern California, USA - CZOApr15con1.8 metaG... | ecosystem: Environmental > Terrestrial > Soil > Vadose...
GAAGTGGGCTGCGAAGATTACGACACCAAGCCGGTCGAAATTTCGCGTCTGCTCGGCAAGATTGCGGCCTTGCTTGCGCCCAAGGCGGGCTGAGCGGACAGCGACGGCGCCGGTGCGTCGGGACGGAGGTAGTGCCACGGCTGATCTGACTGACCAGGGGGCCGACCGGCGAACGGAACGGGCGCTCGTTGCCTACGTGCGGCAAGAATTGAGCGCGCCGGCGACGGCCATCATGGGCTATGCCGAGATGTTGGTGGACGACGCGGCGCAAGCGGACTGCGCACAGCGAACCGACGATCTCCAGCGCATCCTCGACGCCAGTCGGACTCTCCATCGCCTGATACTCAGCCTGCTCGATCCAGCGACCATTCACCGGACCGATGGCAGTGCGGACCTGACGGAATTTCGCCGGACGCTGCGCCATGACCTGCGCACGCCGATCAACGCGATCAAGGGATACGGGGAAATGCTGCGCGAGGACGCGGCTGACGGGAGCGCGGAAACGTTCGTCGCCGATCTCGACAAGCTCCTGGGAGAGGCGACCCTGCTCCTCGACCGGATCGATGGCCTGGTGACGTATTCCGGTGGCGATGCTCCGCCGTCGGAGGGAGCTGCTCGAGCCGCGACCGAGATTGCCGCACCGGCGAGCATGGTCGAGAGCCTGATCGAGGCGGTCCGCCCGGTGGCGGCGAATGAAGCCGACCTTGCGGCGGTAAGACCCAGCCGGATTCTGGTGGTCGACGACAACGCATCGAACCGAGACCTTCTGTCCCGTCGCCTGCAGCGCCAGGGTCATACCGTGCTTCAGGCCGAGGACGGCGCCAGCGCGCTCGCCCTGGTCGAGAAAGAGGCCCTCGATCTCGTCCTGCTCGATTTGATGATGCCCGGCATCAGCGGCTATGACGTCCTCGCGCGGCTCAAGCGCGATCCGCGGTTCCGGGACATCCCTGTCATCATGATCTCGGCGCTGAGCGAGCTCGACTCGATCGTCCGCTGCATCGAGGCGGGCGCCGATGATTACCTTGCCAAGCCGTTCGACCCCACTCTGCTGCGCGCCCGCGTCGGGGCGAGCCTCGAGAAAAAGCGACTGCGGGACGAAGTGAGAGCAAGTCTCGCGCGACTCGAGGAAGAATTGGACCAAGCCCGCAAGATGCAGCTCGGCATGCTGCCGAGAGTCTTCCCCGCATGCACGCCGGAGCAGCCGGTCGAGGTGCACGCATCCATGGAGCCGGCGCGCGAAGTGGGCGGGGACCTCTATGACTGCTTCTACGCCAGCGCGCACCTGTTTTGCTTTCTCGTCGGCGACGTCTCCGGGAAGGGCGCGCCAGCAGCCATGTTCATGGCACGCACGCGCAGCCTCGTGCGAATGGCCGTCGATCTCTGGCAGCGAATGGACGCTGCAGCGATGTCCTCGGCGCAGATTGCCGAGGCGGTCAACCGTGAGCTCTACCAGGACAATGATGACTGCATGTTCGTGACCCTGTTTCTCGGATTGCTCGATACCCGCACGGGCACGTTGGCCTATACCAATGCCGGACATCCGGCTCCGCATATTCTACGGGCATCCGGCGACATCGAGCAGATCGCTGGCAAGCCCGACGTTCCGCTGGGCGTGCAGAGGAAGACCACGTACCGGACCGGCACCATCGCCCTGCTGCGGGGAGATGCGGTTTTCGTGGTCTCGGACGGCGTCGACGAGGCGATGAATGCTGAAGAAGAGTTTTACACGCTCGAGCGATTGAACACCGTTTTGCGTAGCGCCGGCAAGGCGTCCGCTGCCGAATTGGTGCGTGCCGTGACTGACCACGTACACGAATTCACCGGTTCGGCGCCGATGGCCGACGACGTGACGGCGCTCGCAATACGTTGGTTGCCGTCGTAAAGCATAAAGGTCCTCAGTTGTCCCCGCTCAAAAATCCAAAGCGCGCTGCATCACCGTCGCAAGAAGGGCTTGATCTCCTCCGGGATTCGAGATGAGGCGGGATCATGCTCCGGCGGCATTTGATTCTTCCCATGTAGCGGCGCGAAGCGCGCGCTGCGACCTAGTCTGGTTTTTCGCGGATGCCCGACTCGATTGCTAGAGCATGTTTCGGTGAGGTGTGGTCACCGCGAGCGGCAGACTCGGTCTGCTCCCTCCCCCGCGCTTGCGGGGGAGGGCTGGGGTGGGGGCGGACTGGGCACGAAATCTTCGCATTTCGCTCCCCCACCCTAACCCTCCCCCGCAAGCGGGGGAGGGAACGCACCGAGTGTGCCGCACGGTTTGTGCATCAACCTAGGCTCTTTTTGGCCATATTTGTGCATCGCACAATATCGTGATTGGCCAAATAAAATTAAGTAGTTAGATTCTTAGCTGTCAGAAAAACTCTGGCTCGTCAAATCGAGTTTCGTAGTTGCGAATGCTAGTTTCTTTAAACAAATCTGAGCATCAACGCAGAAAAACGCCCAAGAAGCCTTCTTGTGACGGTACGTACTTGTGCTCTTCTTAGAGGCCTCCCGCAAACATTTGTCAGCTCTGTGAGCTGCCTCACGCCCACCCGATACAGGCAGAGGCAGCTTCCGATGCAGCGGCGCTGGCCGTCCGGCCTGCCTGCCGATCCGCCAACGCCCGGACGTCAGTCCCGAAAATGGAGACGTATCATGAAGACGCTGATCACCGCCCTGGCCTTGGCCACCCTCATTGCGGACCCGGCTTTCACGCTGTCCGGGAACGCGGGGCCGACCAACAAGAGCCGCGACGCGAGTCAGTCCGGACAGGATTCTGGCGGTACCTATCCAGGCTACCCGACTCAGTGGTGCTGCTGGTAACGTTCGAACAGCCATCACGGCACGCCGGGCGTCGTTTCTTGTGTCAATCTCGATCACTACGGAGAAAGATAATGACAAGATGTCCGTATGTTTCCCTCGCAGCCGCCGCGATGCTCATTTCTGCTTCGGCAGCGATGACTCAAGACGCCAGAGTCGGAGCAGACGACTTGGGGTACGGCGCCGCGACTGGCGTTCAACCATACGCCACCGCGCAGCCGAGGATCACCTGGCGCACACCGGAAATTCGGCCGCTCACATGGGAAGAGCAGCGCGACTTCGAGCGCTCCCCCCGGTCGTTCCAAGGAGCAAGGCAGGAATAAACCACGCTTCGGGTCATGGGCAGCCGCCTTCGTGCTTGCCGAGCATCACCTCCAGCTCCACGGATCGTTATCAATGCGCGCGCCGATCGGGAGGCTGTTGATGGTCTTGCCGCTCATGGTCTTGTCGCTGATGGGGGAACTGCTTACCTTGCGGGGGGTGTGGCTCGTTACGCAACGCCGCGACTTCGCCCACGCCGGGTAAATCCGGGTGACCGGCGCTGAGATGCGATATCTGAACGTCGAGAAAGCCCGCAAATTTGGGCTTCTTTGTGCATGAGTGAAGAGCGGCCATGAACTGGATCTCCAACGTCGTCCGCCCGAAGATCCGCAATTATTTCGCGCGCCGCGAGACGCCGGAAAATCTCTGGATCAAGTGCCCGGAGACCGGGCAGCTCGTGTTCTACAAGGACGTCGAGGCGAACCAGTTCGTCATCCCCGGCTCCAATTACCACATGCGCATGGGCGCGACGGCGCGGCTGAAATCGATCTTCGACAACGAGACCTGGATCGACATCGCGATCCCCGCGGTGGCGCTCGATCCGCTCAAGTTCCGCGACGAGCGCCGCTACACCGACCGCCTCAGGGACGCGCGCGCCAAGACCGGCACCAACGACGCCATCAAGCTCGGCCTCGGCAGGCTCGAGGGCCTGCCGGTGGTGATCGGCGTGCAGGATTTCGACTTCATGGGCGGCTCGCTCGGCATGGCGGCGGGCGAGGCGGTGATCAAGGGGCTCGAGACTGCGGTCGACAAGGGGACGCCGTTCATCATGTTCGCGGCCTCCGGCGGCGCGCGCATGCAGGAGGGGATTCTCTCGCTCATGCAGCTGCCGCGCACCACGGTCGCGGTGCAGATGCTGCGCGAGGCGAGAAAGCCCTACATCGTGGTGCTCACCAATCCGGTGACCGGCGGCGTCACCGCGTCCTATGCCATGCTCGGCGACGTGCACATCGCCGAGCCGGCCGCGCTGATCGGCTTCGCCGGGCCGCGCGTGATCGAGCAGACCATCCGCGAGAAGCTGCCGGACGGCTTCCAGCGCGCCGAATATCTCAAGCAGCACGGCATGGTGGACATGGTCGTGCATCGCCGCGAGCTGCGGCCGACGCTCGCGAATCTCTGCCGGCTTCTGAGCAAGAGCGCCAAGCCGTCGGCCGCCCCGGTATCCGAGAACCTGCCGGTGTCCGCGGCCGAGTGACCGCGCCCACCGCGTCACAAGCTTCTGCCTTGCGAGTGCAGCAAGCGCCGGCGCCGAAAGCATTGCCCTCTCCCCTTGTGGGAGAGGGCAGCGACGCGTTGGCAGCAAACTCCGTTGGGTGAGGGGTTGGTGGCCCTTTCGATAGACCCCTCACCCATTCTTTCTGTTGCACTGTCGGAGCTGCCCTCTCCCACAAGGGGAGAGGGCAAATCTTTCCACGTTCGCGGCTCGACCCGACCCGACAAGGGCGAAAGCGGGTCTCGCGAACCTTCTTGACGCGGCGGGACAAGCCCGACTTGCCATCCACGACTTCCTTGCAGCGGCCGATCGGCTATCCTCGGCTGGCGCCGAGGCAACGGTGATCCGTGATCAAAAGCCATGACCTCCGTCGACTCCGTCGTCGCGCGGCTGACCGCGCTGCATCCCAAGCTGATCGACCTTTCGCTCGATCGGATGTGGCGCATCCTCGCCGCGCTCGGCCATCCCGAGCGCTCGCTGCCGCCGGTCATCCATGTCGGCGGCACCAACGGCAAGGGCTCGACCATCGCGTTCATGCGCGCGATCCTGGAGGCGGCGGGCCGGCGCGTGCACGTCTATACCTCGCCCCATCTGGTGCGTTTCAACGAGCGGTTCCGGCTCGGCGGTGAGGGCGAGGGACGCCTCGCTTCGGACGAGGAGCTCGGCGCCGCGCTCCTCGAGTGCGAGCGCGCCAATGCCGGCGCGCCGATCACCGTGTTCGAGATCACGACCGCGGCCGGACTTCTGCTGTTCGCGCGCCATCCCGCCGACGCGCTGCTGCTCGAGGTCGGGCTCGGCGGCCGGCTCGACGCCACCAACGTGGTCGAGCGCCCGCTCGCCGCCGTGATCACCCCGGTGTCGTTCGACCACGCCGAGCATCTCGGCGACAGCGTCGGCAAGATCGCCGCCGAGAAGGCCGGCATCCTCAAGCCCGGCGTGCCGGCGATCGTGGCGGCGCAGCCGCGCGAGGCGCTGGCGGCGATCGCGCGGCAGGCGGCACGCATCAAGGCGCCGATCAGGATCGCGGGCGAGGATTGGACGGCGACCGAGGAGCGCGGGCGCCTGGTCTACCAGGACGACGACGGCCTGCTCGACCTGCCGGCGCCAAAACTCTACGGCCGCCACCAGTTCGAGAACGCCGGCGTCGCCATCGCCGCCTTGCGCGCCGTCGGCGCGCTCGCGCTCCCGCCCGCGGCGTTCGAGAGCGGGATCGCCAAGGCCGACTGGCCGGCGCGCATGCAGCGGCTCGCGCACGGGCGGCTCGCGGCGCTCGCCCCGCCCGGCAGCGAGCTGTGGCTCGACGGCGGCCACAATGCCGACGGCGGGCGCGCCATCGCCAATGCGCTCGCCGACCTGGAGGAGCGGGTGTCGCGGCCGGTCGTGCTCGTCATCGGCATGCTGTCGACCAAGGATTGCGAGGGCTTCCTGAAGAATTTCGCCGGGCTGGCGCGGCGCGTGGTGGCGCTGCCGATCCCGCGCCAGGAGAAGACCCTGCCCGCCGACCTGATCGCCGACATCGCCCGCGGCGTGGGCATCCCGGCGCAGGGAAGCGCGGACGTCGAGACCGCGTTGGCCGCGATCGCGCGCTTCGACCTCGAGGCGCCGCCGCGCATCCTGATCACGGGGTCGCTCTATCTCGCCGGCGACGTGCTCGCGATGAACGGCACCCCGCCGGCCTGAGGCAATTTCCTCGCCCCGGAGTCCCGCGCGGGCCCGCTCCGCGCATGACCCGCGCGTGTCCGGTTCGTGCACCGCGGTGCGGCCGACTCGGTCTGCTCCCTCCCCCGCTTGCGGGGGAGGGGGAAGGCTCGTGCGAATCTTCGTGCATGCCCCCTTCCCTGTCCCTCCCCCGCAGGCGGGGGAGGGGACGCTGTGGCGCAAGCCTTCGCTGTGGCCTCGATTAGCGCTATTTGTCTGCGACAATTTGTCACTATCCACATTATGCATTTACTTATTGACTGCACATAGCGCGACGGTATATTCCGCCCCAGCCTCGCTCATCGAGGGGCGTCGACCTAGAGGCGATCCTGGAGGCGGAGCGAGGCGTGGCGTGCTGCGGCTTTGCGACTCGCAATCGCGCCTCGGCAGGCTCGGGACCCCGCCCGCCAGGCACTAGGACCTGGCTGCGAGGAGCTCGCTCTACGGATCCGGAGGCAATGCCGGAGACCAGAAGCGCGGCCCCCGGCCAAAAATCGCCACGGTGGAGCGCCGAGAGGCGCGCGTCCCTCCGCTGGGGGACGATAAGGCGCCTCGCAAGCGCCTGGCGTGCCGCGTTATGGCACGTCGCGGGTGCCGCTGCACCCGAGCGCCGTCTCGGCGCTCCGCCACCCCTCGTTCGGGGTGGATGAAGGAAAGGTCAAACCCCGGGCGCAAAAGCGCGTCGCGGGAACGAGAAAGTGCGCGAGTGGTGAGTGGCGAATAGCGAATAGGGGCAACGGGGTTTCTATTCGCTATTCGCCGGGCTGTTTGACATTGTGAAGAGCGCCCGACGCCGTAGGGTGGGCAAAGGCGCGGGCCAAGCATTCCGCTCTCGCCAGGCGAGCGGTGCAGCGCCGTGCCCACGCGGATCGGGCAGATGAATAAAAGAACGCGTGGGCAAAATCGCTCGCGACCGGTCGCAAAGCGTGGAGGCCCGACAGGCGATTTTGCCCACCCTACGATTCTACGGTCGGCTGCTCGACATCGTGAGACGCGAGCGCCGCGCCAGAAAAAGGCCCCGCCGAAACGGGGCCAAGTGTTGGGAGGAACCCCAGATAGGGGCGCGCCACCTCTATATGATTCGTTCGATTCGCCCTAGGCGTAAATATACCGAGGGCGCGGCGAGCGCCTTTCGCCGAAGGTGCGCGGGTAGTCGCCGCGTCAGCGCATTCTCGCTAGACCGCGGTGGTGATCCACTGCTCGAGCTTCTGCTTGGGCGCAGCACCGGTCTGGCGCGAAGCGAGCTGGCCGTTCTTGAAGATCATCAGGGTCGGGATCGACTGGATGCCGTACTTGGCCGCCGTCTGCGGGTTCTCGTCGACGTTGAGCTTGACGATCTTCACCTTGCCGCCGAGGGCGCCTGCGATCTCCTCGAGCGCGGGCGCGATCATCCGGCAGGGGCCGCACCACTCCGCCCAAAAGTCCACCACGACCGGGCTGGTCGCCTTCAACACCTCGGACTCGAACGTGGTGTCCGAAACCTTGCCAACGGCCATGGGAATTTTCCTTGTTGTTGGGAGGGAGACAAAAAGCGCCTCGCACGAGGCCAACCTATGAACGCCCCGGCACAGCGTCAAGCCGCCTCACGCGGAGGTGACGGCGGCGAGCTCGCGATCCATCGCCGCGGCCGGAATCTCCATCAAATCAGGAACGTCGGTCCACAGCAGCGCGGCGCGGATCGTCCGGTCGGGGTAAAGCTTCCCCAACACGGCGCGGTAGAGCGCGAGCTGCCGGACGTATGGCGCAGGCACCTCGTCGAGGCGTCCGGGCGCCGGCCGGTTGGTCTTGTAATCGGCGACCAGGACCGAATCGCGGGTCACCGCGAGGCGGTCGACCTGGCCGGCAACGGCGATGGTGCCGAGCCGTCCCACGATCGGGACCTCGGCGCGGCTCCCCGGCTGGAACAGCTCGGCGAAACGGGCGTCGTCGAGCAGGCGATCGACCTGCGCGATCATGCTCTCGCGCTCCTCGGCCGTGAATTCGCGCCCGGCGCGCCCGAGATGGCGCCGGGCGGCCTCGGCCCGTGCGTCGCGCGCGATGTCGGGGAGCGACTGCAGCAGCCGATGCATCAGCACGCCGCGCGCGAGCGCCTTCTCCCGCTCGGCGCGACCGCCGCCGGCGGCCGCTGCGCGCACCGGCGCCGCCTCGTCATAGGCGCTCGAGGGCGAGAGCGGGCGGAGCGCCGGCGGCTCGGCCGGTGCGGCGCACACGAGCCAGGAGGGCAGCTCGGTCATGGTCGCCGCGGATTCGGCAGGCGCGGGCGATTCGACGGCGAGCGGTGCTTGCTCTTGATAGCGCCAGACCTTGCCGTCGCCGTCCTCGGCCGGCTCCTCGACCGACACCGGCTGCAACGCGGCATGGACCAGGTTCCACCAGCACCCTTCCGGCCGCCCGCGCTCGCCCTCCGCGCCGCAGACCACGAGCCGGTCGATGGCGCGGGTCATCGCGACGTAGAGGAGCCGCCGGTGCTCGTCCTCGGCCTCGTGCCGGGCGCGCTCGCGCGCCGCGCTCACCGCCGCGACGTCGGTCGCCTTCGCCCGCGCCCAGACGAAGCACTTGGGCGAGCCCGGCGCGGCGCCGTCGGCGGCAAGCGTGAGCAGCCGCGGCTGGCGCTGTCCCGGTCCCGCCGGCGGCGTCGTGGTGTCGGCGAGCACGACGATCCGCGCCTCGAGCCCCTTGGCGCCGTGGACGGTCATCACCCGCACCTCGTCGCGGGTGATCTCCATGTCGCGCTTCACGTCGGTCTGCGCCGCCCGCAGCCGCGCGAGGAAGCCTTGCAGCGAGGGCGTCTCGCGCCGCTCGTAGTCGAGCGCGAGATTGAGGAACTCGTCGAGCGCGTCGTTGGCCTCGTGACCGAGCCGCGCGAGGAAACGCTTGCGCCCGCCTTCGGCGGCGAGTACCCGCGCATAGAAGCCGAACGGGGATTGCCGCGTCCAGACGGCGAAGCGCTCGAGCCTGGCCGCGGCATCGGCGAAGCGCGGCTCCGCCTGCGCTTTCGCTCGCAATGCCGCGCGCAGCGATCCCTTGCGCCGCCAGGCAAGCTCGAGCAGGTCCGCGTCGTCGAGATCGAACAGGGGCGACTTGAGCGCGGTTGCGAGCGCGAGATCGTCGTCCGGCAGCAGCAATGCGTCGGCAAGCACCATCAGGTCCATCACCGCGATGTGCTCGGTCAGCACCAGCCGGTCGGCGCCGGCGACCGGAATGTTCAGATCCTTGAGCGCGCGGATGATCGCCTCGAACAGCGCGCCGCGCTGGCGCACCAGCACCAGCACGTCGCCCGCGCGCGCCCCTTGCTTCATCCAGCGCTTGACGTTGCCGGCGATCTTCGCTGCCAGCCGCACCTGCGGGCTCGTCTCGGTCAGCGCGTCGAAGGGCGCGTCCCAGGCCTCGATCTCGCGTTTCTCCTCGGGCTTGGCGGTGTCCCAGATCTCCACCAGACCGGGCGCCGCATCGGGCAGCGGCTCATGGACGGTTTCGACCGCGTCGGCCGAGAGGCCGGCAAAGGCCTCCGGCCGCCCGAACACCCGATCGACCGCGCCGAGCACGTTCGGGCCGGAGCGGAACGAGTGGCGGAATCGCACATGGCGAAAATCCTGCTCGATCGACCGGCACATCGCGTCGAACGATCGGCGCATCGCCTCGAACTCGCGCGGCGCCGCGCCTTGAAACGAGAAGATCGACTGCTTCTCGTCGCCGACCGCGAAGATCGTTCGCCGGACCGGACGGGCGCCGGCGCCCGCGAAGAACTCGGCCGTGAGCCGGCGGATGATCTCCCATTGCTTGGGGCTCGTATCCTGCGCCTCGTCGATCAGCACGTGGTCGATGCCCTGGTCGAGCTTGAAGTGCACCCAGGCCGCGCGCTCCTCGCCCAGGAGGAGCAGCGTCTTGTCGATGAGATCGTCGTAGTCGAGCAGCCCGCGCCGGTCCTTGGCTGCCCGGTAGCGGCCGATCACGGCATCGGCGATGGTGACGAGCGCCGCGGTGCGGTCGCGGCAGGCGACGGCCTTGCGGCGTTCCTGCAGGGGGATCAGCCGCGCCTGTTCACGATCGAGCTTCTCGGCCAGCGCCGGATGCGCCCGCGCGAGCGCTTGGGTGACGAGACTGGCGCGCGGGCTGAGCTTGCCGTCGAAAAAGACCTGCAGGTAAGCCTCGACGCGCGACGCGCCGGCGCCGGCCGCGGCGGCGGCGAGGCGCGCGCATTGCTCCTGGTCCCGGGATGAGCCCGTCCTGCAGGCCTCGGCGACCGCCGCCCATTCGCAGGACGGCAGCAGCGGTCCCTCCACGATTTCCTTCTCGACCTCATCGATGCCGGCGTCGGGGTCGATGCCGAGCGACTTGCCGAGCCGGGCGATGGCCGCCTCGATGCCGCCGTCATCGATCCAGGCCCGCACCAAATCGCGCTTGCGGATCGCTTCGCCGACCACGTCCTTGAAGGTCTGGTCGGCGGCCTCCGCGATCGCGGTCGCGAGCGCGCGCCCGAGCCGCTCCTCCGGCGCGCGGGCGGCATCGAGCAGTACGCCGAGACCGATATCGCCGAGCAGCTGCGCCTCCGCCGCCTCGTCGAGCACCTCGAAGCGCGCGGCGACATTGGCCTCGAACGGAAACTGGTGCAGGAGCCGCGCGCAGAAGGCGTGGATGGTCTGCACCTTCAGCCCGCCCGGCGTCTCCAGCGCGGTCGCGAACAGCCGCCGCCCCAGCACGCACCGCGCCGGCTCCGGCTCGACGTCGGAAATTCGCCGGATCGCCGCCGCCAGCTCGGCATCGTCGAGCGCGGTCCAGCCGCGCAGCTCGTCGAACACCCGGTTCGCCATGTTCGCCGCCGCGGCCTTGGTGAAGGTGATGCAGAGGATTTTCGCGGGATCGACGCCGTCGAGCAGCAGCCGGATCACCCGCTGCGCCAGCACGTGGGTCTTGCCGGAGCCGGCGTTGGCGGCGACCCAGGCCGAGACCGCGGGGTCCGATGCCGCGATCTGCACGCGCATAAGCTTGGCGGGGATGATGCGGGGGGCGCTCATCGCCGAGCCTCGAAATCGCAATATGCAATAAATCGCTTGCGCGAATTATAGCATTCTGCTATAGTACGCAGATGAAGGTCGCCTTCACTTCGGCGGCCGCACGTCAGTGGCTTGCGCTCTCGGCTGACGTGCGCCATCGGCTTGATGCGAAGCTTTCGACGCTCGCGCAGACCGGAGCAGGCAACGTGAAGCGTCTCAAAGGCCGCACGGGCGCACGATTGCGGGTCGGCGACTGGCGCATCATTTTCTACCTTGAGGGCGATACGATTATCGTCACCGCCGTCGGGCATCGACGCGAGATTTACGATTGAGGGTCCGTCATGAGCAAGGTTCAGTTCATCAGGACGACAGGTGGCGAAGAGCTCGTCGTTCTTCCGAAGAGCGACTATGAGCGGCTCACCGCGCTCGCTGCCGGCGAGGATGCAGGCGTAGCTCGGATCGTGCGCCGTGCCCGCGCGGCGATCGCAGCCGGCGACGAAATCGTGCTGCCCAAGAGCGTGGTCGATCGGATGGCGGTCGGCGAAAATCCGGTTCGCGTGCTGCGGAGCTGGCGCGGCATGACGCAGGCCGAGCTGGCTGCGGGGGTCGGCATCGCCCAGGGCTACTTGTCTGCGCTCGAAGCGGGCAAGCGCAAGGGTCCCGTTGCTCTGCACCAGAAAATCGCCCGCGCGCTTGGAGTACCGATTGACCTGCTTTTGCCGATTGCCGTGTCTGACGAAGAGGCCGATCCCGCGCGCTTCGCGAGGCGTCGGCAGGTCGTCGCGGACATGAAACAGGCGCGCCGAAGGCGATAGGCCGCTCATTCCCCGTCTCCCGGCTCGTCGGCGCCGCCGATCGACCATTCCTTCACCCGGGCGAGATGGTCGTAGGTGCCGTAGCGGCTCTTCCACATCGGCAGCACCAGCGGGAGATAGGGCTGCTGCTCGTCCTCGAAGCGCTCGGCGACCGCCGCGAGCCGGGCGAGCGCGCGCTCGGCATGAAGGTCGGCGTTGCCCTCCTTGAACTCGATCGGCCGATCCTCGCCCGGCGGCGAGCCGCCCTTGAGCGACACGTAGACGAGCTCGGCAACGCCGGCGCCGGCGGCATGCCCGGGAAAGCCGCCGCGGCGCAGGATCGCGGCCTCCAGCGTGAGCTGCGGCGACACGCCGATGCGCACCTGCTTCTCGCTCGGCACCTGCCCGGTCTTGTAGTCGATGATGGCGTAGCCGCCGCCGGCGAGCCGCTCGATGCGGTCGGCGCGCCCGCGCAATGTGAGCACCCGCTCGCCGAGCGGGATGTCGATCTTGCCGGAGGTCTCGGCCGCGAGCGCGGCGATCCGGCCGCGCCGCTGCGTTTCCCAGCCGGCGAACCAGCGGGCGATGCGCTGAAAGCGCGGCCACCAGAACGCGCGCGCTTCCGGATAGTCCGCGAGCGCGGCGAAATGCCTGGCGCCGATCTCGATGAGCGCACCGGCGGGATCGGCCGGCAGCGCCGAGGCGAAGGTCTTCGTGAATTCGCTCAGCGCGCCGTGGATGACAATGCCGCGGTCGGCGGCGCCCGGCGGCAGGTCGACGGCGTCGAGCTCGCGCAGCCCCAGAATATATTTGGCGTAGATGGTGTAGGGATCGCGCAGCCAATGCTCGATATCGGTGACGGAGAGCGCGGTCGGCCGCGCGGCGCGCGGCGGCCGCGGCGCCGGCCGTTTGACCGGCCTTCGCTCGGCCGGGTGATCGAGGGCGCGCGCCCAGGCGACGAACTGCGCGCCACTGGCGCGCGCCGCGTCCCAGCGCTCCTTGCCGGCGACCGCCGCCAGCCGCTGGACGAAGCGCGAGACGACGGTCGGCGCGCCGACCAATTTGGCGGGATAGGCGAGGATCA
>Ga0209590_10000515_pt1 | contig 12872 bp, 10 predicted proteins | sample CZO8metaG_FD_188353 | JGI IMG/M metagenome (GOLD analysis project Ga0209590, IMG submission 188353) | Vadose zone soil microbial communities from the Eel River Critical Zone Observatory, Northern California, USA - CZOApr15con1.8 metaG... | ecosystem: Environmental > Terrestrial > Soil > Vadose...
GAAGGACTCATCGTGTTCGAGACAGCGCCCGATCATCTCGCGGTACCGTGGCTCGAACACGTGCAACGGCAAGGTGGTCTCCGGAAACAGGACCGTATGGAGGGGGAAGAGCGGGAGACGCACGGGGTGCGGCCATCCCGCGGGAGGCCATAAGGCTGCTTACTTTGGCCGAATGTCGAGCCCGACGACCCACGCCGTGCGGCATCCGGGACAGTTGACCTCGCGTCGCATCGCGTCGCCCTCGTCGGCCATCTTGAACGTGAAGAAGAGCGGGTTGTTGCACCGTGGACAATTGAAATTCAAGCCGCCGACCGTCATGCGACTACTCGAAGGGCCGAGTGGTCTTAAGGTTGCGCTCGCCTCCCGGCAAGTTTATGAAAGTCTCGTCCTTCCTCGGTCGTTCATGCGCGTCGAGAAGGTCGTCTCCCCCCCGCTCGACAACAACGCGTACTTTCTTTTCGACGAGGCCAGCCGGCAAGCAGCGGTCGTGGATCCGGCCTTGGCGGGGAAGGAGCTCCTCGCAATGTCGGAGAAGTTCGGCGCGAAGATCGTCTACATCCTGAACACCCACGGGCATCCGGATTCGACCGCGGACGATGCATCGATCCGGACCGCCACGGGTGCGAAGATCGCGATTTTCGAGGTCGATGCGCCGCGGCTGGACAAGAACGCCCGAGGGACGCGATGGTTCCTTCCCGCACCGCCGGCTCCTGTCAAAGCAGACGTCCTCCTGAAGGAGGGGTCGGAACTGAAGCTCGGAGACCTCGTCATCACGACCCTTCACACGCCGGGGCACACGGAGGGCAGCGCGTGTTTCCACGTTGTGACGGCGGGTGCGCTCTTCACGGGCGACACCCTCTACGCGGGATCCTGCGGTCGGACAGACGTGCAAGGCGGAAGTCCGGCGAAAATGGTCTTCACCCTCCGGCGATTGAAGGAACTCCCAGCCGAGACCCGCGTGTACCCGAGCCACGGGCCCGAGACGACGATCGGCGACGAGACGTGGATTAGCGACCTCACGTACCCGGTCGTCTGAGTCAGCGGCGCATTCCGCTCGCGGCCCGCCAGCTCCGGGCGGTCGGCATGTGACGGACGAGTCGGACGCGGGCGACGCGTCGAGTGATGCCCAGGCCCAGGCGCCGGTGGACGACCTTCATGCTGAAGACCACGACGAGGAAGTACGCGTAGAGGATGACGAGCGTCACGGGCCAATAATACTGCCACAAGATGGCGACGAGGCCAACGATGGCGAGCGCACCCACCACGATGCGGAGGACGAAGGTCTCGATCGTCGATCGGCTGAACGGGCCGCCGTCCACGCCGTAGTTCGTGTGCCGCACGGGTTCGCGGAACGCGTGCCGGGCCGATGCCCAGACGCCGAACACGAGGACGGGAGTGAGGAGGGACATCGCGAGGTGCGCCGCGCCGGTGGTCACCGTCAAGTCGATGATCCATGCGGCGTAGAAGATGAGGGACGCTTGGAAGAGCCGTTTGCGCCGGTAGATGGGCAGAAAATTCGGCATGATGACCGTCTTCAGCGTCCTCTTCACGAGCTCCGCACCGAAGCGGAGCGACTTCGGGAGTCGGTTCGCGAAGAAGGCAGCGATCCGGTTCGATCGACCCATCAGGATCGGTGCGAGGGAGCTCATCACGATGCACAGGATGCCGGCGAACGGGGTCAGGTAGGTCCCGGCATAGTCGTTCGAGAGTTGCGGGTTCGCGCGGATCGCCCGGGCCCCGACGGTCGCGTACAGGATCGCCTCCTCGTTGCGCGCGACGAGGCTCGTGCCGATCGCGGTCGACGCGCGACCGGAGAAGCCGATGAAATAGGCGAGACTCGCGGTGAGGAAGAGATCATTCAGCAGAATCAACGGCACCGCGATTGCGAGCATGGGGAGCACGGAGCCCAGGGCCGCCGGGTCGATTAGCATGCCGAAGGTGAGGAAGAAAATCGCGACGAACGCATCCCGCAACGATTCCATCTTGACTTTCATCCGGCCCGCGATGCGGGTATCCGCAAAGACCATCCCCATGAAGAACGCGCCGACAATGGCGGGGATCCGGAATGCCTCGGCGAGGGACGCCGCCAGGAAGACCGTTCCGAGGGCGAAGAGGACGAACAGCTCCTCGTTCTTGATTCGTTCAAAGATGGCCGCCGTCCTCGGGACCACGACCGCCGCGAGGAGGGCAAAGAAGCCGATGAAGAGCCCCACGCCGCCGAACAGGAGGCCCACGTTCACCGGCGTATCCGAGGGGACGATCATGCCATTGACCAGCGTAAGGAGGAACATCGCGAGGAACGACTCGAGGATCACCATGCCAAGGAGGAACTCCGTCTCCGCGTTGCCGAGGCGTTTCAAATCGATCAGGGACTTCGCGGTGATCGCCGAGCTCGACATGCTGATGACCCCCGCCATGAAGATCGTGTCGATCAGAGGCCATCCGAGCCAGGCGCCGATGACGAACCCCGCGAACATGTTCACCGCGAGGTTTGTCACCGCGAGGACCGCGGCGGCCTCCTTCGTCCGCATGAGCTTCGTGATGCTGAACTCGAGCCCGACGAAGAAGAGGAGCAGGACCAAGCCGAGTTGCGAGATGCTCTGCAGGAAGAGGCTGTCCGCCAGGATTCCGTCGTACGACCAGCCGAACAGATGGAAGTGGATGTTCGGGCCGATCAGCATGCCCGCGATAATGTAGCCGATGATGATTGGGACTCGGGCCCGAGAGGCGAACGCGGCTCCGACGAAACCCACGGTTGCGATGACGCCCACGTCGAACATGATCGACGTCGTCTCAACCACGTGCCCACCCATCCCGGGCGGAGTTTCTCTCGAGCGCGGGCGCTGACGCTCTCCGCAGGAGAACCGAGTTTCCCATCCCGAGCGCGCATCGCTCCTTAGGCTACAAAAAGATGCTGTTGTGTTGTCGGGCCGCCCTTGACAAACCCGATTTCGTTTCTCTCTGTGCCCTGCATTACAAACCCCCTCTTGTCCGCGGCATTCCTAAATACGAGCGCCACCTCTCTCTGTCATCCGGTCGCGTACGAGGTCGCCATGGCGAAGATGGACCGCTGTCCGATCTGCAATGTCGCGGTCAAACCCGAGAACCTCATCCGCCACTTGAACGACATCCATCCACGTCATCCGGATCGACCCGGTCTCATCGAGAAGTTGAAGGAGGAACCCGGCCGGACTCAGCGGCCGAGGGCAGGTCGGCCGATTCGCATTCGCCGGTGGCAAATCGCCCTCGTGGCGATCATCGTCTTGGGCGGTCTGGGTGCCATTTACGTGCCTCCGTTGCTGGCCGGTACACCCGCCTTACCTTGCATCCGACAGGAAGGCGGGCTCGTGTATCACTGGCACACAGACCTGACCATCTCTTCGGGCGCGGCGTCCGTACCAATCCCCGCAGGGATCGGAATCAGCACGTTCTGTCTCGAGCCCCTGCACACCCACGACACGACCGGTCGGATTCATATCGAGACCGACACTGCACGGCTCTATTCGATCGGAGACTTCTTCCGCGTATGGGGGAAGTCATTCGGCAGCCCGACCGCCATGCATGTGAATGGGACGGCCGTCACGCCGAGTCCGAGCGTCATCTTGTACGACGTCCCCGAGACAATTCACCTTCAATACGACTCGTTTTCGTGAGAGCCTTGCGGGCTCGCGTCGATGATATCCGGTAGCACGCGTTCCCTCCCGCCCGCCTCCCGCGGCGAGTTCGCTCCGATGGATGTCCGCAACGAGCTTTATTACGAATGCGAATGTTCAGCGCGCGATGGCGGACGACTGGCACGCCCTTCGGGCGGAGGCCGTCCTCCAGAAATTGGATTCTTCCCCCCTGGGCCTGACGAGCCGGGAGGCCGCTCAACGGCTGTCCCGCTTCGGGCCGAATGAGCTGGTTCAGACTGCGAAGGTGAGTCCCCTTCGGATCCTGCTGAGCCAGTTCGTGGACGTCCTCGTGATCGTCCTGATCATCGCCGCGATCATCTCTGCCTCTCTGGGAGTCCTGCAAGGGCAGAATGAGGACCTGTACGACGCCGTCCTCATCATCGTGATCGTGATCATGAACGCGATCCTCGGCTTCGTCCAGGAATACCGAGCGGAACGGTCTCTCGAAGCCCTGAAGAGCCTGGCCGCGCCAAAGGCCCACGTCCTGCGAGAGGGAGGGGTCGTTGCGGTGCCCTCCCGCGAAGTCGTTCCCGGGGACCTCGTCGTCCTCGCGGCGGGAGACCGAATCCCCGCGGACGCACGGCTCCTCGAGGTCGCCAGCCTCCGCGTCAACGAGGCGTCGCTAACCGGCGAGTCGCTCCCCGTGAGCAAGGCCGTGGAGCCGCTGCCGCGCGACTCGTTCCTCGGCGACCGCAAGAACATGGCGTTCATGGGGACCGCGGTCGACGGGGGGCGCGGGAAGGCCGTCATCGTCGAGACGGGCATGGCGACCCAACTCGGAAAGATCGCCGGACTCGTCCAGCGGGAGACGAAGGAGGAGACGCCGCTCCAGCGGCAGTTGGACCGCCTCGGAAGGCAGATCGGGATCGCGGTCCTGCTTGCCGCGGGCCTTATCTTCGTCATCGGCGTCCTCCGGGACCCGGGCCACATCGAGCTCCTGTTCCTGACCGCGGTCGGGCTGTCCGTCGCGGCGATCCCGGAGGGACTCCCCGCGATCGTCACGATCAGCTTGGCACTGGGTCTCCAGCGAATGATCCGGCGGGGGGCCCTGATCCGAAAACTCCCGGCGGTCGAAGCGTTGGGCGCTGCCTCTGTGATCTGCTCCGACAAGACAGGCACCCTCACGAAGGGGGAAATGAACGTCCGGATGGTGGTCGCAGGCACCCGGGAATACGAGGTCATCGGAGAGGGATTCGATCCGTCGGGCGTCGTCCGGGCCGATGGCCGGGTCGCGGACCTCGAGGCGCATCCCGGGTTGCAGCGAATCCTCGAATGCGGGGTTCTCTGCAATGACGCCGTCCTGAAGCGAGATGGCACTCGCTGGGTCGTCGAGGGCGACCCGACGGAAGGCGCGCTCCTGGTCGCCGCGCGGCGCGCGCGGATGGACCCGGAGTCGATTCGAGCGAAATGGCCGCGGGTCGCGGAGATCGCCTTCACGTCCGAGCGAAAGAAGATGTCGACCCTTCACGCGCCCCTGTCCGAATCGCAGGTTCGCGAGGTCCTCTCCCTGCCGGAGGGGGAGCGGCTACGGCGCCTTGAGGGCGTGGTCGCGGTCCTTCACGTGAAAGGCGCTCCGGAACGGATTCTCGCGGCCTGTTCCCACCACATGGTGGACGGCGAGAGAAAACCTCTCTCCGAATACGATCGGAGACAGTACTTGTTCCGGAATCAGGAGCTGGCGACGCGGGCCCTCCGCGTCATCGGATTTGCCGTCCGCGAATTTCGGGGCGATGTGCCGCCGCTCAAGGAGGAGACCCTCGAGACGGATCTCACGTTTCTCGGGCTGGCCGGAATGATGGATGCGCCGCGGTCCGATGCGATCGAGGCGATCCGCCGTTGCAAGAAGGCGGGAATCAGGGTCGTGATGATCACGGGAGACCACAAACTCACCGCGATGGCCGTGGCCCGGGAGATGGGGATCCTCGGAGAAGGGGACCGCGCCCTGACGGGAGAAGAGCTCGAGAAAATGTCCGACGAGGAGCTCGTTCGGGAGGTGCAGCGGATCCGCGTCTACGCGCGCGTCGCGCCGGAACACAAGATGCGCATCGTGGACGCCTGGAAGAAGGCGGGTCACATCGTCGCGATGACCGGCGACGGCGTGAACGACGCCCCCGCCCTCAAACGGTCCAACCTCGGCGTCGCGATGGGGATTACCGGAACGGACGTCGCCAAGGAGAGCGCAGACATGGTCCTGACCGACGACAACTTTGCGTCCATCGTGGCCGCGGTCGAGGAAGGCCGCGGAATCTACGAGAACATCCGGAAGTTCGTCGCTTTCCTCCTCTCCGCGAACGCGGGGGAGGTCCTGATCATGTTCATCGCGACCCTCGCGATCGCAGACCCGAACTTCCTTCCGTTCTTCGCGCCGGTGCAACTCCTGTGGATCAACCTCGTGACGGATGGTCTCCCGGCCCTGGCCCTTGGCGTTGACCCGTACCCGACGGACATCATGGATCGCCCTCCCCGCAATCCGAAGGAGGGCGTGCTCTCCCGGGACATTCTCTTCCTGATCATCGTCGTGTCGGCGATCTTGACGGTCGGTACCCTCGGGGTCTTTTTCCTTGAACTGCAGGAAGGGGCCGACGCCACCCGAGCCCGTACGGTCGCCTTCACGACGATTGTGTTCTTCGAGCTCTTCCTCGTGTTCGCAATGAGATCTCCGCGCCAGACGATCTGGCAGATCGGCCTGTTCACGAACACGAAACTGATCGTCGCGGTGCTCGCATCGATGGCCCTCCAGGTCGCGGTGATCTACACGCCGTTCCTGCACAGCGTGTTCGAAACGGAGCCGCTTTCGCCCATCGATTGGCTCGAGACGGTCCTGATTTCGTTTACCGCATTCGCGTTCGTCGAGGTACTCAAGGTCCTTCGGCATCGGATGAGAGCCCGAGCGCCATGATCGAGGTCGACGGGGGCCATGGCGAAGGCGGCGGCCAACTCCTCCGGATGGCGGTCGCTCTGTCGGCCCTCACGGAAACACCGGTCCGAGTCGTTCGTATTCGGGCGGGCCGGCCCACGCCGGGTCTGGCGGCGCAGCATGTGACGGCAATCAAGGCCGTCGCGGCCTTGTGCGGGGCCGAGGTGACGGGCGAATCAGTCGGAGCGTCGTCGATCGAGTTCCGACCTGGGAAACTTGCGGCAGGCCGTTTTTCCTTCGACGTCGGGACCGCGGGGAGCATCACTCTGGTCCTGCAGGCCCTTCTTCCGGTGGCCGCCGCGGCCCCGGAAGCGGTTCGCGTGCGCTTGATCGGAGGAACGGACGTCCGATGGTCTCCGCCAGTCGACTACTTCAATCGAGTTTTCTTGCCGTTGGTTCGGCAGCTCGGAGCCCGCGCCGATGTCGAAGTTCTCCGGCGCGGGTACTATCCTCGCGGCGGGGGAGTCGTCGAGGCCGTGATCGAGCCCACGCGGTCGTGGTCCCCTCTCGGCAAGTCGGAAAGGGGCGAGATCGAACGGGTGCGGGGCATCGCACACGCCTCGAACCTCCCGGAGGACGTGCCGAAGCGGATGAAGCACGCGGCCCTCCGTCGCCTCCACGGGATCCCGGAGGTCAAGGTCGAGGAACGCGTGTACCAGGGGGAGGAGGCGGTTGGGCAAGGCGGGGCCCTAGTCCTTTGGGCGGAGTCGGAGACCGTCCTGATTGGCGCCGATTCTCTCGCAGAACGGGGAAAGCCCTCCGAACGTATCGGAGAAGAAGCCGCCGCGTCCCTCGGAGCGGAGATCGAGTCCCGGGCGACGCTCGACGTCCACGCGGCGGACCAGCTGCTCGCGTACCTGGCCCGTGCCGACGGCCCATCCCGGTTTCGCGTGCGATCCGCCTCGGGTCACCTAGAAACGATGATGTGGCTCATTCCGCAATTCTTACCATGCCGCTTCGCGGTCACTCGAGAACACGGTGGGTTCGAGGTGAGCGTCGAGCCCGGCACCTAACCGTACATGCTTGGCCTTGCAGGTTCGGTCGGTTTCTTCGCCGCCTCGGTCTGATGGTGGATCGACTTGAGCTGCATCTCGATTCGCTCGGCCTCCTCGTACAGCGGCCGGGCGTCGAGCTCCGTGTGAAGCAGCAATTTGTCGATGATCTCGATCGCTCGGGCCGCGGCTCTCGCGTCCGGGTAATCGGGATGGGCCTCACTCAGGAGGGTGATGACGTCGAAGTCCCGCTTGCGGCCTTCATTCAATAGGACGCCAGCGACCCCGGTGATGACGCCTTCTTCGAAGACCGTGATGTCGTTCTTGCGGATCATGTCCATCGCCTTGTCGGTCGAACCGATCCCGTAGACCTCGACCTGGCGCTCGCCCTCGTCTTCGCGGGCATCGACAATCAGTCCCTCCGGACACACGAGGAGGTTGCAGCGAGCGTCTTGAGCCCAGTCGAGGACGGTCGCCGCGATCGCCTTGATCAAGTTCGGAGGCGGCTGGAACTCGGAAATGAATACAACGATCTGGTCGTGATCGTCCACTTTCGGACCGGCGTAGATCCGCACCGGGTTCATCGGCTGGCCGTCCCGGACCAGTGCGACGGTCGGGAAGTAGACGGAATCCATGATCCCGATCTGGGTGAGGTTCAGCGCGTTAATCAGGTAGTTCGCGACAATGGAGCTGACCAGACCCACACTCGGGAATCCATCGATGACGGTGGCCCCGCGGAGGTCCATCCGCTTGAGCTCGTAAATCTGGATTCCTTCCATGCGGCGCGGTCCATCTCGGACAGGTTACTTAAACATACCCGGCACGAGTCCATGCGCTGAGAACACTTCACTTCATCGGGAGAATTTCGTGCGTATTGACAAACTCCACGCCGGCGCGGCGCAACATGATTCCGACGGAACAATACTTCTCGGATGACAGGTCGATGGCACGTTTGACGGCGGCTTCGTGGATGTTATCCCCGCGCACTCGGTAGTGGAGATGAATCTTCGTGAACACCCGGGGGACGTCCTTGGCTCTTTCGGCTTCCGCTTCGATGTCCAGGGCGCGGAACGGCACGCGCTCCTTTCGCAGGATCGACACGACATCGGAGGCGGTACATGCCATCGTCGCTAAGAGGGTGGCTTGCATGGGGCTCGGGCCGCGTCGAGCTTCCTCGTCGCCGCCATCGAAGAGGATCTCGTGCCCGTCATCCGCCTTCGCCCGAAAGCGCATCCCCTCGACGTGGACCAGGTGGGCCTTCATGACCTTCGCCGACGGAGCCAGGTCGCCGCGATAGATGAACTTCGCCGGAACCCGCAAACTTGTTATTCGACCCGCCCATCGGATGCCCGTGCGACCCCGAGTGATCATCAATGCCGCAATGAGCGTCGATGGGAAGATCGCACTCTCCGATGGGAAGGCGGTGCGCTTGAGCAACGACGAGGACATGCGTCGGGTTCACCGCCTCCGGACCGAAGCCGATGCGATTCTCGTCGGTGTCGGAACGGTCCTGATGGACGACCCGAAGCTCACCGTGAAAGCGGAGTACGCGAAAGGTCGGAATCCCCTGCGGGTCGTCCTCGATACCCAAGGCAGGACGCCGGAGAAAGCGCACGTCCTCGACGGTACGGCTCCGACCTTGATCGTGACGTCCGTGGATTCGGATCGAGCCTTCCCTCGGGCGGAGGTTTTGCGCTGTGGAAAGGATGAGGTCGACCTCGTGTTCCTCCTGGACCATCTCGCCTCGCGCGGGATCAAGACGGTCCTTGTGGAAGGTGGGAGCACCGTGATCTGGTCTTTTCTCCGGCATCGCCTCGCGGACGAGCTCAAGGTATTCATCAGCAGCCGGGTGCTCGGCGGTCGTTCGTCGCCGACCGTCGCGGGCGGACAGGGGACGTCATCCCTGGAGAACTCGATCCGTCTTCGGCTCGAGCGAAGCGAGCGCCTCGGCGATGGGGTCCTCTTGGAGTACTCGGTGGTCCGGTGAAGCTTCTATGCGATCACATGCTCGGAAGCCTCGCCCGTTGGCTCCGTTTCATGGGGTACGACACGGCGTATCCGGAGCCGGGTCCGGATCGGGCCCTGATCGAGCGGGTTCGATTGGAAGACCGAATCCTCCTGACGCGGGACAAGGAGCTGGCGGGCCGGGTCTCCGGCGCGGTCCAGATTCGGTCCGATGACCTCGAGGAACAGCTCCGCGAGGTCGCGAAGGTTCTCCCCCTCCGACTCATCGATCCGCTGTCCCGCTGCTCCCTCTGTAACGAAGTACTGGTGCCCGCGTCTCTTGCGGAAGTGAAAGAGGTCGTGCCTGAAGGAGTGCGCTCGCGACATCAGGCATTCTGGCGTTGTCCCTCCTGTCGCCGCGTGTACTGGCAAGGCAGTCATTGGGACAAGATGACTGAGCGACTGAATGACTTGCGGCTGCCGTCCGCGTAGCCAAAGTTGGGATCATTTCCCGCGCCGGGCCACGAGGTAGCCCGCGAGGATCAGGATTGCGCTGAGGGCCGAGAGGTAGCCGGCCGCGGTTCCATTCCCCAGGACGAACAATACCAGGCCGCCGATGAGGCCGACGATCCCCACGATGAAACTCGCGCCGCCATACAGGAATGGGTCGGCGTACTCGGCCTTCAGAGAGAGCGGATGTCTCATGGAATCGGGGACTCGATCGCTCGCCACGAGTCCGGAGCGGTCGGCGGCCACTTAGTCGTTGGGTTCCCTGTCAAGGGACACAAATCCTAATAAGCGGACGGGAAATCGGGGGAGGGTCCAACGGATGGAAGGAAGCCTCGTCCTCGAGGACGGAACCGCCATCCGAGGAGCGTTTTTTGGAGCGCGCCGGAAGGTGTTCGGCGAACTCGTCTTCAATACGAACATGACGGGCTACACGGAGGCCCTCACCGATCCATCGTATCGCGGCCAGATCCTCATGATGACGTACCCCCTCATCGGCAACTACGGCGTCGATCCGGCGTCGATGGAATCCGAGACGATCCAGCCGACCGGGTTCGTGGTGAAGGAGGCCTGTGCCGTCCCAAGCCATCCGAGGAGCGTCCTCAGCCTGGCGGATTTCCTGAAAACCCACGCGACCCCCGCCATGGAGGGCGCCGACACGCGGGCTCTCACGATCAAGATTCGTTCGAAGGGGACGATGAAGGCCGCCCTGGTGCCGGCCTCCGAGGACCTGGAGACCGTCGCGCGTGAGGTCCGGACCGCCCCGCACCCGGACACGCGGAACCTCGTCGCCGAGGTCAGCTGTCGCGAGGTCGAACGTTACCCCGGCGTTGGCAAGCGGACCATCGTCGTCGTGGATTGTGGCGTCAAGCGGAACATTATCCGGGAAGCCCAACGATACGCGGACGTCATCCGGGTGCCCTTCAATGCGACGTCCGACGACATCCTCGGACTCAAACCGGATGGCGTGATCCTCTCAAACGGTCCCGGCGATCCGGCCCATCCGGAAATCCTTGCAACGTCGGTGAAGGCCACGAAGGAACTCGCCGACCGCGTGCCGATCCTCGGGATCTGCCTCGGCCACCAGCTTTTGGCCCTCGCCTTCGGAGGGACGACGTTCAAGCTGAAATTTGGGCACCGCGGCGGGAACCAGCCCGTCAAGGATCTTCGTACGGGACGCGTCCACATCACGTCGCAGAACCACGGCTTCGCGGTCGATGCCGACTCCCTCCCAAGTTCCGAGTTCGAAGTGACGCACCTCAATCTGAACGACGGCACCGTGGAAGGCATGGCTCACCGGGAACTCCCGATATTCTCCGTGCAGTACCATCCCGAGGCGCGACCGGGGCCGTGGGACAACGAGTACATCTTCCGAGATTTCGTGGCGGGGCTCAAGGGGGCCTAGGCTACGGGCGGAGGGGGTGGGGCCGATGCCCAAGCGCGGCGACGTTAGGACCGCGATGGTGGTCGGTTCCGGACCCATCGTCATCGGGCAAGCCGCCGAATTCGATTACTCCGGGACGCAGGCCTGTCGATCCCTCCGAGAGGAAGGCGTGCGGGTCGTCTTAGTGAACAGCAACCCCGCGACGATCCAGACGGACCCAGAAACGGCGGACGCGGTCTACGTGGAACCGCTCACCATCGAATTCCTCGAGAAGGTGATCGCGAAAGAGCGACCGCAAGGCATCCTGAGCGGGATGGGCGGGCAGACCGCGCTGAACTTGTGCAGCGAGCTCGCCGACGCGGGCATTCTCCAACGGCACGGCGTGGAGCTGCTCGGGACGAAGCTCGAGGCGATCACGGCGGGCGAGAACCGCGAACGATTCGCAAGCCTCATGCGTTCGATCGGCGAGCCGATTCCGCGGAGCCGCGCCGCCTCCGATTTCGAGTCGGCTCGCGGGTTCGTGGAGGAACTCGGCTATCCGGCGATCGTCCGCGCGGCATACACCTTGGGAGGAGCCGGGAGTGGGGTGGCCCACTCCCCAGAAGACCTCGAACGAATCGTGGGCTTCGGCCTCGCCTACTCTCGGATTAAGCAAGTGCTCGTCGAGGAGTCGGTCCTCGGCTGGAAGGAATTCGAGTACGAGGTGATGCGCGATGCCTCGGACAATTGCATCACGATCTGCAACATGGAGAATCTCGATCCGATGGGGATCCATACGGGCGAATCGATCGTCGTCGCGCCGGCCCAGACCCTGAGCGATACGGACCACCAGACATTGCGATCGGCCGCGCTCCGGATCATCCGCGCGCTGGGCGTCGAAGGCGGATGCAACATCCAGTTCGCGGTCCATCCGAGGACGGGGGAGTATCGGGTCATCGAGGTGAACCCGCGCGTCTCCCGTTCGTCCGCGCTCGCGTCGAAGGCGACCGGCTATCCGATTGCTCGCATCGCAGCCAAGATCGCGATCGGTCTCCGCCTCGACGAGATCCCGAACCCGGTCACAGGGAAAACGCTGGCTTCCTTCGAGCCCACCCTCGACTACGTCGTCACAAAGATTCCGCGATGGCCGTTCGACAAATTCCCGACGGTGGACCGGCGCATCGGCACCTCGATGAAAAGCACCGGGGAGGTCATGGCGATCGGCCGGACCTTCGAGGAGTCCTTCCTGAAGGCCGTGCGCTCCCTTGAGATTGACCGGGTCGGTCTCGACTCGGTTCCCGCGACCGATGACGAGATCGTCCGGGAGCTGAAGGAGCCCACCTCCGAACGGATCTTCTCGATTGCCGAGGCGTTGCGGCGGGGGTTCGCGCCCGAGAAGATCGCGGCGCTCACGGACTGGGACCCGTTCTTCATCGAAAAAGTCCGGCACCTCGTTCGCCTGGAGTCGCGTCTTC
>Ga0209590_10000519_pt1 | contig 12816 bp, 10 predicted proteins | sample CZO8metaG_FD_188353 | JGI IMG/M metagenome (GOLD analysis project Ga0209590, IMG submission 188353) | Vadose zone soil microbial communities from the Eel River Critical Zone Observatory, Northern California, USA - CZOApr15con1.8 metaG... | ecosystem: Environmental > Terrestrial > Soil > Vadose...
CGGCGTCCACGTAGTAGCTCCCGCCGGAGCCCGGTGGGGGAGGTCCCGCGGCCTGCCCGCACGCCCCGAGGCTCATGACGGCGCCGACCATGAGGGTGAAGCGCTTCACGGGCGTTTCTCCTCGGGGATCCGAGCCGGCGACGACTCGCGGGTAGTGTGACGGACGTATCGCCGGTACAGCCGCGGGAACGCGCTACGCGCCAGGCCCTTGAGCTGCCGGCTGAGCAAGGCACTGCGCCACCCCCGGAACGCCGCCAGCTCGCCGATGCGTGCGGCGGGGGTCCAGGCCTTGGGCATGAACCGGCCCAGGATCCAGCATTGTCCCACCGACTCGGGCCGGAGCACCGGCTCGGATGTGAGGAGATACGCGAGACCCGCGGCGCCGGCGGACCGGAGCACCAGGGGCGAGCTGTCGCCGCCGGGGACGGAGGCGGTGCGGCACGGCGCGCCGAGCAGCTGAGCGAGTTTGTCCCGGCTGACGCGCCACTCCTCTATCATCCGGTCCCACGGTTGCTCCCGGAAGATGTCGGGATGCGTGTCCGAGTGGCTGCCCACGACATGGCCACAGCTGTGGAGGTAACGGATCTCCGCGCCGGTGAGAAAAGTGCGTGAGCCGATGAGACCGGTGACGATGAAGAAATGCCCCTTCCATCCGCGGCCCGCGAGCGCGTCTCCGATCGGGACGGCGCTCTTTCCGCCGTCGTCAAACGTGAGCAGCACGTGCCGGCCGGGCCGGGTGAGATCGAGGTCGGTGACGCGCTCGGGCGGGCACGGGCCGGCGGCGATCGCGTCCAAGTCCCGGGCGAACGCCGCGCGCGTGTGCTTGTACGGCAGCGCCCCGGGGCGCTGGAAGCCGGTAGTGGCGGGGTGATCGGTCACCTCGTGGTAGCCGAAGCTGGCGACGGCCAGGGGGGGCGTCATCGCGACAGCGGCACCGACGCGACCTGATGCGGGAGTCGCCGCCTCCCGAGGGCGCGCTGCAGCACGGCCGTGATGAAGCCCAGGCCGTAGCTGCAGTGCAACGTGGGGAACACCAGTAGCAGGGCCGCGGCGCAGCGCGCGCCGTGGCGCCGCGCAGCGAGGCCCGCGCAGGCCAGCGCGACGGCGAGGTAGGCACCCGCGATCGCGGCGCACGCGACGCGCGCCACCGGCAACCACAGGGCCGCCACGCCGGTCACGCCGAGCGCGCCGACGAACAGGGCGGGGACGAGCTGCCGGACGGTCATGATCTGGCCGACCTTCCACGCCGCGAGCGGCTTGAAGTAGCCGTACTGGTAGAACATGCGGGCCACCTGGCCGAGCGAGCCGCGCGCGTAATAGTGGGACACGACCTCGGGAATGAGCATGATCCGCCCGCCCTGCTTGTGCAGGCGCGCGTTCAACTCGTCGTCCTGATTACGGACCAGCTCCTCGTCGAACAGGCCGATGCGGTCGAAGACAGCGCGGCGATAGCAGCCGAACGGCACCGTGTCGACCAGGCGGCGCTTCACGGCGCCGATGCGGAAGTAGGAGTTTCCGACACCGAACGGATGCGACAGGCCGACGGCCAGGGCCCGCGCGAGCGGCGTCCCGTTCGCGGGAAGCGTCACCAGCACCCCGCCCACGTTGTCGGCCCCCGTCTCCTCGAGGGCGGCGACGAGCTGCGAGATATAGGAGGGCGAATAGACCGCGTGCGCGCCCATCGGCATGATCACGTCGCCGCGCGCTTCCCGGATGCCGGCGTTCATGGCGCAGGGCGTGATCCGCTCCGGATTGTCGACCAGGCGGATGAAGCCGTGGCGGGCTGCGTACCCCGCCACGATCTCTCGCGTGCCGTCGTCACTCATCCCGTCGCAGACGAGGACCTCCAGGCGGTCCTTGGGATAGTCGCACCGGATGAGCGACTCGAGACACGGGCCGATATAGCGGACCTCGTTGCGGCACGGGATGACCGACGTCACGATCGGACGCTCGCGTGGCGGCATCGTGGGCGACGGAGCGCTCCTCACACGGTCCCGACGGTCAGGGCGAAAATGGCGTCCAGCGCGTCAACTGCTTTGCGCCCCACGAGGCCCAGGCTGCACGCGACCACCATCGCCGGCGCCAGGCACAGGCGGGAAGCGACACCCCACTCGCCCCCGACCGCCGCGCTTGCGAGCTGGCGCCAATACAGGCGATTGCGGACGCGGAGCGCGGCGAACCGGTACCACCCCCGCCGGAAGGCAACCGCGCCCCACCCGTCGAGCGTGAGGATACGGCGCGCCTCCGGTGGCAGGAGATGGCGGTCGTACAGGGCACCGTAGATCTGATCGACGTAACTCAAGTAGCAGCACAATCCGGGAAGGACGCCCACATGACGAGCGATGCCCACCAGATAGGTCCAATCGAGCCGCTGGCCGCGCACGATGGTGACGGTCGCGACCACATCGGCGAGCCTGAAGGAGCGCCGGCCCGCCACCCGGGTCATCCCCTGGAGGATGAGCTGATCCTCGGGCGCCGACGCGAAGAACTCCTCCCCGGCGTGTAGGTGGCGCCGGCGGCGGTGGACGAGCCCCGCCGGATACGAGTCATGCTCACCGACCAGCCCGAGACGCCCGTGGTGCACGTCGAGGGCGAGCCCGGACTCGCGCAGCCAGTAGAGCGCCGTCCCGGCGAGGCGGTCGCGCAGGTCGCGCGCGCGCAGGACGGCCGCGGTTCCCTCGAGAATGATCGCATCGACCCCCGGCTCGCGCGACAACACCAAGAGATCGAGATCACCCCCCAGGTCCGGGAAGTGCTGCCACGCGGTGGGAAACAGGTGCTCCACTCCCGCTCGCGCGCACCGCTCGCCGACCAGGCGCATGACGGTGCATGCCTTCCGGGCTCGCTCGCGCTCCCGCTCCACTGCGGTCGTGAAGAACGCCGGCGGCTGCAGCCCCGCCTGGTCGAGCCGTGCGGCGAGGCGGACCAGCACGGTGTTCCGCTCGGCCAGCGCCAGCAGCAGGCGCCAATCGATCGTCGTGCCCGGGGGCGGGGAGCCGCCCTGGTCCAGCAGCAGCCGCAGGGCGAGCGCCGCGTGTCGTTGCTCGGCCGTGTCGATCATGCGGAGAGACGTTCGTCGACCGCCTGCTCGAGCGCGTGCCGCGTGGCGTCCAGGTCGGCGTTGGGCAGGACGACGGCGGACGGCACGAGGGGCGCGATCGCCCGATAGGCGGCGCTGCGACGCGCCAGATAGGCCACGGAATATTCTCCCTTGCGGGCGTAAGACTCCTCTGGGCTGACGTCCAGGAACACCGCGATGTCGGGTTCGGGCGTCAGTCGCTCGAGCAGCCGGACCCAGAACCAGCGGCCGTCGTCGGCGACGTCCACCAGCGTGTCGTAGAAGTAGCGATCGGTGACGAGTACCCGACCCCGCACGGTGGCCACGTAGAATCGGATCGCCAGAAAGATCGCCAGGTCCACCGGATAGAGCGCCCGGCGCAGCGGCTTGCTCCACACGATCGCATCCCGCATTCTGCCCACCAGGCCCCGGAGCCCGGCGGCCCGCGGACGCCCCGCCCAGCGCGGCCGGGGAGGCTCGCCGCCGGTGCCGTTGCCCATGAGACGCCGCACCCCGTCGCGAGCCGCGCGCAGCAGGGCGTATGCCCCCACGCCGTCGGTCAGGTGCAGCACGGTCACCGGACGGTGCCGCCGCTCGAGCTCGTCCCGGAGCCAGGCGATCAGAGTGGATTTGCCGGCACCATCGAGGCCCGAGAACGAGATCACCAGGCCGCGGCGGCTCATGAGTGGGCCAAGGCGTGCGCGCGCCCGTCCGGGACGCCTGGGGCGAGCCGCCGCGTGGCGCCGAGGTGTTCGGCCAGCCGCGCGCCGTTGCGCCACATGTCGAACTTGTCCTCTACGCGCGCCCGCCCCAGACGGGCGAAGGTGTGCCGGAGGTCGCCGTCCTGCAGCAGTCGCTCGATCGCGTCCGCGAGCGCCCGCAAGTCGCGCGACGGCACGAGCAGGCCGCAGCGGCCGTCGTCGAGCGCCTCCGGGATGCCGGCGACGCGAGACGCGATCACCGGCGTGCCGAGCGCCATCGCCTCCCGCAGCACGTTGGGCAGCCCGTCGCCGAGCCGATCCGAGGGATGCACCAGGACGGTCGCCTCGCTCATCACCCGCTGTACCTCGTCGAACTTCAGCCACCCGCGAAAGCGCACGCGCGGGGCAATACCGAGCTCGCCGGCGAGCGCGCGCAAGGCCGCGCCCTCGGGACCGTCCCCGACGATCTCGACCTCCACCTCCAGGCCGCGGTCCTGCAGGAGGCGCGCAGCCCGTAGGAGGAACGCGAATCCCTTGTCCTTCGCGAGGCGCCCGACGGCGACGATGCGCCGCGGCGGCCGGCCCTCCGGCCGGTACGGGAGCCGCGCCAGGTCGAGGCCGTGGTAGCACACATGGACGCGATCGGCGATGCCCGGCGCGGTTCGGGCGTAGTGCTCCGCGAGGTAGCCGCGGTTGAACTCGCAGCAGGTGATGACGCTGTCCGCGTACCGCAGCTTTTCCGCCAGGTACACGGGTCGCAGATACAGGTCGGTGCCGGCGTGCAGCCAGATCGAGAAGGGGATCGGCCGGTCGATCAGCCGGTGGAACAGATACGCGCAGGTGGCGGCGTAGTTGCCCCAGTACGCGAGGACGTGATCGTACCCGGCGCCGTTGCGCGCGGCCCAGGCCCACGCTTTCGGCAGGACGTACAGGCTCTTCGCGACCGGGGCCGCGCCGTACGGCAGCGCCGCTGTCCCCACCGCCGCGGCCGCCCGCATCACCGTGCCGAGCTCGCGCGTCCGCCACGGTCGCGTGCCGGCGAGACTCTGCAGGAGGCCGAGGTGGTGCACGCGGGTCCGCGGCACGACGTCCTCACCCGAAACGCCCGGGCTGTAGCTCCAGAGCTTCCGGTCGAGCGGATAGATCGGGAAGATGTCCAGCTCGACGCCGGCGGCGGCGAGCGCCTGCATGTCGCGCTCGAAGAACGTCGAGACGCGCGCCGGATATTTGCTGGTGAAGACGGCCAGCCTCATCGACCTGCGACTCCCGCGCTCACCACTCGAGGTTGTGCTGGCGCAGCCACAGCTCGAGCGACAGCACCATGAACACGCGCTGGTACAGGCCGGCCCGGCTGACACCGCCGCCCCGCGCGCCGTGCCGCGCCGCGCGGAACTGGCGCAGCCACGCCGCAACCTGCGGGGGGTCGAGCAGCCCGCGCGTCCGCGCCATCGGGGACAGCAACAAATCGTCCAGCGCCGCGTGCACCTGCTCCGGGACCATCACGTCGAGCGGCACGGTGAAGCCGTGCTTGGGATGGGCGACCACGGGGCGGGGAAGCCAGCGTGCCGCGAGCTCGCGCAACACGAGCTTGCCCGTGCGGCCGTCGGTCTTGAGCGCGTGCGGCAGCGAGAGGCCCTGGGCCACGAGCTCCTCGTCCAGCATCGGCACCCGGATCTCGATGCTCGCCCGCATGCTCATCATGTCGACTTTGCGAAGCATGTCCGACGGCAGTCCCACCGCGAACAGCGTCTCGGTCAGCCGCCGCGACAGCTCCTCGAGGTCGGAGACGCCGGGCGGCTGGTGGCCGTTGAAATGGCGGTGCACGGCGAGGAGCCCTTCCCGCGCGGCGGGGTGCACCAACGCCCGCTTCTGGTCTTCGGACAGATAGTTCGCCAACCCGGCGAGCAGCACCGCCGAGTCGGCCCGGCCGGCGTGGGCCAAGCGGGCCGCCTTGCTGACCTGACGCCCCCAGTCCCGCGTCCACCGCGTGAGCCCGCGGCCGGTGGCCTGCGCCGCCGCGGCGACCCAGCGCGGCAGCCGCATCAGGCGCATCAACCGGTTGGCGCGCCAGAAGCTCGCGTAGCCGCCGAACGCCTCGTCGCCCCCGTCCCCCGACAGCGTGCAGATGATGCCGCGGTCCCGAACGGCGCGGGAGATCCAGTACATCGGGAGGAAGCTCGTGTCCGCGAACGGTTGGTCGAAGTGCCGCAGCAGGTCGAGGATCGCGTCGGCCGTGAGGGCCGTCTCGCTCAGGTCGATCGTGTGGTGGTTGGTCCCGCAGTGCGCAGACACCGTCAACGCCGTCGTGGTCTCGTCGTGGGCGCGGTCGGGAAAGCGCACGTTGAAGGTCGTCGTCGGCTGGCCGGTGGCGCGGCCGTGCGCGGCGACGACCAGCGACGAGTCGATGCCGCCGGACAGGAGCGCGGCGACCGGTACGTCGGCCACCGACTGGGCACCGACCGCGGCGAGGAGCGAGCCGGACGCGGCACTCACGGCATCCGCGAGCGTGCGCCCCCGGTCGGGGTGCGCCGCGATCTGCTCGTACTCCCGCAGGTGATGCCCCTGACGGCTGATGGTGAGACAGCTCCCCCGCGGCAGGGCCTGAATGTTCGCGAATCCGGTGGCCGGCTCCGGGATGTAGCCGAGACCGAGGAAGTCATAGCAGGCCTGGCGGTCGATTTCGGGCCGGAACCCCGGCAGCGCCAGCAGCGCCTTCATCTCACTGGCAAAGGCCCATTCCCCATCCTGGACGGTGAAGAACAGGGGCTTGACCCCGAAGCGGTCGCGGGCGAGGAACAGCCGGCCGCGCCGCCGGTCGTAGATCGCGAAGGCGAAGATGCCCCGCAGCCGCGACACCATGCGCTCGCCCTCGTCCTCATACAGGTGGACGAGCACTTCCGTGTCGGAGGTGCTCCGGAAGCGGTGCCCGCGCGCCTTGAGCTCGGCCGTGAGGGCGCGGTAGTTGTAGATCTCGCCGTTGTAGACGACCAGGACCGCTCCGTCCTCGTTGCTCATCGGCTGCGCGCCGGTGGGCGAGAGGTCGATCAGCGCGAGGCGCCGGTGCACGAGGTCGCAGCGTTCGTCCTCCCAGTGACCCTCGCCGTCCGGCCCGCGATGCGCCAGCAACGCCGACGCCCGGGCGGCCCAACTGGGCTCAGGCGCGAGTTGGGCGGGGTGGAACCGGCCGGCTATGCCGCACATCGGGGAGTGGAGGATTGGGTCATAGTGTCGAGGGCGGCAAGTGCAAGAGACGTACGCACTGCATCCTCACTCAAGTCGTTCGACCACAGATCGTTATGGACGCCGGTCAGGCCCGGGCCGACGCCCCTGTGGCAGTTGCGTTACAAGTTCGCCCCAGCTTCAGGCCGGGTCTGCGCGCCGATCGTCGACGTCGGTGGATGCAAGGGTAGGGAGCCGGCGCCAGTTGGGGCGTGGCGCGGGCGGCCCGGCCGCCGCGGGTGCGGGGCGCGCGGCGGGCCCGTACGTCGCGCTCGCGAGCCCGTATGCAAGAATGACCCAGAGCAGCTTCGAGGCAATCCAGTTGCCGCTCATGTTGGCCAGCATGACGCCGGCCAGCAGGGCCAGGGCGAGCACGCCATGAGCCCGACGGCGCGCCTGCCAGGCGCCGGCGGTGCACAGGCCGAGGCCCAGGAGAAACGGCACGGTGCCGAGGGCGCCCGTCGCGGTGAGGACCTCGAGGAGCAGGTTGTGTGCGTCCCGACGGCGGCGGATGCGCTCGTCCAAGCGAATGCCGAGCTCGTACTTGTTGTTGACCGGCCCCCACCCGACCAGCGGTCGCTCCGCCGCCATCTGCATGAGGGCCGGATAGATGCGCTCCCGCCCAGCAAACGCCCCGCGCGTCAGGGCGTCCGCGAATCGTGCGCGCATGAGGATGTTGGCGTAGGTCGCGTAGACGAGGACGCCAATGGCCAGCGCGGTCACTGCCGCGTTGCGCACCCGGACCCAGGGCGAGCGGGCCCGCCCGATGGCGAACACCACGAGGCCCAGGCCGAGCGCGACCAGCCCTCCGCGGGAGCCAGTATCCACGACGGAGGCCCCGAGCAGGCCGAACGCGGGCCACACCAGCCAGCGGCGGCGCACCAGCGGCCGCTCCAATCCGTATTGCAGCGCGAGCAGCGCGATGAGGCCGGCCCCGAGGATCATGGCGCTGTTGTTCGCGTTCTGGCCGAGCGCGGTGATTCGTTCGCCACCGCCCCATTCCGTGCGGGCGGTGCGGGCGATCCCCAGGACCGGGAGCATGGCCCGCGCGACGCAGGCGAGCGCGAAGGCGGCGATGGCCTCTCGCCCGATCTTTTCGTCGCGCAGGAGGTTGTAACCGGCCCACAACGCGATCACGCCCTGGACGATGAGGAGAAACTGCTTGATGACTTGGTCCCAGTAATCGGCAGTGATCAGGTCGGTCGCAATGTGGTCGCGGCCGTTGAGCGCGGCCGACATCCAATACGCGTAGAGGTACGCCACGAAGCAGAGCAGCGCTGCGGGCTTCCGGGCGTAACACGCGCGCGGGTCGAGCAGCGTGGCGAACAGGAACAGCGACGCGGTCAGCGTCGGAATCTCGACCGGGAATGAGCGATCCGGGAACTCGAACGGGATCGAGCACACCAGGAGGTAGAACGCCCAGCGCACGACGGGGTTCAGGCGCAGATCGCTGCTCACCGGATCCTCCGGGCGAGCTCGCGCCCGCGCCGTAGCACGGCGGCGCGGGCGTCGCCGGAAAGGCCGGTGACGAGCGCCAGGCCGAGCACGGCGAACGCAGTCCCGGCAACCCCGCCGACCCACGTGATCCAATGCCGAACGAGCATCCGGTCGCCGAGATAGGCCGCCGCCGTGAAGAGCACGGCCATGGTGGCGAGCGGCCGGGCGATGGTGCCGAACGACGGCCGCGACGTCACGCCGAGACAGCGGCGCACCAGGTGGGGGTAGGCGATCGACTGGGTCAGCCGGCCGGCCAGGATCCCGGCGCACAAGCCGAGCACGCCGAAGCGCAGCGTCAGCAGGATTCCCAGGCCGATGGTCAGCACCGCGGCGCCCACCGTCACCAGCACGCGCTGGCGCAGCTGAAGCGCCGAATCGATGACGTACGCGTCGCTGCGGACGAACGCCGTCTGCGCCATGATGAAAACGATGAGCAGGTTCACCCACGGGCCGGCGTAGTTCTGAGAGCCGACCCAGAGCCCGAGGAAGGAGCGGTTCCAGAGCAGGATCGAGACGCCGACGGTCGTTGCGAACAACCAGGTGACCGCGAGCAGCTCGTTCCGCAGGTCGCTGGCCTTCTCGAACTGGCGCAGACCGATGACGCCGCCGATCCCGGGAATGGCGCCTCCCGCCGCGAAGCCGTGCACGTTGACCGCCATGCGGGCGGCGTAGCCGGTCAGCACGTAGGGGGTGACCGCCGCAGGGGAGAGCACGATGCCGAGGATGATCACGTCGCTCGCGAGCAGCAGCTTCGTGATCGCCTCGCCGGCGGAATACCACGCGCTCAGGCCGAGCAGTCCCGTGATCTCGGCGCGCGTGGGGCGGGCGACGCCGAACCAGGGGACGTACTTGCGGACCACCCACCAAAAGCACAGTCCCATGAGCAGGGCGAACGCGACCTGTGCGCCCGCCGCCCCGGCCATGCCGAGCCCGACGTAGATCCCACCCGCCACGAGCGCCCCGCCCACCACCTCGAGGCCGGCCTGCAGCCCCATGCGCTTGTATCCGAGATTCATGCCGCGCAGCACCGATTCGGGCAGCGATGCGAGGTTGCCGAAGAGCAGGCTCACCGTGAGGAGCGCGCACGTCAGCCGGACCACGGGAACGAGCGCGGGGGCCACCGCGGTGATCGTGGGGGCGAACCACACGAGGCCGGCGCCGGCCGCGACCACGATTGGAAGAAACAGCAGCCAGACGACGATGGCGCCGCCGACGTAGCGCCGCTTGGCGCCGTCGTCGTCGCTCGCTTGCAAGTTGGAGATCACCAGGCGGAGTGCCTGGGTGGGCCGGCCGTCGCCCGCGGTCATGTAGCCCACGAGGCGGCCCAGCATCTCCCATACGCCGTACAGCGAACGGCCCAGCCCACCCACCAGGATGGGCACGACCACCAGTCCCACGGCGACTTTCGCCCCGTAGTCGAGCAGCGACGCGACGACGTTGAGCGAGGCGCGCTGAGTCAGCGTGACGGGACGCGGCGCTTCGGCGACGGGCGTGGCGATCCGGAGGGCGTCAGCCATGAGACCGCTCCGCGAGCAGCTCGAAGACCGCGTCGCCGAGACGAACGGGTGTGGTGGCGGTGGTGGCGAGCGTGACGGGCGGGGGCCCGCCCGCGCGTGCCAGACCGTCCAGCACACGCTCGAAGCTGACGCGGTAGCGCGCCACCAGGTCGCGGATCTCCCCGTCCGTCATCTGGCGGAACACGTCGGCGGGCTTGTGCCGCCCGCGGATGCGGGAGGTGAGCACGGGCTCGGGGGCGTCGAGCAGCACCACGCGATCGAGCAGGGCGGCCCAGTCCGCGTATGTGGCCAGCCACCAGGGCTCGGCCCGGCCGTTTTGGAGGCGTGGATGGCCGAACACCCGCAGCCAGCTGAGCGCGAACACGGGCCCTTCATCGAGCACCACGACCGCGGCACCCGCGACCCGGCGGCCGACGAACAGGCGCAACGCGTTGAGACGCACGATCTGTTTCAGCTCCTCGCGCGGCAGCGCGCGGGTCACGACGCAGAGCCGGAGCAGCAGGGGGAGCGAGCGGACGGCGCTCTCGATCAGCAGCGCCCAGGGCAGGTTCCAAACGCTGGCGCGCACCACGTCGCGCCGCGCGAGCAGGCGCTGCGCCAGGGCACTCTTCCCCACGCCCGCCGGACCCACGAGCTCGACGATCAGCGGGCGCGCCGCGCCGTTGCGCCCCGTCATGATCCCGTTACAGCTCGCGCCACAGGATGGTCTTCAACTCGGCGAGCACGGCGGCCAGCGGCCGGCTGGCGTCCACGATATGCATCCGCCGGCCGCTCCAGTCGGTATCCCACACCAGCTGGCAGCGGGCGCGCACATAGTCGGCGGGCTCGTCGGTCTTGCGCTGCACGGCGGTTTCGGGATCGACGCGCAGCAGGACGAGAACGTCGGGAGCGAGAATGTAGCGGTAGTAGCGCGCCTCGGCCGCTACGAGCCAGCGGCCGAGCCGCGTCCGCGCGAGCGGCGCAAACGCGTCGAGCCGCGGCCCCGACAGCGTCGGATTCTCGGGCACAGGATAGCGCTCGCACAGCGCGATCCCGCCCCCCAGTGCAAAGCGCCGCGCCTGCAGGTACAGCTGGTACCGGTCGCGGGCCGTGCAGAGGTCCCGCAGGGCGGCGAGGTAGGCCGGCCGGCGCGCGCGATCCTCGTCCGCCTCTACGGCGACGCCCAGCAGCCGCCCGATCCGGAACAGGGCGCCGACGACGAGCGTGAGCAGCAGGCGGGGCGGGCGGCCCAGATGCGCAGTCAGGAGGCCGAACTCGTCCGAGAGCCAGTCAGTGAGCTCGCGCGCGCAGGTGGACTTTCCCGCGCCGTCGCCGCCGAGCAGCGCGATGACCGTGCCGCCGTGCGCGAAATGCTTGCCGCGCTTGCGGATGATCTTGAACCGGCCGCTCAGGGTGAGGACGCGGTGCATGATGCGGCTGAGCGTCAGCGCCAGCGGCGGCCGTCTCGCATGCGGCAGGAGGCGACGGTGCAACTCCCGCCGCACCAGCAGCCGTCGCCAGCGGGAACTCGCCGGACGCAAAGAAGCCAGACAGTCGTCGATGAACTGAGCGTCGAGGGTCGGAAGGTGCGTCGCCAGGATCTCCGCTATCGCCGCGCGGTTCGTCTTGGCGAGCAAGGCGTCGAGCTCGACTTGGATCCCTTTGAGCCAACGTGGCTGCCGCCGGAGCACCGTGTCGAGGGCGTTGTAGCGTTGGACCATCCGAGCGGCGAACACGATGAGCTCGAATTCGGGTGCGGGGACGGGGAAAACTACGCCCGGCCTGGCCGAGGCCAAAAGGGGCTCCTCGATGGGGAGGCGGTACACCGTGCGCCAAATGCCGCCGACCACCAGGCGGTAGTGGGTGTGGACGTGGATCAACCGGCCCGTGACCGGGTCGAGCCCGAAGTAGCTCTCGATGCCGGCGATCGCGCTGGCGGGCGGCGGATCTGCGCGGCGGAATCCCAGAGCCCACAGCACCGCCGAGAACCGCGGCTCGGCGGAGCGATGGACCAGGAGGTCGATGTCCCCCTCGCCGCTCATCCAGCGGGTGCGCTTCCAGTTCCCCTTCCATTGGAGGTAGACGACGCGTTCGTGCCTGAGCGCTTCGCCCAAACGCTCCACCAGCGAGCGCTCGGGGGCGAGCGAACTGGTCTGCTCGGGGGGCCGGGTGAGGGCTGCCACTCGGGGAGCGGCGCTCACGAGTGCAGCCGGGTCACTGGGCGGAGTACGCACATCTCTCCATCTTCAGCAGGGGGCGTGCGCGGCGGGTATCAGCACATATCATTTGACGACAACAACTTATACAACAGACCTTGGGCGTGCGAAAACGGGATGTAACAGGTGTGCTACATCCTTGGGTAGACCGCGCTACGCCGCGCGGCGTGGCGCTCAATGACAGGTGCCGCTTCCCGAATCCCCGACTCCGGCGCCGCCCGCTCGAATGAACTGCCAGGAGTACGAGCCGTCGCTCAGGGTGAGCTTCAGCACTCCGTACGCGCCGCTGATCTGCACCTCGCTGTTCGGGATGATGAGCGTGTTGGCCTGGTCCACGCCCTCGCCGCCCGTGCCGGCGATGATCTGGCGGATCCCGTTCACCGGGTCCGCCACGCCCGCCGGCGTCTGAGGCGCGAACCGTTCGTAGTCGCGCATGTGGGCGTTGACGATCAGCTCGGCGCCGGCGGCGTAGAGGTCGTCCCAGAACGGCTTCACCGAGGTCGTCGGTGAGAACGTCGCCGACGTGGTCGAGTAGAAGCGCGGGTGGTGGAACGTCGCGAGCACGCACCGTTTCGTGGTGGCGGCGAGGTCGGCCTTGAGCCAAACCTCCTGGGCCGAGCCCACTGCGG
>Ga0209590_10000521_pt1 | contig 12774 bp, 12 predicted proteins | sample CZO8metaG_FD_188353 | JGI IMG/M metagenome (GOLD analysis project Ga0209590, IMG submission 188353) | Vadose zone soil microbial communities from the Eel River Critical Zone Observatory, Northern California, USA - CZOApr15con1.8 metaG... | ecosystem: Environmental > Terrestrial > Soil > Vadose...
CCCCGAAGTGGCGCGCACGAGTCCGCTCAGGACGCCGAGCAAGGTGGACTTCCCCGCGCCGTTCGCGCCCACCAACGCGATCAACTCGGCCGGCGCGACTTCGAGATCGATCCCGAACAGCACGGGCCCAGCATCGAACCCGGCGGTCAGCCCGCGAACTTTGAGAAATGGCTCAGGAAGACTTGAGGCGTTTGGCATAGCGCTCGCCCAGATAGGCCTGGATCACACGCTCGTCGCGTAGCACGACCTCTGGCTCGCCCTCGGCCAGGACCTGGCCGGAGTCGAGGACGATCGCGCGGCGGCAGACCCCGACGATCACGCGCATGACGTGCTCGATCAGCAGCACTGTCACGCCGGTGGCATGCACCGACCGGACCATCTCGAGCGCCTCGTCGATCTCGACGTTGTTGAGCCCCGCCATCACCTCGTCCAGCAGCAACAGCTGCGGCCTCGTCGCCACCGCGCGCGCGACCTCGAGCCGCTTGCGATCGGGGATCGTGAGCGCCGAGACGGGCTGATCGGCCTTGGCCTTGAGGCCGACCAGCGCCAGCACGTCATCCGCCAGCGCGAAAGCCTGCTTGACCCCTCGCCGCGCATGCGCGCTGCCGAACAGCGCTCCGATTCCAACGTTCTCCCGTGCGGTCATGGAGCCGAACGGCTTGACGATCTGGAAGGTGCGGCCGATTCCGAGCCTGGCGACCCGGTGCGGCGCCATGCCGGCGATCGAAGAGCCGTTCAACTTGATGTCGCCGCCGTCGGGGTGATAAACGCCGCTGATGCAATTCAGCAGCGTTGTCTTGCCGGCGCCGTTGGGGCCGATGATGCCCACGATGTCGCCTTTCGCGATCTCGAAGTTCACTCCGTCCACCGCGGCCACCCCGCCGAATCGCTTGGTGATGCCGCGCAGCTCGAGCTGCGGCACCGCGCTCACAAGGATGTCTCGCGAAGCGAGCGGCGCAGATACGACAGGCTCAGCCGGGTGCGACCACCGAAAAAGTCGATGACTCCGCGGGGCACGAAGATCACGACCGCGACCAGGAGCAGGCCGAGGATGACCTGGGCGACGATGGGCCGCGCGTCCGACGAGACGAACGGTAGGTCGAACGAGATCGGCAGGGTGCCGCCCAGAAACTGGATGAGCAGCTGCAGGAGGACGGCACCGGCCGCAGGGCCGAACACGGTGCCCGTGCCGCCGAGCAGCGCCATCAGGATCATCTGGACGTTGTATTCGATCGGAAATACGTTGTCCTGGTTGATGAAGACGTTCCACTGGGAGAAGATCCCTCCCGCCAGGCCGGTCAGGGCCGCGGCCAGCGCGAAGGCCGCAACCTTGTAGGCGGTGGTGTTGACGCCGAGCACTGACGCCGCCTCTTCGTTCTCGCGGATCGCGATCAGGCCATAACCGAACTGGCTCCGCAGCACCCACCACGTGACCGCAATCGAGAACACCGCCGCCGCCGACATCAGGTAGAAAAAGAAGAGGCCACGGTTGTCGATCCGCAAGATCGGAAGGAACAGACCGCTCGCGCCGCCGAAGACCGGCTGGCCACCGTAGTCGATGTTCTGGACCAGCTCACCCACGGCTACGCCCACTCCCAGGCTGGCCACTGCGAAGTAGTGTCCGCGCAGCCGGAGCAGCGGGAGCCCCACCAGAGCGGCGAAGGCGGCTGCGACGACCGGAGCGAGCGGCAAGGCAAGGAGAAAAGGCCACTTCGCCTTGGCGATCAGCATTCCGGTCGTGTAGGCGCCGATGCCGAAGAACGCCACGTTCCCGAACGCCGCGTACCCGGTGATCCCTCCGATGATGTTCCAGGCCGTCGCCAGCACTATGAACATCGCGATGATCGTGGCGATCCTGAACCACAGCTTGTCCGCCAGCAGGGGAACGTTGGCTGACTGTGCGGCTTCGAGCGAGGTCAGCGGAGCGAGCAGAGCGTACGCGGCGAGAATCCCGCCCGCGATCAGAAACACGCGACGCCAGCGGCGGTTCGAGGTCGCCGTCCCGATCACCGCAGGCGCCCCATCAGACCCTGGGGTCGCGTCACCAGCACCAGGACCATGAGGCCGAACGCGATCGCGTTGGCGAAGACCGAACCCGAGCCCGGGAGCGATTGACCGAAGGCCTCGACCAACCCGAAGGCAAGGCCTCCGACCACGGTGGCGCTGACCCTCCCCAACCCGCCCAGGATCACGACCACGAACGCCTGCAGTGTGTACGGCTCGCCGGCGGTCGGGGTGATGGCCTGGATCAAAGCGATGAGGCCGCCCGCGACGCCCGCGCATGCGGCCCCCAACCCGTATGTGACCGCGTACGCGTGCCGGAGGTCGATGCCGACGAGCTGCGCCGCGTCGCGGTCCGCCGCGATCGCGTTGATCGCGAGGCCGATGCGGGTTCGGTTCAGGAGGAAGGCAAGCCCGGCTGACAGCAGGATTGCCGACCCCAGCGAGATCAGCGGGACGTAGGGGATGACGATGCTGCCGAACTCCAGCCCCTTGCCCGCGTACTGGGGCGTGACTGAGCGGAAGTCCGACCCGAAGATCAGGAGGAGGATGTTGACGAGCACGAGGTTCAAACCGAACGTGAGTAGGAAGGTGAAAAGCAGCGGCGCCCGAATGATCCGGTTGATCACGCCACGCTGGAGCGCGTAGCCGAGCACGAACAGCGCCACGGCGTCCACCGGCAGGGTCAGAAACGGATCGAGGTGGAGCGCGGTGAACAGCTGCCAGGTGATGTAGCCGCCGATGATCACCAGCGCACCGTGGGCGAGGTTCACGATGTTGAGCACGCCCCAGACCAGGCCGAAGCCGACCCCGACCGCGACGTAGACGCCTCCGGCCAGCAGGCCGAGGATGACCAGCTGGACGAATTCGGCCATTAGCTGGCCTTTCGGATCAGCGCTGGTCCCAGTTGGGCGTCGGGTACATGGGCTTGGCGTCGGCGACGCTCGCGGGAAAGACGGTGTGGTGGACGCCGTTCTGGATCTGCTCCACGACCATGGGCTTGTAGATGTTGATCCCGCGGCTGTCGAACTTGATCTGCCCGAAGAACACCGTCACGTCCAGGGCCGCGAGCGCATCGCGGACCTTGGTCGCATCGAGCGACCCGGCGTTTTCGATCGCGCGCTGCAGAGCCAGGCAGGCGGCAGTCGACTCGGCGACGTGGTAGTCGGGATCCCCGAAGGTCGGGTACTTCGCCTTGTACGCGGCGACGTACTGGGACTCGGTCAGGTAGAACGCCGGCGTGTACTTGACCTGTGGGGTCCACTGCGAGCCGTCGTAGACGTAGTTGGCGTCAGCGCCCAGCGCGGTGATGAAGTCGGGCGTCGACGGGCCGACCGAGTAAGCAAAGATCTTCGCGTTCAGCTTCTGCTCCTTGGCCGCCTTGTTGATGGCAATTGCCTCCTGCAGGTGGCCCGAGTTGAGCACGATGTCGGCATTGGCGGTTTTCGCCGCCTGCACCTCGGCCGTGAGGTTGGTGGCGCCGTTCTTGTACTTCTTGAACAGGACCACGTTGAAGCCTTTGGTGGGGGCGTAGGTGTTGATCGCGTTGGCGACCTCGAGGCTGAAGTTGTCATCGGCGCTCAGCATCGCGACAGTGGTCGGCTTGGGGTTGAGCGTGGCCGCCATGTCGATCACGCCCTGGAGGTATTTGTTGGCCGGGCTGAGCACACCGAAGGTGTACTTGTAGCCCTGGTTGAAGATCGACTGCGCCGCGCCGTTGGCCTCGACCATCGGAATCTGGTTCGTCTCGGCGACGACCGCGTCCGTCGCCGTCGCGGCGCTGCCGTACGGGCCCAGGAGGAAGTTCGCCTTGTCCTCGGTGATGAGCTTCTGCATCAGCACCGCGGACTGGTTGGCGTTGCTGGTGTCGTCGTAGTACTTGATCACGACCGGATGTTTGACGTTGTTCACCAGGATGCCCCCGCGCGCGTTGATCCAATCGCTCCACAGGTTGTAGCCCTGCTGCGTGAGCTGCGATTCCTTGGTCAGCGAGCCGGTCAGCCCGAGCGGGGCTCCGAGGGTGATCGTCGAGCCGGTCGTCGGCTCCGCAGAGGTCGTCCCACATGCGAACGCGGCCACCGCCGCCACCGCGAGCAACGCCAACTTGCGCACTGCCATGGTCGAACCTCCCCCCGAATCAGGTATTCCCGACTTCCAAATCTTAATCCCTCGATTACGAACCGGCGATCTCTTGAACCTGCTCCGCCAGCACCGACCCCGGGTACCGGGCGCGTGTCAGGGCGGCGGTGATCACGACTGGCAGGCTGAGCGCAGCCGCGAGGAGAAACAGCGACCTGTACTGATGCGCCTGGGCGAAGAACGCGCCCAGCCCGGACCCGATCGCGCCGCCCGTGAACGCGCCGGTGACGAACAGCGCCGCCGCCGTGCCGCGCACCTCGGGCGCGATGTCGGTCGCCCAGGCCTGCATCGTCGAGTGAAAGATCGCGTAGCAGCCGCCGATCAGGACGCTGGCCAGGAGGATGGCGACCGCGTGCTGATCCAGGCCCGCCGCCAGGTAGCCGGCACATCCCATCGCGCCGCCGATGCTGATCGGGACCCAGGCCGGGGTGCGGGAGGCAAAGCGCTTGATCACGCGCGTCCCGGCGAGGACCGCGCCCCCATACGTGGCGACCACCAGTCCGGCCAAGGCGGCGTTGGTCCCGGTCGCCTCGAGCGCCGGAGCGAAGTAGACCAGGAAGCCAAGCACCATGGCGCCCTCCGGGATGGCGAAGAGGATGAGGAAACGCGCCCACGGGCGGCGGAACGCCTGGCGCAGCTGGGCGATCGGGCCGCCTGTCGACGGCCGGGCATTCGACTCCGGCAGCCTGGCCATGGCCACGGCGAGAACCGCGGCGAGCACGGCGGCGACGCCGAAGATCAGCCTCCAGCTGAGATAGTGCGCGAGGAATCCACCGCCGAGGCTGCCCGCGGCGGTGCCGATCGCGACCGCCGCCAAAACGTCCGCGATGACGGCCTGGCGGGTCTTGAACGGGATCACGTCGCCGATGTAGACGAGCGCGCTCGGAAGGACCGCACACACCGACGCGCCCGCCAGGATCCGGGCGCCGATGAGGAAACCGAGGTTGGAGGCGAGCGCCGTGAGAGCGCAGGCGGCCGCGGTCGCGGCCAGGCTGATCCTGATGATGCGGATCCGGCCGGCGCGGTCCGACGCGAAGCCCCAGAACGGCTGGGCCAACCCGTAGGCGAAGTAGTACGCGGTGGCCGCGACGGCCACGGCGCCGACGGGGGCACGAAATTCGACCGCGATGGGGATCAGGACCGGGGCGACCGCGAAGCGGTCGATCATGGTCACGAATGGACCGGCCGAAAGCAGCCGGACGTTGAACCCCGCCTCTCGCATCGCCGCCGATCAGCCTAAGGGCCAAACGTGGCTAGGCACCGGCGGGGGTTTTACCGGCGCCTGAGCCATGACGGCAAGCTAAGCCAGCGCCGGTCGGGCGTCGTCAGTACGGCTACTGAATTTTTAGAGGAGCTGGGGTCGGGATGCGCCCAACCCCAGCCCAAATCGAGCCTGTATCAGCCCGCGCTTACGGATGCGATCCAGGTGCCCCAGTTGCGCCCGAACGCCGGCGGGTTGGGGATGCCGTCGTACTGGTTGGCGTACTCTCCGGCGAGCCAGATTCCGCCCTCGCCGTCGAACGAGCTGGCCGAGTAGTCACCCCACCTGCACACGGGTATCAACCCGCCGCAGAGCTCCGGACGGTACGACGACTCGCCCGCCTTCAGCAGCACTCCCTGGCCGGTGAACTGCCCGTCGCCCTCCCGGATGACGAAGCGGGTCTGCGGGAAAACGGTGTGGCTCATGAGGTCGAACAGCATGACGAGGTTGCCTTTTCCGTCAGGCATCAACGCCGGGAAGCTGACGGCCGTGTCGCCGCTGAAGTTGTAGTACCCGCTTTCAGCCGAGTTTTCGTTTCCAGCATTGGCGATGTGGACCTGCGCCCATTCGATGCCAGGCACGATCTGCGTTCCGTTGTTGATCGCCGTCTCCCAGGCCGCGTACACGTTCCCGTTCCGGACCACCGGTGTGGCGGTGACGCGCAGGTCCAGCACGTCGACGCAGCGGTTGCAGCTCGGCTGGTCGGCCGGCGGGCTGAAGACGTACGGCTTGATGTTGGAAACGTAAGTTCCGGTGAGGACGGGCGCGCTACCCCCATGGTCGTGTCCGACCGGGTTGGTCATCTTCCAGAGGATGAGACCCTTGCAGGAGTCGGCCGCGCTGCTGCAGAAATGGCCGCTCACCGGGTCTGGCCCGTCCAGGAGGTCAACAAAAACCTCGGTGCCCCCCGCGCTCCCATCGATGTTGAGCGCCGGATTCATGGTGTCCGCGAGGAACGGTCCGGTTTTGGCGGTGAGTCCAGGCCCGTTGGCCCGCAGGTTGAAGAAGCCGTCGGCGGTGAAGCCGCCCTCGCCCCTCTCCATCTTCGCCTTGTTGGCCTCGAACAGCTCCCCGTAAGGGAACCTGGTCCCGTCGGTGGTGAACATGTTGGCCGAGAAGTACACGGCGTCACGGTTGATGCCGAGCTGGGTGTAGTCCGCGATGAAGGGCTGGCCCATCGACATCTCGAACTCGTACACGTTCCAGCTGCCATTGGGGTCGCTGGTCTGGCTCACGGAGACGAAGTAAACGGCCTTGAAAGGACAGTCGGTAGCGATCCCGAGGCCGTTCTCGAGCTGCAAGGCCGCGGCCCAGAAGCGGCGGTCGATCGGGTCGTACAGCGCCCTGGGGTCGCTGATGAAAGGCTGGCTCTTGTGGGCCACGTCGCACGGGGTGCCATCCGCCGTGGTGACGTTGGGAACCCCGAAGAAAGCCTGGATGCCCACCGGCCACCCTGGCTGCACGTTCCCGGACGTGTCGAGCACCTCGTACTGGGTGTTGACGCCCTGGAGCACGAACTCGGGTGACGCCGCCAGCGCCATGTCGGGCGGGTTGCAGCCCTTGCCGAAGTAGGAGCAAGTCGTGGCGGACGCCTGCTGTCCGATGAAGCTGGCCACCTGCAATTCAGATTCAGAGCCTTGGGGCTCGGCTACCGTGTTGTCACTCGTGGCGCCCGCAGATAGATCGGTGGTCGCGTCTTTGCCCCTGTGCTTGGGCGCTAGAGCAACCGTCCGGCTTTCCTCGTCCGATATGTCGGACCCTCGGTGACCCGCCGGCGACACCGTGTAGTGCGCCAGCAGAGTGGCGACGCCCGGCTGCGAAGAGAACGTCACGCCCGACTCGGACGACTTCGCGACGGCGACGCCTGCAAACGCGAATCCGGTGGCCAGCGACCCGACCACCGCACCGGCCGACGCCAATGCCATTACGCGCCTACGTAATTCCATGCGCCCCTCCCTCTCACGAATGCCGGACGCCACAACACACGCCCTGGCGCAGCTGAAACGCGGCGATTTTACGCACTACCGGACGCTCTCGCAAGATCGGAACTGCGTCGCCCTTGCGCCTTCAGGATCACGTCAGGATTTCGTCGAGCCGCGGGCATCGAGCGGCCCGCCAACCCCCAGTTCGTCGATGCGATAACCGCCTGGATAGCTCCGCATGCGCTCGTTGGTGATCAGGCGCGGGCGCCGGCGCCGTGGCAGCAGACGAATCACCCGCGCGCGCATGCGCAGGCTGAGCTCGACCAGTCCGCGGAACCATCGCGTCGGGTGCTCGTACCCGAACGCGTCCAGCAGGTAGTCCTCGAGCAGAGACAGAACGCCGAGCCGGACGAGAGGTCGCAGCCACCTCGGGTACCAGGACAGGAACAGGTTCAGGGTGTCGTCGGCGACGTGACGGTTGCTCTCCGCGTACCTCGAGTTCGCGCGCTCGTACTCGCGGCTCCAGCGGTCGAGCGCGTCCACGTCGTTGGGGATGCCCTGGATGTTCATGCGCCGTCCCAGCTCGCGCCAGTAGTTGAGACCGGCGCGGCGCTCCTTCTCTGTGTAGGGGCGCCAGCCGAACCTGTCGTTCCACCGGCCCGGCACCAGCACGAAGGTCGAGAGCACGTACAGGTAGTCGTCGTTGCTGATGTCGTAGCGGCCGTGCATGCGGTTCAGGCTCCGGTTCGCCTCCCGGCCGCGCTCGGAATCCATGCCGTGGTCGAAGATCTCGGCGAGGACCAGCTTGGTGTCGTCGTAGCGCTTCTGAGGACGGTTCCGGAACTCCCCGGTCTTGTCCAGCAGGGCGCTGATGGAAGGTATCCCGTAGGTCTTGAAGAAGGCCAGGCTCAGCGACTGCTCCACATCCCAGGGGAAGTCGTAGTTGGTGCTCAGGTAGCCGATCCGCTCCCAGTCGGTCGCCGGGTCCAGGGTTTCGATTTCGGCCAGGGCAAGGGAGCGGCGGATGATGTCCGAATCCTACCCAGCGGGTCGCCTGCCTCGCTAAGGTCGCACGATGTCACGCTGCAGCGCGGCCAGCTGGCCTTCGACGTCGTCCTCGGCGCCGGCCTGCTGCAGCCTTGAGTCGAGGCCGGCGGCCGATGGGTCGAACGGAGCCTGCGCCAGCAGCCCGTCGCGCACGAGTCGGTCGATGGCGCTCACCCGAGCCTCCATACCCTCCGTCTTCTCCTCGGCCTGCTCCAGAGCCGCGGTGAGCTCGGCGAACTCCTTGGATACGCCGGTCACAGCCTCCTTGATCTGGATCTGCGCTTCGGCAGCGTTGTACCGCGCCACGATCAGCTCCTGGCGCGCCACGAACTCGTCAACCTCGTTGGCCAGCCGGCGCTCGAGCATTTTGAGGTTTGCCTCGTCCTTCTCCACCTCGGCGAGCTGGGCCTCGAGCGCGCCGAGCTCCAGCGCCACGACCTGCCGGCGTCGCAACGACAGACGCGCCGCATCCGGGCGCCCGGCGACAAGCTCCGCGCGCGCCTCCTCGAGCATCTGCGGCAGCCTGGCTTGGTCTTCCTTCGCCCTCGCCTGAAGCCGCTCCTTGGACGCCGTCACCTGATTCACCGCCAGCCCCACCTGGGCCAGGAGCGCCTGCTGCTTCTGATGCGCACTGACGTATGTCGTCCGTGGATCCGCCGCGGGTGCGAGGGCGGCGTTGAGGCCGGCCCTCAGATTGGCAGCGAGCTGGCCCAGGATGCGCACGTCATCTGCCCCCTGAATCGAAGACTCACGAATGGGCGCGGCGGCCGGCAGGCTGCAGACTGGTCTTCAGCTCCTCCAGCGCTGAGGGCGTGCCCTGCGATACGCGGCGGAGCCGGTCGCGCTGGATCCGGAAGTAGTAGTTCCCCAAGAAGCCCATCGCGGCGATGACGATCAGGCGCATCAGCAGGACCTTCAGGTCCGGCGCGCCATGGGCAAACGAAACCGTGCCCCGCGCGAAGCATGCAGCCGTGTACGCCAGCATCGCGAGCACTGTGTAGGCGGCCTCGATCCGGCGTGGGAAGACCAGCGCGAAGGCGAAGACGACAGGGTAGTAGAGGACGAAGAACTGATTGTTCAGGCCGACATGGCCGGGCCAGAAAACAACGATCGCTGTGATCAGAACCAGGTCGGCGATGCTCGCGGCGACGACCACCGCCCTGTTGAGCGGGCTCCCCATCACGTAACGCCCGTGCAGGAAGAAGTTCATGGCCATCAGGACCAGGAAGAAAGGAAAGGTCTGAGTCAGCTGATCGACGGTTTTCGACGTCCAGAGCACTAGCACGGCCCCCGCGAGGATGACGCTCCAGCGCGCCCACAGGATCACCGACTGTCCGAAGAAAACGTCTTCGAGCGCCGCCTGCTCGTGCGACCGGACTTCTCTGACTTGCTTCTGTTCCATCTTGTCCTCCTCTCAGGCCACGCCCGCGGGCGCAGGTTCGCGATCACCGGCTCCGGCCGGCAGATTGCCGTCGCTCGACGTGCCCTCGTGCATACGGATCGCGTCCGCCCGCCGGTGCGACTCACTGCGCGCGAAGAGAGCACCGCAAACCGCGATCGCGGCGATCATCAACAGCCGCGTGAACACCGCCGGGTAGTCGGAGCTGTCGGCTGTGCTCAGGCAGACGACGCCATAAACGACGACCACGGCCGATGTGTAGAGCGCAGTCAGGATGGCCGGGAAGGCGACCGACAGCCCGAGCACCGCCGCGAAGTAAAAGACGAATACCGGCGAGCTGTAGCCGCCTTGAGCGATCACGAGCGTGGTCACGACAGCGAGGTCGGCGGCGCTGGCTGCGTAGACGACCCGATCGATGGCTGGATGGCCGCGCAGCAGCTGGACGTGCAGGTAAAAGTTGCCGAAGGCCAGCGCGATGATCGCGGCCAGCTGGATCTGCAGGAGCGACAGGCTCTTCGGGTCCCAGAACGAGAGGACCAAGCCCGTCGCGATCAGGATCCACCGAGCCCAGACGATCACCGCCTGGCCGTAGAAAAGATCCTCAGAGGTCGAGCCGTTCACCCAGGAGCTGAGACCTTTGCTCGGGGCCGTCAGGGGCTTGAGCGGCTCGCGAGCGACAGCCGCACGCCTGTGATCGGCAACGATCCAGTCCTGGCCGTTCCAGATCCAATGGCCGTCGGGAGAATGCAGCCGGGTTGAACCGTGTTCGATCCCGGCCGGCGCAGCCTTCGCCTCCCATGGCAAGGGATTGGTCCGGGATACCCCGTCATCCGCGTAGGCGGCCCGAGCGGCGGCGGCCGCGGCGGCGAAGCCGGCTCCGGTCCCCTGTACCGCAGCCGCTGCCCGAGCCGCGGAGCGGCACCTCGCCTCGTCTGCGCCGAGCGCGGACTGCGCCCAGGTGAACCACTCCTTTTCGCGATCGACGCTTTCGTTATCGGCTGCCATCGCTTCCATCTCCAGTCGGCGCCGCCAATCGCGGCGCGCCAATCTCGGCCTTCAGACGCTCGAGCTCGTCATCGATCTCGGCCCCACTGGTCAGGCGCCTCAGCTCGTTGTCGACGTAGTCCCCGCCGCCGACCGGCTGCAGGGATCCGAGGTCGGCCAGCGAATCGAGGGCTTGGGCGCGCGCCTGGAGTCGGTCTGCTTTTTCCTCGGCCCGCCCGACGGCCATGCCCAGTTCGGCCAGCTCGCCCGACACGCCAGACAGCGCTTCCTTGACCTTGACCTCGGCCTCGGCGGCGCTGTAGCGCGCCGACACCACGTCACGGTGAGTGCGGAACTCTTCGATGCGGACCTGGAGGGAACGCTCCTGGCCGGCGAGCCTGTTCTCTTCGGCGCTGACCTCCGCGATCTGCGCCATCAGGCCCTCGATCTCCGCCAGCGCCGTGCGCTTGCGTTCGAGAGCGATGCGGGCGAGGTCGTCGCGCCCGGCGCCGACTGCCCGCCTGGCCTGGTCGTCCAACTGCGGCACGCGTGCCTGCAGCTTCTTGGACTGGCGGTCGAGCTGCTGCTTCGAAGTCGCCACTTCGACCAGCCCCTGGCGCAACTTGACCAGGAGCTGCTGCTGCTGCGTGTACGCGTAGTCGAGCACCTGTCGCGGGTCCTCGGCCCGATCCAGGGCGCTGCTCGCCTTGGTGGAAAAGATCAGCTTCAGCCTGGTCCACAAGCCCATCAGGACTCACCTCCGAACAACTTCTCAGCGAGAACACACCGCATGACGGCAACCTAGGCCGTGCTGATCGGCAAGTCGTCAGTAGGGCTACTGAACTTTTAGGTGGCCTTGGGGGATGGCATGATGCACGCGTGACCGCGACCCGAATCGAGGAGCTGGTGACCCCGGCTCTGCTGGTGGACGCGGACGCGCTCGAGCACAACCTGTCGACCATGGCCACAGCGCTGCCGGGGCCACGGCTCCGGCCGCATGTCAAGGCCCACAAGTGCACCGCCCTCGCGCGGCGTCAGCTCGCGGCCGGCCACCACACCTTCACTTGCGCGACCATAAAAGAGGTCGAGGGGATGGCCGCGGCGGGTCTGGGCGAGGACATCTTGCTGGCCAATGAGGTCCTCGACGCCTCCCGGCTCGGCCGCCTGGATGCCCGGGTCACGATCGCCGTCGACTCGCTCCAGACCATCGAGGCCGCGGCCAAAGGTGGCGTCAAGGAGGTACTGATCGACGTCAACGTGGGGCTGCCGCGCTGCGGCTGCGCGCCCGAGAGTGCCGGCGCGCTGGCGGAGATGGCTCGGTCCAAGGGCCTGGTCGTGCGTGGGGTGATGGGCTACGAGGGACACGCGGTCGGGCTCGACGACCGCACGCTGCGGCAGGAGTTGACAGCCAAGGCGATGGAGCTGCTGGTGCAGGCGCACAAGGATGTCGGCGGCGAGGTCATCTCGGCCGGCGGCACCGGCTCATATGACCTCAACACGTGGGCCAACGAGATCCAGGCGGGCTCGTACGCGCTCATGGACGCCGCCTACGCCAAGCTCGGCCTCCCGTTCAAGCAAGCTGCCAGCGTGCTCGCGACCGTGATCTCGACCTCGGCCGCGGGCTATGCGGTCGCCAACTGCGGCCTCAAAGCACTGGGCATGGACCACGGCAACCCGGACATTGCCGGCGGCGGGAACGTGTTGATCGTTTCCGACGAGCACATCACGTTCATCCCGGAGGCATCGGTCGCGGTCGGCGACCAGGTCCGCGTGCTGCCGGCTCATGTCGATCCGTCCATCGCCTACCACGAGCGCATGCACGTGGTGCGCGACGGCGAGGTGCTCGAGACCTGGGAGGTCGATTTGCGCGGATGGTGACTGAGGCCCGCGCCAGGTGGACCAACTGGGGCGGTACTTACAGCTGCAGCCCCACCCGCATCGAGTCACCCACAAGCGACGAAGAGATCGTTGCCATCGTCCGGGCGGCTGCCGAACGCGGCGAGCATGTGAAGATCATCGGC
>Ga0209590_10000523_pt1 | contig 12763 bp, 6 predicted proteins | sample CZO8metaG_FD_188353 | JGI IMG/M metagenome (GOLD analysis project Ga0209590, IMG submission 188353) | Vadose zone soil microbial communities from the Eel River Critical Zone Observatory, Northern California, USA - CZOApr15con1.8 metaG... | ecosystem: Environmental > Terrestrial > Soil > Vadose...
CGGAAAACCGTTCATGCGCTCTTTTACCGATACGTTCATCCGGCATCCGGTCCTCGCGGTCGTAGTCAACCTCGTGATCGTGCTCGTGGGGTGGCGGGCGATCACGACGCTGCCGGTGCAGCAGTATCCGAACATCCAGAGCTCGTCGGTGCTGATCACGACGGTGTATTACGGCGCGAGCGCCGAAACCGTCCGCGGCTTCCTCACGACGCCGATCGAGCGCGTCGTGTCGGCCATCAGCGGCGTCGACTACGTCGAATCCACCAGCCGCGCCGGCGTCAGCACCATCACAGTGCACCTGAAGCTGAACCACAACAGCACGGCGGCGCTGGCAGAGGTCACCGCGCGGCTGCAGCAGGTGCGCTCCGAGCTGCCCGCCGAGGCCGAGCCACCGGTGGTGGAGGTGCAGCGGGCCGACCGGCCGTATGCGTCGTTCTACCTGAGCTTTACGTCCTCGGCGCGCGAGATTCCGGCGCTCACCGACTGGCTCACCCGCAACATGCAGCCTCAGCTCTCGACGCTGGCCGGCGTGCAGCGGGTGGACGTGGTCGGCGGGCGGCCCATCGCCATGCGGATCTGGATCGACCCCGACCGGCTGGCCGCGCTCAACCTCGCGCCCGGCGACGTGCACGCGGCGCTGCAGCGCAACAACTACCTCGCCGCAGTGGGGCAGACCAAGGGCGACCTGGTGCAGGTCAACCTGCTTGCCAACACCGACCTCCGCACGACGGACGAGTTCAAGAACCTGGTCGTGGCCGAGCGCAACGGCGCGATCGTGCGGCTATCCGACGTGGCTCGCGTGGAGCTGGGCGCCGAGGAAGCCGACTTCATCACCAAATTCAGCGACAAAGAAGCCGTGTACATGGGCGTCTGGCCGCTGCCCGGAAGCAACGAGATCGAAGTGGCCAACCGGCTCCACGCTGAAATGGCCCGGATCCGGCCCACGCTGCCCAGCGACATCGACATGCAGATGGCTTACGACGCGACGGTGTTCATGACCGACGCGCTGCAGGAGATCTCGAAGACCCTGGTCGAGACGATCCTGATCGTCGGCCTCGTGGTATTCCTGTTCATGGGGTCGATCCGGACCGCATTGGTGCCGCTGGTGGCAATGCCGGTGTCGCTGGTAGGCGCCGCGATCGTCATGTACGCCTTCGGCTTCAGCCTCAACCTCCTCACCATCCTCGCGATCGTGCTGTCGGTGGGATTGGTGGTGGACGATGCCATCGTCGTGGTCGAAAACGTCGAGCGGCACGTGCGCGAGGGAAAGACGCGGATCCAGGCGGCGATCGTGGGCGCGCGCGAGCTGGTAGGCCCCATCATCGCGATGACGATCACGCTCGCGGCGGTATACACGCCGATCGGGTTCCAGGGCGGGCTCACCGGCTCCTTGTTCCTGGAGTTCGCGATCACCCTCGCCGCCGCCGTCGTCGTTTCGGGTCTCGTGGCGGTGACGCTGTCCCCGGTGATGAGCTCGCGCTTCGTCCACGAAGCGGGGCGGGAGGGGCGGCTGACCAAGTTGGTGCACCACGCCTTCGAAGCGGTGCGCCGGCGCTATGAGCGGCTGCTGGACGGCGCCCTGCAAATGCGCTGGGCGATCGTCGCGGCTGCGGTGCTCGTCATGTTGGCGGCGGTGCCGCTGTATCAGAACTCGCGGCGGGAGTTGGCGCCCATCGAGGACCAGAGCCACATCAGCCTGTTCATGGCGGCCTCGCCCGACGCGTCGCTCGAGGCGACCAACAGGGCGTCGCTCCAGGTGGTGAAGGCTGTCACGTCGTTCCCCGAAGCCAAGTTCATGTGGTCGCTGACGGCCAACTGGGGCGGGTTTGGCGGGATGGTCGCGAAGAATTGGAAGGAACGCAAACGCACCACCGAGCAGATGTACGGCCAGCTGTACTACGCGGTGTCGCAGGTGCCGGGCTTGCAGGTGTTCCCCCGCCTCGACCCCCCGTTGCCGACGCCCGGCCAGTATGACGTGGAGCTGATTCTGGCCAGCGACGTGCCCCCGGACCAGATGCTGCAGACGGTGGGCGCCGTGCTGGGTGCCGGCTGGCAGAGCGGCAAGTTCCTGTACGTCGACACTGACTTGAAGATCGATCTGCCCGAGGCGCGAGTCGTGATCGATCGCGACCAGGTGGCCGACCTGGGGCTCGACCTCGCCAGCGTAGGCCGAGAGCTCGGCACGCTGCTGGGCGGCGCGTACGTCAACCGGTTCAACTATTACGACCGCAGCTACAAGGTCATTCCCCAGATCGGCGACGAGCGCCGCACCACGGTGGCGCCGCTGCTCGATCTCAAGATCAAGACGCCCAGCGGTCGGCTCGTACCGGTGTCGACCTTCACGCACATCGAGTCGAGCACGGCGCCGCGCACGCTGAATCGGTTTCAGCAGCGCAACGCGGTGCGGATCTTCGGAGGCGTGAAGCCCGGCGTCACCAAAGAAGAAGGGCTGCGCGTGTTGGAGAACGCCGCTAAGGCGGTGACGGGCCCCGGCGTCGGGCTCGACTACGCCGGCGAATCGCGGCAGATCCGGCTCGAAGGCGCGGCGCTCACCGTGACCCTCGGATTCGCCGTGATCCTGATCTATCTGGTGCTCGCGGCGCAGTTCCGGAGCTTCCGGGACCCGCTGATCGTGCTGGTGGGCTCGGTGCCGCTCGCGATTTCCGGGGCGCTGGTGTTCAGCTACCTCGATTTCACCACCATCAACATCTACTCCCAGGTCGGGTTGATCACGCTGGTGGGACTGATAGCGAAAAACGGCATACTGATCGTGCAGTTCGCCAACACGCTGCAGTCGCAGGGCGTGGCGAAGCTGGCCGCGTTGCGTGAAGCATCGCTCACCCGGCTCCGGCCCGTGCTCATGACCTCGGCGGCCACCGTCTTCGGGCACCTGCCGCTGGTGTTCGCGACCGGGCCGGGATCGGCGGCGCGCAACAGCATCGGGACCGTGCTGGTGGCGGGCATGACGGTGGGGACGCTGTTCACCCTATTCGTGGTCCCCGTCTTCTACTCGTTCATCGCAGCCGAGCACCGTCCCGAAACGGAAGCGGAGAGTGAAAGTCTCGTTCTCGAACCTGCACCTGCAATGGTAGGGGAGGTGGCTCATGCGTAGCGCAATTCTCCTCGCGTTCGTTGCGCTCTACGGATGCGCCACGGCTCCGGGCTACCGGTCATCGTCGGTACAGCCACCGCAGGCGTTCCGGGAAACGAGCGGCGATCCTCAGCCGGCGACCACCGCTCCCGAGGGTCCTCACCCCCTGACCCCCTCTCCCTCCGGGAGAGGGGGAACGAAGGACGAGTCCGCCGTCCTGGTCGACTATTGGGACCAGCTGGGCGACACCACGCTGTCCCGCCTGGTGGGTGAGGTGCTGCGCGGCAACTTGGACGTTCGGTCGGCGCGGGCTCGAGTGAGCGCCGCGCGCTCGGATCGGGTCCGCAGCGTGCTGGATCTGACGCCGTCGGCGACGCTCGCGGCCGGTTACTCCCGGCAACGGCTGTCGAGTGCGAGCTTCCCCGGTTCGTTCGGCGCCTTCCCGGACCAGAATGTTTGGGATGCCGGCGTGAATGCCTCCTGGGACCTGGACGTGTTCGGCGCCATCCGCCACACCGTTCAGGCGCGGGGCGCGCTGGCGGACGTGGCCCAGGAAGACCTGCGCGACGTGCAGGTAAGCCTGACCGCGGAGGTGGCCCGTGCCTATTTCGAGCTGCGGGGAGCGCAGGAGCAGCTCCTAGTGGCCCAACGGAACGCCGAGAACCAGCGCCGCACGTTCGACCTTACGAAGCAGCGGCTCGACGCGGGGCGTGGCAGCGCATTCGATACGGAGCGGGCTCAGGCGCAGCTCAGCTCGACGCTGGCCTCGATTCCCGCCCGCGAGGCTCAGGTGGCGGCGGCCCAGTACCGCATCGGTACCCTCGTCGGCCGCTCGCCCACCGAGGTTGCCCGGGAGCTCGAGCAGACCGCGGCGCTCCCGCAGCTGCCGGAGGTGACCTCCATCGGGACGCCGGACGTGGTGGTCCGCTACCGGCCCGACGTGGCCGCGGCCGAGCGGTTCGCCGCGGCGCAGGGGGCGCTGGTGGGTGCGGCCAAGGCGAGCTACCTGCCGCGGATCAGCATCGGCGGAACCGCGGGCTACGCCGCGCCCGAGTTCAGCTCAGTGGGCAACCAAGGGACGCTGCGCTACGCGGTCGGGCCGGTGATCACCTGGCCGGGTCTCAACCTGGGCAGGGTGAAGGCAGAAGTAGACGCGGCCGCGGCGCGGGAAGAAGCGGCCCGCGCGCAGTACAGTCGCGTGGTCCTCTCCGCGATGGAAGACATGGAGACGAGCCTGGCGCGGTATCGCGCCGCGCGCCTCCAGGTGGAGCGGCTCCAGGACGCCAGCGCCGCGAGCGAGCGTGCGGCCGAGCTGGCGCGCATGCGGTTCCGCGAAGGGGTCACGGATTTTCTGCAGGTGCTGGACGCGGAGCGGACCCAGCTCGAGGCACAGGATCGGCTGGCCCAGGGGCGCATCGACGCGGCGACGGCGTACGCGGCGCTGTACAAGGCGACCGGGGGAAGGTGACCCTGTTTTCGACGGCGACGCTGACGTTCCTGCGCGGTCTCAAGCGTCATAACGAGCGGGCGTGGTTCGAGGCGCGGCGCGCCGAGTATGAAGCGGTCGTGAAACGCCCGATGCTCGAGCTGATCGAGGAGTTGGACGTCAGGTTGGCGCGGTTCGCGCCCGAGATCGTGGGCGACGCCAAGCGCTCAATGTTCCGCATCTACCGGGACATCCGCTTTTCACCCGACAAGGCGCCGTACAAAACACACGCGTCGTGCTGGCTGTTTCACCGGGACGGTTCGCGTGCCGTGGGGCGCGGAGCCGGGGGCGAAGCAGCGGGCGCCGGCTTCTATTTTCAGATTGCGCCGGGCGACTCGTTCGTTGGGGGCGGAATGTGGATGCCGCCGCGGGACCCCCTCCTCAAACTACGTGAGGCCATCGCCGGCGAGCCGAACCGATTCACCAGGATCGTGACCGACCGGCGGCTGGTGCGCCGGTTCGGTGGCCTATCAGACGAGGCGGTCCTGCTTCGCGTTCCGCGCGGCTTTGCGCCGGACCACGCAGCGGCCCGGTGGCTCAAGTTCCAGTCGTTCGTGGTGGGCCGGGCGCTGACCGACGCACAGGCGGCGAGCGCGCGGCTGCCAGCGCTGCTCGAAGCCGACTTCCGTTTGATGCTGCCGCTGGTGCGATGGATCAACGGCGTGTTGGGATTGCGGTCGGCGGAGCGCCGCCACTAGCGGTTGATCCAGTACGACAGCTTCACCAGGAAGCCATTGTCGGGCCGTAGGTCGAACAGATCGTTCAGGTCACCGCCGAAGCCGTGCGTGCCCTCCGCGCCGGCCGACCCGTGGCGCCCCTGGCTCCACACCACGAACAGCGTCGAGCCGGGCCGGTACTCCCAGCGGAACACGACGTTCGAACGGAACTGCTTGTAGTTGAATCCGCCGGGGTTGTCGGCGACGACCGGGTCCGGCACGTAGCGACTCGCGAAGTCTGCAGCGCGCGGGGTGGCGGACAGCTGCTGCACGTTGCTGTACGTCCCCTTCGAGACGAATGGCTGGGCGTATACCTGCAGCGTCGCGCTGGCCGTGAACGGGTACGTGAAGCGCATGGTCACGCCGAGCTGCTTTTGCTCGAGGTGAGCGAACACGTAGCGGGTGACGTGCGGGACGATGGTCGTGTCCGTGACGGGACCGAGCGGCTGCACCGCGTTGCTGGTGCGGGTGTAGTTGGGGATGATCGCCGCGGTGACGCGCGACGCCAGCTTGAAGTCGACCTCCGGCATCAGATTGATGCTGTGTGACCGCCCGCCGTCGCCGCGCGAGTAGTTGACCCAGAAGTAGGGCACGATTGTTTTACGGTCGTCGCCGTTCAGACCGGCCCATGGTGCGATGTAGGAATCCTGCCGCACGGCCGGGCCGCCGCGCGCGCACGAGTAGCAGTAGGTCTCGCCCAGCTGGCCCAGCGTCCCTCCCATGTGGAACGACCAGGTGTTGCGGAACGTGATGTGCGTGTTGGTATTGAACGCCCGCTCCTCGGGTAGCCCCGCCGTCGTCCAGTACTGCCACCAGTTGAAATTCCACTGGAACCGCTGGTACAGGGCGCGCTCGTGGCGATCGAAGTATCCCACCCACGTGCTCCACGCCTGCTGGTCGGCGCGCTGCAGGTAGCCCATGTCGTTGATCTCGAACCCCGCGGAGCGGCGCTCGTAGCCGGTTTGGAACAGCACGTGCGCGCCGCCCACCTTGCCGAACTGCAGCGATTCGTCGTCGCCCGAGAGCGACGTGCGCGTCGGGTCATACCGCAGGGCATCGGGCCGTTGGTAGTAGTGCGCCGCGTCGCGCTGCGTGAGCGCGATCGCCGAATCGCTTCCCGCGACGCGGCTCAAGTCAAGCGATCCCGAGATCTCGTAGCGCCCGCCGGGGAAGCGGTGACGAAAATCCATGGCGCCGACGTAGGCGCTGTGACGCAGGTACTGTGTCGTGAACGAGTCGTTGTCGCGGTTCACGGCGGTGACGATGGCGCCGATGCTGCTCTCACCGCCGCGCAGGTCCTGGCGCAGCCGCACTGGTTGGCTCGATCGTGGCGCCGCCCACACCCGTGACGTGCTGCGTCACGGCATCGAGCACTCCCAGCGTGAGCCCGCCCGGCAAACGCCCGGTGAGTTTGCCCGCGCCGAGGATCCGGGTGAAGACGGGTGAGGTGGTGTCGGAGTACGTGCCCGCGAGCTCGGGCGCGCGTCCGATGCGGCGAGAGTACACCAGCCCTTCGCCGGTGCTGCAGTCGTTCACCGCGGTGCAGTTCACGTCGAACTGGAACAGCCCGCGTCCGGCGACGAAGAAGGGCCGCTGCTCGCGGAAGAACGTTTCGAACGCGCTCAGGTTCAGCACCGCGGGGTCCGCCTCCACCTGCCCGAAATCGGGGTTGAACGTCGCGTCGAGTGTGAGGTTCGAGGCGACGCGGTACTTGAGGTCGCCGCCCATTGCCACGTCCTGCGTGCGACCGATGCCCGTCGGGGTGAACTGCGACACGTTCTTGGTCACCACGTAGGGGGCCGCTTCGAGCCGGCGTGGGGCCTCGAGGTCGTCGAACCCGTCGACCTCGCCGAATTGCGACACGAACCCCGCCTTCGACTGGCGGAACAGCGGCCAGCTCACGCGCTGGGCGTAGCGATACAGATCGCGATCGATGGTGAGGCCGAAGGTGTGCTGCCGCTGGCGCCCGTAGCGCAGCTGCGACAGCGGGATGCGGAACTCGGCGGTCCAGCCCAGCGAATCGCGGCGCGTGGCGACGTCCCACACCGCGTCCCACGCGAAGTCTTCATTGCCGTCGTTGTAGATCTGCGCGTCGAGCTTCACGCCCGAGGGGTTGACGCCGAACTCATAGCCGGTGCGGCGATCGTGATACGAATCCAGGAACAGCCAAATCATGTCGGAAGGGGTGAAGTAGTCGCGCCGGGCGAGCACCGTAATGATGCTGTCGGGGTGCGGATCAAACGCCCGCACGAACACGTACAGGTTGCCCGCGTCGTATGCAACCTTCGCGACGGTCGGGAGTTTCGGCGCTCCGCCCTCACTGGGCCGCCACTCTTGAAATCCGGTAATCGGTTGGGCCTCCCGCCACACGGCATCGTCGTCGCGCCCGTCAATGACGGGCGGTTGAGCGGCACGGGTGGCGACGACCCTGCTCGCGGGGGCCGGGGGCGGGGGCGGATCTTGACTCTGACTGGAGAGCGTGACGGCGGCGAGAAGCGGCAACCCGAGAAGCATGAACGGCCTGGGGTAGAGGTTTCCCGGTTAGATGACGGGACCTCGAAAAGGGTTGTTTCAGCGGGTGCCTCACAGGCTGATCACCTTCGTCCCAGTCCGCTCCACCGGCAACTTGAGGAGCCCAGCGAACTCCTGGCCCACGACCTCGCCTCTATGGACTGGCGACGCCATGATACGGTGTGACGGCTGCCGGACTAGCGCGGCAGGATCGCCGGCAGCACGTACTCTGGAATGAGGTCCCGGCTGGTCGTCTGGCCGGACGCATCGGCATAGTTGCCCCCGAACGCCGCCACCACCAAGTCCAGATCGGGAATGGCCAGCGAGATCTGGCCGCCGTTGCCGGCCGCGAAGTAGTAGGGCAGCGTGCGCTCCCCGTACTGGTATTCGCCCATCCACCAGAGATAGCCGTATTTCCACACGCGACCCATCGCGTAGCGCTGCTGGGTGGAGCGCTTTGCCCATTCCGCGCTCACGATGCGCCGGCCGTTCCAGGTGCCGCCGTTGAGATACAGCTGAGCGAGCTTCATGTAGTCGCGCAGCCGAAACCGCATCCCCCCACCCATGTACGCCTCACCGAGCGGCGCGAGCGGCAGGTAATAGTGCTGCATGTCGAGCGGCCGGCCGAGGAGCTGCCAGGTGAGATCGGGAAGGGAGCGATGCGTGGCGCGCGCGACCACGCCGCCGGCGAGATGGGGGTTGATGCTGCAGTAGACCGCCTGGGCGCCCGCGTCCCGCACCATCTTCAGGTCGAGGATCATGCGGTACCAGTCGGGATTGGAACCCTGCTGGGTGAGCACGTCTTCGCTGCCCGGCGGTTGCGGCTCGGGAGCGTTGTCGTCGCAGTCCAGACCTGACGTCATGTTGATCAGGTGCTCGAGCGTCAGGGCGCGTTTCCGCGGATCGGCCAGCCCCGAATCCCCCATGGTGGCGTACACCGGCAGCGAAGGGCTCACCGGCAGTCCGGCTTGCATGGCCGCGCCGATCAGCAGGTTGAGCACCGTCTTCGCGCCCGAGCGCGTATCGTGCGGCTTGTCCGCGTACTCCCCGAAGAAGTACTCCTCCACCACGAGTTTCCCGTGGCGCGCGATCGCGATGGCGTGCAGGCGATACGCGTTCATCGAGTCGTTGGACGCGTCACTCAAGACCTGGACCATTTCGCTGATCTTGGTGCGGGACATGCCGACCTCTTCCACGCTGCCGACCGTCCAGCCGTCGTCCTGCGCTCGCGGCGGCGTATACGTGTACGGCACGCTGGGCCGGCCGCGCGGATAGAAATCGCTGACCCTGTCGGGAGGGACGCGCCGGAAGTCGTACGAGCCGCCTCGATCGTCGAAGAAGAGGGTCATGACGTCGCCCCGCATCACACCGGGCAGCAGTTCCTCGCCCGTGGCGTCGAGTACGCGTACGGCGCTCCCGGTTCGCTCGATGCGGTCTGCGCGAATGAAGCGGCCCAGGTTGCGCTCGGGATTGCGAAGGAAGGCGGCGAGCCTGCCGTCGGGCCGCGCGGTCACCCGCAGATAGAACGTGAACTCGTCGTCTACCGGGACGACCGTACCGGCGAAGCAGTCACGACCACACGCGGTGAGAACGATGGGAGTGGCGAACCTGCTTCCGCTCGTCACCGTGGCCGGTTGAATCCACTGTCCGGTGATCGCGCGGCGCCGCACGTCCAACCGGCCGGTGAAGGATCCGCCCGGCAGCGCGAACGACATGCTGTCGCCCGCGGCACGCACGATCGTGCTCCGTCCCCCCGCGATCGCGGCGCGCCATTCCTCGCCTCCGCCCCTCCGGTCGATGACGAGCTGGCCGCGGAGGTCGGGGCCGAAACGCTTTTTCGCCGCCCACAGGCCTACAAGATTCGTGTCGCCGGCGGCCTGCGCTTCGGCTGCGGCGGCGAGCGGGGCGACGCACACCGTCATGGCGCACAGCGCAAGGACCCTCTGCTTCGAGCGCGTAGGACCTCCCTGGACGGGCGTGCACACACGTGGAGCCCGATGAGTGGGACGCGCGAAGCGTAGAAAGGGTTGCGCGGCGCCACTCTGGCCGCTCGTTTCGCCGCGCGATAGCTTGGGACGCCATGTCCGATGCGCTCGAACGTCTCGGGGCGGCCCTCGCCGAGCACTACACTATCGAGCGTGAAATCGGTGCCGGTGGCATGGCGACCGTGTATCTCGCCAGGGACTTGAAGCACGATCGCAAAGTCGCCCTGAAGGTGCTGCGTCCCGAGCTCGCTGCCGTGCTCGGAATCGAGCGCTTCCTGAGTGAGATCCGCGTCACCGCCCAGCTACAGCACCCGCACATCCTGCCGTTGTTCGATTCCGGCCAAGCAGGCGGCCTGATCTACTATGTGATGTCGCACGTGGAAGGCGAATCGCTGCGGCACCGCCTGGAGCGAGAGAAGCACTTGCCGATCGAGGAAGCGGTCGGACTGGCCAGTAGCGTCGCCAGTGCGCTCGATTACGCGCATCGCCACGGCGTGATCCACCGCGACATCAAGCCGGAGAACATCCTGTTCCAGGACGGCGAGGCCGTAGTGGCGGACTTCGGCATCGCGCTCGCCCTCTCCGCCGCCGCTGGCTCGCGGCTCACGGAAACCGGGCTGTCCCTCGGCACGCCGCAGTACATGAGCCCCGAGCAGGCAACGGGCGACCGCGTCATCGACGCCCGCAGCGACATCTACTCCCTCGGCGCGGTCCTGTATGAGATGCTCGCCGGCGAGCCGCCGCACACCGGACCGACGGTGCAGTCCGTGATCGCCAAGGTCGTGACCGACCGACCGCGGCCGCTGCGACAGCTGCGGGAGTCCGTCCCCCCGCACGTCGAGGCCGCGGTCCTCAAGGCACTGGCCAAGCTGCCCGCGGACCGGTTCCAGACGGCGGCGCAGCTCGTCGACGCCTTGGCGCGACCCGGCTGGAGCGGCGTATCCGCGGCCGCCGCGCCGGACTCGTCGGCGGCGGCGCCGGAGCGCCTCGGTCGGCGCGCCGTGCGCGATGTCGCACCCTTGGCGGTCGCCGCTATTGCGACCAGCCTCGCGCTGTGGGTCTCGGTCCGCCCGCGACCCGAGCCACCCGCGCGGCCGGTGGCTCGGTTCACGCTGGTCCTGCCGCCGAGCGCACCAATGTCAGATGTACCGGCGGGTACGACCGTAGCGATGTCCCCGGACGGGTCACGGATCATCTATCTGAGCGCCGCGTCCACCGGCAACCAGCTGTTCAGCCGTACGCTCGACCAGCTCGAGCCCACGTCCCTGACCGGCACGCAGAACGCGCGAAACCCTTTCATCTCCCCGGACGGACGGTGGGTGGCGTACTTCTCGGGCCCCAGGCTGTACAAGCTGCCGCTTGCTGGCGGTCCGGCGGCCGTGGTCGCGACCGTGCCCGGGCTCGCCTTTGGAGCGACGTGGGGGGCGACCGACACGATCGTGTTTGTCGCGGACAGGGGCCTGATGGCGGTGCCCGCCGCGGGGGGAGAGCCGCGGCTCCTGTTCCCGGCGGACACCAGCCGCGGCGAATCGTACTTGTTCCCCCACTATATGCCGGACGCCAAGGTGCTGCTGCTGCAGATCCGCACCAAGGGAGTCGACCGGCTGGGGGCGCTGACCCTCGCGACCGGGAAGCTCACGCGCTTCGAGCAGGCGGGCAGCAACCCGCGGTACGTATCGTCCGGCTACGTAGTCGTGGCCACGCGGAGCGGAACGCTCCTGGCGGTGCCGTTCGACGCGTCGCGCCTCGAGATCACCGGGTCGCCGCTGCCTGTGGCCGATGGGGTGGTGGTCGGACCGGGCGGCGGGGCGAGGATGGGGATGTCCCGGGACGGCGCGTTCGCCTACGTGACCGGGCCGTTGGCGCTTCGCGACCTCGTGATGGTGGACCGCGTGGGCAGTGTGCGCGTGTTGCCCGCCGAGCCGCAAGGCTACATCGCGCCGCGGCTGTCGCCCGACGGCCGACGGATCGCGGTCGAAGTGGATGAGCCGGACCTCGTGAACTCGGACGTGTGGCTGTACGACATGGCGCAGCACACCCGCACCCGCCTTACCTTCGACCAAGCGGGCCACCGGCCCATCTGGACCCCGGATGGGAGGCGCATCGTGTACTCGCGCGGCCAGTTCAGCCAGGGTGACCTCTATTGGATTCCCGCCGACGGCACGGGCCCGGCCGAGTCGCTGCTGGTGGCGCCGGAGGACCAGTGGGCTGGTGACATCACGCCGGACGGCCGCACGCTGATTTTCCGATCCGGAGGCGCCGGGCCGGTGCGCTCGATCCACACGTTGTCGCTGCAGGGGCCTCGGACAGCGCGGCCGTTCGTCGTGAACCAGTTCGACAACCACTCGCCGTCCTTGTCACCGGATGGACACTGGATCGCCTACGTCTCGAACGAGTCGGGGCGGCTCGAGGTGTACGTGCGGCCGTTCCCGGGACCGGGCGGCCGCTGGCAGGTGTCGCTCGACGGCGGCACCGAGCCGGTGTGGGCGGCGAGCGGCCGCGAGCTCTTCTACCGGAACGGCGCCAAGATGATGGTCGCCGCGATCACCCTACACCCCACGTTCACCATGGGCGCCCGGCGCGAACTGTTCCAAGGGAACTACGTGAACGATCCCGTCTTTCGCAGCTACGACGTGACGCGTGATGGGCAGGCCTTCGTGATGGTGCGATCCCCGAAACCGATGGGAGATTTCGTGGTCGTCTTGAACTGGTTCGACCAGTTGCGAGCGGCGCGCTAATCGATCTTGTCCGCGAGGTTGCGCGCGGCCGGCCCGGGTGCATATTGCAACGCACCTCAGATGCCATGAGCCTCGAGGCGCGCTGTCGTGCGGATCGCGAGACCGGCTGAGTGGGAGGGATCCACACGGCCGGTCTCATTTTCTTTTTGGGATTACGAATCTCACTCTCTAACGAAAGCTGGCATGCCCATGCGACCCGTCCGTCAACTGCTCAGCGCAACTGCACTTGTGCTGGT
>Ga0209590_10000524_pt1 | contig 12761 bp, 13 predicted proteins | sample CZO8metaG_FD_188353 | JGI IMG/M metagenome (GOLD analysis project Ga0209590, IMG submission 188353) | Vadose zone soil microbial communities from the Eel River Critical Zone Observatory, Northern California, USA - CZOApr15con1.8 metaG... | ecosystem: Environmental > Terrestrial > Soil > Vadose...
TCGGTCTCGCCGTGGATGATCGCCCAGTTGACCGGGGCGCGCCCGCGGTACTTCGGCAGGAGCGAGCCGTGCAAGTTGAAGGCGCCGCGCTTGGGAATGGCGAGCAGCGCGCGCGAGAGCATCAGGCGGTAGTAGAACGAGAAAAGAAAATCCGGCTGCAGACCGCGGATTTTCTCCACGATCTCGGGGGCATTGGGATCCTCGGGGGTGATGGTTTCGATGGCGCGCTTGTGCGCGAGCGCCGCGACGCTGCCGAACCAGATGTTTTCACCCGGGTTGTCGCGATGGGTAACGACGAGGGGCACCGCGACGCGCTGATCGAGCATGACCCCTAGGCAGCGGCAGCCGACGTCGTGATAGGCGAATACGACCGCGCTCGTCACAGGTCGTTGAAAAAGGGGGCACGCCCCCTTTTGATCCCCCAAATTTGAGGTCGTAGAAAAACGCTTCCCTCTGAAACTCGGTTTCCGAGGAACCCGATTTTCACGCGAGAATCGTTTTTCAACAACCTCGTCACTCTTTTTTCTCGAGAACGGCCTGAACGACGTAACGGGGCCGCTGCCGCACCTGCTCGTAGATGCGGCCGATGTACTCGCCGAGCAGCCCCAGGCCGAACAGCAGGATGCCGATAAGGAAAAACTCGAGGATGTCGCGGTCCCAGATCGCGCGCAGCCCCTCGGCGACGCTGTCGGCGAGAACCCAGCGCTCGGCGATGACGACCACGTAGGCGAGCACTGCGGCGAGCGCGATGAACATGCCGAGCAGGGAGAACAGATGCAGGGGCTTCACCGAGAAGCTGGTGACGAGATCGAAGTTGAGCTGGATCAGCTTGTAGAGCGAGTACTTCGACTCGCCCGCGGCGCGCTCCTCGTGCGCCACCTCGATCTCGGTGGGGCGCTGCGCGAAGGTATAGGCGAGCGCCGGGATGAAGGTGTTGACTTCGCGGCAGCTGTTGATCGCGGCGACGATGTCGCGGCTGTAGGCGCGCAGCATGCAGCCCTGGTCGGTCATGCGGATGCGGGTGATGCGCTCGCGCAGCGCGTTCATCAGCCGCGAAGCGCCGCGCCGGAAAGCGCTGTCCCGGCGCTCGCGCCGCACGCCGCCGACGTAATCGTAGCCTTCGTCCATCTTGGCGAGGAACCTCGCGATCTCCTCCGGCGGATTCTGAAGGTCCGCGTCGAGCGTGACCACCCGCTCGCCGCGGCAGCGCTCGAATCCGGCGACGATCGCCATGTGCTGGCCGTAATTGCCGCTGAACAGGATCACCCGCGTGGCGTCGGGCCGCTTCTGGAACTGCTCGCGCAGCAGGGCCGCGGACCGGTCCGTGCTTCCGTCGTTGACAAAAATGACTTCGTAGCTCTCACCCAGCGCGTCGAGCGCCGGATAGAGCCGAGCGAAGAGCGACGGGAGCACCGCCTCCTCGTTGTAGACGGGAATGACGACGGAGAGCCCGGGCGCGGCCATGTCATGCGGCCTTGCGGCGCATCACGCGCTTCATGCTTTCGCACGCGCGCTCGACGTCGGTCTCGCGCATCTCGGGGAAAAGCGGCAGCGTGACCGTCTCGCGCGCGATGCGCTCCGAGACCGGGAACATGCCCTCGCGGAATCCCTTGTCGCGGAAGAGGGTGGTGAGGTGGATCGCTTCGTAGGAGACGCCGGTGCCGATGCCCTCCTTGTGCATCGCGCCCATGAACGCCTTGCGGGTCGAGCGCATCGCCTGCAGCGGCAGCAGCACCGCGAACATGTTCCAGCTGTGCCCGGGGTTGTCGCGCGGCGGCAGGCATTCCGGCGCGAGCAGATCGTCGCCCGCGAGGCACTCGAAGTAGCGGTGCGCGAGCCGCTCGCGCGCGCGGCACCAGTCGTCCAGGTGCGCGAGCTGCTCCAGGCCCAGCCGCGCCGACACGTCGGAGAAGTTGTACTTGGCCCCGGCGCGCTCCACGTCGCGCGTGCCGTCGGGCAGGCGCTTGATGCCGTGGAAACGCAGTTGGTCCACGATCGCCGCCTCGCGCTCGTCGTTGAGCGCCAGGGCGCCGCCCTCGATGGTGGTCATGTTCTTGTTGGGATGGAAGCTGAACGAGACGATGTCGCCCGTCGCCCCCACCGGGCCGCGCGAGGTGCGCGATCCCATCGCGAGCGCGGCGTCCTCGAGGATGCGCACCTTGTGGCGCTTGGCGAACGCGTCGAGCGCGTCGGGATCGAGCGGAGCGCTGTAGTGCGTGGGAAGCAGCAGTCGCGTCTTCGGCGTGACCGCGGCCGCGGCCTGTGCGAAATCGAGATTGCGCGAGCCGAGGTTCACGTCGACGAACACCGCGGTGGCGCCGGCGCGCTCGACCACGTTGCCGGTCACGAAGAAGCTTTGCGCGGGAACGATCACCTCGTCGCCGGGGCCGATGTCGAGCAGCTCGAGGGCCACCTGCATCGCCGCGGTCGCGGAAGTGAGCGCACGGACCGGCCGCCCGCCGAAGCGCTCCGAAAGCGCTTTCTCGAACGCCGCGGCTCGCGGGCCGGTGACGATCCAGCGGCTGCGCAGGGTGTCGGCCACCGCGGCGATCATGGCCTCGTCGATGGTCGGCCGCGCAAAGGGCAGGAAAGACTCGCCGGCCACGGATTCAGCTGCGCGCCACGAGGAACACGCCGGCGACGATGAAGGCGATGCCGATGAGCTTCTGCGCGGTGAGCGACTCGCCGAACAGGTACCAGGCCGCGAGGGCGTTCAGGACGTAGCCGATCGAGAGCATCGGGTAGGCGATCGAGACCTCGACGCGCGACAGCCCCATGATCCACACGACGAGGCTCACGACGTAACAGGCGACCCCGCCCGCGATATGCGGCTCGAACGCGAGCTTCAGGCCGACCGGGACGATGTTTTGCGCGCTGAACGCGAATTGCCCCACCGCGTTCGTTCCGGCCTTGAGGAGCAGCTGCGCCGCGGCGTTGAGCAGCACGCCGGTCAGGATCAGGGCGAAGCTCGCCGCGCTCACGGTTTTCTCACGATGATGCGGCGCGCGTCGCGCGCGACGATCTGCATCGGAACGGGATGGTCGCGGAGGAAGCCGGCGAGGTCGTCCGCGTTGAACATGGCGAAGGCCTCGCGATCGGACTGCCAGGTGCGCGCGAACGCCGCCGTGTCCGGCAGGAATTTCTGCGGCTCCCAGGCGATCGGCTGCGCCAGCTCGTCCTTGCTGGCGACCATGGTCACGGTCCGGCCCAGGTAAAACAGCAGCGTGTGATCGAAGGTGTTCACCACGTAGAAAGGGACATCCGGTCTGAGCTGGTTCCGGATTTTCTGGACGATATGATACGCGGAATAGACGGGCGAGAGCTCCTCATGCCCCGAACCGGCGGCTTGGGCCGAGACGAGGCCGCCGAACGCGAGCGCGACGGCCGCGGCGGGGAGCCGCTCGCGCAGAGCAAGCCACGCGGAGAGCACCGCAGCGACGGCCAGCGCCAAGCCGGCCGCGGTCAGCCAGGGCACGTAGCCCGCCAGCAGTCCGGCCGGAAGGTCGCCCGCGGCATGGCGCACGGCGTAAGGCGCCGCGGCGATCAGGGCGATCCCGAGCAGGGCCGCGACCGCCGCCTGCGCGACAGCGATGCGCGGGCCGGCCGTGACGAGGTAGTGGCCGACGAGCAGCGCAAGCGCCGGAAACATGGGCAGGATGTAGGAGCCGAGCTTCGAGCTCGATGCCGAAAAGAACGCGAAAACGACGGCGCACCACAGAAAGAGGAACCGGCGCGGCTGGAAGCGGGCTCCGGGCGATCGTGCCCATGCGCTCCAAAGCGCCGGGAAGAGGCTCACGATCCAGGGGACGATCCCGAGGAGCAGCACGGGAACGAAATACCAGGCAGGCTCGTAGCGATCGTGCTCGCGCGTGAGAAAGCGCTCGACGTGCTCGTGGATGAAGAAAAACCGGAAGAACTCCGGGTTGGCGAGCGAGACCGCGACGAACCACGGCGCGGTGATCGCGAGAAACAGCAAGCCGCCCGGGAGGAGGTGCAGGCGCGCCCATCGCTCCCGGTCGCGCTCGATCAGCACGTAGAGCACGACCGCGCCTGCGGGCAGTACGATCCCGACCAGGCCCTTGCTCAGCACCGCGAGCGCCGCGGCGGCCCAGGCAAGAAGCATCCAGCGGCGCCGCTCGTCGTCGCCCGATTCGTCGCGCTGGGCGACGGCGATCGCGAACACCGATGCAGACATGAAGAAGGCGAGCGCCATGTCGAGGGAGAGGAAGTGCCCGATCAAGACGTACATCGCAGAGCTCGCTGCGACCAGGGCCCCATAGAGCCCGATCGGCGGCCCGAACAGGCGATTGCCGGTCCAGAAAACGAGCAGCACGCCGAAAAAGCCGGCGAGCCCGGGCCAGAGCCGTGCCGCCCACTCGTTCTGCCCGAACGCGCCGAAAGCCGCCGCCGTCGCCCAGTACTGCAGCGCCGGCTTCTCGAAGTACTTGAAGCCGTTCAGCCGCGGAGTGAGCCAGTCGCCGCTTGCGGCCATCTCGCGGGGGATTTCAGCGTAGCGGCCTTCATCGGGCTTGAACAGGTGCCGGTAGCCGAGATTGCAGAACCAGCCGGCCGTAAAGACGGCAAGCAACAGCCAAAGTCCGAGTCGTGAAGTCATTCGCAGGAAGCGTGGCCGGGCATCAGGCCGGCTGTCCCCGCGCAAGCGGGGGCCCAGTGAATCGAAAAGACGCTGGACGGACAGGTTTTCACCCGAGCAGCAGCGCCGCCGCCACCTTGCGCTCTTCGGCCACCAGGATGTTGTAGGTCCGGCAGGCGGCCTCCACGTCCATCACTTCGACGCCGACGCCGGACTGAACGAGCGGCCGCATGATCTCGGGGCGGGGAAAGCGCAGCTGCGCCCCGGTGCCCAGCAGAACGATCTCGAGCCCCAGGCCGGCGAGCGCGGCGAGATGCCCGGGCTCGAGCGTCTCGAAGCTCGTCGCGGGCCAGTCCGCGATGATGCGTTCGGGCAGGACCACCACACTTTTCTCAATGCGCCGGTCGTTGACCTTCACGTAACCCTGGCCGTAGCCGGTGAAGACGTTCAGCGCGGAGGCGGCTTCGCGGTGGAGTTTCAAGTTTGCCGGTGATGTAAGTGTCCGGTAGCATTATAACTTTTTGCGCTGCAGCGCGATTTGAAATGCTTGCACCCAAGCCGATAAGCCCGCCCGCGATCATGAGAGAGTTCGCCCGCATCCAGCGCCTTCCGCCCTACGTCTTCAACATCACCAACGAGTTGAAGATGGCGGCGCGCCGCGCCGGCGAAGACATCATCGACATGAGCATGGGCAATCCCGACGGACCCACGCCCAGGCACATCGTGGCGAAGCTGGTGGAGGCGGCGCAGCGCCCCGACACGCACGGCTACTCGGTTTCGAAGGGCATCCCGCGCCTGCGCCGCGCGATCTGCGCGTGGTACCAGCGCCGCTACGGCGTCCAATTCGATCCCGACTCGGAGGCGATCGTCACCATCGGCTCGAAGGAGGGCCTCGCGCACCTGATGCTCGCGTGCCTGGATCGCGGCGACACCGTGCTCGTGCCCAATCCTTCCTATCCCATCCACATCTACGGCGCGATCATCGCCGGCGCCGACATCCGCTCGGTGCGCATGACCGCGGAGGTGGATTTCTTCGAGGAGCTCGAGCGCGCGATCGGCGAGCTCTTCCCCAAGCCCAAGATGCTGGTGATCGGATTTCCGTCGAACCCGACGGCGAGATGCGTCGAGCTGGATTTCTTCGAGCGCGTGATCGCGCTCGCGAAAGCCCACGATATTTTCGTCGTGCACGACCTCGCCTATGCCGACATCACTTTCGACGGCTGGAAGGCGCCCTCGATCATGCAGGTGAGCGGCGCGCGCGATATCGCGGTGGAGTTCTTCACCATGTCGAAGAGCTACAACATGGCGGGCTGGCGCATCGGGTTCATGGTCGGCAACAAGGACCTCGTCCACGCGCTCGCGCGGATCAAGAGCTACCACGACTACGGCACTTTCACGCCGATCCAGGTCGCATCGATCGTCGCCCTCGAAGGCCCGCAGGATTGCGTTGCCGAGCACCGCATGAAGTACCAGCGGCGCCGCGACGTCATGGTCACGGGGCTGCACGAGATCGGCTGGAGGGTCGAGAACCCCAAGGCCTCGATGTACATCTGGGCGAAGATCCCCGAGGTCTACGCCAAGCTCGGCTCGCTCGAATTCGCAAAAAAAGTGCTCCGGGACGCCCGGGTCGCGGTATCGCCCGGAATCGGTTTCGGCGATCACGGCGACGATCACGTGAGGATCGCGCTGATCGAGAACGAGGCCCGCACCCGACAAGCCATCCGCGGGATCCGCGATATGTTCCGCAAGGACGGATTGCTGTGATGCGGATCGTCGAGGTCACCGATGAATCGGGCGTAATTGCGGCGCCCGGCTGGCTCAAGAAGGCCGAAGCCGTGCACCGTCAGTTGCGTACCGCGCTGCCACCCGAATATGAAGCGAAAATGAAGCGCGTTTTCGCCGGCGGCGCGCGCATGTGCGTGGCGACCGATGGCGCAGACGTCGCGGGTGTGGCGGTCTACCGAATGTACGAGAACACGTTTTACGGGAAACAGCTCTACGTGGACGATCTCGTCACCGACGAGGCTCGCCGCTCGAGCGGCGTCGGTCGGACGCTGCTCGGCTATCTGGAGCAAAAGGCGCGCGCAGCGGGCTTCGACAGCCTGACCCTCGACTCCGGCACGCAGCGCCTGCAGGCGCACAAGTTCTACTTCCGCGAAGGGATGGCGGTGACCTCGTTCCACTTCATGAAGAAGCTCAAGTGAAACCGATCAAGGTGGGACTGCTCGGCATCGGCACGGTGGGCGGCGGCACCTGGGCGGTGCTCGCGCGCAACCGGGAGGAGATCTCGCGCCGCGCCGGGCGCGCCATCGAGATCAGCGTCGTCGCCGACAAGGAGGTCGAAAAAGCGGAAAAGCTCACCGCCGGGAAGGCGCGCGTCACCGCGGACGCCTTCGAGGTGGTGCGCGATCCCGACATCGATATCATCATCGAGCTGATCGGCGGGGTCACCGTGGCGAAGGACCTCGTGCTCGCGGCGATCGAGAACGGCAAGCACGTGGTCACCGCGAACAAGGCGCTGCTCGCCACGCACGGCAACGAGATCTTCGCCGCCGCGCAAAAAAAGGACACGATGGTGGCCTTCGAAGGCGCGGTCGCGGGCGGCATCCCCATCGTCAAGGCGCTGCGCGAGGGGCTCACCGCGAACCGCATCGAGTGGATCGCCGGGATCATCAACGGCACCTCCAACTTCATCCTCTCGGAGATGCGCGAGAAGGGCCTGCCGTTCGACGCGGTGCTCAAGGAAGCGCAGAAGCTCGGCTACGCGGAGACCGACCCGAGCTTCGACATCGAAGGAGTCGACGCCGCGCACAAGCTCACCATCATGGCGGCGATCGCCTTCGGCGTGCCGATGCAGCTCGACAAGTGCTACAAGGAAGGTGTCTCGAGGCTGACCCAGGAGGATATCCGCTACGCGGAGCAGCTGGGCTACCGTATCAAGCTGCTCGGCATCACCAAGCGGACCGCCGAGGGGATCGAGCTGCGCGTACATCCTACGCTGATTCCGACGCGGCGCCTGATCGCCAATGTCGAGGGCGTGATGAACGCGGTGCTGGTGAAGGGCGACGCGGTCGGTGCGACCATGTATTACGGCGCAGGGGCGGGGGCCGAGCCCACCGGAAGCGCGGTGGTCGCCGATCTCGTGGACGTGACGCGCCTGCACACGGCCGACCCCGAGCACCGCGTGCCGCATCTCGCGTTCCGACCCGACCGCATGTCCGACATCAAGATCCTGCCGATGGAAGAGGTGGTGACCTCCTATTACCTGAGGATGCGCGTGCACGACCGGCCGGGCGTGCTCGCCGACATCACCCGCATCCTCGCCGACGCCTCTATCTCCATCGATGCCATGATCCAGCGCGAGCCGGCGGAAGGCGAGCAGCAGGTGGACATCATCATGCTCACCCACCGGACCCGCGAGAAGAACGTGAACGCCGCGGTGAAGAAGCTCGAGGCGCTGCCGGTGGTGAGCGGCAAGGTGACGCGCATCCGGCTGGAAGAACTGCAGTGATCGGGATTCAGAAGCACCGCTGATTCCCGATTCCTGAATCCCATGCTTTACGTCAGTTCCCGCGGCGGGGCGGTGCCGCAGCCGTTCACCGAGATCATGATCGAGGGCCTCGCGCCGGACGGCGGACTGTTTTTGCCGGAGAGTTTTCCGAAGCTCGGCCCTGCCGAGCTTGCGGCGATGCGCGGCATGAACTACCGCGAGATCGCGTTCGCCGTTCTATCGAAGTTCGCCGACGACATCCCCTCGGGCGACCTGAAGCGGCTGATCGACAAGACCTACACGAAGGCAATTTTCGGCAGCGACGACATTACCCCGGTGAAAGAGCTCGAGCCCGGCTTGTTTCTTCTCGGCCTCTCCAACGGGCCGTCGCTCGCCTTCAAGGACATCGCGCTGCAGCTCGTCGGCAACCTGTTCGAGTACGTGCTGGAAAAGCACGGCAAACGCCTCAATGTCGTCGGCGCCACCTCCGGGGACACCGGATCCTCCGCCGAGTATGCGCTGCGCGGCAAGAAGAACCTGCGCGTCTTCATGCTCTCGCCGTACGGCCGGATGAGCGCGTTCCAGGCGGCGCAGATGTATTCCCTGCAGGACGAGAACATCTTCAACATCGCCGTGCGCGGGGTGTTCGACGAATGCCAGGACATCGTCAAGGCGATCTCGGGCGATTTCGCCTTCAAGGCGAGACACCGCATCGGCGCGGTGAACTCGATCAACTGGGCACGGGTCGCCGCGCAGGCCGTGTACTATTTCAAGGCGTATTTCGCGGTGACTAAATCGAACGCGGAGCCGGTGTCTTTCGCCGTGCCGACCGGCAACTTCGGCGACATCTACGCGGGCCACGTCGCGCGGCGGATGGGATTGCCTATCAAAAGGCTCATCCTCGCCACCAACGAGAACGACGTGCTCGACGAGTTCTTCCGCACCGGGCGTTACCGCGTGCGCAAGGCGGAGGAGGTCGTTGCGACGAGCAGCCCTTCCATGGACATCTCGAAGTCCTCGAACTTCGAGCGCTACGCTTACGACCTCGTCGGCCGCGACGCGAAAGCGCTGAAGGCTCTCTGGGAGAGGCTAGACCGTGAGGGAGCGATCGATCTTTCCGGCACGGTATATTTCAGGCAGGTTGCGGGGACCGGCTTCGTCTCGGGCTCGAGTACGCACGCCGACCGCGTGGCGACCATCCGCGGGATGTGGGGGAAGTACGGCGTGATGATCGACACCCACACCGCCGACGGCGTCAAGGTGGGATTGGAGCGCCGCGAGAAGGGCGTGCCGCTCGTGTGTCTACAGACCGCCCAGGCGGTGAAATTCGCCGACGTCGTGCGCGAAGCGACCGGGCGGGAGCCTGAGCGGCCGAAGGGATTCGAGAACCTCGAGAAACTGCCGCAGCGGGTGGAAGTGATGGATGCCGACGTCGGGCAGGTCAAACACTACATCGCCGCGGCGGCGTCACGGTCCGCGGTAAGCTGACGCCTTCCGGAAAATCCCGACGATGCAAGGCACACTGCAGGTCCTGAACGAACTCGAGCGCGCCGGCGTGCTCGGCCGCTACGCGATCGGCGGCGCCATGGGAGCGACGTTTTACGTCGAGCCGTTGCTGACCTTCGACCTCGATGTGTTCGTGGTGCTGCCGCGGGCCGGTGGCGGACTGCTTTCCCTCGCTCCGCTGTACGAGGCGTTGCGCGCGCGGGGCTACGCGGAGGAGGGCGAGTGCGTTATGATTGAAGGCGTGCCGGTGCAGTTTCTGCCCGCCTATAATGCGCTGTTGGAAGAGGCCCTTGCCCAGGCGCGGGAGACAGCCTACGATAAAACGCCCACGCGCGTGCTGCGCGCAGAACATCTCGCGGCCATCTGCTTGCAAACCGGCCGGGACAAGGACCGCGAGCGAGTGCGCATTCTTCGCGCGCAGGCAAAGCTGGATATGGACTATCTGGCCGGAGTGCTGACGCGGCATCAACTTGAGGCGAAGTGGAACGAATGGAAAGGCTGACCCCCGAAATCGCCAGGCTGTTCGCCGCCAAGGAAGAGCGCCGGCACATGCTGGCGGCGCTGCCCTTCGCGGAAAAGGTGCGCGCCGTGGTGCGCATGCAGAAAATGGCCGCGCCGCTGTTGCGCGCCCGCGGGCGTCCCGTGCGCGTCTGGCCCTTATGAGCACCGTCCTCTCCAAGGAAAAGAACGTTCTCGGCGGCCCGCTGCTCGCGTGCAGCTATGCACCGCTCACCGGCTTTTTCCGCGACGGCTGCTGCGCCACGCACGGCGCGGAAGGCGTCGCGCACCTGGTGTGCGTCAAGGTGACCGAGGAGTTTCTCGATTTCAGCCGCTCGCGCGGCAACGACCTCGGCACGCCGCGCCCGGAAATGCGCTTCAAGGGCTTGAAGCCCGGGGACCGCTGGTGCCTGCACGTGCTGCGCTGGGTCGAGGCCTACAAGGCCGGCATGGCGCCGCAGGTCGTCCTCGAATCGACCCACGAAAACGTCCTCAAGTACGTCCCCATCGAGGCTCTTAAGGGCCACGCGCTCGACCTGCATTAAGCTGCACGCTGACCCCCGGCGCCCACGGCTGATTCGCTGCCGCGCGGTTATCGTCCCACCCCGCGCTGCTGCGCGGGGCTCACCTGGAACAGCTGCGGGGACGAGGGATCGATTCCCGCGCGGATCCAGCGCGTAAACGGTGACCCGAACACGATCACCCGGGTGAAGTTGCCGATGGGCTCGCCTGTCGCCGGATCGGCGAGCGGCTGATTCAGCTTGTACAGGTGCGAGTCGCCGTGCACGAAGAGAATAGGCTTGCGGAACTCGAGCGCCAGGTCGCGCAGCTCCTTGCGGAATTCGGCGAACCCGTCGGGCCCCTTGCGCCGGATCCTTCCCTCGAAGTCCGGATCGGCCTGGGCAAAGACGAGCATTCCCGCGAGGCCGCGCCGCTCGACGAGCTGCGCGCTGTCCTCGAGCCAGGCGAACACCGCAGCCATGCGCGCCCTGTGCTCCGCATTCATCGCGCTCGTGCGCCCGAGGTTGTTGTTGCTGCCCTGGACGTTCAACCCCACGAAGAGCACGTCGGCGGCGATCCAGCGCATGTGCTCCCGATATTCCGCGTAGCGCCCGGACTGCCGCTCGAGTTCGATGGTGCGCTTGCCGAGGCTTCGGTCGCCCGACTGGAACAGCTCGCGCAGCTTGTTCAGCCGCTCCATCGGATCGTGGCCGCTCCGGTGACAGTCCACCCACTCGTTGTCGCCGGGAATCAGGATGAACGGGTGCCGCGATTTTTCGAACTGGCGCTTGCGCGCCTCGAGCCATTCATCGCTGCACGGCCCCTGGCCCGAGGTGATGTCCCCGACGTGAATGACGAACGCGAGGTCTTCGCGGTTCATATCCTCGATCATCGCGTCGAGCGCGGATGCTTCGAAGGCGCTGTAGGGCGTGTCGCCGATCAGGGCGAAGCTGAGCCCGGCGATGCTGGCGGAAGGCAGCGGCGGTGGAATATGGGCCGTGCAGCCCGCCAGCCCGAGCAGCAGAAAAAGGAGCGGCCGCCTCACAGCCGCTTGAGCCGGTACAGGAGCTCGAGTGCTTCGCGCGGTGAGAGCTCGTCCGGATTGACCGCGTCGAGCGCCTCGCGCAGGGCGTCGGCTTCGGGCGCGGGCTCCGGCGCGGAACGGCCCGCGGCGAACAGATCGGACTGGCCGCCGCCCGTCAGGCGCGCATCCTCGAGCATCTGCAAAACCTTGCGCGCGTTGCGGATGACCGCCTTGGGGACGCCGGCGAGCTGCGCGACCTGCAGGCCGTAGCTCCGCGACGCCGGGCCTTCCTCGACCGCGTGCAGAAAGACGATCGTGTCCTTGTGCTCGACCGCGTCGAGGTGGACGTTCGCCGCCTCCTTGTATTCGAGCGCAAGCCGCGTCATCTCGAAGTAGTGCGTGGCGAAGAGCGTGAGCGACTTGTTGCGCTCGAGCAGCTGCCGCGCGATCGCCCAGGCGAGCGCCAGGCCGTCGAAGGTCGAGGTGCCGCGGCCGACCTCGTCCATGAGGACAAGGCTTTTCTCCGTTGCGTTGTGCAGGATGTTGGCCGATTCGGTCATCTCCACCATGAAGGTCGAGCGGCCGCCGGCGAGATCGTCGGCCGCGCCCACGCGCGTGAAGATCTGGTCGACGGGTCCGAGGCGCGCCGATTTCGCCGGCACGAACGAGCCGACGTGGGCCATCAGGGCGATCAGCGCCACCTGCCGCATGTAGGTGGACTTGCCGCCCATGTTCGGGCCGGTGATGAGGAGCAGTTGGCGCAGCGGCGAGAGCCGCGCGCCGTTTGGGATGAACTGCGTCGATTCTTGCGCTTCCACGACCGGATGGCGGCCGGCGTCGATCTCAATGAGGATTTCCTCGGTGAATTCCGGACTGCAGTAGTTGCGCTTCGATGACAGCGCAGCGAAGCAGGCGAGCACATCCAGCTGCGCCAGGGCCCGCGCGATGCGCTGCAGTCGCGGGAGGTGGGGAGAGAGCAGCGCCAGCAGCTCGTCGTAGAGCGATTTCTCCAGTGCGAGCGCGCGGTCCCTCGCCGAGAGCGCCTTGTCCTCGAACTCCTTCAGCTCCGGGGTGATGTAGCGCTCGGCGTTCTTGAGCGTCTGCCGGCGGCGGTAGTCGGCGGGCACCTTGCCGGCGTGGGCGTTGGT
>Ga0209590_10000526_pt1 | contig 12735 bp, 10 predicted proteins | sample CZO8metaG_FD_188353 | JGI IMG/M metagenome (GOLD analysis project Ga0209590, IMG submission 188353) | Vadose zone soil microbial communities from the Eel River Critical Zone Observatory, Northern California, USA - CZOApr15con1.8 metaG... | ecosystem: Environmental > Terrestrial > Soil > Vadose...
GAGCCTTGCTCGTCGTGCATGAGCCGGGCGTAGTGGGACCCGACGTTCCCGAACCCCTGGACCGCGACGCTCGCGCCTCTCAGGTTCAGCTTCACTTTCTTGCCGGCCTCGCGGGTCGCGTACATCATGCCCCGCGACGTCGCTTCGTCTCGGCCGAGCGAGCCGCCGATTACGAGTGGCTTGCCCGTGACCACGCCGGGCTGTGCGAACCCTTTGTTCATCGAGATCGTGTCCATGATCCAGGCCATCGTCTGGCTGTCCGTGTACACATCCGGAGCGGGAATGTCCTTCTCCGGTCCGATGATGATCGAGATCTCGGAGGCGTACCGCCGCGTCATGCGCTCGAGCTCCCCCTTCGACATCTCCTTCGGGTTGCAGATCACGCCGCCTTTCGCCCCGCCGTACGGGATGCCCATGACCGCGCATTTCCAGGTCATCCAGCACGATAGGGCGCGGACCTCGTCGATCGAGACGTTCCAGTGGTACCGGATCCCGCCCTTGAACGGGCCGATCGCGTCGTTGTATTGCACGCGGTAGCCGGTGAAGACCCGCACCTTGCCATCGTCCATCTTCACCGGGAAGTGCACCGTGAGCTCGCGGCGCGGGCTCTTCAAGATCTCGAGGAGCCCGGAGTCCAAGTTCAACTTCTTGCCGGCCCGGTCGATCTGCTCCCGGGCGATGTCAAAAGGATTCAGCGTTTCCTTCACTTTCACCATGCAACACGCCTCCCGAACATCCGACGGATGTCGAAGGTGGCCGCGAGTAGAGCCGTCCGCTTTTAAAGATTGTGCTCGAAGTTGTGCGAACGATTCCCACAGGCCTCGCCCTAAGAACGATTCAGCGGCTCAGGTCCTTGGATGTCGCCTTCGCATAATCCGATGGATCGACGAGGTTGTGCGGTTTCTCACCGCGAAAGAACCGCAGCACGTTATCCAACGCGGCCTCCATCGCGCGCCCTCGCTGGCCCGCGACGAAGGGCGCGACGTGCGGCGTCATGACGATGTACGGAAGATCCTGGAACGGACGATGGAACGGCCGTCCTTCCCGCGTGTCGGGGTATGTCCACCAGGTGTCGAGGGCCGCCCGGAACCTCGAACGTGCCTTGAGATGCTGGAACAGATCGTCTTCGACGATCAGCTTGCCGCGGGCGATGTTCACGAGAATCGCGTCCTCCTTCATACTCGTCAGAAAACCACGGTCCACGAGGCCCAGGGTCGCGCGGGTGAGCGGGAGCGCAAGGAAGACCGCGTCCGCCTGAGGCAGGTATCGAGGCAGATCCTCCATCGTGCCGACTTCATCCGCAATCCCTCTCGAAGGACGCGAGCGAGCGACCCCAACGACGTGCATGTCGAAGGCCTTGCAGCGCCGCGCGATCTCCGATCCGATCCCGCCGAAGCCGAGGATGAGGGCCGTCGTGCCCGCGAGCCCCTTGTTCTCGACGGTTTGATTGAATATCCCCCGTCGGATCTCTTCCGTTCGAGCAACGATATCCTTCGCGGCGGCGAGGAGGAGCGCCATCGCATGTTCCGCGACCGAGACGCTGTACGCGCCCGCGTTGCTGCACACGATCGCGGACGGCGGAAATCGCTCGAACGGGAAATGATCTACTCCGGCCACCAGCGACTGGATCATCCGCACCTTTCGCGCCTTCTCTCGGAAGTCCGGCGGAAACTCCCGGGGGAATCCCATGGACACGACGACGTCCGCGGTCGACCACGCCTCGTCGCGCTTCTCGGGTGGCAGGTCTTCCAGGATCACCGGCTCGAACGCCCCGGCCGCTTTCCTCGTCACCGCGGCGCGGCGCTCCGCGTCCATCGGGACGATGAACAGGACCCGGGCCATCGTCCCACCCGACGCCGCCGCGAGACTTGGCCCTTTCGCCGGCGGTTAGGTCAGCATTCCGAGTAGCCGCACGAGTGGCACTTGACGCACCCTTCCTCGAACACGAGGGCCTTGCCGCACTCCGGACACTCCGGGTTCAAGCCTTTCCGCAGCAACTCCGCGGCGTCGCGGGACTCCTTCTCCATCTCGATGTCCGTCTCGACCGCGCCGCCGAGCTCGTCGTACGTCTCCACCGGCGGCTGGACTCCGGTCTTCTGCATCCCGATGTGCCGCTTGATCGCCTTGGCGATCGCGTCCGGGATCGAATAGACGCGCTCCCCGTGGTCGACCGCGATCCGCGGGCTCCGGATGCCCTCGAGCTGGTCGATGATCTCATCGACCGGGACGCCGGACCGCAGGCAGAGCGAGACGAGGCGCGCGATGCCTTCCGTGAACGACGCGGTGTAGCCGCCGCCTCGGCCGATCTGCGCGAACACCTCGAAGAGGCCTTTTTCGTCCTCGTTGACCGTGACGTACAAGGCGCCGTACCCGGTGAGAATCTTCTGCGTCCGACCGGTGATCACGTCGGGACGGGCTCGCGGCCGGACGACCGCGGGCCCTGGGGGCACTTCGACGTGAATCTGTTTGAGCTTGTCCGTCTCCGCGACGCCGATGTTGAGGACCTGGTCCTCGCGCGAGCCGTCGCGGTAGACCGTGATGCCTTTGCAGTGGAGGTCGAACGCGAGCAGGTACGCCTTCTTCACGTCCTCGACGGTGGCCTCCCGCGGGAGATTGATCGTCTTCGAGACCGCGGCGTCGCACCAGTCCTGGAAGGCGGCCTGCATGCGAACGTGCCATTCCGGCGCGATGTCGTGCGCGGTGGCGAAGACCTTCTGCCACTTCTCCGGGACCTCTTTCAGGCCGCGCGGGGAGCCGTGATTGTCGAGAATCTTCTGCACCAGGTCCTCTCTCCAGAAGCCCTCGCGCTTCGCGACCTCCTCGAAGTAGTCGAGGAAGTACGGGAGCTCTTCGCCGTCCATCACGCGCTTGTACCAGATCAGGCTGAATTCCGGCTCGCAGCCGCCCGATGTGTCCGCAATCATCGAGAGCGTGCCGGTCGGTGCGACCGTCGTGACGTACGAGTTGCGTAGCCGCAGGCCCTTCTCCTGGTGGCGGCTGCCTTCCCACGCGGGATAGACGCCGCGCTCCTCCGCAAGCTTGGCGCTCTCATTATATCCGGTTTCCTGGATAAATTGCATGATCTTGCGGCCCCATTCGACGCCTTCTTTCGAATCGTATGGTACCTCGAGCATGAATAGCATTCGGGCGAAGCCCATGACACCGAGGCCAATTTTCCGCGTCGCGTAGGTCATCTCCTCGATCTGCTTGACCGGGTAGCTGTTCATGTCGATGACGTTGTCCAACAAGCGGACCGTCGTTCGGATTGTCCCTTCGAGTTTCTTCCAGTCGACGTCCCAGTGACCCGCGGCGTTCCGCTTCATGTGCCTCGCGAGATCGATCGACCCGAGGTTGCAGGACTCGTATGGCAAGAGCGGTTGTTCCCCGCACTGTCGAACAACAAGACCGTTGCAAACCATGGAATGCGAAGCAGCTTCGGTGAGATCGAAGACCTCGCAGTCGCCGACGAGTTCGGTGCTAGCCAACATGTCCTCGAATTTTGTCCGATAGAACCGAGGATACCTAACCTGAGAGAGTTGGGCTTGCTTATCATCGAGAAAACCAACTTCACGCCGGAAGCGCTCCCGGGACTCGCCGAAAATGAACAGCTCGTACAGCACCCCATCGGAACCATACGTTCGACGCTCTCCACCTTCCGTTACATACTCGAACAATCCGTTCCGCGAAGCGCGGCTCCGGTTCAGGATGCGAGAGCGGATTCCTAGATTGAGGAGCATGAGCTGGACGCCTTGGAGTAGCTTGCGGCCCTTCGATGTTAACGCCACCCCGGAGCTGTTGCAGTTGCGGTGATCTCTCATCGATCCATCTGCGGTAAAAAGAGCCTGCAGGAATCCCACGACCGCTTCGCGTGATGCAGCAAACAGGGTTCGCGGAACCTCCTTCTCTGCCGCGTCAACGGATTTCACACCGAGTCGCTCAAAGAAATCGACGAAGAACCGAGAATGGTAGGAAAGGTGGTACACACCGTTGGCACGTTGTACCCCGCGGATGTTTCGCGCGTACCACCGATTGAGAATCGGTCGGAGCGTCGCGAACATGGGCGCGTCGTTCCTCGCGAATGTGAACCCGACCCGGCAATTCTTGTCTCCGGATCGTAACCAGCCGTCGCCCACGAGCCAACCCAGAACCAACCCGACCTCGCGTGACCATTCAGTCGGAAGGTTGAGAACCGTCGCCTTCCCGTTTCCTCCAATGTGAACATTTGACGGCTCGAAGGGGAACTCCCGATCGTTCCGGAACTTCCCTTCCCCTGATTGAATCAGAAGTTTGTGGACTCCCGGCACCAAGTCCTCGACTCGAACCCATCCTTCGGTGGTCAGGACCTTGTGATCTGCGGTCGCCGTGAGTTCGAATCCCGATTTCGTCGTCACACGCCAGACCGGCTTCACACCAGTCTTCCACGCGGCCACCATCGGCCCAAGTCGGGTCCCGCGTTCCGCCTCATCGCGGCTCGCGAGCAACATACCGTTCGACTCGGTGACGACTTCCGCTGGAGCACGTCGATCCGTGACGAGCGAAATCCCTCCATCCGGGTAGCGTTCCGCGAGATCCGAAATCGGGATGAGTCCTAGCTCGGTCGACACGAGCGTGTCGCCCGTCACGCAGGGGTTCGTCGCCTCCATGTCCGCGACGTTTGGGGTCGGCTGGCGGCGGTTGTTTTCATCGATGAAGAAGAGACCTGGCTCGCCGTTCTTCCAGGCCTGGAATGCAATCTTGTCGAGGACCTCGCCCGCATCCTGCTGCCCCACGACCTGTTTACTACGAGGATTCACGATATCGTACTTCGCACCCGCCTTGAGGGCGTCCATGAACGCGTCCGTTACCGCGACGGAGATGTTGAAGTTCGTAATCTCCGAGGTCTTGTTCTTGCACATGATGAACTCGAGGATGTCGGGATGGTCCACCCGAAGGATGCCCATGTTAGCACCCCGCCGTTTAGATCCCTGTTTAACCTGTTGGGTTGCCGCATCGAAAACTTTCATGAATGAAACGGGACCGCTCGCGACTCCCATTGTCGACTTCACGAAGTCGTTCTTTGGCCTGAGGCGTGAGAAGGAAAAGCCGGTTCCGCCCCCCGACTGATGAATCAGCGCGGACTCTTTCAGGGTCTGGAAGATTCCAGCCAGGCTGTCGTCCACCGGCAACACGAAACACGCGGACAGCTGCTGGAGTTCGAGCCCCGCATTCATCAACGTCGGACTGTTCGGCAGGAAGTCCAATGTCGAGATGATTCGGAAGAACTTCCTCGCCGTATTCTCGATCTGAGTCTCGTCGGCACCGTAGTTCCGATCCGCCAGCGCGAGGTTCCAAGCGACGCGAGCAAAGAGCTCCTTCGGCGTCTCGATGACTCGGCCCTTGTCGTCTTTCTTCAAGTACCGCTTCTGCAGGACCCGCAACGCATTCTCGGACAGCTTCGGATCAGGCTCACGGGCCACGATGTCGAGGGCCCTTGAATCAGCAACCTTGACTTCTTCCATGGGGAGACCTTCTCCAGGAGCGACGGAATGCGACGTAGGCTAGACGGGGAGACCATCCCTGGGGGTGGGCGCGGCGAAAGAGGCCACCGGGCATAGTCCTTTTTGAACCACGTATGTTACCAGCAGCACGAGTGGCTGTTACCACCTTTGTTACCATACGGACCGTACGGACCATACGGGTCGGCACCGTATGAACCCTCGGGGAGCGCCCCGAAAGTACCCCTTTGATTGGAGGCGTCACAGGAACGGAAGGGGTACTACCCGGGCAGCATGCGGCGTCCCGCGAACGTCGATCTGGAGGCTTGTTTCGGGCGACGCATGGCCGCGATCCACTGACGCGAGCGCGATCCCCACACGCAGACTCGGCGACATCGTGCCACTCGTCACGTGGCCCACATCGACTCCACGGGAAAGGACGCGGTGGCCGGACCGCGGGATCCCCCGGTCCTCCATCCGAACGCCAACGAGCCGCGGATAATCGTCGCGCGTCCGCTGCGCTTCGAGTGCCTCGCGGCCGATGAACGGTCGGCCCCACTTGACCACCCAGGCGCAGTTCACCTCGAGCGGCGTCTGATGCCCGTCGAAGTCTTGTCCGGAAAGCAGATAGCCCTTTTCCAGGCGGAGCGTGTCCCGCGCTCCGAGGCCGATCGGCTTGATCCCGAGGTCCACGCCGGACTGGAGGAGCGATTCCCAGACCCACGATCCCTCGGCCGCCGTCGGAAAGAGCTCGAACCCCGCCTCTCCCGTGTACCCGGTGCGCGTGACGAGGAACGAGGCCCGTCCACTGGCAACGGAGGGGTCCCGTGCGGGCGGGATGACGGCGCCCGACGAATCCGACTTCCCCCACCCCTCGATTTCCGGTGGAACCGCTCGCGGGCGGGCGCCCCATGGCGCGGGGGGCACGAAGTCAATCGTCACGCCGGCGAAGAGCTTGACTCGACTCAAATCGACCGACGTGAAACGCTGGAGAAGTTCGGGCGCCCGCGGCCCTTGGAGAGCGAGGCAGAGCCGCTCTAACGTGCGATCCAAGAATACCACGTCCGCGGTCGCGTGCGATTTGAGCCACGACCACACCGCGTTGCGGGGTCCCGCATTGCAGACGAGCAGAAAGCGATCCGGGGCGAGGCACGTCACGATCACGTCGTCGAGGATCGTCCCGTCTTCGCGGAGGAGATGTGTATATCGCGCCTTGCCAGGCGACGTGGGCACATCGTTCGCACTGAGGTGATCGAGGAAGGTGTGCGCCGTCGGACCCTCGACGAAGATCTTGCCCATGTGACTGACGTCGAACAAGCCGACGGCCTGGCGGACCGTGAGATGTTCGTCGACGATTCCGGAATACTGAAGGGGCATCTCCCATCCGCCGAACTCGATGAACCGCGCCCCCGCGGCGCGGTCCCATTCGTAGAGCGGAGTGCGCGACGCCACGCACGACGACAACGCGCGCGTCGATGAAAGCCTTCGCTGCGAGCAAAGCTTATGCTGGCCCCTCTCATAGGCCGCGGCCACCATGGGCCTGTTCCGAGAACTCCGCTATGAGCTGAGCTCCCTCATCTTCGGCCTGGGGATCCTCGCGATGATTCTCTCGCTCACGCAATACCTGATCCCGACCCAGAGTCCGGACTGGCTCCAGTCGATCCATCGTGCCGTGGGCAACTACGTCGTGTGGGAGGCGTTCTTAGGCTTCCTCGCGGTCCTCGGCGGCGGATTCTACTTCGTCGACACGATTCGGAAGGAGCGGGAGTTCGAGCGGCTCCTCTCGACGCCGTCGAAAGAGGTGTTCGTCAAGAACATGGGCCGTATCGAAGAGCTCACCTACGACCATCTGCCTTCGGCGTACGAACGGCGGTTCCTCGACAAGAAACGGGAGTTCCGGATCAAGAGCTAATCATTCGAGCGTCCGGGCGAGGAGGACGCGTCCGAGGCGTTCGACCGATTCGCGGTCACGCGGTCGGCAGCGCACGACGACCTCGATCCGGTCCGGCCGGTGGACCGCCGACACGACCTCCGTGTGTTCGTACAGCCAGTGGAGTCTGCCGCCGGCCTCCGCATCTTGGACGAGGACGAGGTGGACCTCAATCGGGTACGCAAAGGCGCGGGCGATGATGTCCCGGAGCTCGTCGAGTCCGCGTCCGGTGCGCGTGGAGATCGCGATGGGCGTGCGGTGGAATTCCGATTCGCCGAGGACCTGTGCCTTCGCGGCAATCTGGCTTTCGGGGAGGAGATCGGCTTTCGTCAGGACGGGCCGCACCGAATCGGCGGAGACTTTCGGGAACAGGGTGCGCGCGGCCAGGCGGACCTTGCGGCGAATCTCGTCTTCGGAATCGAAGACGTCCACGAGGAGGAGGACCAAGTCCGCTTGGAGGATCTCCTCGAGGGTGGCGTTGAAGGCCTCGACCATCCAGAACGGAACGCCGTCGACGAAGCCGATTGTGTCCGTCAGCAGGATGCGCTTCCGCGTCCCCGTGAGACTTCGGGTCGTCGTCGCCAAGGTGGAGAACATTCGGTCGTCGACGAGGACTCGTTCGTCCGCGAGGACGTTCAGGAGCGACGACTTGCCCGCGTTCGCGTATCCGGCGAGGGCCACGAGATGGTATCCGCGTTCCTTGCGCACGGACCGGCGCACGGCCCGCTCCCGTCGGATTGCCTCGAGCTCGTCTCGGATCTTCTTGATTCGCCGCTTCACCGTTTCGTAGTACGCGTCGACGCGGAGCTCACCGCCCGCCATGAACCCGGGCCGCTCTCCGACGTCGGCTTCGTGGATCCATTCCCGGAGGAGGGGCACCTCGTACTGGAGGAGCGCGAGCTCGACCTGGAGTTTTCCCTCCCGACTCGACGCGCGTTGCGCGAACAGCTCCAGCAAGACCCGCAGGCGGTCGTAGCACTCCACGCCGAGATCCCGTTCGAGCTGGTAGTGCATCGTGGGCCGGAGCTCGCCGTTGAACACGACCGCGTCGATCCCGCCGGCCTCGACGCGGGCCTGAACCTCGTCGAGCTTTCCGCGGCCGACGAACGTGCGGCTGTCGGGGCGGTCCCGGCGCTGGACGATGGTGTCGACGATCCGATGGCCCGCGGACGCCAAGAGGGCCGAGATTTCCCCCACGTCCGCCGTGAGGGACACGAGGAGGACGTCCAACGCCCATCCGAAGGGGCCGGCCCGCCATGAACGTTTCCAGTGGAAATCGAGGGGTGGGGCCATCCCTGCCATCCCGCCCCGAGCGGGCGCGTTAACCTTAAGTAAGGTTAACCGGATGTCGGAGCCGTGCAGATCGGTTGTGGCGTGACGACGAAGGCGATTCGCGGACGGCCGTACCTGTATTTCTGGCATTACGAGGAGCGCGGCGGTCGCAGCGCCCAGGCGTTTCGATACCTCGGGGCCGCGCGGTCCGAGGCGGCGCGCCAGAAGCTCACGGAAGCGCTCGACGCGTACCTCGAGCGCGTCACCGCCGAGGTCCGGCGGAAACGGGCCGAGGTCCTCGCGCGGGCCTTGCCCCCGTGACGCGAAGCCCTTATCGCCGGCCGAGGCCATCGGAATCCGGATCATGCAGGTGCAGGTGAGGCTCTTCGCCACGTACCGCGAGATTGTCGGCGCGGGGCAACTCGCATGGACGTTGCGGGACGGAACGACGGTCGGCCAGCTCGTGGAAGCGGTCCTCGCGAAATACCCGCGGCTCGTCGGTCATGGGAACAGCATGCTCCTCGCGGTGAACCACGAGGTCGTCCGGTCCGATAGCATCTTGCGGGAAGGGGACGAGGTCGCCCTCTTGCCTCCGGTGAGCGGAGGCGCCCGATGATCGAGATCCAACGCGCCCGGATCGACGTCGAGGCGGTCGTGAACAGCGTGCGCAGGGACGACGCGGGCGCCATCGTTATCTTCCTTGGGTCGGTCCGATTGGATCCCGAGGTGCAAGCCCTCGACTACGAAGTCTACAAGCCGATGGCCTTGCGGACGCTGACGGAGTTGGTCGAACGAGCGAAACAGAAGTTCGGTGTTCTCGAGATCTCGGTCGTTCATCGCGTGGGTCGCGTCCCGGTCGGAGGGGACTCCGTCGTCCTCGCCTGCGCCGCGGCCCACCGGTCCGAGGCGTTCGCCGCGTGCGCCTGGACGATGGACGAGGTCAAACGAATCGTCCCGATCTGGAAGACCGAGGCCGGACCGCGAACGCCGCGCATTCGCCCCGGTTGATCGATTTCACGGCGTCCGACGCAGGCAGCCATCCTTCACAAGAAACCTCTGGCGTGTGATCGCGCCAAGAATCGGCGGACGTCAGAGACGACGCACGCTGTGCACCGGAAGGTTCCCTGAGAAATACGGCCGGGGCCGCTCGGACCCCGCGCCGCGATCCCCCGCGAGGGGGTAAAGGGTTTCAGTCCCGCGCCGTGTCTAGAAAATCGACACAAAGTCCGCGAGCGACTGCAGGGCGGTGCATGCGGCCCGGTCGTAGAACCGGTACCAGTTCGCCCCGTGGACCCGGGCATTGTCGGGAATGTGGTCGTTCGCGTGGACACACATCTCGTGCTTGGGCCCCTGGCTCGCTTTCGCGGGAGGCGTCGGCGGGGTACTCGGCGTGGTGCCGGTCCCCGTTCCTGGGTTCCCGGTGTCCGTGTTCGGCTCGTTCACGGCGACGCTTGAATTCGTCGCCTTCGGCCGGAACGTGTAGGCGGCGAATGCCGCCCCCACGATCACTGCGATGAGCACGGCCACCGCTGTCTTTCGACGTATCATGTTTCGCCTCTCCTTTTCTCCTTCGCGTATCGTGTCGCGCAGGTCGCGATGGCGCGGCGAGAGGATCGTTGTCCGGGAGACCGCCTCGCGGGCTCCTTTCCCATCCCTTCGTGCGCGCATCCCTTCCGCACGTCGCCCGCAGAACGCCTCCGCATCGTAGATAACTCTTTTCGCGTCCGACATCGAGACTTGACAAAGGTCTCGTGCGCGCGCGTGGCAATTGTTCATTCGCCATCCGAGACACGAGGTTGCATTGACAAAGACCGCACGATGAAATAGCGCGGGAGGCGTTCCCGATCGCAATGGCGAAGATGGTCGACATCGGGAGGAAGCCGGACGTGCGCCGCCGGGCGGTGGCCACCGGGCTCATCCGTCTCAAGCCGTCGACGATCCGCGCGATCCGTGCCCGACACGTCGAGAAAGGCGACCCGCTTCCCACGGCCGAGGTCGCTGCACTCCAGGCGATGAAGGCAGTCTGGCAAGTCCTCCCGCACACCCATCCGATCCCGATTACCGCGGAGAGCGTCACGTTCAACGTTCGATCCGACCGAATCGCCGTGACGACGACCGTCGAAGCGACGTACAAGACCGGCGTGGAGATGGAGGCCCTTTACGGGGCCACTGTCGCTCTGCTAACGATTTGGGACATGGTGAAAGCCCACGAGAAGGACGCCCGCGGACAGTATCCGAGTGCGCGGATTGAGGGCGTCAGAGTCGTGTCAAAGGAGAAGAATGCGGGCCGCCTCTGACGTGCTTCCAATCGCTTGCGAAAGGACTTAGAAATCCCGGAGCCGTCTCGTGCCAGGGTTGGATATGGCGGAGGAACGAAACGTTTCAATGTCGGAAGTGCGGAAGACGATATCGACGTCGCTCGCGGCGGCGTTCGGGTTCGTGATCGCCCTGTTGTGGAACAACGTGGTCACCGGCGGCCTGAAGGTCGCAGGCGTCGACACCACGTTCGCGAACATCACACCGATCGGTTGGGCGAGCTATCTCGTGACCGCGCTTGTTCTGACGCTGGTGCTGATCATCTTGATCATCGTAATTGGCCGTTGGGGCAGCAAGTAAACCGGGAAGCCGGCGCGTCGCGGCGGCGAGCGAGGCGAAGCCCTTTTATCGCGGCCGCGGCATGGATTCCGGCCCATGAAGGTCGTGATCCTCGATGGCTACGTCGACGAGCCGTCGAACTTCGGCGTGCCGCCGTACATCTCGCCGTACCCACGATACGTGACGGGCGCGATCCGCGACGCCGGGCAGACATGGGAGTACGTCACGATCGACCAAGCGCGTGCAGGCCATCCGCTGCGTGGCGACCTCCTCGTCCTCATCTCTGGTCCCATCGTGCCGGGCAAGTACCTTCGCAGCCTGCCAATCAGCGAACGAGAAATCGTTCATCACACGAGCGCCTTCGAAGGTCCGCGAATGTTCGGAGGACCGCTCGCGCGGTTCCGCTATTACGACGAGGCGCTCGTCGAGCCGTTCGACTGGGTCGCGCTGCGTGACATCGATACCGCGGTCTACGACAAGCTGACGAGCGGAGAATGGACGAACCGTGATCGCACGGTGGAGGAGTGGGACCACTGGGCCCTGCTCGGTGCGGACGTCGTTCAATCACATCCCGACTTCCCGGAACCGCTGACGGTCGAACTCGACACGTCGAAAGGCTGCGTGCGGTACATCAACAAGGGCTGCTCGTTCTGCATCGAGCCGATGTACGGCAAGCCGAAGTTCCGACCGGTGGCCGGCGTCCTCCGGGAGGTCCGTCGTCTCGCGGAGCTCGGCGCGGTCAACTTCCGGCTCGGAGGGCAGGCGGACTTCTTCAGCTACCAGGCGATCGGCCTGGGGTCCTCCGCGACGCCGCAAATCAATCGGCGCGCGATTCGCGAGCTGCTGGAAGGAATTCGAGCGGCGGCCCCGAACCTGAAGGTCTTGCACACGGACAACGGGGATCCCGCGATGATGGTCGCGCATCCGGAGGAGGCCATGGCAGCGATGCGGGACCTGGTGGCCTTCGCGACGCCGGGCACCAGCCTCTCATTCGGACTCGAGTCCGCGGATCCGCGCGTCACCGAGGCGAACAACCTGAACATCGACGCGGACGGATGCCTCGCCGCGATCCGGATGGTGAATGCCGTCGGGCGGGAACGGGGCGAGAATGGCATGCCGCGGCTTCTCCCCGGCCTCAATTTCGTCGCGGGCCTCGATGGCGAGTCGAAGAAGACGTTCGACCTGAATCTCGCGTTCCTGAAACGCCTCTTGAACGAGGATCTCTGGGTCCGCCGGATCAACATCCGTCAGGTCCGTCCGGTGCGTCGCGAGTTCGAGCCCACGGGACTGTATCGCGAATTCCGGAAGTTCAAGGAGGCCGTGCGGACCCTGATCGACCACGAGATGCTGCGACGGGTGATTCCGGAAGGCACGGTCCTTCGGAATGTGTTCCTGGAGATTCACGACGGCCACGTGACGTACGGCCGGCAGATCGGCACATATCCGATTCTCGTCGGCCTCCAG
>Ga0209590_10000527_pt1 | contig 12735 bp, 9 predicted proteins | sample CZO8metaG_FD_188353 | JGI IMG/M metagenome (GOLD analysis project Ga0209590, IMG submission 188353) | Vadose zone soil microbial communities from the Eel River Critical Zone Observatory, Northern California, USA - CZOApr15con1.8 metaG... | ecosystem: Environmental > Terrestrial > Soil > Vadose...
TGGTCGTGTTCTTCTTGCCGGGCGGACGCCCCATGACCTGCACGCCGCAATCGAGGATTTCCTCGCCGGTCATGATGAGATTCGCCTCACCGCCGCCGAAGAGCGCCGGAAACATTTCACCGAAATGGCGGTTGACGGCATCGAAAGTGGATTGCAGCAGCGCGCGGGTTTCACGGTCGATCCTGCGGATGGCGCCTTCCAAGGTCTCGAGCGCCGCGGCGAGGTCGGCCGTCTGCGCCTCCAGAAACTGCTTGCGCTCCTGGTTCGCGGTCAACTCTTCGAGCGCCGCCATGTTGATGGCGCCGAGCTCGGCGACGGCATTGGTGAGGCGCGTAATCTCGCCTTGCAGCGGTCCCGCCTTCTGGCCCTCTTTCATCGCGGCGGCGAGAGCGGCTTCGTCCGCGTCCGCCTCGCGCAGCTGCTGGGCGAACTGGTCGGAGTTGATGCGCGCCGCCTGCTCCTTTAGCCTCAGCTCGGCGATGCGGTCGCGCAGGGGCTGCAGCTTCTGCTCGCAGGCGAGTCTCGCCTCTTCAGCCGAGCGCAGCCTGGCCGCGATTTCTTCCTGCCTGTCCCGCGCTCCGGCCAGCATCTGTTCCCGGGCCACCCGGGTCGCGAGCTTCTCTTGAAGCTGGGCCCGCAACAGCTGATCGTTGATGGCGGTGAGCTCCGCCTGCAGCTGATCCAGGCTTTGCGCGGCCCCCTGAATCTGTTCAAGTAACACTTGAGATGATCTGTCTATTTCACTGATCTTACTTATACATTCCTTCTCATGGAAAACCGCTTCCTGGACCTCGCGCTCGGCCTGCTGCAAGGCGTTGCGCTGGGCTTGGAGACCTTGCTCCCCGGCGTCGTGCTCCCGCTGGCTCAGCTCCAGCTTGCGGTACAGCTCGTCGATTTCGTGCTGGTGCCGTTCGAGGCGCGCTTCGGCGGCCGCCTGCGCGGCCTCCTCCAGAGCCTTCTGGGCCGCGATTTCGCGCAGCTCGCCCTCGATCTGCCCGCTGCGCTCCTCGTAGCGCTCCTCGCCTTGAGTGAGCTTGAGGTTTTCCAGCTGGCGCTCGTGGTGGCGCTGCTTGAGCGCCGCGCCGGCAACGCGCAGCTTCGCGAGGCCCTCGTCGTGCTCGGCAAGCGAGCGCTCGAACCGGGAAAGCTCCTCGCGCTTCTTCTCGATTTCGCTTTGGCGCTCGCGCGCGTCGGCGCCTAAAGCCTCGATTTCGCGTTGGCGGGCGAGGATTCCGGTGTCCGCCGGATCGGGCGCGTGAAAGCCCACGCCGAAACGGCTGAACTGGTGGCCTTCGCGGTTGACGAGAACCGCCTGCGGCGACAATTCCATGCGGGTCATGAGACGAGGCACGCCCTCTACGGCGTAATAAGGCGCAAGCCACGCCGCGATGACTCCGCTCACCGCCGGTTCGAGGGCGACGACATAATCGGCGAGCGGTTTCAAGCCGCGCTCGCGCTCCGGCTTCGCGTCCGGTCCGGGAATGAAGGCGCTGACCTTCGCGGGAGGCGGGTCATCGAGCAGCCGCTGCAGCAGCTCCGGGTCGGACATTTCCATCGCATGCAGCCGATCGCGCAGCGCCGATTCGACCGCGGCTTCCCACCCTGCCTCGACCCGGATCTTCTGCCACAGCCGGGGTCTGGATGCGAGCTGGTGCCGGTCGATCCAATTCTGGATCTGCCCGTTCTCTTCCACCTGGTTCTGGATTTTCTGCAAGGTCAGCAGCCCGGCGTCCAGGGCGGAGAGCTCGCGCTCCAGGGTTTGCAGCCGGTCCGTCGCGGCCTGTCGCTGCTGTTCCAAGGCCGTGCGTGCCGTCTCGACTTGGGCGAGCAGCGCCTCCTGGCGCAAAAGCTCGGCGCTGCTCTGAGAGAGCTCCTGCTCCAGGCTCGCCCGCAACTGGAAATCGGGGGCAACCAGCTCGGCGCGCTCGGCGAGCAGCCGTTCCTCGCGGCTCTCCAGCCCCTGCAGCGTCTTTCCCGCGTGAGCGAGATGCGCCTGCTCCAGCTGGAACGCCTGCTCCGCCTGCGCAATGCGCTCGCGCTCGCCCGCGAGCCGTCCTTGCAGCAACCGGAAGCCTTGCTCCATCTTCGGCAGCTTGGCCTGTTCCTCGGCAAGCTTGCGCCGCGATTGCTCCAGGCTTTCGCGCGATTGCTCGAGTTTCGCCTGCCAGGACTTTGCCGCTTTCTCCAGCTCGGCGCCGTTTTGCTGCCCGGCGTCTTGCTGCGCCCGCAGCTGGGCAAGCTGCGCTTCGAGGCGTTGGCGCGTGTCGGCCACGAAGCGAATTTCCGTTTCCAGCCGCGATACGTCCGCGTTGGCCCCATAGAGCTCCCCCTGCGCGGCGCTGAGGTTATCGCCCGCCGCGTAATGATTGCTGCGGGCCTGCTCGAGCTCGCGCTCGATCTCCCGCAGCCGCGCCATCTCCGCCTCGAGCTCCGTGGCGCCGCGCTCGATCTCGCGCGCGTGGCGCTGGGCCTCGGCATCGGCCTCGTTGCGGCGCAGCAACCACAGCAGGTTCTGTTTGAGCGCCCGCTCGGCTGAAAGCTCGTTGTAGCGGCGGGCGACCTCCGCCTGCTTTTCGAGCCGCTCGATCTGGGCCCCGAGCTCCTGGCGGATGTCGCCGACGCGCGCCAGATTCTCGCGCGTGTCGGCCAGGCGGTGCTCGGTTTCGCGCCGCCGCTCCTTGTACTTGGACACGCCGGCCGCCTCCTCGAGGAACACGCGCAGCTCCTCGGGCTTCGCCTCGATGATGCGCGAGATCATGCCCTGCTCGATGATGGCGTAGGCCCGGGGACCCAGCCCCGTGCCCAGAAAAATGTCCTGGACGTCGCGCCGACGCACGTGGGCGTTGTTGATGAAGTAGGAGGATTCCCCGTCGCGCTGGAGCACCCTCTTCACCGAGATCTCGGCGTACTGGGACCACTGCCCCGCCGCCCTGCCGAGGCTGTTGTCGAAGAACAGCTCCACGCTCGCGCGTGCCACGGGTTTGCGCAACGACGAGCCGTTGAAAATCACGTCCTGCATCGAGTCCCCGCGCAGGGCGGAGGCGCGGGACTCTCCGAGCACCCAGCGCACGGCGTCGATGATGTTCGACTTGCCGCAGCCGTTCGGCCCGACCACGCCGACGAGCTGGCCGGGAACGTTTACAGAGGCGGGATCGACGAAGGACTTGAAGCCGGCGAGCTTGATTTGAGTGAGCCGCACGCTAGCAGAATACGCTGCAAGTCCGGATGCTGCTGGCCGGATCCATCGTCGAGAAAACGAAGCACATATAATACCATCTCCATCCCTGCATCCGGACCCCGAATGCCGTCCAAGCCGAGCAAGTTGCTGGAGAGCTTTTCCAATCCGAGCCCGCGCCGCGACTACCTGATCCGCATGCAGATTCCGGAATTCACCTGCCTTTGCCCGAGGACCGGGCAGCCGGATTTCGCCACCCTCTATCTCGACTACGTTCCCGAGCGCAAGTGCGTCGAGCTGAAGAGCCTCAAGCTCTACATCGGGTCCTTCCGCAACGAGGGCGCCTTCCACGAAGCGGTCACGAACCGGATCTGCGACGATCTCGTCAAGCTGCTCGCGCCGCGGTTTCTGCGCCTCACCGCCCGCTTCCATGTTCGCGGGGGGATCTTCACCAGCGTCGTCGCCGAGCATCGCAGGGCGGGGTGGAAACCCGCGCCGGGCTTCGAGCTCGCGCCGGCCGAGGAGCAGCGGAGCACTCGCTGATACGGGCGGGCTCGTGTAGCCCGAGCGTTTCCGGATATGGCCGAATGAATCCCCGACTGCAGTCGCTGCAATCCTACCCCTTCGAAAAGCTGCGCAAGCTGTTCGCCGATGTCGTGCCCAATGCGGCGCTGGCGCATATCAGCCTCGGCATCGGGGAGCCGCGTCATCCGACGCCCGAGCTGATCAAGCGCGCGTTGTCGGAAAGCCTCGCGAAGCTCGCAGCCTACCCTCCCACGGCGGGCGGCGATGCGCTGCGGCAGGCGATCGCCGAGTGGCTTGCGCGGCGCTACCGCTTGCGCTCGATCGACTGGAAGACCGAGGTGCTGCCGGTGAACGGCTCGCGCGAGGCGCTGTTCGCCTTTGCCCAGGCGGTGGTGGACCCTGCGCGCGGCGATGCCGTGGTGGTGTGTCCCAATCCCTTCTACCAAATTTACGAAGGCGCGGCGCTGCTTGCCGGGGCGCGGCCGCATTACGTGAACACGACTTCCGAGCGCGGATTTGCCGCCGATTACGGATCGGTCCCCGAGGACGTCTGGCGCCGCACCCAGCTGCTTTATGTCTGCTCTCCCGGGAACCCGACCGGAAAGGTGCTGGGCCTCGCCGAATGGAAAGATATATTCACGCTGGCCGACCGGCACGGGTTCGTCGTCGCCTCCGACGAATGCTATTCGGAGATCTATTTCGATGAAGCCGCGCCGCCGCTTGGCGCCCTGCAGGCGGCAACGGAGCTCGGCCGCGGTTTCGAGCGGCTGGTGATGTTCTCCAGCCTCTCCAAGCGCTCCAACGTACCGGGCATGCGCTCCGGTTTTGTCGCCGGGGATACGGCGCTGCTCAAGGCGTTTCTGCTCTACCGCACCTACCACGGCGGCGCCATGAACCCCGCGGTGCAGGACGCGAGCGCCGCCGCCTGGCGGGACGAAGCCCACGTGCGCGAGAACCGCAGGAAATATGTGGAAAAATTCTCTCGCGTCGCTCCGCTGATCCAGACCGCGCTCGATGTCGAGCGCCCCGAAGCAGGTTTCTACCTGTGGGCACCCACGCCGGTCGCTGACACGGAATACGCCCGGCGGCTCTACGCGGAACAGCATGTCACGGTGCTTCCCGGGAGTTTCCTCGCACGCGAGTCGAACGGCATCAATCCCGGAGCACACTACGTGAGAATGGCGCTTGTCGCGGAAATCGACGAATGCCTCGAGGCGGCCCGTCGTATCATAGAATTCACGGAGACACTATGAGCGCGCCCACGACGCAGCAACTGCAGAGCACGATAGAGCAGGCCTGGGAAAACCGCGAACGGCTTTCTCCCGGAGCGGCGCCGGCGAAAATCGGCAAGGCGGTCGCGCGCGTGCTCGACGAGCTCGACCGCGGCCGATTGCGAGTCGCCGAAAAGGTCAACGGGGCCTGGCACACGCACCAGTGGATCAAGAAGGCGGTGCTGCTCTCCTTCCGGCTCGAGGACAATCGGCCGATTCGCGCCGGAGCGCTGCAGTTCTACGACAAGGTTCCGACGAAATTCGAGCGCTATGACCGGAAACAGTTCGAGCGCGGAGGATTCCGCGTCGTGCCCCCGGCCGTCGCGCGGCACGGCGCCTATATCGCCAAGAACGTCGTGCTGATGCCCTCCTACGTCAACGTCGGCGCCTACGTGGACGAGGGCACCATGGTGGACACCTGGGCCACCGTCGGCTCCTGCGTCCAGATCGGCAAGAACGTGCACCTCTCCGGGGGTGTGGGCATCGGCGGCGTGCTCGAGCCTCTTCAGGCGAATCCCACCATCGTCGAGGACAACTGCTTCATCGGCGCGCGCTCGGAGATCGTCGAAGGCGTGATCGTGGAGGAGAACGCGGTCATCTCGATGGGAGTGTTCATCGGGGCGAGCACCCGGATCCTGGACCGGGCAAGCGGGCAGATTCTCCATGGGCGGGTTCCTGCCGGATCGGTGGTGGTGCCCGGAAGCTTGCCCTCCCCGGACGGCAAGTATGGCCTGTACTGTGCGGTGATCGTGAAACAGGTCGACGCCAGGACCCGCGCCAAGACGAGCATCAACGAGCTGCTGCGGGGCGACTAGAGCGCGATAGCGAGCTCCCGCGAACGCAGTGCCGCCCGAGGCAGGTCACCGACCGCAGCGGCAGCCGTGATCAGCGTGCGCCGGTCCTCCGGGGACAGCTGCGGCAGGTCGCCGTCCCTGAAGTAGGCGAGCGCCTTGAGGCTTTCGGACGGCTGAAAGGCCTTGCCAAAGAACAGGCGCGCCGCCGCGAGGCCGTGACCCAGCGATACGCCTGCGCGCTGCATCGCGGCGACATCCTCGTAGTCCTTCCTTTCCGCGCGCTCGACAATGACCTTGAGTTTGTGCGCCATGAGGTCGTCGAGCGACGCGACCTCCGCCACGCCGTCGCGCGTGAGCAGCGGGTCGCCGACGCGCCCGAAGTCCAAGCCGCCGAAAAAAGAGATTTTCACGCCTGAGGCGAGCACGACCAGAGTGTCCTTCGACTGCTGGAGCGTTCGCGCCGATTCCATGAATCCGAAGCCGCTCCGGAGCGCCGTTAAATCGAGAGCACGATCGTGGAAGAAGTCGAAGTCCACTGAACTGCGGTGACCGAGGTGCAGCGAGATCGCGGTCCCGCCGTAGAGAACGAAACCCAGGGGCACGCTTGGGCGCAACCGAGGCCAGAGCCGCCGCTGCGCTGTCGGCAGCTTCACGAATCGCGGCGTGAGCGTCCCAATCAACGCAGTCGGCGCTTCGGGAGTCGCGGCACGCGGCCGGGTCGCGCGAGCCCCAGCCGGTAGTGCCAATACGCCCATGAGCGCTCGGAGAATCGGCCGGCTTCGGCCCGGCGCAGCGCCTGCACCATCCGCTCGCGCCCGAGCGCGGCCTCGAGCCTGAGCACGTCCTCGTAGTCGCCGAGCTCCATGGTTTGCGTGATCGCGAGGTCCGGCCTGGCTTCAACTTCCGCGCCCGAGAGCCACCAAACATACTTCCGCGCGAGCGCCCGCAGCAGGCCGCTGGCGGGTTCGGGGCGGCGGCCGCGCGGTCTTCCTGGCGCGCGGCGCTCGATCGCCGCCGGGGCTGGGATCGCCCAGTGGTGCCCGATTCGCTGCGCCCCCGCGACGCGCCGTGCCGCGAGCAACTGCAGCACGCGAGCCCGCGTCACCCCCTCGCGCGACGCGAACTGCGAAACCGACAGGAACGGCGGCTTGCCGCCGACGGCTGCAACCATGCCTGTATTTTACAACTTATCCATAGTCGAACGATAAGGGTTTTTACAGCCACCGGGCCGTGCACGGCAGGATCGACTGCGGATCAAGCCGAACACCTTGACAGTCTCGACGATCGGCCACAGCTGCGGCGGACCCCCATGGACGGGTTCCTCGGGGTCGGTGGTCGTGCCCGGCTCCCTGCCCTCCGCGGACGGCAAATACGGCCTATACTGCGCGGTGATCGTGAAACAGGTCGACGCCATGACCCGCGCCAAGACCGGAATCAACGAGCTGCTGCGGGGCGACTAGACGACGGCCGACTTGAGGGGATGCCCATGTCCGCGATGAAGCGTCTGTTTCAGCTGATGGCCGACAAGAAAGCCTCCGATATCTTCCTGTCGGTCGGCTCGCCCATTAATATCAAAATCAGCGGCGTTTCCCTGCCCGTCAACCAGCAACCGATGGATGCGAACACCGTGCGCGGCCTGCTCTACGAGGTTATCGACGACAAGCAGAGGAAAGAGTACGAGGACTCGCTCGAGCTGAACACGGCCTACACCCTGCAGGGCGTCGGCAGCTTCCGCATCAGCGCTTTCAGGCAGAAGGGATCGCCCGCGGTCGTGGTGCGCTACATTCCCGGCACCATCCCGCCGCTCGACACGCTCGGCTTGCCCCCCGTGCTCAAGGACCTCGTCCTGGAAAAGCGCGGCCTTATCCTGATGGTGGGCGCGACCGGAGCGGGAAAGTCGACGACCCTTGCGGCCATGCTCGACTTCCGCAACGAGCAGCGAACCGGGCATATTCTCACGCTCGAGGACCCGGTGGAATTCATTTTCCAAAACAAGAAATCGATCGTGAACCAGCGCGAGGTCGGAACCGATACCCTGGACATGAAAGTGGGCCTGAAGAACGCGCTGCGCCAGGCGCCGGACTGCATCATGATCGGCGAGGTCCGCGACAAGGACACCATGACTTCGGCGATCCAGTACGCCCAGTCCGGGCACCTGTGCCTCGCCACGCTGCACGCCAACAACAGCTACCACGCGATGAACCGGATCATCAGCTTCTATCCGCTGGAGAGCCGGGCGGCGCTGCTGCAGGATCTTTCGGCAACGCTCAAGTGCGTCATATCGCTGCGTCTGGTCAAGAACGTCAAGGGTACTCGTTCCGCGGCGGCGGAGATCATGCTGAACAGCCGCCACATGGCCGATCTGATCGAAAAAGGCGAGATCAGCGAAATGAAGGAGGCGATGGAAAAGGCGCTCACCCCCGGCTCGCAGACCTTCGAGCAATCGCTGTTCAAGATGATCCGCGAAGGCGTCCTCAGCCAGGACGAGGCGCTTGCCAACGCCGACTCCCCCAATAACCTGCTGTGGCTTATCAACAACACCCAGGCCGGCGCCGATATTGCGTCAGGCAAGGAAAGAAAGTCCGAGGCAAAGCCCGCGGCGCTCACCACCAGCGCTCCGTTCAGCGAGTTCAAGCTCGACATGACCGAGACCTAGCGCGCTCAAGCATTGATGCAGGGAATCAGGATCCACCGCGTTCCGCTCCGCCGGAACGGCTTCGCCGAAGCTCCCCATGCCGGCCGCTGAGACGGCCGCGACGCTCAAGCTTGCGTGCGAGCTGATCGCCCGCCGCTCGATCACGCCCGAAGACGGCGGTTGCCAGGAACTGCTCGCTGCGCGTCTTGCACGGCTCGGATTCGCGATCGAGCCGGTCCGCAGCGGCGAGGTCGCCAACCTCTGGGCCCGGCGAGGCGACGCCCGCCCCTTGCTGTGCTTCGTCGGCCACACCGACGTGGTGCCCCCCGGCCCGCTCGACCAATGGCACACCGATCCTTTTGCGCCGACCGAGCGCGAAGGCAAGCTCTTCGGACGGGGCGCCGCCGACATGAAGACTTCGATCGCCGCCTTCGTCGTGGCCGTCGAGCACTTCGTCGCGAAGCACCCGTCCCATAAAGGATCGATCGCCCTCCTGATCACTTCCGACGAGGAAGGACCGGCCGTGAACGGCACGGCGAAGGTGGTCGAGCTGCTGAAGGGCCGCGGCGAGCGCATCGATTACTGCCTGGTCGGCGAGCCGACCTGCGTCTCGAAGCTGGGCGACACGATCAAGAACGGCCGCAGGGGCTCGCTTTCGGGCACCTTGCGCGTCAAGGGCGTGCAGGGCCACATCGCGTATCCGCACCTGGCGAAAAACCCCGTTCATCTCGCCGCTCCCGCGCTCGCCGAGCTCGCCGCGGCCGAGTGGGACCGGGGCAACGAATATTTTCCGCCGACCACCTGGCAGATCTCGAATATCCACGGCGGCACCGGGGCGACCAACATCATCCCGGGCGAGGTGGCGGTGATGTTCAATTTCCGCTTTTCCACGGCGAGCTCGCCCGAGGGGCTCAAGCAGCGCGTCCGCTCGGTGCTCGAGCGCCACGGGCTCGATTACGAGCTCGAATGGTCGCTCTCCGGGGTGCCTTACCTCACGCCGCGCGGCAAGCTGGTCGAGACCTTGAGCGCCGCGATCCGGGAAGTCACCGGCGCCACGCCCGATATCAGCACCTCGGGCGGCACGTCCGACGGCCGCTTCATCGCCGAGCTCTGCCCCGAAGTGGTCGAGTTCGGGCCGGTGACGGCTTCAATCCACAAGCTGAACGAGCACGTCGACCTCGCCGCGATCGAGCTGCTGCGCGAGATCTATCTGCGCGTGCTCGTGCGGCTTCTCGCATCCTGAAACGCTCCTCCGCCCGCATCGATGCGGCGGCGGCGCTGCGCGACTGGCTGAGCTACGCCGAGCGGCGTCTCCGGGCGGCGCGCCTCTGGTTCGGCCACGGCACCCACAGCGCCCGGGACGAAGCGGCGTGGCTGCTCGCGAGCGTGCTGCGCGTGCCCAACGACGCGCTCTCACGATCGCTTGCGTACGAGCTGACGGCAAAGGAACGACGCAAAGCCTCGCGGCTGATCGAGGAGCGCGTGCGCACGCGCCGTCCGCTCGCTTACCTCGTCAAGGAAGCTTGGCTGGGAGAACACCGGTTCTACGTGGACGAGCGCGTCATCGTGCCGCGTTCCTTCATCGCCGAGCTGCTGCACGACGGGCTCAGTCCCTGGATCCGCCGGCCGACGGAAGTTCGCCGCGCGCTCGACCTGTGCACCGGCTCGGGCTGTCTGGCAATCCTGCTTGCGCTGGCATTCCCGGATGCTACCGTGGACGCGACCGATGTCTCGCGCACGGCGCTCGCGGTTGCGCGGCGGAACGTCCGGGCCTACCGCCTCGGCGGGCGTGTGCGCTTGGCGCGTGCCGACTTGTTCTCCGGTGCGCAACCGGGGCGATACGACCTGATCGTCGCCAATCCGCCCTACGTCGACGCCGCTGCGATGCGCAGCCTGCCACCCGAATATCGACACGAGCCCCGGCTCGCGCTGAGCGCAGGGCGAGACGGCCTGCGGTTCGTGCGCCGGATCCTGCAGAGTGCGGCGGAATTTCTCCGGCCCCGAGGACTGCTCCTGGTGGAGATCGGCCGCAATCGCCGCAGCCTCGAGCGGGCGTTCCCGCGGCTCCCGTTCATCTGGCCGGAGACAAGCGCCGGCTACGACTGCGTTTTTCTCCTGAGCCGGGAGGACCTGCAGGAGTCGCTTTGAGCGCTTTACAATAACTGCCCGGAGATTCCGATGAACGACCCCGCTCCCGTCAAGATCTGGAACGACTACGACCGGCCGCACGCCGACCTGAGAGAATTTCTCTCCCGGATCGAGCGGGCCGGCGAGCTGCTGACCATCCCCGGGGTGAACTGGAACCTGGAAATGGGAACGCTTGCCGAAGCGGTGAACGAGCGGCCCGATTCGCCGGCGGTGCTGTTCCGGGATGTCCCGGGGTATCCGCGCGGATTTCGGGTCCTGTCCGGATCGACCAATTCGATGAAGCGCCTCGCGATCACGCTGGGTTTTCCGGTCCCGGCGCATCCGCTCGACGTGGTGCGCGCCTACCGCGACCGTATGAAGAGTCACGGCGCCGTTCCGCCGCGCGTCGTGCGCGACGGCCCGGTGCTCGAAAATATCCTGCGCGAGGAGAAGGTGGACGTGCTCAAGTTTCCGGTGCCGTTCCTGCACGAGCTGGACGGCGGCCGCTACATCGGCACCGATGACCTCGTGATCATGCGTGACCCCGAGGACAACTGGGTGAACTGCGGCACCTACAGGGTAATGGTTCACGACGCGAAGCGCGTCGGCGTGTGGATGTCCCCGGGCAAGCACGGCCGCCAGATCCGCGAAAAGTACTTCAAGCAGGCCAAGCCCTGCCCCGTGCTCGTGTCCTGCGGCCACGATCCTCTGCTCTTTCTCGCCGGCGGCAACGAGCTGCGTTTTGGGCTTTCCGAATACGATTACGCGGGCGGGCACCGCGGAGAACCGTTCGAGGTGGTAGAAAGCGAGCTCTACGGCCTGCCCATGCCCGCCCACGCGGAAATCGTCCTGGAGGGCGAGATGGTCCCGGGCGATGTCGCGCCCGAGGGTCCGTTCGGCGAGTTCACCGGCTATTACGCCGGCGGCAAAAGCGAGCAGCCGGTGATCCGCGTGCGGCGCATCTATCACCGCAACGATCCGATCCTGACCATGGCCACGCCGATGCGGCCGCCTTCGGACTTCTCCTACAGCAAGTGCGTGATGAAGGCCGGGATGATCTGGGACGAGGTCGAGCGCGCGGGGTTGAGCGGCGTGAAGGGCGTCTGGTGCCACGAAGCGGGGGGCGCGCGCATGTTCAACGTCATCGCCATCAAGCAGGCCTACGCGGGGCACGCGAAGCAGGCCGCGATGGCCGCGGCGAGCTGCCAATCCGGGTCCTATCTCGGCCGGTTCGTCGTCGTGGTCGACGAGGACATCGATCCCACGAATCTCTTCGATGTGCTCTGGGCGATGTGCACGCGCTGCGATCCGGCGGAGGACATCGACATCATCCGCAAGATGTGGAGCGGCCCCCTCGATCCACGCATTGCGCGCGGGACGACCTGGAACTCGCGCGCTTTGATCGACGCGTGCCGCCCCTTCGAGATGCTGAAGGACTTCCCGCCGGTCGCGCGTGCCAGTCCCGAACTTCGTCGTACGGTGGAAGCGAAATTCCGCGACATCCTGTCAAAACTCTAGGTACGCAATCTCGAGAACCGATCTCTACGGTATAATTCCGCCTGCCGATCGACGGTGGCCGTAGCTCAGCTGGTAGAGTCCCGGATTGTGATTCCGGTTGTCGTGGGTTCGAATCCCATCGGCCACCCCACTCAAGCCCTTACGCGGCCTTTTCGGAGGCCGCTGGTAATATCCCTCGCAACGGAGATGAAAATGAACCGAACAGGATTGCACGCTGCAAGCGCCGTGCTCGCTGCCGCCGTCATGGCAGGCGGCTGCGTCAGCAAGGGCAATTACGAGAAGCTCGAGGCGGAAAAGAATCAGGAGATCGCCGCGCTGCAAAAGCAGCGCGGCGGGCTCCAGGAGCAGGTGCAGGGCCTGCAGTCGCAGAAGACATCGCTGGAACAGCAGCAGGCGGACTTGCGCAAGCAGATCGATGCCCTGGAGCAGCAAAAGACGCAATTGCTGACCGCCAGCAAGCAAACCCAATCGCAATACGACGCGCTGGTGCGCAACCTCACCGAGGAGGTCAAGAAAGGCGAGCTGCAGGTGCGGCAGTACAAGGACATGCTGACCGTCGATGTGGCCGAGCAGCTGTTCTTCGATTCCGGCCGGGCGAACCTCAAGGACTCGGGCAAAGCGGTCCTGAAAAAGGTCGGCGAGGCGCTGAAGGGGTACGACGACAAGGTCATCCGGATCGTCGGCCATACC
>Ga0209590_10000528_pt1 | contig 12730 bp, 8 predicted proteins | sample CZO8metaG_FD_188353 | JGI IMG/M metagenome (GOLD analysis project Ga0209590, IMG submission 188353) | Vadose zone soil microbial communities from the Eel River Critical Zone Observatory, Northern California, USA - CZOApr15con1.8 metaG... | ecosystem: Environmental > Terrestrial > Soil > Vadose...
CCGGCTGCAGCGCTTCCTGCAATGGATTGAGGTGGAGGACCAGCGCATCGGCCCCGATCATCTCGATCGCTTCCAGGCACTGTTCCTTGCGCATGCCGTAGTTCAGCTGGACGGCGCCGAGGTTGGCGAAGAGCAGGACGTCGGGGGCGACGCTGCGGACCTGGTAGGTGGGCCGCAGGTCCTTGTGCGTCAGCCCGGCTCGCTGGGAGCCGACGCCGAAGGCGATCCCGACCGTCTGGGCGACGAGTGCCAGCCGTCGGTTGATGTCGCCGGCGGCCTGCGCGCCACCGGTCATGCTCGAGATCAGGAAGGGTAGCTTGAGCGGCTTGCTCAGAAAGTTCGTGGTGGTGTCGATGGCATCCAGGTCGAGGTCCGGGAGGGCCTGGTGGGTGAAGGCGAAGCGCTCGAAGCCGGCGCCGCGGGTGGACTGGACCGAGGCTTCGAGCGAGAGCCGGAGATGCTCGAGCTTGCGCTGGGCGATTCGAGAGACCGGGTGGCCGTTCGCGTCCAGCGCCACAGCTTAACTCGCGGCCGCCGCGGCGTCTGGCGTGCCGGGGTGATCGTCGTGCACGTCGGCCTCGAGCGCGTCCGGGTTTTCCGCCTGGCGCTTGCGCATCATCTGGATGAAGTAGTCGACGATGATCGGGTCGAACTGCGTCCCCTTGCCGGCTTCCAGCTGGGCGAGGGCGAACTCGGGCGTGCGCCGCTGGCGGTAGGGGCGGGTCGACGTCATCGCGTGATAGGCGTCGCAGACGGACACGATGCGCGCGTGCAGCGGGATGTTCTGGCCCGCCAGACCGTCCGGGTAGCCGCTGCCGTCGTACCACTCGTGGTGATGCAACACCACGTTCAAGATTTGCCGGAAGGCTTTGATCGGCTGCAGGATGCGCGCGCCCAGGATCGGGTGCATGCGCATGATGAGCTTCTCGTCCTCGTCGAGTTTGCCTTCTTTGAGCAGGACTTTGTCAACGACGCCGATCTTGCCCACGTCGTGCAGGATCGCCGCCAGGCGCAGCTGGTTCTTATGCGCCCCCGACAGCTGCAGCATGTCGCCAAGGTCCTCGGCCAGCTTGGCCACCGACTGTGAGTGGCCGCTGGTGTAGGGGTCCTTAGCGTCGATCGACGCCGCGAGCGCGTTGAGCGCTTCCAGCGTCGCTTCGCTGTTCGGCGACAGCATGCCCTCAGCGAGCTCTTCCAGGTGGCTCGAGTTGGCGATCTGGCCAAGCCGTTTCTCGAGCGTCGCCACCATGCCGGGGCCGACCGTGTCGGCGCTCGCCAGCTGCGCCACCACTTCACTCAAGACCGAGTCGAGGGCGGCGACGCTTTCCAGCTCGCAGGCGCCGCAGATACAGTTACGTCCGCGCTTCTTCGCCATGTACATGGCGAGGTCGGCGCGGTTGAGCAGCTCGTCGCGGTTGCGGGCGTCGACCGGGTAGGTCGCCCAGCCGACCGACGCCGTGAGCGGCGCGAAGATCGTCTTGGGGTTGTACATGAAGACCTTGGAGAGCGTGTCGCAGATCTCTTGCGCCCGGATGGGCGCGGTCTGGATGTCGACGCCCGGGAGGATGGCGACGAACTCCTCGCCGCCGTAACGGGTCACGGTGTCCTCGCGTCGCATCGTGGAAGAAATCGTGCGTGCCGCCGCTTTCAACGCCACGTCACCGGCGGCATGGCCGAAGCTGTCGTTGTACACCTTGAAGCGGTCGAGGTCGATCATCATCACGGTGATCGAGCCGCCGGTGTCTTTTGTCTTGTCCAGCTCTTCGTCGAACTTGGTGTGGAAGTAGCGGTGGTTCGGCAAGCCGGTCACCGAGTCGGTGACGGAGAGTTTCTGCGCCTGGTCGAGCGCGTGGGCGTTGCGCATCGCAATGCCGGCGCGCTCGGCGAAGGTCAGCATCAGCTCCTGCTCCGTCTGGCGGAGCGGCTGCTCGCGTCCGATGAAGCCCACGATCATGTCGGCAATCGCCCGGGCGCCGTGGAAGACGGGGATCCGGAACCACAACCCCGCCGGCAGCGGTTTGTGCTCATTGGGCAACAGGAGGTTGGGATCGGCGACCACGATCACCTGCTCGCCGGTCGCCGGGGTAAGCGCCAGTCGCGCAGCGGTCAGGTCGACCCCCTCGTGCTGCGCCTTCAATTCGGGACTCCAGTCGACGTACAGCATCGACGCCGGTGGCATCGATTCGTCCTGGCCGATCAAGGGGGGCATCTGGACTTGCAGCAAAAACGCGTCGGCATTGAGCAGAAAGCGGCCCTTGTCGGCCGTCAGCTGGCAGGTTTGCTCGAATTCCAGGTCGCGGTTGAGTTCAACCGTCACCTCCGACAGTGAGGCGTGTGCCCGCTCGAGCTCTTCCTGCAGAGCCCGCTCCGCCCGCCGGGCACGGTCGCCGACGAAACCGACGAAGATGCCGGTGAGGGCGACGAAGCCGGTGCGCATCGCCAGGTTGGTGAGGTCACTCAAGGCCAGGGCCGTGCCCTGGACGGTGTTGCCGTAGTAGACGACCGCGGTATAGCTGAGCGCGATCGTGAGGACGGCGACGATCGCGGCCAGTCCACCGAATCGGACGGCGGTGGTGACCGTCACCACGAAGTAGGCGAGGAAGAAGGGTGACGCCAGGCCGCCCGTGACGGCAACGCCACCTGTCACGAGCAGCACGTCACCGATGGCTGAGATGTAGCCGCTCGTCAGCCATTCCGGCTTGCGCGGCAGCAGCACGACGAGCAGCGTCAGGTTGTAGATCGCGCCCAGGCCGATCAGCGCCAGCAGGGTCACCAGCGACTGCCGGTTGAGGCTCGCCGACAGGAAGGGAAGGGCGCCCAGCGATACGAGAATCGCCAGCCAGCGGATCCAGATGATGCGCCGCTCCATCTCGATCGCCGAGGCATCCGGCTTGCCCGCGTCCGAGGGTTTGCGGGTGCCGAGCTTCAGGTTGATGGAGCTGCTCATGGGGTCCGGTTAGCTTGCCTTCAGCACCCGGTCGGGCCGGCCCTGGCGCCCGCCCGGGACTTCGTAGAAGTCGAGCAAGACCTGTGTGCTGTCGATCAGGTGGCTCAGAAATTGCTGCGTGATACCGGTGCGGCGCTCGCGGCTGATCGCTTTTTTGAGCTGCTCGAATTCTTCGTCCATCAGGTGACGGACCGCGTCGCGGGCGCTCTCGAGCGTCCGATCAGCGGACCCGCCGAAGATCAAGTCGACCGAGTTGAATCGGCCCTGCGCCGACTCACGCTCGTGGGTGCGCAGGTCGTTCGCCAGCCGCACCACGCGCGCGGCCTGGCAGATGTGGCCGAAGATTCGGTTCTTCAGTTCCTGCGAGACGTCCTGGTAGGAAAACGCCAGGATCGAGACCTGCACCACCGGGAAGGAGCTGCTGTACATGCCGTTCGCCAGGTAGGCGTCAAGCGTGACCCGCTCCTTGTGTTTCAGCCAGTGATTCTCCTGGAGCATCGTCCAGATCGACTTCTCCCAGACCAGCCGGCGCATGGCGGTCCATTCCTCGGGGACCTCGTCTTCAAGGAACTGCTCCTCGATCTTGCGCGCCACCGTGGCGTTGACGAGGGGCATCTGGCTGAGGTCGCGGTTGGGCCAGAGCAAGAAGTTCTGGCAGACGCGCCGGTAGTCGGCCAGGTCCAGCTCGGGGTGTTCTTCCTCGAGATAGTCATCGATGTAGACGATGTACGCCATCGTCCGGGCCAGCGTCAGGGCCTGCTCGAAGCTCGCGCTCGGGTGGAGGAGGACCGCGGCGCGGCAGACCTCGCCCAGCATGTCGTCACCGCGCGGGTTGGCGTCCACCAGATGGCGGACCACCGGGGCTTCGTCCGCCTGGCGCATCAGGTTCTCTTTGAGCTTGTTAATCCGCCGGTCTAGCATGTTCGCTCCTCGCAAGCAGGATTTGAGCGGAAAGCACCGCTGAACGGACAACCTGGGTTGGCCCGTAGAGCGTCTTGCCAACCCACATAGGAATGACGGGCTCGCCCGCCGTTTCATTCAGGTAGGCGGCAGCCCGGCGCAGCTGCTCCTTGATCTCGGCCCGGAATACGGCAGGGGCCAACATCAGCGCCTGGACCGCGTAAGCGGTCTCTTCCGGGGTGCCCTGGTTGAACCAGCCCCAGGAGCCGTCCTCGCGCTGGCTCTTCGAAAACCAGGTGAAGGCCGGTGTGCAGAGATCGGGTGCCGACGCGGTGAGCGCGAAGACGGCGTGGGCCGTGGCATAGAAGGGGGATCCATGCCACTTGTCGACCCAGTGGTCGCCGTCTACGCGCGCATCACGCAGGTACTTGACGACTTTCTGTTGAATCACGTGCTGGCGGGGGAAGGGCGGAGCGACCTGGAGCACCTCGAGGACGTGGGCATTCGCTGTAACGGACGCGTCACGCTCGAGCGGGAAGGTAAAGAAGAAATTCACGCCCTCGAACGGCCGGAGCGGCCCGGCGGAGATCGGGAAACCGTATCGATGCAAGACACTGAGGCTCAGGGCGGTGTCATCCGAGTCGGGCCGGAGGCCTTCCATGGACACACCGACACCGTCGTCGGTGAGCGCCTGCGCGAGGTAGCGCACCAGCGGCTGCGCTTCGGCCGGCCGGTGGTCGGCCCGGGCCAGGTTATACAGCACCCAGGCGATCTCGAAGACTTCGAAGGGCGCGACCGTCGGCAGGCTGCCGTCGCCCCGGTTGCGGAGGAGCATGGCGATGTATTCGTTCGCCTGCTCATCCCGGGTCTTGAGCAAGAAATACGCCGTGGCTGAGGGCGAGTTCGCGAAGGAGCCGTTGGGGGAGAGCTGCTTGCGGGCGGCCTCGATGTCGAGCCGGTTGCCCAGGTATTCCAGCGAGTGCAGCAAGGGCGTCGCCACGTTGTAGACCAGCCGGGGCGGGATGTGTCCGATCTTCGCGTCGCGCTGGGCGGAGATCCCCATGAAACGCTCGTAGGGCAGGGGCAGCTCGCGAATCTTGGCCGCGTCGAGCATCGCCGGCAGCACGAGCTCGAAGCCGGCCAGGTCGGGGCCGGTCTGCCAGTTGCCGGTGTCCTCATGGACAAAGCGCAGCGCCTTCACTCGCGCGCGGTGAGCGGCGCCATCCTGAAGGCTCTGCGGCAGGTCGGCCAGCGCGACAAGCGCGCTCAGCGTCGAGACCAGCTTGTCCTTTGGAATCGGCAGCGCCGTCCCGAAGCTGCCGTCGGCGTTCTGGCTGCGGAGCAGCCAGCCCAGCGTTTGCGGGTAGGCCATGGCGTCCGGATCGTCCCGCTCACGCAGGCGGGCGACGAACGCGGTGTCGTAGGCGGCGGGCGAGATCGCGCCCTGCTGGAGCGATGCCAGCAGCTGACGGGTGGCGGCCGGCAGTGGCGCCTCTCCCGGCCGTGACAGAACGTCCTGGCTCGTCTGGTGGACGTCGTTGATTTCCGTAGTTGCGCCCCCTTGGACGGCGCTTCTCGTGTGCGCCTACGGGGAGGCTACTGCCGCCTCCTTGCGGGCGACGTTGCGGTGCGGCGTCACGGGGCCGTGTTGCGGGTCACAGGCCCATGACCCGGGAAAGCGGCTCCAGTTTCAGGCGTTGTCCGAATACGGGTCTTGCGGGACGGGGCCCGAAGAGAGGGACGGGTGTTTCGGCCGAAGGTGTTGTCGGGCGGGCTGGACCGGGGCGCCAGCTGTATGGTGCTGGTTCATGGCGCCTACACCGCGGCCAATCTGCTGGCCGGGACGTTCCTGTCGATCTTTCTCTGGCGGGCAAGCCACGACCTGACACCCATCGCCGTCTACAGCGGGCTGAGCGCCCTCATGATTCCCGCCGCGTTCGTTGCCAATGGGCTGGTCTGGCGTGGGATCGGCGCCGGTGCCTCGATCCGTCTCGGCCTCTTTGGCTGCGGCCTCTCCTATCTGCTGATCTTGATGCTGGGAAACGATGCCCCGCACTGGGTCGTGGTCCTGGGGTTGCTCCGGGGCGTTTCCGAAGGCTTCTACTGGTCTGGCTTTCACCTGGTCAGCTACGACACGACGTCGGACCGCGACCGGGACCGCTACTTCGGGGCGCAGGCTACGGCGGGTGGGATCCTGACCGCCACGCTCCCGCCGGCGGCGGGCGCGATCATCGTCGCGGGTAGCCACGTCGGTGGGACCTACCGCGGCTATCAATTGGTCTTCGCGTTGTCTGCGGTGGTGCTGATGGCCGCCATGGTGCTGGCCGGCCGGTTGCCGTCGTCCGCACGCCAGCGGCTGTCCCTTCGTCGGGTGGCCACCCTGGCGCGACGAAACCCGGACTGGCGCTGGGTGACCCGAGCGCGGCTGGCCGATGGCTTCACCGGGAGCCTGATCGGGCTGGTGCTGACGATCCTGATGTTCCTCGTGCTCAAGAACGAGCAGCAGGTGGGTAACTTCAACGGCTTGATGGGACTGCTGGGCGTCGGAATCAGTCTCGGGCTGGCCGCCTTCATGAAGCCGCAGCACCGGATCGCGTGCGCCCTGGTAGGTGGCGCGCTGCTGGTGCTCTCGACCTTCTTATTGCCGCTCTATCTGACGGCCTGGGCGATCGTCGGCTTCGGCTTGCTGCGCGCCATCGGTGGCCCGCTGTACGGCAACGCCCTGGCGCCGGTGGCGCTGCAGGTGATCGATCGCGATCCGACGCCGAAGGCGATGCGCTACGACTACATCGTCCACCAGGAGCTGTGCCTGGGGATCGGCCGGGTGGTCAGCATCGGCTGTTTCCTCTTGCTCGCTGCCCCCATGAACCAGATGCTGCTCGCCCGCATCGTCGTCGTCGTGGCCGGCGCCGCTCCCATCCTGATCTGGGCGGCTTTTGCCCGCATTCCGCAAGCGGCGGCGATGGGCGACGCCGAGAACCGAGTGCTCCCGGCGGCGGCGTGACCGAGCAGATGTGCCAAACCGTTAGCCCGCTCGCAAGGTCGGCCTGGTAACGACTCGGGCACAACTCAAGGAGGGCCGAAGGCGGGCCGGCCTTCGTAACCCGGGCTGAAACGGCTCGGCGCGTTTAGTGATATAGCGGGGTACCCAGGCGGGGGTGGCCCGGAGCACAAACAATGAGACAGTGGTTGCGCAACCAGGCGACTCGTAAGGGCCAGTCGATGGTCGAGTATGCGATCATCCTGGTTTTGGTCGCCTGTGTTGCGATCGCCGCGATCACGGTGGCCGGCAACCAGGTCAACTTGACGTTTCAGGACATCGAGGAAGCTCTGCTCTACCCCGATGACCCGGGAGCGACAACGGCATATACCTGCCCGGGCGGCACCACAGCGATCCTGCACGGCCACAAGTACCACTGCCAATGATCCGCGGCCGCCTGGCGGCAGTCGCAAGTCTGACCGGATTTGGTGGAGCGAAAGAGACTCGAACTCTCGACCTCCGCAATGCGAGTGCGGCGCTCTGCCAGCTGAGCTATCGCCCCGCGCGGATTATACGTTCAGTTCGGCTCTTTCTCGGAAGTTCGAGTTGGAGAGAAACGCAGGGCCTGGGGAGTTCTCTTGTTTCATTCTTGGTGCCGGCGCATAAACTAGCCCTATATGGCGCTCAGGCCTGACCAGACGCCACCGCAGCAGACCCCCAAAAGTCCGCGACAGTCGGGGTCCTGGCTTCGGCTCGCCCTCCTGGCCGGGCTCAGCCTGTACATCGTGATCCTGCTCTCGCCGTTCCTCAGCCGGCTGGGTGGGCCCGCCCGGGTCGACCTCAGCTATTCGCAGCTCGTGACCCAGATCGAAAGCGGCAACGTCGCGGACATCACGATCCAGGGCCAGAGCGCGCAGGGTGATTTGAAGACGACATTCACCAACAACGGGGTGACGAACACCCAGTTCAGCGCGACCGTCCCCGACAACGTCGGGTTGACCGACCCCACCTTCTTCCCGCTCCTGAAGAGCAAAGACGTCGCGACCACGGTCAAGCCAGATACCGGTGGGATCGGCAGCCTGCTCTTGAGTTTCCTGCCGTTCCTCGCCCTGATCGCAATCTGGATCTGGTTCATGCGGCGGAGCGGCCAGGCGGCGCAGGGCATTTTCAGCTTTGGCCGCAGCCGCGCCCGCCTGCAGGACCCGGGCACTCCTAAGACCACGTTTCACGACGTGGCCGGGGTGGAGCAGGCGCAGTTCGAGCTGCAGGAGATGGTCGATTTCTTGCGTGACCCGCAGAAGTTCCAGAAGCTGGGAGGCCGGATGCCCAAGGGCGTGTTGTTGATTGGCCCGCCCGGCACCGGCAAGACGCTGCTGGCGCGCGCCATCGCCGGTGAGGCGGGCGTGCCGTTCTTCAGCATCTCGGCATCGGAGTTCGTCGAGATGTTCGTCGGCGTCGGCGCCTCCCGCGTCCGCAGTCTCTTCGAGGACGCGAAGAAGCACTCGCCCTCGGTCATCTTCGTCGACGAGCTCGACGCGGTTGGCCGTCAGCGCGGCGCCGGCCTCGGAGGGGGCAACGACGAGCGGGAACAGACGCTGAACCAGCTACTGGTCGAGATGGACGGCTTCGATCAACGCGAGGCCGTGGTCGTCGTCGCCGCCTCGAACCGCGCCGACGTCCTCGATCCGGCGTTGCTGCGGCCCGGCCGGTTCGACCGGCGCGTCGTCGTCGACCGGCCCGATCGTCGCGGCCGCGCGGCCATCCTGAAAGTGCACACGCGAAGCGTGCCGCTGGCCCAGGACGTCGACTTGGAGATCATCGCCCGCTCGACACCGGGGCTGGTCGGCGCGGACCTCGCCAACCTGGTCAACGAGGCGGCGCTGCACGCGTCGCGCACCAACCGGACGAGCGTCGCCATGGAAGACTTCGAAGAGTCGTTCGACCGGGTGGTCCTCGGGTCGGAGCGCAAGATCTATCTCAGCGAGGCGGAACGCCGCGTGATTGCCTACCACGAGTCGGGCCACGCATTGGTCGCCTGGTATCAGCCGCAGTCGGATCCGGTCCACAAGATCACGATCGTCCCGCGTGGCATGGCGCTGGGCGTCACCCAATCGATCCCCACCGACGACCGGCACAACCTCTCCGAAGAGTATCTCGAGGCGCGCATCGCGATGGCGCTCGGCGGACGTGCCGCCGAACAGCTGGGGCTCGGATCGATCACGACCGGCGCGCAGAACGACCTGGAGACGGCGACGGAGCTGGCGCGCCATATGGTCGTCAGCTGGGGGATGAGCCAGAAGATGGGCCTCTTCTCATTCGACGATTCGCCTCAGGCCGTGTTCCTGGGCCGTGAGCTGGCCGGTAGCCCGCACATCAGCCAGCGGACGGCGGCCATCATCGACGAGGAAGTGACCCGCCTGCTGCGGGAGGGCTACGACACGGCGGAGAGCATCCTGACGGCAAACCGGACCAAGCTGGACACGCTGGCCGCCGCGCTGATGCAGGAAGAAGTCCTGGACGAAGACCAGATCGCCCGGCTGATCGGGCCGCGGGCCCTCGAAGGTGGCATTGCGACGCCCAAGCCCTGGAAAGCTGCCGTCACCGACGCGGGGGCGCAGGTCTAGAGCATGGCGCAAAAGACCCCCCACCCCGACCCTCCGCAGGACGCTTCCCAGCAAGAGGCGACGGAGGTTTCTCCTGAGTCTTCCCTGCGGCGCCTTCCCCTGGTGCCCCTGCGGGACGACGTCGTCTTTCCCAAGCTGATCGTTCCGCTCTCAGTCGGCCGCCGGACGTCGATTGCCGCGATCACGGCGGCGATGGACAGAGACAAGCAGGTCCTCCTGGTCGCGCAGAAGGACCCCCAGGTGGACGATACGGTCGAACAGGATCTTTACTCGATCGGCACGATCGCGGAAATCAACGGCATGCGACAGACCCCGGCGGGCGTGCAAATGCTGGTCGCAGGCGCCCAGCGGGCGCGCATCTTGCGCTTTACCCAGTTCAAGCCGTTCATCGAAGTCGAGATCGAAATCGTCGCTGACCAGGTGGGCGAGGGCCTCGAGATGGAGGCCCACATGCGGTCCGTCAAAAGCCTGTACGAAAAATACGTCGAATCCGGTGCCGCCGTGGCACCCGAGGTCGCGGCCACCGTGTCGAAAACCGATGACCCGGTTTATCTGGCCGACCTGGTTTCGGCAGCCCCGGACCAGACGCTCGAGCAAAAGCAGCACATGCTGGAGACGCCCAACGTGCTCGAGCGGCTGCGTCTGCTCGCCCTCTTTTTGAGCAAGCAGGTCGAGATCCTCGAGCTCAAAGCGAAGATTCAGAACGAAGTCCAGAGCACGATCGGCAAGCTTCAGCGCGACCAGATCCTTCGCGAGCAGTTAAAAGCGATTCGCAAAGAACTCGGCGAAGACGAAGAAGGCGCCGAGCTGCACAGCCTCCGGGAAAAAATTGAAGCAGCCGGGATGCCGGACAGCGTGAAAGAACGCGCCCTCAAAGAGATCGACCGGATGCAGAGCATTCCGGCGGCCTCGCCCGAGGTGGGCATCATCCGGACGTATGTCGATTGGTTGATCGCCCTGCCCTGGGGGCCGCCGCCCGGCGAGACGTGGGACATCAAGGTGGCCGCGAAAGTGCTCGACGAAGATCACTATGGCGTCGAAAAAATCAAGGAACGCATCCTGGAATACATGGCCGTCCGCCAGCGGTCGCAGAGCCTGCGGTCGCCAATTCTGTGCTTCGTCGGACCGCCCGGTGTCGGCAAGACCAGCCTTGGCAAGTCGATCGCGCGGGCGCTGGGTCGCAAGTTCGTGCGGCTGTCGCTGGGGGGCATCCATGACGAGGCCGAGATCCGGGGACATCGGCGAACCTACATCGGCGCCATGCCCGGACGAATTCTGCAGCAAATGAAAGTCGCCGGGGCACGCAACCCGGTCTTCATGCTCGATGAAGTCGATAAAGTCGGCGCCGACTGGCGCGGCGATCCGTCGTCGGCCCTGCTCGAGGTCCTCGATCCCGAGCAAAACAAGGACTTCTCCGATCACTACCTGGAAGTGCCCTATGACCTATCGCAGGTGCTGTTTATCACGACGGCCAATGTCGTCGACACGATCATTGCCCCCCTTCGCGACCGGATGGAGATCATCCGGCTTCCCGGATACACGGAAGACGAAAAAATGCATATCGCGCAGCAGTTCCTGGTGCCGCGCCAGTTACGAGAGCACGGTCTGACGGACGAGAACCTGGAAGTGCCCGAGGCAAGCTTGCGCTTGCTGATCCGCGAGTACACGCACGAAGCCGGGGTACGAAACCTCGACCGGGAGATCGCGAACATCGCTCGCAAGATTCCTCGGCGCATCGCCGAAGGTCAAACAGAAAAAGTCATTGTCCAGCCAGGCGACGTGATGGGTTACCTGGGGCCGCCGCGATTCGAGTTTGGCGTCGCTGAGCTGGAAGACCAGGTCGGTGCGGTCACCGGCGTGGCCGTGAACGAGTACGGTGGCGACGTGATGACGGTCGAGGCGATCCTGATGCAAGGGCGTGGCGAATTCGCACTGACGGGGCAGATCGGCAAAGTCATGGAGGAGTCGGCACGCGCCGCGGTGAGCTACGCGCGTGCGCATGCGCTCGAACTGGGGCTGAAGCCGGGCTTCTTCGAGGATCATTTTTTTCATATTCATGTGCCGGCTGGAGCCATACCTAAAGATGGTCCCTCGGCGGGCATCACTATGGCAACGGCCGTCGTTTCCGTGCTTACCGACAGACCCGTGCGGCGCGAGGTCGCTATGACGGGTGAGATCACATTGCGCGGGAAAGTGCTGCCGATCGGCGGGCTGAAAGAAAAATTGCTGGCGGCCCATCGGGCGGGGATCAAGACGTTCATTTTGCCGGAGAAGAATCGCAAGGACCTGCACGAAGTGCCGGAAGAAGTCAAGAGTTCGATGGAGCTCGTTTTGGTCAAGCATGTCGACGAAGTGCTGGACAAAGCCCTGCTGCCGGCAGCCACCCGACCGTCGACGCCCGGCCTCGGGTTCCGGCGACCCCTGGGCGACTCCCAGCCCGGCACGGTCAACTAGCTTGCTGGGCCGCGGGCCCTGGTTGTTCTTGATTTTGCTGCTGGCCGGGTGCAGTCTACAGCCCGACGTCTCCCAGGCGGCGCCCAACGGCCGGGTGGGGACGGCGGCGCCCAGGCTTTCGGGCGAGACGCTCGAGGGGGCGGGGCTGGCCGTCGACTTCAAGGCATCCAACACCGTCCTCGTGTTCTGGGCCGCCTGGTGCGGACCCTGTCGGAAGGAACAGCCCGGGTTGAACACGCTGGCGGCCAGATATGCCGGCCAGGGGGTTAGGTTCTACGGCGTGGACATGCTGGACCATGACAGGGCGCTCGCCCGCGCCTTTTATGCCGAGTTCAATGTCCCGTATCCCAGCTTCTATGACGATGCTGGCAGCCTGACGGCGGCATACGAAGTCGACTCGCCGCCGTCCTTCGTGCTCGTTGACCGTCGTGGCATCGTCGTCGGTCGTTATCCGGGGGAGGCCTCGCAGGCGCAGCTGGCGAACTTAATCGATCAGAAGCTGGTTACTTCGTCCGGCGCTGCCAGCGCGTCGCCTTGAGCATCTTCTTGTGCTTGTGTTTGCGCATTTTCTTCCTGCGCTTCTTGATTACCGAGCCCAATCGGCCCGCCCAGTGAAAGCTCGCATGTGCCGGAACATTGTAAGGGAATTCGGGGTTTACACTTGTACAGGGTGTGGTCGCCCAAATCCATAGTGGGAGTCGTGATTGGATGAGTGAGGCTGTAATCGTTGACGCCGTCCGGACGGCGATCGGCCGGCGCGGCGGCAAGCTGAGTCCGGTTCGGCCGGACGATCTGCTAGCGCTCACGCTCCGAGAGCTGGTCACC
>Ga0209590_10000530_pt1 | contig 12715 bp, 7 predicted proteins | sample CZO8metaG_FD_188353 | JGI IMG/M metagenome (GOLD analysis project Ga0209590, IMG submission 188353) | Vadose zone soil microbial communities from the Eel River Critical Zone Observatory, Northern California, USA - CZOApr15con1.8 metaG... | ecosystem: Environmental > Terrestrial > Soil > Vadose...
ATCAGCAACTGCTTGCCGATCTCCACGATCTCGATGAGCTTGGTCGGGTTGGAGTCCAGGTCGACCATGTTCCCGGCCTCCTTGGCGGCCGAGGTCCCGGTGTTCATCGCCACGCCGACGTCGGCCTGCGCGAGCGCCGGTGCGTCGTTGGTGCCGTCCCCGGTCATCGCGACCAGCTTGCCGCCCTCTTGCTCCTTCTTGATCAGCGCCATCTTGTCTTCAGGCGTGGCTTCGGCCAGGAAATCGTCCACGCCCGATTCCTCGGCGATCGCCTTGGCGGTCAGCGGGTTGTCGCCGGTGATCATGACGGTCCTGATGCCCATCTTGCGCATCTCGGCGAACCGCTCGGCGATGCCTTCCTTGACGATGTCCTTGAGGTAGATCACGCCAAGCGCCCGGGCCGAGCCGCCGTCCCGCTCGGCGACGACAAGCGGCGTGCCGCCCACGGCCGAGATCGAGTCGACCGTCTGGCCGAGTTCGTCTGGCGGGGTGCCGCCGCCTTGCCTGATCCACTCCCTGACCGCGCTCGACGCGCCCTTGCGCACCTGACGGCCGTCGGCAAGGTCGACACCGCTCATCCTGGTCTGCGCGGTGAACTCGACGAACTCAGCGCCCTGCAGCTCACCCTCGGCTCGCTCGCGCAGCCCGTACCGCTCCTTGGCGAGCACCACGATCGATCGGCCTTCTGGCGTGTAGTCGGCCATCGACGACAGCTGGGCCGCGCTGGCCAGCTGGTCCGCGGTTACCCCGGTCACCGGCAGGAATTCGCTCGCCTGCCGGTTGCCGATCGTGATCGTGCCGGTCTTGTCGAGCAGCAAGGTGTTCACGTCGCCCGCCGCCTCGACCGCACGGCCGGACATGGCCAGCACGTTGCGCTGCACCAGCCGGTCCATGCCCGCGATGCCGATCGCCGACAGCAGCGCCCCGATCGTGGTCGGGATCAGCGCCACTAGCAGCGCGACCAGGATGACCAGGGACTGCGGCGCGCCCGAGTAGAACGCCATCGGCTGCAGCGTGATCACGGCCAGCATGAAGATGACGGTCAGCGAGGCCAGCAGGATGTTCAGCGCCAGCTCGTTCGGGGTCTTCTGCCGCTGCGCGCCCTCGACTAGGGCGATCATCCGGTCGATGAACGTCTCACCAGGCTTAGATGTGATTTTCACCACTATTCGGTCAGAAAGCACCTTGGTGCCGCCGGTGACCGCGGAGCGGTCACCGCCCGATTCCCGGATCACCGGCGCCGATTCTCCAGTGATCGCCGACTCGTCGACCGAGGCCACGCCCTCGACCACGTCACCGTCGCCGGGGATTGTCTGACCGGCCTCCACCACGACGAAGTCACCGAGGGCGAGTTGCGTGCCGGAAATTTCCTCTTCGCGGATGTCCGCCTGACCCGGCTGCCAACCGGTCAGGCGACGGGCCATCGTCTCGCGCTTGGTCTTGCGCAGCGTCTCGGCTTGCGCCTTGCCTCTGCCTTCAGCGACCGCCTCGGCCAGGTTGGCGAAGACTACGGTGAGCCAAAGCCAGACCACGATCGTCCAGTTGAAGATGGACGACGAGGTGATCGCGGTGTAGGTGGTCAGCGCGGCGCCGACCTCCACCACGAACATGACCGGGTTCTTGATCTGGACCCGAGGATCAAGCTTCTTGAACGCGTCTGGGGTTGATTTCCACAGCATCTTCGGATCGAGCAGCCCGCCGGCAACTGTCTTTGCTTGCTTTTGCAGGGCAGGGGTACGCCCGGTGGTCTTGGCCGGGTCTGTTGTCGTAACTGACATGTCAGTGCTGGCCATTTCAGTGCAGCCCTTCTGCGAACGGGCCGAGCGCGAGCGCCGGGAAATAGGTGAGGCCGACCAGCACCAAGATCACCGCGACCAGCATGCCGACGAATAGCGGTTTGCGGGTGTCAAGTGTGCCCGCGCTGACCGGGACCGTGCCCTGCCTGGCCAGCGAGCCGGCGAGGCCGAGCGCGAAGATCTCCGGCGCGAACCGGCCGAGCAGCATCACGACGCCGCCGACCGTGTTGTACCAGATCGTGTTCGTGGTCAGGCCGGCGAAGGCAGACCCGTTGTTATTCGCCATTGAGGTGAACGCGTACATGATCTCGGTCAGGCCGTGCGATCCTGAGTTGAGGATCGAGGACAGCGGTGACGTGGTCGGAGACGGCCAGTTCTTGAGGCCGAGCGACAGTCCGGCTGCGGTCAGGATGACCACGGGCAACGTGAGGAAGTACAGCGCCGCGTATTTCATCTCGGTCGGCCTGATCTTCTTGCCGATGTACTCGGGGGTCCGGCCCACCATCAGGCCGCCGACGAACACGGTCACGATCGCCAGGACCAAGATCCCGTACATGCCAGCGCCGACGCCGCCGGGCGCGATCTCGCCGAGCGCGATGTCGAACAGGGCGATGCCGCCGCCGAACGGCGTGAGCGAATCGTGGAAGCAGTTCACCGACCCAGTCGAGGTCACCGTCGTGGACGCGGCGAACAATGAGCAGGCGGGTCGTCCGAATCTGGTCTCGACCCCCTCCATCGCGCCGTGCGCTAGATGGGTCGCCGTGCCGGCGCCCTGGGCCTCGAAGGATGAGATGCCGCCGACCGCCGCCAGCCAGATGATCACCATGACCGCGACCAGCGCGTAGCCCTGCCGGTTGTCGCCGACCATCTTGCCGAACGCTCGCGTCGTGGCGAATGGGATCACCAGCAGCAGGAAGATCTCGAACAGGTCGCTGAACCCGTTCGGGCTCTCGAACGGATGCGCCGAGTTGGCGTTGAACGGACCGCCGCCGTTGTTGCCCAGGTCCTTGATCACCTCTTGCGAGGCGAACGGGCCACCGGGAATGATCTGATGGCCTCCCGACAGCGTGGTGTAGGTCGCGTAGTGCGCGAAGTTGTCGATGACGCCAGCGGCGAGCAACACGATCGCGCCGAGCACCGACAGCGGCAGCAGCAGCCGGTACACGCAGCGGGTGACGTCAACCCAGAAATTGCCGAGCTTGTCGGTGCGCTGCCGGGCGAAACCGCGGATCATCGCGATCGCGATCACGATGCCGACCGCCGCCGACATGAAGTTCTGCACCGCGAGCCCGGCCATCTGGGTCAGGTAGCTCATGGTGGATTCACCCGAGTAGTTCTGCCAGTTCGTGTTGGTCACGAACGACACGGCGGTGTTCCAGGCCACGGCGGGCGGGACGTTCGGCAAGTGGAAGACGTTGAGCAGCAGGTAGTGCTGCAGCCGCTCAACGCCGTACAGGAAGATCACGCTGATCACCGAGAACGACAGCATGCTGCGCAGGTACGCCGACCACTTCTGATCGGCGGCTGGGTCAGCGCCGATCAGCTTGTAAGTGAAGCGCTCAACCCGCCAGTGCTTGTCGGACGTGAAGATCCGGGCCAGGTAGTTGCCCAGCGGCACGTAGCACAGCGCGAGCATCACAACGAGCAGGCCGACCTGAAGCCAGCCCGCGGCAACAGTGTTCATTTGCGCGCCTCCGGCACGACACTCATCAGAACCTCTCCGGCAGGATCAGGGCGATGAAGAGATAGGCGGTCAGGGCGATACCTGCGATCAGCCCGAGCCAGTTGTTAACGCTCAAAGCGCTCGACTCCCTTCACTAGGAGGAACAGCCCTGCGAAGACCGCTACGGTGAGCAGCAGGTACAGAAGGTCGGACATGGTGCCTCCTTAGGCGCGTCCGTAGGACTGCCTTAGTAAACCGCCCTGAACTGGCGAAACATCGCTCCCTGACAGGCTCCATGCGGGCCGGACTAGGTTCCTAACGAAGTCCATGCAAAGAGGTCGCATAGACCTTGGCGCAGGCTGGCCAACACCGGTCAGGATGGCCCGCGCGCGGGCATAAGGCCTCGGTCGGCGCCTTAGGCGGCGGAGTGACTACGGAAACGAACGGGGATCAGGCATGGGCGGATTCGGCTCATTCGCCGCCTTGGGTGACAGCTTCACCGAGGGCGTGGGCGATTCGTATAGCGATGGAGTGAGCTGCCGAGGATGGGCCGACCGGTTTGCCGAGCAACTGGCGGCAAGCAATCCCGGCTTGCGCTACGCGAATCTCGCCATTCGCGGCAAGTGCGTCGGCGAGGTGCTCGACGAGCAGGTACCGGAGGCCATCGCGCTAGCGCCCGATCTGGTGTCGCTCGCCGCCGGCGGCAACGACATGCTGAAACCGCGCTGCAATCCAGACACGCTGGCCGACACCTTCGAGACCGCGGTGGCCAGGCTGACCGCGGCGGGCAGCAAGGTCATGGTCTTCACCGGGTTCGACCCGACCGCGTTTCCTGTGCTGCGGCTGATCCGCGGTAAGGCCGCGGTATACAGCATGCACATCAGGGGGATCGCGGCCAAGTACGACTGCCTGCTCGCCGACCTATGGCCGATGCGGATCCTGACCGACCGCAGGCTCTGGTCTCCAGACCGGCTGCATCTGAATGGCGACGGGCACCGCCGGGTGGCGCTGCTGGTCAGCGAGGTCGCGGGGATCGTGGCCAGCGAGGACTGGGGCGCGCCGCTGGCTGAGCAGCCGCTGCGGCCGGGATTCAAAGGAGCGGCGCGTAGCTGGCTGGCGGCCAGGTGGAGCGACGTCGAGTGGGTCACCGAGCATGCCGCCCCGTACCTGAGCCGGCGGCTGCACGGAGTCTCGGCCGGTGACGGCCTGGGGGCCAAGCGACCGGAGCTGGCGGCCGTGTCCGCGGAGGTCTTCGGCGGGCCGATCGCGGCCGTCCAGGCAGTGGGCGCCGGCCCGACCACGCAGCGGGAGACCAGGCTGGCGACGGTCAGTCTGCCGTAGGGCATCAAGCTATGCTCCGAGAATGGATCTTGACCTTTTTGCGGACGTCGGTGAGCTGACCGCGCGGCTGGTCGATGCCGAGTCGGTGAGCGGCAACGAGGGACCGCTGACGGATGCCATCGAGGCGGCGCTCAGCCGGTTGCCACACCTGAAGCTGCACCGGGATGGCAACACGGTCGTGGCGCGAACCGATCTCGGGCGCCCGGAGCGGGTCGTTCTGGCCGGGCACGTGGACACGGTCCCGATCGCGGACAATGTCCCGTCGTCGGCGCGGGATGGATTGCTCTACGGGTGCGGCAGCACCGACATGAAGTCCGGGGTCGCGGTCCAGCTCAAGCTCGCGGCGCTGGTCACCGAGCCGGTCATGGACGTTAGTTATGTCTTCTATGACTGCGAAGAGGTCGAGTCGCACCGCAACGGACTGCTGCGGCTTAGCCGGAACAGCCCGGATCAGCTGGCCGGAGATTTCGCGATCCTGCTCGAGCCGACCGGCGGAGTGGTCGAAGGCGGCTGCCAGGGCACCTTGCGGGCCGACATCGCGACCACGGGTGAACGCGCGCACAGCGCACGGGCGTGGATGGGGCATAACGCCATTCACGACGCCGGCGGCGTGCTCGACGTTCTGCGCGGCTACGAGGCCCGCCAGCCCGAGGTCGACGGACTCACTTTCCGCGAGGGGCTCAACGCGGTCGGGATCACCGGCGGCGTGGCCGGCAACGTGATCCCCGACCGCTGCGTGATCACCGTCAACTACCGGTTCGCCCCTGACCGGTCGGCCGACGAGGCCAGCGAGCACATCCTCGACCTGTTCAGGGACTGGGAGGTCGAGATCACCGACGTGGCCGGCGGCGCCCGGCCGGGTTTGCGGCATCCGGCCGCGCAGTCGTTCGTGGCCGCGGTGGGCGGTACTCCAAGGGCCAAGCTCGGCTGGACGGACGTGGCCAGATTCGACTCACTCGGCATCCCGGCGGTCAACTTCGGCCCCGGCGACCCGCTGTTGGCGCATACGAAGGAGGAATACGCCTCGCTCGAGCTGATCGCTGAATGCGAGGCCAAGATGCTGGCCTGGCTCTGTTAGCTTTCCGCCTCCGGTCGCTGCGCTCCCTTTGGCAGGGGCCCTCGGCGCTTTTAGGCGCCGTCTTCCCTCCTCCTTCGTCGCTTCGCGACCTCAGTCGTCAGTCCAGACGGCACCGCGCCTCGGGCCTAGTGCGGGGGCGCCTCGACCAGGGTCATCGACGAATGGTGCACCGTGCCGTGGAGATCAACCCAGGTCACCTGGACCGAGTCGCCAGGCTTGAACCCAGTCATCACCTGGGTCAGCTGGGCCGGCGAAGTCACCTTGTCCTTTCCTACCGCCGTGATCACGTCGCCGGCGATGATGTTGGCCACATCCGCCGGAGTGCCGCACAGCTCGCCGATGATCAGGGCTCCTGAGCTGACCGGGGCAACCTTGCCCGGCACCCCGGCGGTGAGATCGTTGGCCAGACACGACGGCGTGGCCGGCTGCACCGGGAAGTTTGAGTCGCTCTGGTCCTGCTCCAGTTGACGGGACCGCTGAATCTTCGGGTCCGTGGCCTTGCTGGCATCGCCCGCTGGCACCAGTACCCCCATGAAGCCGGTCGAGCCGATCTGGATCTTCTTGCTCGCCTGGCCGTGGATGATCTTGTCGGCGATCGAGAGTGCCTTGTTGATCGGAATCGCGAAACCGACCGCTCCGCCGTTAACGTTGCCCGTCGCGGCCGCCGTGTTCATGCCGATCACCCGGCCATCGGCGCTAGCCAGCGCACCGCCGGAGTCGCCTTGGACGATGCCAGCGTCGGTCATGAACATTCCGTGCAGCGTTTCGCTGGTCGCTTCGCCGCTGTCTCTGGCGGTGATCGTTCGGTTCAGCCCGGTGATCCGCCCGGCCGCCGGGGTCACTCCGCCCGCGCCGTCCGCGTTGCCCATGGCCACGACGCCGTCACCGAGCTTGACCTTGGAGGAATCACCGAGCGGGACGGTCTTGAGGCCGTGGGCGTTGACCAGCTTGATCACGGCTACGTCATCGGTTGCGTCGTAGCCGAGCCAGCGGGCCGAGAATCGCTGGCCGGTCGCGACCACGACCGCGAACAGCTGAGTGGTGTCGGTGATCACGTGGTTGTTCGTGAGCACCAGCCCGTCACTGTTGATCACCATGCCGGTCGCGGCGGCCTGGCTGCCCTGGTACTGCAGGTTGCTTGAGATGTCGACCAGGCCAGGCTTCACCGAGTTGATCACCGTGCGCTCGGTCGAAGGGCTGACCCCGCTGCGGGAGTTGCCGCCGGAATTGCCGCTTGGGTTGCCGGGGAAGAGCGGAACCCCGCCGTTGTCTCCGCCGCCGGTCCCGCCGTTGTTGCCGCCATTGCCCTGCGGACCGCTGGCTGACACGTTCGCGGGCCGGTTACCGACGAAGAACGCGGTGGCGCCAGCGCCGGCCGCGGCAGCGACGACGGCGACGATCAAGTAGGTCAGCAGGTTCCGGCGACGCCGGGAGGCCGAGCTTGGTGACGGTAGGTACCCGCCGGGCGGACTGTAGCCTCCAGGCGGCCCGTAGCCGCCGCCATGGTAGCCGAACGGGGCGGTCTGGCTGAACGCCGGATTGCCGTAGCCGGGCTGACCTGCTCCGGGCGTCGGCTGGCTCGCTCCATAGGGCTGGTCGGCACCGTACGGCTGACCGGCACCGTACGGCTGGTTCGTGCCGTACGGCGGCCCGGCCGCATAGGGCCGACTGGCGCCGTAAGACTGACCGGCCCCGTACTGCTGACCCGCTCCGTACGACGGGCTGGCTCCGTACGGCTGGCTAGCACCTGGCGGCGGCTGGCCCTCACCAGGTGCCTGCCTAGGCCCGAAGTGCGGACGGGGCGGCGGGGGTATCGGCCCGCCCGGCTGGTTAGCCCCGGACGCGGCCGCGCCGTAGGAGGGGATGCCTTCGAACGAGCCTGTTCCGGGCGGGGGGCTGCTGTAATTCGGGTCAGGCGGGCTGAACGGGCCAGGGGCGTCCGAGGCACTGGCGGCAGCACCTGAGGCCTGGTCTGGGGAATCGAAGCGGATGGTGGGCCCGTTGAAGAACTGGTCGGACAGGCCGGGCTGGTCGGGTTCGCGGCTGCCGTGCTGGCTCTGTCCCGCAGCACTGTGCTCCGGGCCGGATTCCTCGGGCTGCTGGCCGCTGCCGTTGCCCTGATCGTCCTGCATCTCCACCACCTTCGCTCGGTGCCAGCGTACTTGGTTAGAGCCGCCAGAACCGATCCGCCATCAATTGCCAACGCGCCCGAGCCGCCCAGCCTGCGGCATGGCTGGCCAGTCTCGGGTCGCGTGGCGAACGTGGCCGGACTCCGCCGGGCCACGCCCTACAGTAAGCAGCAACGGCCTGGAAACTACCTGAGCGCGACCTGAGGATAGACTCTGTCGCCTTGCCTTCTGTGCCCCGCTCGCCTCCGGGCGCTGGCTCGCCCTTTAGCTCGCGGGGCGCCGGGCGTACGCTCGCCAACGGCGCCGTCGTTGCCGCGAGTTGTTGTCGGCACATCGCAGTCATCTTGCCCGCACCGGACGCAGTCATGTCGCGGGCGCTCAATCGATCACCGGCGGCTGATTGCCAGCAGCAGCTTTCAGGCCCGGCGAGTTCACTGCCAGCAGCTTCCTGGGCCGGGCGATCGCTGGTGATCTTATTTGTGGGTTTAATTGGGGCAATTAGCTAGTTAAGCGGAGCGAACTACTCTCTTTGCGGAAAGGAATATCACGATCGGCTCTGGTGCAATAGCGCAGCGTGCACCATGATGCGCTGTAACGTCGTTCACGCCGTCGATTCGACGGCCGTAGCGACGCGGCGTCGGGAGGGCACAGACACGGCGCCCGCGAGGGGAGGGAATTGCGTTGGGCTGGCCGCTACGCCGGGCGCTCCTGGTGCCGGGTTCGATCAGCACAGGCCATCAGGCCGCCGCGAGCGCGTGCGCGGCGACGCTTGGAGCGCTTGGCTGGACGACGGCGACGCTCGATGCGAACTGGCTACTCGGTCAGGGGTGGGGGCCGGCCGCCGAGTCGACGTTTCGCGCCATGCTCAGCGTCCCCGGCTTGTACGACGCCTTTCATTACACCTCCCTGCGCACCGGTAGCCGGCTCGCGCTCAGGGCCGATGCGGCCAGCCGGTTCAAGCTCGTGCCGAGGCTGCGGGACTACCTCGACCGGCATCCGGTCCAACTCGTGATCTCGATCAGCGCGACCGGTGCTTCGGCGGTGAGCACGGTCCGCGCTCGTTATCCCTCGATGAAGCACGTCGTTTTCTGCACCGATGCCGTGCCGCATCGGCTGTGGATACACCAGAACGTCGACCTGTACCTAGTGACCTCGGTGGCGGCCGAGCCGGCTGTGCACCGCTTCCAGCCAGAGGCGAAGGTGATCGTGATCCCGCCAGCGGTACGGCCGGAGTTCTACCGGCCGCCCACCCAGCGGTCGGCACGGATTGGCCTCGGCATCGCCGACCACGAACGCTGCGTGATGCTCGTCGCGGGCAGTCGCGGCCTCGGGCCACTGGCGGAGATCGCCGACGCGCTCGCCGGAGCGGGTCTGGTCGTGCTCGCTGTCGCGGGCTACAACCCGCGCCTTGAACGCAAGCTGGCCGCGGTCGCCGCCCGGCGGCGCCGGGTTCAGGTCTTCGGATTTACCGACCGGATGCCCGAGATGATGGCCGCCTCCGACCTCGTGATCACCAGTCCCGGCGGCACGTGCATGGAGGCCAGGACGGTTGGCCGGCCGCTGCTGCTGCTTGACCTGGTGCAGGGGCACGGTCGCGACAACCTGCAGCACGAACTCGCCTTCGGTGACGCCGCGGTGACCTCTAACCGATCAGCCGATGTAGTCCGGGCGGCTCTGGCGTATCTGCAGCGGATCAAGCCGCCCGCAGGCGAGCCGACGAGGTCACTGGCCGATTGGGAGGAGCGCTTCAGGCTCGCCCTGGAGTCAATCGCGATCTGAAAGATGAAGGTCTGATCGGCATATGTAAAAACAGTGATGCAGGGGACTTGGGTCTGGTCTGCTGCGGCATGCTTGAGGCATGCGCAGTCCGCAGAACGACTCAACGCAGAACGGCTCTCCGCAGGGCGAGGATCCGCGGAACTTCTCAAGGCGCTCGTTCCTCGGCACCGCCGCAGCCGCGGCCGCCGCCGTCCCGGCCGCTGGGGCGATCGCCGGATGCGAAGCTGGTTCGGTCGGCGCGGCCGGACGTAGCGAACTCGTCCCGCCGCCGAAGCGGGTAATCCCGGAGAACTCGCTGCCTGGCGATAAGAACTGGTGGATTAAGCACCAAGGCCGACCCGACGCGATTATGGGATATGCCGGTCAGGTGAGCGTTCTGCCGGGCGAGCCCATTCATTTGTATGTATCGACCACATCGCGGGAATTCAACGTCAAGGCTTTCCGAATGGGCTGGTACCGGGGCGACCTGGCTCGCAAGGTCTGGGAGTCCAAGGATGTGCGCGGGCACCGCCAGCGCGCGGCCGCCAGGGTCCTCGAGACGAACACCGTGCACACCCACTGGGGCCGGTCGATGACCATACCGACCCACGGCTGGCCCGCTGGCCAGTACCTGCTGAGGCTCGACTCCCAGTCAGGACAGCGCTATGTGCCCATCACCGTGCGGTCGGCGAGCACAGCAGGAAAGGTCGTGCTGAAGAGCGGGGTCTCGACCTGGCAGGCTTACAACACCTGGGGCGGCTATGACCTTTACAAGGGCCAGAACGGCAGTTACGGCACCAGGGCCCTCGTCGTCAGCCTGGACCGGCCCTACGATCAGTCCGGCGCGTACCTGTTCATGGTCTACGAGCGCAAGCTGATCAACCTGGCCGAGCGGATGGGCCTGCCGCTGGCCTACCTGACCAGCATGGACATCGCCCGGGACGGGCGGCTGTTGCACGGGGCGCACGCGCTGGTCTCGCCCGGCCACGACGAGTACTGGACGCCGCAGGAGCGCGCGCACGTCACCGCGGCCAGGAACCGGGGCACTAACCTCGCGTTCCTCGGTGCCAACGCCATGTTCCGGCGAATCAGGCTCGAGCCGAGCGCGCTTGGGGCCAGTCGGCAGGTCATCTGTTACAAGACCGACTACGTCCACGACCCGATGTACGGCAAGCACGACGCCCTGGTCACCAATGACTTCAGGGAACCGCCGCATCCCGACCCTGAGTCGTCGGTGACCGGCGTGATCTACGAGAGCTATCCGACCGTCGCCGGCTATGTGGTGACCAAGCCGCACGCCTGGATGTTCCGCGGCACCGGGGTACGCGAGGGGCACCGGTTCAAGGCGCTCGTAGGCATAGAGTACGACCGGGTCAATCCGGCCTTCCCGGTTGAGCGGCCGATCGAGATCGTCGCTCACTCGCCATTGACCTGCAACGGCGTGAACAGCTACTCCGACACCGCCTACTACACCCACCGCGGCGGCGCCGGGGTGTTCAGCGTCGGCACGATGCGCTGGGTGGAGTCGTTCGCGGCACCGCTCTACCACTGGGGCATCACCAAGGAATGCGGCCGGTTCACCCGGCGGGTGACCGCGAATGTGCTGAAGTCCTTTGCCGATGGTCCCGCCGCGCACAAGCATCCGGCCCACGACAACGTCGAGGCCATCCGAGCCTGGGCCGGCGACCCGATCACCACCGGCCACAACCTCTGGTAGGAGGGTTGGCTCCTACCTTGGGATGATTTCGCTCCGCTGACCAATGCGCAGCCTATTCGCGCACGATCCAGTGGGTATCGTGAAGCGAGGATGCCGTAGCAGGAGGTTGGTGCGATGAGTCCCCGACGGATGTTCCGCAGCAAGGTCGGGTGGATGTCGGCCGCGGCGGTCCTTACGGCCGCCGGAGTCCTGGCCGGCACGATGCTCGCGAGCGCGGCCGGGGCGAACCTGCCCAAGCAGACGCCGGCGCAGTTGCTGCTGGCGCTGCGGAACGCCAAGCCGCCGAAGTCGATGACCGCCGTCCTCACCGAGACCGCGAACCTCGGCTTCCCGTCGCTGCCGAACATCGCCGGACTGAATAACTCGGTGTTCTCGGCGACCTCGCTGATCAGCGGCACCCACACCATCGACATCTGGTATGCCGACAGCCAGCACGTCAGGATCGCGCTTCCCGTCTCGTTCGGCGAGACCGACCTGCGCATCAACGGCGGCCAGGCCTGGCTCTGGAACAGCCACGGCCAGACCGCCATCCACTACCTGCTGCCGACTCCGGCCCAGCGGAAGGCGGCCAGGGCGGCCCGGCTCAAGATGTTCAAGTCGATCCACCCGAATGCTCCAATCGCGCGGTGCATCGCCTCGCTGCGGCCGGCTACTACCCGGTCGCGAGCGGCCAACCGCAAGGTGCTCAAGTGCCTGCGGGCCAATATGGTGCACCCGCGCACTGCGCTGCCCAATAGCGTGCGGGCCAGCTGGATCCCGGCCCGTGAGATGACGCCGCAGGGGGCGGTGGACCAGCTGCTCGCCAAGGTGGGCAAGACCACGAAGGTGACCGTGGACGGCACGACGCAGGTGGCCGGCCGGTCGGCCTACCAGTTGGTTATCGCGCCTCGCACCGACCAGTCGCTGATCGACCGGATCGTGATCGCGGTTGACGGCCAGACCTCCCTGCCGCTCCAGCTCCAGGTCTTCGCGCGCGGCGTCGCGAACCCGGCCTTCCAGTTCGGATTCACGTCGCTGAACTTCGCCAAGCCCGCGATGTCCAACTTCACGTTCACTCCGCCGGCGGGCGCGCACGTCAAGACCGAGCGGCTGCCAGCCTTCGGTCCAGGCATTGGCCTGCCCGGCATCTTCGGTCCGCCCCGCATGGTCGGCCCCGCTCGGTCCTTTGCCAGCCCGGCTCGCTCCTTCTCCGGCCCGCCCCCGGTCTTCATCAGCCGCCCGGTCGGCTGGCGG
>Ga0209590_10000532_pt1 | contig 12687 bp, 9 predicted proteins | sample CZO8metaG_FD_188353 | JGI IMG/M metagenome (GOLD analysis project Ga0209590, IMG submission 188353) | Vadose zone soil microbial communities from the Eel River Critical Zone Observatory, Northern California, USA - CZOApr15con1.8 metaG... | ecosystem: Environmental > Terrestrial > Soil > Vadose...
TCGCCGGAGTCGCGCAGGAGCATTCGTCGCTCGTTGCAACCCGTGGTCTCAATGGAGCCTCGTTCTTGCTCGGCGGTTTGAGGCGAAGCTTCGCTGCCTTACTGGTCCAGTGGCCCGTCTCCAATTGCAAAGCAGCGTGTGTCGGAACCTCGGTTCCAGGAGCGCCCTTTCCAAATATGGCGATTTTCTCAATACCGATTTCCAAGGTTCCATCGAAACAGAGGGTGAATCCCTGCGTGCCGTATGCCAGCAGGAAGGCCTGAGTAGTTTCAGATCTCGCCACGCCAGGGGGCCAATATCCGATGCCAAATGCGTCCGGCCACCAGTTACGGAAATTTTCTCCGGCGGCCGATGCGATGCAGTTGTATCGGTTTGAAGCGGGACTGGTGACCGTGCAGTTAACACCCTCGGTCAGGTTGGGCAGTTCGACTACAGACCAACTACCGGCCATACCATTCGTTGTTCGCCCACGCTAGCCAAGCTTCCGCCATTTTGGAATAGTCCCCGCGGTCCTTGTCAGTGACCGGATCCACTCCAGCGATTGCTCGTAGCGCCCAAAACCACTGGTCCGGGTCGTCACCTTCAGATTCGAGCTGCACAAGTATGAACGGAAGCGCTATTTCGCCCATCCCAATAATGCTTTGGTAAGCAGGGCACATGGCTGCTTCGGTTATCGAGGACATCGCCCCACGTTGCGAGCGCCACTCTGTAACAAGCCGTTTGAATTTTAGCCAATCCTCGACCGGGGGCTCTGTCGCAAGCACCGTCTGCTGCTTAGCAAAGAGAAATTCAAATCCATAAGCCGAAGAGGCGTGAGCTAACGCGTCAGAACTATATACAGTCTGGCTAGTAGCCTCTCCTAGAGCGCAGAACTTTTGATAGGCCCGCTGAACTACAACAATGGGCTGAGTTCTCGTACTGGTTACGCGAATTGGCGAACGCATTGAATTCAGTGTGTTTTCGATGAGCCAGGTGCGGGCTTCTTTAAGTGATCTGGCGTGCTGCTTACAGTCATGATCTGGTTAATCTTGAGTTGGTAGGCGGGGTTTCCTTCTGCGTCGTACAGATTCTCTATCCGCAACGCGGAGAGCACGATCGGCTTGATTCTGAGTACAGTTCCATCGTTGAGTGTAACGTCGGTCCATCGATCCGTCGATTCTGATACAGATACTTCGACGGCGTCATGTGTGCCGGGTAGCCCTGGTATTTCGACCCCCCTGATTTTCCTTTCAGGCACTCACCCTCCCTGGCTGGACCGGAATGTTAGCATGTGGTCTTAGTGAACTTTATACTTGACGTTAAGTATTAAGTTCAGTATGATGCTGAACACGAACAAGCTGCCCGCTGCCAAGCGTGTCCAGATCCTTTCGATGCTGTGCGAGGGCGCGTCGATGCGATTCGCGTCGCGGTTGGCGGACGTGTCGATCAACACGGTCTCGAAGCTCCTCGTGGACGCTGGGCTGGTCTGCGCGGCGTTCCATGACGAGAACGTGCGCGGCCTGAAATCGCGCCGCGTGCAGGCCAACGAAATCTGGTCCTTCGTTGGCGCGAAAGAAAAGCGTGTGAGGGAGGAACAGAAAGCGGCAGGGTGGGGCGATTGCTGGACATGGACGGCTATCGACGCGGACAAGCTACTGGTCTCGTTTCTGGTCGGTGACCGTGGCCCGTACAACTGCTACGAGTTCATGAAGGATGTCGCCTCACGGCTCGTGTCAAAAGTACAACTGACGAAGGACGGCCTTTACTGGTATGTGGACGCCGTCGACCACGCCTTCGGCATCGACATCGACTACGCCATGATTCAGAAGCGGTACGCTGGCGGCATCGCCGGCGAGCGGACCGCCGCGTCACGCTACAGCCCCGCGAGGTTCGTGAGCGCGACGAAGGAGGTCATAAGGGGGAACCCGAATCCTAAGCACATCTCGACCAGCTTCGTTGAACGCGCCAATTTGACCATGCGGATGCACATGCGCCGGTTCACGCGGCTGCCGAACGGCTTCTCCAAGAAAGTCGAGAACCACGCGCACATGGTCGCGGTCTACACCGTTTGGTACAATTGGATTCGCGTTCACAGGACTCTTCGCGTCACGCCAGCGATGCAGGCCGGTCTTGCGGATCGCGTGTTCGACATGTCCGATTTGGTCGCGTTGATTGAGCAGGCGGAAGCGCCGATGCCTGCGAGCCTGAGCGAAAGCCACTCAGCCTAACTGCGACAGCACCCGCGGAGGCCGCAGAGAGCGGCGAGATCTCGCTTTCGCCCTTCAGATCCCCAGATTCCTGGCAACAATCGCGCACAGGGCGCAGGTCACGGCCGTGCGAGCTTTCGGAGACGTCAAGACATCGTTCATTGCACCAGACCGGTCGGGTTGAATCGGTACCCCACCCAAGGCTCGGTGACCAAGTAGCGCGGATTCGAGGGGTCGGCCTCCAACTTCTTGCGCAGCTGCCCCATGAAGACGCGGAGGTACTCCGATTGGTCCTCGGACTGCTCACCCCACACCGCCCCGAGCAATGTTTTGTGGGGCAGGACACGGTTCGGGTGTCGCGCCATGAAGACAAACAAGTCGAATTCCTTGGGCGTCAAACGAACCGGCTGTCCGTGTACGTGGACGCGACGTTCGTGAAAGTCGATGTGAAATTCGCCGACGCCGAGCGCCGATTCCTCCGGCGTCCCCACGCTCCGTCGAAGCGCGACCCGCACCCGTGCCAGCAGCTTGTCGATGCTGAACGGTTTCATGATGTAGTCGTCAGCTCCCGAATCGAGCGCCGCCACCTCGGATTGCGAGTCGGTGTTGCCGGAAACCACGATGACAGGAACATTCGAGGTCTGACGAACTCGCCGGCACAGCTCGATACCGTCGACGAGCGGCATTTCAAGGTCGGCGATGATGAGTGCCGGACAGCAGGCTCGAAAGCTCGACATCGCAGATTCAGCATCGCTGGCAGTCCGAACGTTGTACCCTCGGCTCGCCAAAGCACTGGTGAGCAGTTTCGCAGCCCGGAGATCGTCGTCGACGATCAACAAAGAACTCATCGCGTCATCCTTTCGCTCTTTCCAACACGTGGACCGATTCGACGGTTTTTTTACCGCCGGATTCCGAGTACCGAACCGCCGCGCGATAGCCTGAAAACTTCTCAAGCTCCGACGCGTCAATCTTGTGCCAGCCCTGACGGATGCGAGCGGTCGACGCCAGCGGGAACCGCACCGCCCCGCTCGCAGTCGACAGCGACAGGATCCGCGTCGAGGCTTCGTATTTCTCAATCGTGCCGCGCATCGTCAACGTCGTGGAGTCGGGCGGTGTGGATTGGACGGCCGCCGCCTCGACGACCGCGCCGCGGCCCGAAACCACAGCTGCAGACAACAGCAGCACCGAGAGTCGCTTCCTCATGACTGGCCCCTGGGCTGACGCGATGCGGAACGAACCTTGGCCGCAGCATCAAAGGGCATGCCCGTCGATATACCTGGGCTACAATCCGATAAAGACTTGGCTTACAGCGGGTTACATGATGTCGCAGACGGTGGGCTGACTTCGATGAATCGGCACATGCGCCACACCGTGGCGAAATGGTGCCAGGGCATGTCGCTCAGCGTGCGACTGTCGTTGTTCCTGGCGCTCGTCGTGATCGGCGTGGTGGCGGGCGTGGCGTACTTGGAAATGCGCTCGTTCGAGCGGGACATCGACCGCGAGCTCGTGGAGGCCGCGCGGTTGGGAGCGCAGACCGCCGCCGACAACCTCGCGGCGCGTGAGCAACCGCTCGATCCGCTCGACACGCGCGACATGCTGCACGACCTGGTCGAAACAGACCCGCTGCTCGATGCCATCTCGGTCATCGGAACCGACGGGGCCGGCCACGTCCGTATCGTCACGAGCACGTCGACTGAAGAGCGCGCAGAGGTGCTGGACCTCGCTGGACGCGCCATCACCACCAGGGCGCCGACAACCGCTCGCAGCAATACCGTGGTGATGTTCGCCCTGCCGGTGCCGCGTCATGGAAATTATGCGGTGGCCGCGACGGTTGGTCTGGAGAGCCTTCTGCAAGCGCGCGCCCACGGGCTTCGCGTCGCGCTCGGGTTCGCAGTTCCTACCATCCTGCTGGTGACGATCCTCGTTCACCTCACCGTCCGTCGGCTCCTGGGACAGCCGCTCACCGCCATCCTGCGGACCATGGAAGCGACGGCCGGAGGCGATTTGCGCGCGCGAACGACGACGATTCGCCGCGACGAGCTCGGCGCGATCGCGACGAGACTGAACGAGATGCTCGATCAGCTGGAGCGGTTCAATCGATCGCTTCAGGATCGCATCGAGGAGGCCACGCGCGACTTGTCGCTCCGCAACGCGCAACTGGTGGCCAGCCAGCATCAGCTGTTCGCGGCTCGAGAGTCGCTCGCGCGCGCCGAGCGTGTGGCGGCGTTGGGTCAAGTTGCCGCCAACGTCGCCCACCAGGCCGGCACGCCGCTGAACCTGGTGTCCGGCTACGTCCAGATGATCCGCGACGACCCGCGGACCGACGATCGGATCCGCTCGCGGCTGCTGACGGTCGATGTGCAGATCCAGCACGTGACGCGCGTGCTTCGAACGATGCTCGACTACGCGCGGCAACCGTCGGGGTTCGACCTCGTCGCATTCTCCGACCTCATCGAGCGCGTGCGGGAGATCGCCCAACCACGATTATCCGGCTCCGGTATTCGGGCGCAGATATCCATAGCCGAGGGTCTGCCTCCGATCAGGGCTGACGTCATCCAGCTGGAGATGGCGTTGCTCAACCTGGTGACCAACGCGCTCGACGCAATGCCAGGTGGCGGCACGCTGTCGATTACCGCGGCGGCGCGTGCGGATGGGATCCGTGTGGAAGTCGCCGACACGGGTCCCGGGATCCCGGCGGAGATCGGCGAGCGTCTGTTCGACCCCTGGGTGACGACCAAGCCGACGGGTCAGGGCACCGGACTCGGTCTCGCCATCGTCCAGGACGTGGTACGGGCGCACGGCGGCTCGGTATCGGCATACAACCAAGCGACAGGGGCGGTCTTCGTGATCGACCTGCCGGCCGCCCACGCACACAGGACGACTACCTAGTGTAGCCATGCCTCGCATTCTCCTGGTCGACGACGACGCGGAAACCTGCAGGTTCCTCGAGGAGCTGCTCGAAGCCCCCAATCGCCAGTTCGTGTCGGTGCAGGATCCGGACACAGCCCTGACGAAGATCCGTCACGACTCGTTCGACCTGCTGATCTCGGACATCAATCTGAACGCGGCGCATTCCGGGATCGACCTGTTGCGCTCGTTCAGGACCGAACAGAGCGGGCCGGTCGTGCTGATCAGCGGGTTTGGCACGCTCGAGACGGCGATCGAAGCCGTCCGCGCCGGCGCGTTCGACTACATCAGCAAGCCGTTCAATCTCGCTGACATCAAGCGCATCATCGATCGCGCTCTCGAACAAGGCGCGCGCCGCGGAGAACCGCCTGCCGAGATGCCCGCCAGCCCGCCCGGCAGCCTCATCGGACGTACTGCGCCGATGCTCGAGGTCTACAAGCTGATCGCGCGCGCCGCGGACTCGTCTGCCCCGGTGCTCATCGTCGGCGAAAGTGGCGTGGGCAAGGAGCTCGTTGCGCGGGCGATCCATGGCCACGGCGAACGCGCGCGCGAGCCGTTCGTCGGCCTCAACTGCGGCGCGATCGCCGACACCCTGCTCGAGTCGGAGTTGTTCGGGCATCAGCGGGGATCGTTCACGGGCGCGGTGGCGGACCACAAGGGGGTGTTCGAGCAGGCCGGCGGCGGCACCGTGCTGCTCGACGAGATCGGCGACACGACCGCCGCATTGCAGATCCGGCTGCTCCGGGTCCTCGAGGAAGGAGAGGTTCGGCCGGTCGGGGGCAACCGGTCGCTTCACGTCTCCGCGCGCGTCATCGCCGCCACCAATATGCCGCTCGAACAGGCCGTCGCCGAGGGGCGCTTTCGGCACGACCTGTACTACCGGCTGAGCGTCATCGTCATTCGGGTGCCACCGCTGCGCGAGCGGCGGGCAGACATCCCGCTGCTCATCGGCAGCTTTCTCGAAGACGCCTGCAAGCGGGCCGGACAGAAGAAGGCGCTGTCGACCGAAGCGCTCGACGCGCTCATGCGGCACGCCTGGCCTGGCAACGTTCGAGAGCTCAGCAACACGATCGAGCGCCTCGTGGTGTCGAGCCGCGGCTCGCTGATTGAGGCGTCCGACCTGCACGACCCGGTCCCGCCCGTTCGCCCAAGCCATCAGGAGCAGCCGTTTTCAGATTTGCCGACGCTCGACGACCTCGAACGCCGCTACATCCTGCACGTGCTCGAGGCCGCGAATGGGAATCGGACGCGCGCCGCCGAGATCCTGGGCGTTGACCGCCGCACACTGTATCGGATGGCCGAACGCTTCGGGATCGAGTTCAAGAACTGATGGTCAGGCCCTGCGTATTTGGTTGACGCTCACGCCGCAAGAGAAATACGGTCTCGGATGGCGTTCTCGAAGATCGACCTGCCGCATCCGCTGATCCTGCTGCTGGCCGGCGTCGCCGCCGCGGCGGCGCTGACCTGGATCCTGCCGTCCGGCGCGTTTGACCGCCGCGACGATCCCGTGACCGGCCGGCGGGTCGTCGTCGCCGGCACGTATCATCCTGTGCCGCCTGCGCCGGTCGGACTCCTCGCCGCGGCCATCGCCGTGCCGCGCGGCTTTGTCGCCGCCGGTGAGGTGATTGCCGTTGTCCTGTTCGTCGGCGGCGCCTGGGTGGTCGTCGATCGCCTCGGCACCCTGCCGGCGCTCGTCGCCGTGCTCGTCGCGCGCTTCAGACGCCGCGGCCTCTGGGCCATCCCGGTCATCTGTCTGTTCTTCGCCGCGATGGGCGCGCTCGAGAACATGCAGGAAGAAATCATCCCGCTCGTGCCCGTCCTCCTCGTCCTCGGTCAAGGCCTCGGCGTCGACGCCGTCGTCGTCGTCGCGGTGAGCTTGGGGGCGGCGATGATCGGCAGCGCGTTCGGCCCGACGAATCCGTTTCAGGCGGGCATCGCGCTCAAGCTGGCGCAGCTCACTCCGATCGCCGGAGGCACACTGCGGCTCGTGATGTTTGTCGCCGCTGTCGTCATGTGGATCTTCTGGACGATCCGGTACGCCGCCACGCATCGCGTGAGCCCCGCACCGACGACTCGCGCGGACGTGCGCACGCTGCCGGCGAAGCATGCCCTGATTCTCGCGATCGCGCTCGCGCCGATGGCCGCCTACGTCTACGGCGCGTTGCGGCTCGACTGGGGATTCAATGAGCTGTCGGGCGCCTTTCTGCTCGCCGGCCTCGTCGCGGGCATCGTCGGCGGACTGGGTCTCACGGCCACCATTAGCGCGTATCTCGACGGCGCGGCAAGCCTGGTATCGGCTTCGATCATGATCGGCGTGGCGCGCAGCATCTCGCTGGTGCTCGAGGACGGCCGTGTGGTGGACACGATTCTGCACAGTGTCGCGACGCCGCTCGAGCGCATGCCGACGGTGACCGCCGCGCTGCTGCAGATTCCTGCTCACGCCCTCATACACCTCGTCGTGCCCAGCGTCAGCGGCCAGGCGGTGCTGACGATGCCGCTGTTCGTGCCGCTGGCGGATCTGCTGGGCCTGTCGCGACAGGTGCCGGTGCTGGCTTATCAGACCGGCGGTGGGCTGACCGAGTTGATCTGGCCGCCCAACGGCGCGCTGATGGCCGTGCTCCTCGCCGCGGGCGTGCCGTATCAGAAATGGATCCGATTCGTCATCGGCGGCGTCGTGCTCGCGACACTCCTCGGCGTCGCGGGGATTACGGCGGTGATATGGCTGCACGCCGCCTGAGCGCGCCGAACAATCTCCACCTGCAGATCGTCTACAGGAAGGACCGCTTTCGGTCTGGAGGTCTCAGCATGCTGCGCCTGTTCGTTTTCGGAACGATCGCGACACTTCTTCTCGCGCCGCCGGCTCCAGCCGCCCGGCAGGCGACCGACACTCCCGGTCCTCTGGTGTCCACGGAATGGCTGCAACAGCACCTGTCCGACCCGCTCGTCCGGATCGTAGCTACCGGCGATGAAGGGCGGTACGACCGCGGGCACATTCCGGGCGCGCGGTTCCTCGAGCACATGGACACGCTCGGCTCCGGTCACGTGCTCCTGCGCCCGGAGCCGCTCGCGGCTGTCCTCGCGAAGGCCGGCGTCACCGACGGCGCTCGCGTCGTCCTCTACGGCGACAGTCCGATGACGACCGGATGGGTGTATATGGCGTTGGCGTCGGTGGGGCACGCGGCCGACGTCTCGATGCTCGACGGCAGCGTCGAGCTGTGGCGGTCCGAGGGACGTTCCGTGTCGACAACGGCGCCGCTCGCCGCCAGCGGTCATCTCACCGTGCGGCCGGCACCGGACGTTGCGGTCGATGCGGCATGGGTCAAGAGCCGCCTCGAGTCGCCGGCCGTTCGGCTGCTCGACGTGCGGACCACCGGCGAATGGGATCTGGGCCATCTGCCGGGCGCGACACTCGTCCTCTGGCAGGATCTGTTCGCGGATCAGCGCAGCCTGAAGTTCAAGTCGCCGGAGGAGATGCGCGCGCTCTTCACGCGAGCCGGATTCACGCCGGGACAGCAGATCGTCACGTACTGCGCAGTCGGCATGCGCGCCAGCCTGATGTATTGGGCAGCCCTTACCGCCGGCCTGCCCGCTCGGGTCTACGTCGGCTCGTGGCAGGACTGGCAGCGCGATTCGAGCAACCCTGTGGTGCGCTAGAGGAAGACAAGCACGAAACGCACGAAAACACGAAAGCACGAAACACGAAGGGCTCCTTTTTCGTACTTTCGTGCGTTTCGTGTTCGTGCGTTTCGTGAGTCAGAAACGCAACCGCAGCGTGAACTGGGCGAAGCGGGAGTAGTTCCCCTGCGTCGTCACCTGCGCGAAGTTGGCGTTCCCGAAGCTGGCGCTCGCCAACCGCGTGTACCACGGCGCGTTGAACAGGTTGATTACCTCCAGCCGGAGCGTGACGGTCGTGCCCGCGCCGACCCGCAGATCCTTGTTCACCGCGATGTCGGTGCTCGTGCGGACCGGCGAGCGGACCCCGGGAAGAATCATCGGCGCGTTGCCCAGCGTGAAGGCCGGCGCAAGCGAGAACGCGCCGGGGTTGAGGTACAGGTTGTCGGTCGGCTTCGCGGTGAGCCGATCGGTGACGTCGCCGTTCGCGAGAAAGTCCTGCCCCGGCACGATGTTCGGCCGCTGACCGGCGCCGTTCAGATTCGTGGTGTTCGGCGTCTGCGTGATCGCGATCGGGAAGCCGCTCTGCACCAGCACGACCGCCGACAGCGTCCAGCCGCCGACGAGAGACCCCAGCGCGCCCGGCTTGTTGAGATGCGCGCGGCCCGGCCCGAACGGTAACTGGACGATGGGCGCGACGACGAGCTTGTGCGTCATGTCGTTCAAGCTCAGGCCGAAGTCGACGTCCGGATTGAAGTTGGGCGAACCCGGAATGTAGTTGTAGTTGTCGACGATGCCCGGCGCCGCCGCAAACGCGAGGTAGTTTCCGGATCCGAACTGGCCGATCTGATTGTCCCTGGCCTGACTGTACGTGTAGCTGAAGCTGCCGCCCCACGCACGGGTCGTGCGCTTCCTCAGCTCGAGCACGACCGCGTTGTACGTGGAGTGCGCGCCCGCCGTGGTCATCGACACCGAATTCAGTCCGTATTGCGGGTACGGCACGAGCAGCGAGTTCAACTGGACGGTCCGCTGCGACGCCAGCGTCCCGGCGCCCGCCACACCGAAGAACGGGTTGTTGACGAGCGAGGTGAGCCTGGATCCGAGCGCGAGATATTCGGTCGGCAGCTGGTTGAGATTGATCGCGCTGTTGAAGTTGAGATGGTCTCCGCGCGAGCCGACATATCCGACGATCGCGCTCATGTTCCCGGGCAGCTGGCGCTGAATGTCGAACGAGTACTGCTGCATGCGCGGCGCCGTCGCCTGCGGATCGAAGAAGCTGACGCCGCTGCTCACGCCGGACAACAGGCCGAGCGAGTTCCCCGAGGGCCGCAGCAGCCCGTTCTGAAATGGACTGTCGACGCTCGTGATCGGGATGTTGTTGTTTTGCGTGAGCGTCGTCGTCTGCGAGTAGCCGGTGGAGAGGACCGGGCTGTAGTTCCACGGCGCCCAGAACAGGCCGTAACCGCCGCGCAGCACAGTTTTCCCATCGGCGTTGAACACCACGCCCGCGCGGGGCGAGGCTTTCACGGCCGGCGGTCTGCCCTGTTCGGTGGGCGCGCCGTTGACGCCCGCATACACGAGCCCGCCCTTCACCTGGCGCGCCTCAGGGTGCAGCGGGTCGGTGCCCGCGGGAATCGTCACGTTCAGCGGGCTCACCGCGCTGGCATCGAACCCGACGACCAGGTGGTTGTCTTTCTCGGCCAGCCCGGTCTCGTGCTCGAGGCGCAATCCGTAGTTCAGCGTCAACCGCGACGTCACGCGGTAGTCGTCCTGCACGTACGCGCTGTAATAGTTGACGAAGTCGTCGACCTCCGTATTCAACGGGAGCGAGCCGGCGGACGGATACCCCAGCAACAGATCGGCGATGGCGTTGCGCGACGTGCTCGCGGGAGATGTCGCATTCGACCCGGTGAACTGCCCGCTGAAGGTGAAGCTGCCGGCCGAATTGCCGTAGGTCCGCGACTTGACGCCGAGCCGCCGGTAATCGGCGCCGACTTTCAGGCTGTGTTCGCCGGCCAGCTTCGTCAGCGTTCCGTTCGTGCCGTACGAGTAGTAGTGCGTCTTGCCCTGGCCGGTGTAGCTCGTGCCCTGATATCCCGTGAGCGAGAGCACGGGGAATCGCTGCGCCTCGATCGCGTCGGCGAACGCAGGATTGAAGCCGAGGGTGTGGGCGTCAAATGGCGCCAGCAGCGGCGTGATGTCGTCGAACGTGTTGAATCCACCCCGAAGCGTGAGCACCGTCGACGAGCTCATCACGTACGTGTTGTTCAGGACGCCGACGTGCACCGGGCGATTGTTCTGACCCCCCTGGGCGAATGGCGCGTCCGGGAAGAAGCTGACCGCCGGCTCCTCAGTGTATTGATAGACATAGACGCCGCTGAGCGCGACGCTGCTGTTGAAATGGTGATCCACTTTCCCGCCGAACTGTTGGCCGAGGTTCTTCGGCGTGTTCTCCGCCACATAGTTCGGGCTGCCGTTGTCCACGGTCGGGTTGACGTTCGGCAGCGGCAGGTACTTCACCAGGTTCGCGCCGACAGGATTGATCCGGTTCAGCGGAATCCTGTTGCCGGCAAACGCCTGGCGCGCGCCGGTGACCGGATCGGTCGTCAGCGGATCGTAGATGATGATCGGCCGCCCCGCGGAGTCGACGAGGCCCGAGAAGTCGCCGGCACGTTCGGCGGCAGTCGGCACGTGGAAGTTGCCGTTCTGCGTCAGCCCGTCGCGATACGCCTCGGACGCGAACCAGAAGAAGGTCTTGTTGCGGACGAGCGGGCCGCCGACGCCACCGCCCCCGTTGCGCCAGTACTGATCGGGATTCGCCTGTCCCTGGATCTTCAGAAAGAAGTTTTCGCCGATGAGCGCGCCGGGCCGGCTCAGGATGAAGCCTGACCCCTGGAACCGGTTCGTCCCGGATCGTGCGCTCGCGTTGAACATCCCGCCGCCGGTCCGGCCCATCTCCGCATCGTAGGTGTGGACCTGCACCTTCACATCGTCGACCATCTCGATATTCGGGCTGATTGACGCGCGGTTCTGCATGTCGGTGATCGGGTAGCCATCGAGGAGATAGTTGTTGCCCACCGAGATGCCGCCGCCAAGCGAGATGCGCGACGCTTCGGTCTGATCCTGCATCCGGTTCATGTGCGGGTTGCCGGTGTAGGTGACCGTCGGGACCGTGTTGCTTGCGAGAAAGGCCATCCGGCTGATGCTCGGCAGCGTCTCGAGCGTTTTCTGATCGAGCACGTCGCCCGTCGACGCGTTCGAGGTCTCGATCAGCGGTGCCTCGGCGGCCACCGTGATCGTTTCCTCGACGGCGCCGATCTCGAGCACGATGTCGAGCGTCAGGAACTGCTGCGTCGCGATGCGCGCGTCCTTCCGCTCGAACGTCTTGAAGCCGGCCACCGATGCCCGGACCGTATACACGCCGGGCACCACGCCCGGGAACGAGTACTCGCCGACGTCGTTGCTCGCCGTGTCGCGCGCAACGCCGGTGTCCTGATTGACCAGCGTGACCGTTGCGCCGGGAATCACCCCCTGCGCATCCTTGACCGTGCCGCGCATCCCGCCCTGGAAGGACTGCGCGGCGCCGGTCCTGGCGGCAAGGCACACCACGAGCGCGGCGAGAATCAATCGCGCATTTCGCATAGGTTTCTCCTGCACAGCGCCAACGTACGTAGTGCCCGGCTTTACCGGACCGGCAAGGTCCGCCTGAAGGCGGACACCACGTACTGGCAACGTGTTCTCAGTTGCCGCTGCGCGCCCGGGCCGTCGCCGACGAAGGCACGCCGTTCTTGGCGGCGTCCTGCATCGCCTCGACGAACGTGTCGATTTCCTGCAGCGTCGTGTAGACGTTCGGCGTCACCCGAAGTCCCGTGTAGTCGAACACCTGGTTCGGCGGCTGCCCGCCGACGACGGCGTTGATGACGATGCGGTATTTGTCCATCATGAACGCTGAAAGCGCCCTGGCATCGACGCCCTCGATACC
>Ga0209590_10000536_pt1 | contig 12669 bp, 13 predicted proteins | sample CZO8metaG_FD_188353 | JGI IMG/M metagenome (GOLD analysis project Ga0209590, IMG submission 188353) | Vadose zone soil microbial communities from the Eel River Critical Zone Observatory, Northern California, USA - CZOApr15con1.8 metaG... | ecosystem: Environmental > Terrestrial > Soil > Vadose...
CACGCCGACCGACTGCGTGATCATGGGCGTGCGCCACATCCTCGCCGACAGGAAGCCCGATCTCGTGCTTTCCGGCGTCAATCGCGGCCAAAACATCGCCGAGGACGTGACCTATTCCGGCACCGTTGCGGGCGCGATGGAAGGCACCATTCTCGGCATTCCCTCGCTCGCGCTGTCGCAGGTCTATGGCCCGGAAACGCGCGATCGCCAGAGCTACGTCACCGCCGAAAAGCACGCCCCCGATCTCATCCGCCGCCTGCTCAAGGAAGGCATTCCCGAGGGCGTTCTCATCAACGTGAATTTCCCCGATTGCGAGCCGCACCAGGTCGCGGGCATCGCCATCACCACGCAAGGCCGCCGCAACCAGGAGCTTCTGCGCATCGATCCGCGTCACGACGGCCGCGGCAATCCGTATTATTGGATTGCGTTTCAACGCGGCCGCTTTACGCCGCAGAACGGCAGCGATTTGCAGGCGATCACGGCCAAGCGCATCTCGGTGACGCCGTTGCGTCTCGACATGACCGACGAGCCCTTCATGACCCGCTTGGCGCAGCTTTTCGCCGCCCCGAAAAAATGACGCTCTGGAAAACGAAAGCGCGAGCCGAACCGAGCGCCGAAGCGCGCATGGAATTCTTGCTCGGGCTGCGCCGGCGCGGCATCCGCGACAATCGCGTATTGCGCGCGCTCGAGATGGTGCCGCGCGAGCGTTTCGTCGGCGAAGCGCAGGCGGAACTCGCCTTTGCCGATCAGGCGCTGCCGATCCAATGCGGGCAGACCATCAGCCAGCCCTACATGGTGGCGGCGATGACCGAGGCGCTCGACGTCAAGCCCGGTCACAAGGTTTTGGAGATCGGCACCGGCTCCGGCTACCAGGCCGCGATCCTCGCGCACCTCGCCAAGGAGGTCGTCAGCATCGAGCGCTACCGCACGCTCGCCGACGAAGCGCGGACGCGGCTGGCTTCACTCGGCCTTACCAACGTCACGGTGATCGTCGGCGACGGCACCGAGGGCGCGCCCGAGCACGCGCCGTTCGACCGCATCATCGTCACCGCCGCCGCCCCCGAAATCCCCAAAGCCCTGATCGAGCAGTTGGCCGTCGGCGGCATCCTGCTCGCCCCGCTCGGTCCGCGCGACGGCGTGCAGACGCTGACGCGCCTCGAAAAACGCGCCGGCGGCAAGTGCGAAACCGAGGAGCTGATGGCGGTGCGGTTCGTGCCGCTGGTCGCCGGCAAGGCCGCCTCGCTTTAGCCATCCGCCCGCGCGGTCAGCGAAATTTCGCCCGTCGATCTTTCTTCTTAAGCATCTCTTTACCCATCCGGCGTTTACTCCAACGGTCAAGTTGCGTCCGGGTGGATGGGTATGCGTATTCCGGCTTGTGTTCGGCCGTCGCCGCGCTTCGCGCGCTTTTGTGCGATCGGCCTTTTCGGCTTGCTGTTGGCGGCCTGCGGCAACGACGTCTCCCGCTTCAACGACGATCCCAACGGCAATCCCTATCGCCACGGCGAGGTGACGAACTCGACCCAGCCGGCGTCGGCTCCCGTCGCCCAGATCGAATCCCGCCCGCTCGGCGCGCCCGCCAACGTCAACGGTACGCCGGTCTACGGGCCCGCGGTCTACGGTTCGAATGGCGGCTACAGCCAGCCGCCGCAGAACTATTCCAATCCGCCGCAACCCGGCTATCCGGCGAACCAGCCGAATTATTCCAGCGCGCCCGGCTCGGTGCCGGCGGCGCCCGCGCCCGTTTCGCGCGCCCCCGCCGCCAACGATCAGCAGCCGACCGGCGCCGTCGCGGGCCGCGGCGAGAACTGGCGCTGGGACGGCGGCACCGCGGTGACGCTCAAGCCCGGCGAGACCGTAGAAATCCTGTCGCGCCGCTATGGCGTGCCGGTGGTGGCGATCATGCGCGCGAATAATCTCGCCGATGCCTCGCGCATCCAGCCCGGCCAGCGCATCGTGATCCCGAGCAGTCAGCACGGGCAGAACGCATCGGCGCAGTCCGCAACCCGCGGCCCCATCGTGCACACCGTCATGCCGCACGACACGCTGACCTCGATCGCCAAGCGCTACAACGTCAAGCGCGCCGAGATCGCCTATACCAACAAGATCAACGAGTATGTGGCGCTGCGCGTCGGCCAGAAGCTCACCATTCCGAACGTGGCCGTGGCCACCTCGAACGGGGCGAAGAACGCCGCCAATCCGCCCGACCGCGCGCCGCACGCCGAGACGGCGGGGCCGCAGCGCCGCGCCGAGACAGCGCCGGCCGTCGACAGCGTCGCCACCGTGAAGCCCGCCGACAGCGAGCCCGAGCCCAAGGCCGCCGCGGCCGGCGGCTTGCAGTTCCGCTGGCCGGCGAAGGGCCGCGTGATCTCCAACTTTGGCGGCAAGCCGAACGGCCAGCAGAACGACGGCATCAACATCTCGGTGCCGGAGAACACGGCGATCAAGGCCTCCGAGGACGGTGTCGTCGCCTATGCCGGTAACGAGTTGAAGGGATACGGCAATCTCGTCCTGATCAAGCACACCGACGGCTGGGTCACCGCCTATGCGCACAATTCCGAGATCCTCGTCCATCGCGGCGAGACGGTGAAGCGCGGGCAGGTGATCTCCAAGGCCGGCCAGAGCGGGGGCGTCGCCTCGCCGCAGCTCCATTTTGAGATTCGCAAGGGCTCGACCCCGGTCGATCCCGCGCAGCACCTTTCGTCACTGTAATTTCGCAGCAATATCGCATCGTCGACTTTCTCTTGCCCGATTTGCTTGCGACTAGAGGAGACGGGAAGCGGCGGAAATAACGGCTTAGAAATAATTGCAACACGGTTTGATCGGCCCACTCCATGTCTGCCTTGGCAGACAGGGAGCGAAAAAAAAGGGCGCCAGATCAAAATGAGTTTGATCGGCCCGGTGACCTCCAGGTGCGATCTCAAGCGGGGCGGCCGGATTCCCGTGGGATACCCCGCCGCCCCGCGCATTGTTCGCCAATCGCCAAATCGCTCATCGATCAGACTGCTCCGGCCCGATTCAATTTTCAAAGCACAATTGATTTGAGAGAAAAACGCTGGCTCCGGCGGCGTCAGCGGCCCGCCTCGATCGCAACCAGGATGTCGTTCTCGAAATAAAGATAGCGGCCCCCGCCGTAGACATGCTGCTCGCGGATGTGGTTCGCCACTTTCAGGCGATTGACCGCGAGCGGCTTTGCCCAGCAGGTTTTTTCCGCTTCCGCCGCCGTCATGCCGAGCTTCGGCTCCCCGAGCCGCGCGCAGTTCGCGCGCGGCGCCCTGGCCAGAATCTGGGGGTTTTCGCCGAGAAAGTGGGCTTTGTCATCGGCGCGTACATAGCCCGCCTGTCCGCCTTCCAGCTCGATCCGGTAATAGGACGGAATATTGTTGAACAGCACGACCTCGGTGACGGTGAATTTTCCCGAGGTGATTTCCGGGCATTGAATGCGGTCCAAAATATCGGGTGCGGGCTTGGGGCAGAGGCGGATGGAAGCGCGCGGCGCGAGCCAATAATATTTGTTCGCTTGCGGGAAATCGCCAAGCGCGGGGTCGGCGGGCGTTGCCGCCGTGCCTTTCGTCTGCGCCGCGGCGGAGAATGCGAAAAGGCTCGCGGCAATCAGCATTATTTGACGGCGCATCGGCGCTTTCCGGGCTTGCATGAATCACAACAATCTGCTGCGGCCAGGACGGGAGCGGCAAGGAGATAATCGTCGCAGGCCGAAACCCCGGCGCCATCGGCGTAAACGGCGGCGGCAATAAAAAGCCCGGCTCGTGCCGGGCTTTTCGTCTTGGTCTTTTGAAGGCGGCCCGCTTCAGACCGCCATCTTCAAATCCTTGGCGGCGCGGAAGGCCACCTTCCTGCCCGCCTTGATTGCGATCGGCTCGCCGGTGGCGGGGTTGCGGCCCATGCGCGCCGCGCGATGGCGCACCTGGAAAATTCCGAGGCCGGCAAGCTTGATGCGCTCGCCTTTCTTCAGGTGCTTGGTCATGATCTCGATGAGGTCGCCGAGTACGGCCTCGCTCTGAACCTTGGTCATTTCATGTTCGGCCGCCATTTGCGCCGCCATGTGCTTCAGGGTCACGGGCTTGGAGCTTTTCGTGCTGGCCATGATATTCCTCCGCGAGCGCGCCGCGCGCTGCGCATCATGGATATGAGATTCGCGGCCAAAGGCGAAGCAAAAATGCAAGCTAAGCGCCTGTAGGGGTTACTGATTAGGAGCGGAAGGGCGTAACTCCGCCATTTTTCGGCATGTTAGGCGCGAAAGCGACCCCGGCCGTACACGCGAGATCGTTTCGCGAACCGCTCATTCGCGCGGCTGATCCATGCCATCGCGAGAATTCGCTTGCCGCGCGCGTGGGCCTATCCTTCGGTGCAACGCACTCCCGCGAGGATTCGAGTCATGAGCCAAGGCGTCATCCGCCGCAAAGACAAGGAGATCGGCCGGGAGAAAATCGACCGGTTCCTGGACAAGACCGCGCTCGCGCATTTCGCCACCGTGAGCGCGAACGGCGACCCTTATGTCTTGCCGAACCTGTTCATTTATGCCGACGGGCTGATTTACCTGCACACGAGCCTCAGCGGACACTTCCGCGCCAATGTCGAGGCGCGCCCGCGCGTGTCCTTCGAAGCCGCCGAGATGGGTACGGTGTTTCCCTATGGCGAATTCGAGTGCGACACCTCGGTGAGCTACATGAGCGTCGTCGGCTTCGGCACCATCCGCATCGATAGCGACGAGGCCGGCAAGACGCGCTTCTTCGATCGCTTCATGGCGAAATATGCCGATCCGAAATGGCAGCAGCGCAAGAAGAGTTTCTATCCGCGGCTCGACAAGGTGATCGTCTACGCCATCGAGATCGAGCGGATGACCGGTAAGCGTGGGCCGCTGCCCGCGGTTGGCGATCAGTGGCCGGCGAAGAACATGACGAAGTCGCCGGGCGCTATCACGCCGGGCCAGAACTAGCCGCCCGACGCGGCAAAGTGCTAGGAAAGACGATGGCCAGCGACGAAGAGAAAACGAAAGCCGACCCGGCACCGAAGAAAGCCGAAGGCCAGCCGAAGGACAAGAGCGCGTCGGGCGTAGATCTATCCAAGGCTGAGGGCGGCGAAAAAGCCGTCGACTCCTCCTCGGGCCATAGCCGGGGCGAGGGCCAAAAACCGGCTTCGAAAGCTTATAAGGAAAATTGGAACGCGATTTTCGCGAAAAAAAAGAAACGATAATCGCGTCAATGCGCTCACGCGCTTGATATGCCGCGGCGGCGTGCGGCGCTAGGCTTTCAGCGCGACGCCGAGCCGGCCCGCCAGTTCCTGCACGAACTGCCACGCTACCCGGCCCGAGCGGGCGCCGCGCGTGGTCGCCCATTCGAGCGCCTCGCTTCTCAGCGTCTCGGGTTCGATCGGAACCTTGAAATAGCCGACGTAGCCCTCGACCATGGCCAGGTATTCGTCCTGCGAGCAGCGGTGGAAGCCGAGCCACAGGCCGAAGCGGTCCGACAGCGACACTTTTTCCTCCACCGCCTCGCCGGGGTTGATGGCGGTGGCGCGCTCGTTTTCCATCATCTCGCGCGCCATCAAATGGCGGCGGTTGGAGGTGGCGTAGAGCAGCACGTTGTCGGGGCGGCCCTCGATGCCGCCCTCGAGCACGGCTTTCAGCGACTTGTAGCTCGTGTCCTCGGCCTCGAACGAAAGGTCGTCGCAGAACACGAGGAAGCGCTGCTTCGAGTTGCGCAGCGCCGCCATCAACACCGGCAATGACTCGATTTCCTCGCGATGGATTTCGATCAGCTTCAGCGCATTCTTCTTTTGCGCGTTGATCTCGGCATGCACCGCCTTCACCAGCGACGATTTGCCCATGCCGCGCGCGCCCCATAGCAGCGCGTTGTTGGCGGGCAGCCCCTTGGTGAAGCGCTCGGTGTTCGCCAAGAGCGTGTCGCGCACACGATCGATGCCCTTGAGCAAGCGCATCTCGACGCGGTTGACGTGGGTCACGGGCTCCAGCCGCTTGCCGTCGGCGTGCCAGACAAAGGCGTCGGCGGCGGCGAAATCGGGCTTGGAACCGGCGGGCGGCGCCATGCGCTCGAGCGCTGCTGCAATGCGGTCGAACGCATTGGCGAGCAGGCCGAGCACGCTATCGGCGGGCGAGGGCTTGTTCATTCGGAACACTCCGCGAACGCGAGATAGCGGGCCTGGGGCGTGGGGGCAAGCGGGATGAAAATACGCTATGAAGGGTTCCATAAGTATCAAAAAAGGGTTCGCCGATGCGTTTTCTGAAATTCGCCATGTCTATTGGCGATTGACAAGGCGGACCATGGACCAACGCATCATAAATCTTTACGACAGCTTCACGCATGGCGGCATGAACCGTCGCGACTTCCTTGACCAACTCGCCAAACTCGCCGGTTCAGCCACGGCTGCTGCGGCGTTGTTACCGCTCTTGCAGAACGACTATGCTCAGGCCGCCTTCGTGGCGGATAATGATGCACGCCTCGCGGTTGACCGTGTCACCTACGACTCCCCCAAGGGCAAGATCAACGGCTACCTCGTGCGCCCGAAAGCGAAGGGTAAGCGTCCCGCCGTCATCGTCATTCAGGAAAATCGTGGCCTCAATCCGCACATCGAGGACATCGCCCGGCGGCTGGCGGTCGAAGGCTTCCTGGCGTTCGCTCCCGACTTGTTGTCGGTGTCCGGCGGCACGCCGCCCGATGAGGATCAAGCACGCGAGCTTCACGCCAAAACCGATCCTAACGATATCACGGCGGCGGCCACCGCGGCGGTCCCATTTGTGCTGACGCACGCCGAGTCGAATGGCAATGTCGGCGTCGTCGGGTTTTGCTTCGGCGGCGGCGTAGCCAATCGCATGGCGGCGGCAAGGCCAGAACTCAAAGCTGTGGCGGTTTATTACGGGCTGCAGGTCCCCGCTGACGAGGTACCGGCAATCCGCGCGCCCCTGCTCCTGCATTATGCCGAGCTCGACCAGCGCGTGAATGCAGGTATCGCAGCTTACGAAGCAGCCTTGAAAGCAAACGGGAAGCGCTACACGATTTACATGTATCCGGGCGTGAACCACGCCTTCAACAACGACACCGGCGGGGGGCGCTACAACAAGGAGGCCGCCGACCTTGCGTGGGGGCGAACGCTGGCGTTCTTTAAGGAGCACCTCGGTGCGCCGCCGCTCGCGCCCTGAACGTCCGTATTTCATAGGATCGATCGGCCGCGGATCATTTTGACAGTGCGGGATGAAAATACGTTATGAAGTGTTCCATAAGTATCAAAAAGGGAGGTTCGCCATGAGAATGACCAAGACCGCGGTATTCGGGCTACTCGCGGCAGGCGCGGCAGCAGCATTTGCGGCAACGCCGGCATCCGCACAGACGCTCCAGGTGAGCGTCGATTCCTTCAAGAACGGCGAAATGATACCGCACAAATATACGTTCTGTGTGCCGGCGGCGCAGGGACATACGACGGGCGGTCCCAATATCAGCCCGTCCGTCTCGTGGTCGAAAGGGCCGGCTGCCACCAAGTCGTATGCAATTATCCTGCACGATACGGACGCGCCGGCGGAACAGCGCGAGAAAATGAACAAGGAAGGCGAGACGCTGACGTCGGCGGTGCCGCGGAGAAACTTCTTCCATTGGATCCTGGTCGACATTCCGCCCAACGTCACGTCGCTGGCGGAAGGCGCCGAATCGAATGCGCGCGTGCCCCGTGGCAAGCCGGCGACGCCGGCCGCGGCTGGCGGCGTGCATGGCCTTAATGATTACACCAAAGCCATGGCCGCCAACGAGGCGATGAAGGGGCAATATTACGGTTATGATGGGCCGTGTCCGCCGTGGAACGACGAGAACGTCCATCATTACCATTTCACCGTGTATGCGCTGAGCGTGCCGACGCTCAATCTTGGCAAAGACTTTGACGGCGTCGCGGCGACGGCGGCGCTCAAGGACAAGGTGGTGGCGCAGGGCGAAGTGCTTGGCCTGTACACCCAGAACCCGGCGAAGGGCGCGGTGATCCCGAAGTAATTGCGGGCATGCAAACAGCTAGAGGCGGTCTTGCGTCAAATAAAAATCCCCGGCCCGTTGGCCGGGGATTTTCTCTTGGTTATGCGTACGATGAAACGGCCACGATGCTCTGCCGCGCGGCCGCCGACCATCTGCGCTTCAGTGTTCGGCGGTACGCAAACCCTCCGGGCTGCCATTGACCTTGACCTCGCCCGTGGCCTTTAGGCTCTTGCCGTCGAAGCTCAACACCGAAAGCGCGTTGTCGATCATGCTCTGCGCCAGCAAGGTCTTGCCGTCACGGCTCCAGACCACGCCCTGACTCCATTTGCCGATCTTGGCTTCGGCGACTTTGCTTAAGCTCGTCCCGTTCACGCTGAAGACGACGAGCAGACTGTTGTCGTTGTAGAAGGGATGCGCGGGCGCTCGCGCCGAGCCGTCCTGCGCGGTGAGGGCGATATAGTTCCCGTCATTGGAGAACGCCAAGCCCTCGACGATCTGGCCGACGTCGAGCGTATGCACGATGCGCGGGGCTTTGCTGGTAAGGTCGATCACAGTGATCGTGTCGATATCGCCGGTGTCGCCGCCCTGGTTGCCGACGACGGCGATGTCGCCCTTGGGGCTGATCTGGATTGCGTAGGGCTGGAAGCCGCCGGTCATAACGCGTTTGGTGTCTTCCACCTTGGTGCCGTCAACCGACAGAACCGAAATCTTGTGGTCGCCGTAGCGCGAGACCAGCGCCATCTTGCCGTCGGGCGAAAATGCGACGGCGCGCGGAAGCGATTTCGGATTGCCGAGGTCGACCTTTCCGGCGGCGGTGACGGTCTTGCCGGAAATGGTGAAGATCGAGACTACCCCGTCATTGGCGTTGGTGACGAGGGCAAGCGTGCCCGCGCGATTGATCGAAATACCGCTCGGTCCGAGACCGGTCTCTAACGTCGCGATCACCGCCGGCGGCTTTGCCTTGAGATCGATCACCGAAACGCGGTTGTCGGGCGTGATCTTCGCCGGGTCGGCGGGATCGAGTTTCATGGCGGCGGCCACTAGCGCGATCGATTCATCAGGCGTAACCGCCACGTTTTGCGGCGGTCCCACCACACTCGACGGTGCCTTGACCTCGCCCACTACTTTCGGTGGCGAGGCGCCGAGATCGATAATGGTCACCGTATCATCGGCGGGCTTGGCCGGCACCTTGTAGGCGCCGTTGACGCGCTCGGCCTTGCCGTCATTGGAGGAAACGGCAAGCTGCGCCGTAGCCCCGAACGATAACCACGGCAGAGTGAGGAGCGCGGCAGCGAGCCCGCTCCATTGCGGAATGCGAAGATTCATGACGATTTCCTCCCAAGCCCGATTTTTTGAGGTTCCACGATCGCATCGAGCTTACGATCGCATGAAACCGAAACCTTAGCCGATATTCCCCGATGACTAAAGATCGGCGCAAACAATGAAGCCGGGCTTTGAAGCCGGGCTCCAACTAGGAGAGAACAAAGGAAGATGATCTATCTGCTGCGCCGCGGCTAAACGGATCGATCGCGCTTTCCTAAAACTTCATCATCTCGACGCTGGTTAGCGTCGTGTTATTTGAAATGCCCGACGCGCTAGTGAAATTGTAGGTGACATATTGCTCGTTATAGGCATTCTCGGCCGATATGCCGTCCACCGGCACGATCACTTTCATGCCGCGAAGCGCCGCCGCGCTCGCGGTATACATCACCGCGCCTTGCGCCGCCGTGCCCACGACGATCACCGTCTTGATGTCCTTGTCCTTCAGGATCTGCTCGAGATTGGTCTTATAGAATTTGTCGACGCCCGACTGGACGGTGGGCTCCTTGCCGGTCGGCGCGACCTCGGAAAGCGTATCGCCCATCGTGGATGTGGATGTGAAACTATAAACCACCAGCATATCCTTGGCTCGCGCCGCCGCGAGAAGCGTCTTTGCTTTGGGAAGCGTGGCGAGGCAGCGCGGCCGGCGCTGCTCGTTACAGGTCTGCTTGACGAAATCGAGCATGAGAAGGGCGGTGGTCTTCGGCTCGATCGTGACGGTCTTCAGCTCTGGCGCCGGGGGCGCCTTTACACTCGACCATTCGTTAATGATGGTCTGGGCCGGCGCGGGAATAGGCGATCCTAGAACCAAGGCGAAAGCGGCGATGGGCAGCAGTTGGCGTGAGCGTAACATGGTTTTCTCCCGGCGATTTGGCGTGACGATTTTTTTGTATCTGTGGATGCGAGATTAATGCATAGCCATGGTTTCATCCAGATGCGGGAACCTCATAGCGATGCGGGCGGCATAAGCGCCCGGTTGCCGTTGCGTCACGCCAGCAAACGGCGCAATGCTGATCGTCGAAAAAAGAATATCTGTTTCGCCGCGACTATCGTACCCCCGTCAGCAACCACCGACGGGGATATTGTTATGACCGCACGCGCCGTTGACGCCGCCGCCTTCATGCAGCGCCAGGCCGGCTACCTGCCCGGCGAGCTCGGCATCGAGATGCTTGAGGTAAAGCCCGGCTTGGTGAAGAGCCGCTTGCCGGTGTCGAAGCGCCTGATGGCGCCCAACGGATATCTTCACGCCGCGAGCGTGATCGCGCTCGCCGACACTAGCGCCGGCTATGGCTGCGTCGCCTCGCTGCCCGAGGGCGCGCGCGGCTTCACCACCATCGAGCTGAAAACGAACTTTCTCGGCACCGTAGCCGAAGGCACGATCGAATGCGAAGCGAGAAGCGTGCATCTCGGCAAGGCGACGCAGGTGTGGGACGCCACCGTCACCGACGGCAAGGGCAAGACCCTCGCGCTCTTCCGCTGCACGCAGATGGTGCTGCGCTAGCGCATGACCCCGAAAAAGCCTGCCCCCGGGCTTGAACCGGGGGTGGCAACCGGTTTTCGGGAAAGATCATACTCAAATAATCCGGCTGCGCAGCAACGTGGTGAGGATTTCGGCGGCGATCACGATCGCGAAGATGATGAGCAGCACGAGGCCGGCGCGATCCCAGTAGAGATTGTCGAGCGCGGCTTCCAGCGCCATGCCGAGGCCGCCGCCGCCGACCAAGCCGAGCACCGCCGATTCGCGGATGTTGATGTCCCAGCGGAAGATCGCGACCGCAAAAAAAGCGGGCTTCACCTGCGGCCAATAGCCCTTGGCGAGGATCGCGAGCCGCGTCGCGCCGGCGGCGGTGAGCGCCTCGATCGGGCCCGCCTTCGCCTCCTCGATCGCTTCCGAGAGTATTTTTCCGGTGAAGCCGATCGAGTGCACGGCGATGGCGAGCGTGCCCGCGAGCGCGCCGGGGCCGAACACGGCGACGAAAAAAAGCGCCCACACCATGGCGTGCACCGAACGCGTCGCGACCAGAATGAGACGGGCGATGGCGTTGAGCGCGACCGAGCGCGTGACGTTGCGCGCGGCCAACAACGCGACGAGGCTTGCCAAGAGGACGGCGAGGATCGTGCCGAGCGTCGCCGTGTGCAGCGTCTCGATCAGCGCCGCGTGCACGCCTTTGCCGTACCACGACCAGTCGATCGGCCACATGCGCGCGAACAGATCCGCGGTTTGCGCCGGCGCGTCTTGCAGGAATTCGGGAATGATCTCGATGGTCTCGATCGACCAGAGCACCGCGAGCACGGCGAGCAGATAGAAGCACGAGCGCAGGATGCGCTCGGAGAGCGAAAAGCGCCGCCAACGGCGAGGGGCGGAGACAGCGAGTGTCATTCAGCAAGCTCGCTTGGTTCGTCATCCTGAGGTGCGAGGCGCGCAAGCGCCGAGCCTCGAAGGATGCCGCCGCCGCCCTTCGAGGCTCGCACGCAAGTCGTCTGTTGCCGACTTGCGCACTCGTCATGCCGATCTCGGGCAAGCCACGAGATCGGTGCTCGCACCTCAGGGTGACGGCGTGGGGTCATTGAAACAGCCTCCGCATCCAGCCCGAGAGGATTTCGCCCACCGTCACCGTGGCGACGATGGCGAGCACGATGGTGAGAACGAAATCGTAATCGAAGCGCTGGAAAGCGGTGAACAGCGTGGCGCCGATGCCGCCGCCGCCGACGAGGCCAACGAGCGCCGAATTGCGCAGGTTGGAATCGAGCTGATAGGCGGAGAAGCCGATGCAGCGCGGCATGATCTGCGGCGCCACCGCCATCACCAAGACCGATAGGAACGAGGCGCCGGTCGCGCGCACCGCCTCCATCTGCTGCATGGAGATTTCCTCGGCGGCTTCCGCCACCAACTTCGAGAGAAATCCCATCGAGGCGATGATCAACGCCAAGACGCCGGCGAGCGCGCCGAAGCCGACCGCCTTCACGAACAGGATCGCGACGATCACCGGGTGAAACGAGCGCAGCAGCGCGATCAGCCCGCGCGTGAACCAGGCGAGCGGCGCGAAGGAAAGATTGCGCGCGGCGGCGAGCCCCAGCGGCACTGAAAAGAGAATGCCGAAGGCGGTCGCGAGAATCGCGATCTGCAGGCTTTCGATCATGCCGGAATAGAGCAGCGCGAGCTTGTCGGCGGCGAAGTTCGGCGGGAACATGCGCGATAGAAACCGCCCGCCATGGCCGAAGCCTTCGACGAAGCGCGCCCAGCTGATGTCGAGGATCGAGCTTGCATAGAGGACGTAGAGCGCAAGCGCGACAAGCCCGATGCGGAGCGTCCAGTTCGGCGGAAACGCGCGGCGGGCGGGCGAGGGGGCGTCGGTCACAT
>Ga0209590_10000539_pt1 | contig 12661 bp, 10 predicted proteins | sample CZO8metaG_FD_188353 | JGI IMG/M metagenome (GOLD analysis project Ga0209590, IMG submission 188353) | Vadose zone soil microbial communities from the Eel River Critical Zone Observatory, Northern California, USA - CZOApr15con1.8 metaG... | ecosystem: Environmental > Terrestrial > Soil > Vadose...
GCCGGAGAGGTTGATTCGCGGGAGTGGCATTTCTCGCCTGAGCAGTTCGCCCAGACGGCGGCGCGGCACAGCCGGATGACCGCGCACGGGATCCTCGTGGCGCACTTCACGCCCAAGCAGGTTAGGACGGAGCCTCGGCGGGTCGTCGCGGAATTGAGGTCAGCCATCGAGGAGGGGCGGCGGCGGCCACCTCTGCAGATACGCGCAGTGCCTAACGGCTAACCAAACCGCGGCTTGAGTTACATCCTGGCGCCGCCACCGTCTCCGTTCCGCCCAGCCTAACCAGTTGGCCGATCACGTCCACCGCGATGGCGGGAGCAGTACCCCCGGCTATCCCCTGGGTGCCGGCCGGGACCTGCGGGTTCGACAGCAGAGCCTTGCCGGTGCCGAGCGCGACATCCCGGTTCGACAGCGGCAACACCCAGGACTGGGCCGCGTGCCGGTTGCACGTCGCGATCACCAGCGAGGGCCCGCCCGCGCCCGCGTCCCCTGGCGTGTCCAGGCACTTGCCTGAGTGCGGGTTCACCAGAGCGCCATTCCACTGCCACTGCTGCGCCACGGTGCCGTTGCAGTCCCACATCCTGACCTGCGTGCCGTCGGCCGTTCCGGCGCCGGCCACGTCGAGGCACCGGCCCATGGACTGGAGTCAGTCCGTTAACTCACATTCAGCGGACGCAAATTTTTCTCCTTATATAAAGAAGACATCAGCGTCGCCGCGATTGCGTGCGCAGCGGCGACCGTCTGGCCAATCAGCATCGGGCTGAGTGCGACGGGCCAGGTCGACAGCTTGGCCACCACCAGCTCGGCGGGCCGGTGTACGAAGACGTGCTGCCCGTTGATGCCGCTGGCGTGGAACAGGGGCAGCGTGGGGTCGCGCACCCACCAGCAGTTCCGGTAGTGCGCCCCGGCCGGGTATCCAGGCGGGTTGTCGCCGCCCGTGAACGCGGCCGGGCCGTCGGCGGCGCCGCGCACGGTGTCGTCCACCCACCAGGCGGGCAGAACCTGCCGCCGCCCGGCCCGGCCGCGCCGCAGGTACAGCTGACCGAACCGGGCGATGTCACGCAGCGTGGCGCTGATTCCGCCGTCGGCCATCGGGTTGCCATGGGCGTCGACGCTGATGTCCGCGTCGAACTCGGCGCCGATCGGCCGCCACAACTCGCGCGCGATCAGCTCATTCAGCCGCTCCCCGGCCGCCCGCTCGATCACCCAGGCCAGCACGTCGGTGAGGATCGACCGGTACCGGAATGGCCCGCCGTGCGACCCGTCATTACTCAGCGTGCCGAAGTACTCCAGCGCGTCGGCCGGATCGGGCGGCTCGCCGGGAACGGGCGGCCGCCACAGGTACACCCGCTCGTACGTGCGGACATCGGCGTCAAGGTCGGCGTAGTCCTCGTTGAATCTGGTCCCAGCGCGCATGTCGAGCAGATCCTGAACGGCCGCGCCGGCGAACGAAGTCTCGCCCAGCTCCGGCACGACCGTCTCGACGCGGGCCCGTACGTCCAGCGCGGCCCGGCCGGCCAGCACCCCGGCCACCGCCGCCGTGACCGACTTCGACACCGACATCAGCAGGTGCGGGGTGTCAGGCGCCATTCCGTTGAAATAGCGCTCGAAGACGACCCGTCCTTTGTGCAGAACGATGAAGCCGTCCGTATAGCTATCGGCCAGCAGCGCATCTACGGTGAGATTATCTTTTCCATGGGAGAAAGCTATGCGACCCACTTCGCGTTCTGAGTAATGGAGTCGTCGCACGGGCCCAACGCCCCGGCTGATACGCGCGGTCGGGATGAGCTCGCGCACGTGCTGGAAGGCCCAGCGGTTGTGCGGCGGTTCTTGCCAGTTGGCCAGCGTTGCCTGGGGGCCACCCGCGGTCGGGCCGGTCATAGGGCTGGACGGGGGCCGTCTTGGCCGAACCAGGGCAGACGAGCCTGGTGCGCGGCGGCGACGCGGAACGCGGTCACGTCGTCGTAGGTCTTGCCGACCACCGCCAGGCCGGTCGGTACCCCGTCTTTCGACCGCCCGGACGGAATCGACAGGACCGGGCACCGGCTGGCGATGTTGAACGGCACGGTCATCATCACGTCGAACCAGCGCTCAACCGGCTGGCCATTCACTGTGATGGGGGCGCCTACGTCGTACTCGGCGTCGAGCGCGGGCACGGCGAACGTCGGGCAGATCAGCGCATCGTGCTCTTCCAGCAACTCGCCGAGCGGCAGCCAGAGCTTGGTCTCCAGCTCCAGGCCGGCGTAGAAGTCGTCCTTGGAAATCCGGGCCGAGTCGGTCACCAGGTGCCTGGCGTAGGAGGTGAGATCGGGCCCGCGCGCCTCGTAGATCTCCTTGATCGACGCGCCGAAGATCATGCCGAAGTGGATGTCCACGGTGCGCGCGATCGTCGCGAGGTCCCAGGGCAGCGTGACCTCGTGTACCTCCGCGCCCGCGTCGCGCAGCCGGTCGGCGGCGGCTCGGGTATTGGCGGCTACGTCCTCATCGACTGGGTAGCAGCCGAGGTCGGGCGAGAACGCGATCTTGAGTCCGGCCGCGTCGCCGAGGTCGGCCGGGATCTCCAGCTTGGGCCGGAGCGAGACGACGTCGCTGGGGTGCGGGCCGGCGATCACGTTCTCCAGCAGCGCGCAGTCGGCGACGGTGCGGGCCAGCGGGCCTTCGTGGCAGTAGTGGTCCAGGTTGAACGGAGCGACTTCGGGCACCCGGCCGTACGGCGGCTTGAACCCGGTGACGCCGCAGAACGACGACGGGATCCTGATCGAGCCGCCGATGTCGGACCCGGTCGCCAGCGTGGTGGAACCGGCCGCCAGGCTCGCGCCCGAGCCGCCGCTCGACCCGCCCGGTGAGAACCTTGGGTTCCAGGGGTTCCTGGTCACGCCCCAGAGCTTGGACCAGGTAACCGGGGCGCAGGAGAACTCCGGCGTCGTGGTCCGCGCGTGCACGATGCCGCCCGCGTCGATGATCCGCTGCACGAACGGCGCGGTGTGGTCGGCAACTACGTCGCGCAGCGGCAGCGAGCCGAGCGTGTTGCCCTGGCCGGCGATCGGAGCTTCCTCCTTGACCGCGACCGGGAGTCCGTCCAGCGGGCGGGCAGACTCGCCGCTGCCCGCGTACCTGTGTTCGGCAGCCTTGGCCGCGGACAGCGCCTCGTCGTACAGCGTCTGCGCGAACGCGTTGATCACCGGCTCGACCGTCTGGGCCCGTTCGATCACGGCGGTCATCAGCTCTACCGGCGACAGTTCCTTGCGGCGGAACATTTTCAGGGCGTCGGTGGCGGACAGATAGTGCAGCTCGGTCATGACGGTCAGGACTCCTCTCCGGTGGCCAGCAGCGTGCCTCGGCGGGGCTTCCAGCCCGGCCGGGGGACGCTCGCGCGCAGGCGCTTGGTGTAGGGATGCTGGGGATCGTCGAGCACGCTGGCGGTGGTTCCGCGCTCGACGACGACGCCGCGGTGCAGCACGATCACGTCGTTGGTGAGCTGGCGCACTACCGCGAGGTCGTGGCTGATCAGCACGTAGGACACCCCGGTCGAGTCGCGGATGTCGGCGAGCAGGTTGAGCACCTGGGCCTGAATCGAGACGTCGAGCGCGGCGACCGACTCATCCAAGATCAGCACCCGGGGCTCGGCAGCCAGTGCCCGCGCGATCGCGACCCGCTGCCGCTGCCCGCCGGACAATGCCCGCGGTAGTGCCCGCGCCTGGCGTTCGTCCAGGCCGACGAGCCCGGTCAGCTCGGTGATCCGCTCGCGCCTTTGGTCGGCGGGCCAGCCGTGGTGCAGCCGCAGTACCTCATCGATCGTGGCCTGGGCGGTCTGCCTGGGGTCCAGGCTGGTGTAGGGGTCCTGGAAGACGATCTGGACCTCGCGGCCGCGGCGTCGCCGCTCCCCCGATGATCTTGCCGGGGTCGATCTGTCCTGGCCGCAGGCTTCGATCCGCCCCTTGGTGGGGCGTTCGAGCCCGACGATCATGCGGGCGATCGTGGTCTTGCCTGACCCGGACTCGCCGACGATCGCCAGCGACCCGGCCTGCGGGACGGCGAAGTTGACGTCGTCGACGGCGACCAGCTCGCCGAACTCCTTGCGCAGCCCGCCAACCTCGAGAACGCTAGTCTCAAGGATGTGGTCACTCACCGGTCTGGCCTCCTTCGGTGAGCGCTGTGGCCAGGCGTCCGCGCAGCTCCGCTGCGCGGACGCACCGGCTTAGCCCTTGGTCCAGCTCGACCAGCTCCGGCAGTCCGGCCCGGCAGATCTCGATCGCGTGCTGACATCGGGGCGCGAACGCACACTCGGCGTCCGGCGCCTCGAACGCCGACAGCGGCCGGCCGCCGATCGCGGCGAGCCGATGCGCGGTGCTGTCGATGTCGGGCCGGGCGGCGGCGAGCACCGCCGAGTACGGATGCAGCGGGTCGGAGTGCATCAGCGCCGACTCGCGGATCTCGACGATCTGGCCCGCGTACATCACCGCGGTCCGGTCGCAGATCGCGGCGGCCAGGTCCAGGTCGTGGGTGATGAACAGGACGGCCAGGCCGAATTCTCGACGCAGGTCGTCCAGGATCGCCATCACCTCGGCCTGGGTGGTGACGTCCAGCGCCGTGGTGGGCTCGTCGGCGAGCAGCAGCTGCGGCTCGGTCAGCAGCGCGGCCGCGATCATGACCCGCTGAAGCATGCCGCCGGACAGCTCGTGCGGGTACTGCCGCAGGCGTCGCTCGCCGTCGGCGATGCCGACCTGGTCGAGCATGGCGACCGCACGCTTGCTCGCCTCGGCGGCCTGGACGCCGAGGTTGGTGCGCAGCGCCTCGGTCATGAAGTCGCCGATCCGGCGGACCGGATTCACGTGCGCGCGGGGGTCCTGGAAGATCATCGCGACCTTGTTGCGATAGGCGCGGAGCCCGGCGCCTTCCAGGGTCCGGACGTCCTGCCCGGCGAACCTGATCTGGCCGCTGACCTCCGCTCCTCTGGGCAGCAGCCGGTCGATTGCCCTGGCCGTCATGGACTTGCCTGAGCCGGATTCGCCGACTAGTCCGACCGCTTCGCCCGCGCTTACTTTGAGCATGACCTCGCGGAGGACGGGCCGTTTCCTGCCCTCGACGGTCAGCTGGACGGTCAGGTCCTCCACGTGGAGCAGGGGCTCGGTACTCACCGTGCCCCCTGGGCCTGCTCGAAGAGCCGCTCGCCGAGCACGTTGAACGCGATCACGACCGCGACCACGCACGCTCCGGCTGCGAGCGCGGGCAGCGGGTAACCCTCGGGGATGCCGACCTGATTCTCCGAGATCATCACGCCCCAGTCGGCCGCCGGCGGCTGAACCCCGAGGCCGAGGAACGACACAGCCGCCAGGTCGACCATCGCGTAGCCGAACATGGTCGTCGCCTGGGCGACGATCAGCGGCGCGATGTTGGGAACAATGTGCCGCAGGCAGATCGCCGTCGCCGACGCACCCTGGACTTCGAGCGCGGCGATGTACGGCTGGCTGCGCTCCTTCAGCGCGGCGCCGCGCAGCACCCGGGCGACGTACGGCATGTAGGCGATCGCCAGCGCGATGGCGGCGGCGGTCAGGCCCGCGCCGAACACGGCGGCGGCCAGCACGGCCAGCAAGATGCCGGGGAACGCGAACAGGATGTCAACACCCGAGGAGATCACCGCATCGACCGCGCCCTTGCGCCAGGCCGCGATCACGGCCAGCAGTGTGCCGAGCGCCAGCGCGCCGATCACGACAGCGAGCGGTCCGAGCATCGAGGACTGGGCGCCCGCCAGCAGCCTGGACAGCACGTCCCTGCCCTCGAAGTCGTAGCCCAGGAAGTGCCCGCCGGTCGGGCCGATGAAGTCCAGGCCGAGGTTGGGCGAGGTCGGGTTGTAAGGCGCGACCAGCCGTCCGATGATCGCGAGCACGATGGCGATCGCGATCACCACCGCCGATATGATCCCGGCGGCACCGGTGCCGCGCAGCAGCCCGGTCGCGCTGCGGGCACGCGACGGCCGGACGATGACCAGCGGCGTGGGGGCGGCCGCGCTCATCCGGCCCTCCGTCCCAGTGATACGCGCGGATCGAGTACGGCGTAGGCCAGGTCGACCACGACGTTGATGACGACGAAGGCGCTGACCAGGACCAGGGAGATGCCCTGCACGACCGCGAGGTCCTTGGACTGGGCGGCCTGCACCAGGTACGCCCCGAGCCCGTTCAGGCCGAACGCGGTCTCGACCACGGCGGCGACTGCGATCAGCGATGCGATCGTGATGCCGGAGATCGTCGTGATCGGGATCGCCGCGTTGCGCAGGATGTGCCTGCGGACTAGCTGACGGCGCGGGATGCCGCGGCTGGTCGCGGTCTGCACGTGCTCGCGGTCAGCCTCCTCCCTGATCGCGGCCCTGGTGACCCGGGCCACGATCGCCAGCGAGGAGATCGCCAGCGCGACCGCGGGCAGCGTGAAGTGCCGCAGGTTGCTGACGAAGTCGGTGCCGTTCCCGAGCGCGGGGAACCAGCGCAGCTTGACCGCGAACAGCGTGATCAGCACGATCGCGGCCACGAACGACGGGATGGCGGCCGAGATCGCGCTGGTCACCAGCGCCGAGGTGTCCACGATTCCGGGCCGCAGGCCAGCGAGCACGCCGAGGCCGATTCCGAGTATCAGGATGATGATCGACGCGTACAGCACCAGGCCGGCCGTGGTCCAGACCCGGGACGCGATGAGGCTGGACACGTTCTCCCGCAGCGTGATCGAGATGCCCAGGTTGCCGTGCAGCGCGCTGCTTAGCCAGTACCAGTACTGGGCCAGGAACGGCTGGTTCAGGTGATAGCGCGCTTCGAGGACGCGCAGGCTGCTCGGCGGCAGGGAGCGGCCACCGGACAGCGCCGCGATCGGATTCCCCGGCGCCAGGTAGAGCGCGCCGAAGATCACGAAGCTGGCAACCAGCAGGCTGGCGACTAGCATCGCCAGCCTGCGGCCGAAGAATCCAAGTCGCATCGGCTCAGCCGGTCCCTCCCAGCGTGTTGGCCCACGGCGCGAACATGTACGCGAACGAGCCGGTCGCGCCGGTCAGGCCCTTGGACATGATCGTGAGGTTGGTCGGCTGCACGTTCGGGATCCACGGCAACTCGACGGCGGCCAGCTCTTCGACCTGGGCGACCAGGGCCGCCCGCTTGTCCGGGTTAGCGGTGCCGCGGGCCTGATCAAGCAGCGCAATTATCTTGGGGTCGTTGAAGTGGTCGAAGTTCTGCGACCCCTCGGGCAGGACGAGGGTGGTCAGCATCGCCGCCGGGTCGGCGTAGTCGCCGTAGTTCTGGGTCAGGAACCCGTCCACGCCCGCGCGGGCCTTGGGGTCGATGAAGAAGTTGATGAAGTTCTGGGCCGAGACCGAGTCCAGCTTGGTCTTCAGGCCGATCGCCTGGGCCGCCTGCTGGTACGCGCCTGCCACCGCCGCGATGTTCGACAGCTGGCTGGACGTGCCGATCGTGAACGTCTTCCCGTCCGCGCCTGCCTCCTTGATCAGCTTGCGCGCCTTCGCCACGTTCTGGGTCATCACCGGGGATTGGTCGTAGGCGTGCACGAAGGTCTTCACGCCGTAGCCAAACGTTCCCGGATTCGATATCCAACGCGGCATCAGCGCCCCTCCCTTGTACACGCTGGAGATGATCGCCTGCCGGTTCAGCGCCAGCGACAGCGCCTGGCGCACCTTCTCGCTGCCGAGCACGCCCTTGAGGTTCGAGACGATGAACGCATCGGTCGCCCAGCCGGGCCCCTGGTAGACCTTGACCTCCGGGCTGGACTTGAGCTGCGGCAGCGTGGACAGGCCCATCGTGAATCCGCCCTGGATCGCACCGGTTTCGAGGCCGGAGGTGTAGGTCGTCGTGTCCGGTACGCCCTTGAGCGTGATCTGGCTAGCCAGCGGCGTCTTGACGGCGCTGTTCCAGTAGCTCGGATTGGCGGTAGCAGTCACGCCCACGCCGGGCGTGAAGGACTTAAACTCGTACGCGCCGGTGCACATGATCTTGCCGGCCGGGGTGCCGTAGTTCTTGCCCTGCTGCTGCACAAACGCCTTCTCGATGATGACGCCCGGCATCGAGGACAGCTCGCCTGGCAGCCAGTAGTCCGGCTGCTTGAGCGTGATCGTCACCTGGTCGCTGCCGGTCGCGGCGATCGAGGACACCCGGGTGAACACCTGGAGGTAGAAGCCGCCCAGCTTGGCGTCCATAGCGCGGTCCAGGCTGTAGACCACGTCGGCCGGGGTGACCGGGTGCCCGTCCCAGAACTTGGCCGCGGAGTTGATCGTGAAGACCAGCTTGGTCGGGGACGGATTGGACATCGTAGCCAGGCCAGGATCGATCGCTCCGTCCGGTGCCTGCTTCAGCAGTGACTCGCACATCAGAGAGACGGCGGTGTTCTCCGGGTAGTCGAAGGCGAAGATCGGGTCGAGTGAGTTCACATCGCGGTAGACCGCCCAGACCACTGAGGAGACCGGCTTGGTGCCGGCCGGGGTAGTCGCTACCAGGCCTTGGGTGGGCGACACGTCGCCGCTGTTGCCGCTTCCTGAGCTGGCCGAACGACCGCAGGCGGCGAGTGCCAGGACCGCGGTGACCGCTGCTGTCGCGGCCGTCATCGCCGCGCGACGACTTGTCTTGGTGCCCATCTGTCCTCCTTGGTGCCGGGTGGGGGCGGGCGGGGCTCGGGGCTGCCTGGGCTGCCCGGGTCGCCTGGGCTGATAGCCGGGGTTGGCTAACGAGTGCTGGTAGCGAGGCTCGCCCCGGATCCAGGTCTGGACCACGCTGGCCTGGCCGATCTCGGTCGGCGGACCGGTGGCCAGGTCGGCGTCGGTGATGGCGAAGTCGGCGTCCAGGCCGGGCCTGACCGCACCGACTACGTCTTCCAGGCCGTTCACCCGGGCGCTGCCTGAGGTGTACGCGGCGAAGAACGCCTCGGTGCTGATCGCCTGCTCGGGCAGGAACGGGTCCTGGCCGCTGCCGCCCTGCGCCTGCGGCAGCGTGCGGTTCACCGCCACGTGCCCGGCCAGCAGCGGGTCGGGGGTGGACACCGACCAGTCGCTGCCGCCGCACATCGGCGCTCCGGCGGCGAGCAGCGCACCGAAGGGGTACTGCCAGCCGGACCGTCGCTCGCCGAGGAACGGGATCGTCAGATCGTCCATCTGCGGCTCGTGCATCGCCCACAGCGCCTGGATGTTGGCCGTCGCGTTCAGCTCGGCGAAGCGCGGGATGTCGTCTGGGTGCACCACCTGCAGGTGCGCGAGGTGGTGCCGCTGCCCCCCGGGTTTGCCGACACCAGCGCCGTCCACCTGATTGGCTGCCCGCCTGGCCGCCTCGATCGCGTCGAGCGCGTTGCGCACCGCGCGGTCGCCGAGCGCGTGGAAATGTACCTGGAAGCCGTTCGTGTCCAGTTCGGTGACGTACAGCGGCAGTTCGGCCGGGTCGATGAAGTCCAGGCCGGACCCTTCGGTCGAGCAGCCGTGGCCGTCCAGGTAGGGCTCCAGCATCGCGGCCGTGTGATTCTCCGCAACGCCGTCCAGCATCATCTTGACACTGGTGGCCCGGAACCGACCCCCTTGAACCCCCGCCTGCACCTCGCGTCGCCGCTCGACCAGCTCGGTGACCTGCTCGATGCCGCGGTGCCGGTCCCACCACAGCGCGCCGACCACATTGGCTGCGAGGGTTCCGTCCCCGGCGGCCCGCAGGTAAGCATCGATCGGGTCAGGGCCCTCAGGACCGCGGCCGACGATCGCGTCCTGCCAGCCCGTGATCCCCAGGGACAGCAGATAGTCCTGGGCCGCGAGCAGGCCGGCGTACCAGTCGTCCGTCGACGCGGCTGGCACGAGCCTTGAGACCAGGTTCGCGGCGCCCTCTTGCAGGCAGCCGTTTGGCTCACCCGCCTGGTCACGCTCGATCCGCCCGTCGGCCGGATCGAGGCTCGCCGCGGTGATTCCCGCCAGCTCGAGCGCCCGGCTGTTCACCCACGCACCGTGCCCGTCCCGGTTCGGCAAGAACACCGGCCGGTCGCTGACCACGGCGTCCAGCAGGTCCTTCGTCGGCACCCCGCCGGGGAACGCCTCCATGAACCACCCGCCGCCGGTGATCCACGGCCCGTCCGGGTTCGCGGCGGCGAACGCCGCGATGATCGCCTGGTACTGCGCCGCCGTCCTGGCGCCGGACAAGTCGCACCGCCGCAGCCGGTCCCCGGCGAACACCGGGTGCACGTGCGCGTCGATGAAGCCCGGCAGCAGCGTCCCGCCGTCCAGGTCGATAGGTTCGGCCGGGCCAAGCTGGCCGGCGTCCGCGGCCGGGCCGACGTAGCTGATCTGGCCGCCGCTGACCCGGACGGCTGTGCCCGCCGGAAGGAACCTGGAGCCGTCGAAGATCGCGCCGCCGTGAAATACCAGCTCCGAGCCTGCGCGCACGCGGCCTCCAAGTTGCTCGGGGAGCAATTGCCCGAGATTAGATCACTTGCCTGATTCGTAGTCAATGGCTATGACAAAGCCTTGGCAGATGACCGTTGACCGGTTACCGTCGCGTTTGCGGGGCCGACCAGAGCGAAGGACGGCGATGACGAGTACGGCGGCCAGGCCGGGCAGGAACGCAGTTGCCCGGCGCGGTCGGCTGACCCCGGAGGCGATCGTCTCCGAGAGCCTGCGGCTGCTCGACACCGACGGGCTCGACGGCTTCAGCCTGCCCAAGCTGGGTCGCGCGCTCGGCGTCGATCCGACCGCCGTCTACCGGCACTTCGCCAGCAAGGACGACCTCGTGCTCGCGATCGCGGACCGGCTGATCGAGGAGGCCATGGACGGCTTCGTCGCCCAGCCCTGCTGGGTCGACACGATCATCTTGGCCACCAGGCGCCTGCGGGTCACCTACCTGGCTCACCCGGCCGCGGCCAGGCTGTCGGCCTGCCGCACCACCCAGCGACCCGCCGAGATGCGGACCGTGGACATCCTGATCGGCGCGATGCTACAGGCCGGGTTCGAAGGGCCCCAGGCGGCGTTGGCCTACCGCGCCTGCGGCGACTTCGCGCTGGCGTGGGCCGGTGGTGAGGCCGCCTTCCTGTCCATGGACGCCGAGCAGCAGCAGGCCGACCGGGCCGCCTGGACCCGGGCCTACCGAGCCGTCGACCGGTCCGCGCACCCGAACATCTGGCAGATCAGGGACGAACTCGACGGCGTGGCCGACGATGACATCTTCGAGACGATCCTGGCCACGGTAGTGACCGGCCTCCAGCACCAGGCCCCAATCCCCTGCACCTGCGGCGCCCACCCGTCCCTCAACAGCCCCAGTAGCCACTATGGGCCAACGTCGCTAACGCGGCCGCCCGGCCTTTAGCAACGCGGGGACAACGTCGCTGCGTTGCTGGTCGCCGTCATATTCCCGGACGCCCGGTACCGGCGCTGGGCCGAGTGGCCTGGCGCTGGATGCGCCGGTATTCGTCCTTGGCGTCCTGGCCGCATTCGGCCATCGAGCACCAGCGCCGGTTGCCGCGCTTGGTGGTGTCGAGGAAGAACCAGCCGCAGTGGTCACCCGGGCACTGCTTGAGCCGGGTCGTGGGCTCGGCCGCGAGCAGGTCGATGGCGCCGGTCACGGCGACGTGACGGATCGAGTGCAGTCTGGAACGATCCCAGCTCCAGCCGATGGTTCCGTCGCGGTGGCGATGCAGAATCCCAGCTTGGTAAGCCTCCGCGCCGAGTTCGCCGAGCTTCGCTACCTCCGCCTGCGCTGGGGGTAGTCCGGTGCGGCGGGCCAGGAAGAGCGCGTAGAGCAACTCTCGCGCCTCGATCGCGCGGCTGAACTCGGCTTCATCATCGTCATCGCCGACGGTCTCCGGCGCCAGCAGCCCGTACCGCTGGCCCCATAGGCGCAGGTCGGCGGCCTTGCTAAGCGCGTCCTCAGCCTCGGGGTGACCGCGCTCCTCAGCGGTGTTGACGAAGTCAAGCGCGACGTGACCAGCCACGAACGGCAGCTCAGCAACGGTCTTCATGACACCTAGCGTACCAGCAACGGTACTTTTGCTGGTACCGTTGTACCGGTGAACGTTCTTTTGCCGGTACGTAGATGCTGTGAGCGAGGTCGGCGGTGCTGGTGATCCTCCTGGCCGCCGTGGCGGCGATCGGCTGGGGCGCCTCGGATTACTTCGGCGGCGACACCTCCAGCCGCGACGTCCCCGTCTTCACGATCGTCGCCGTGGCCGAACTGGTCGGCGGCATCATGATGCTCCCGGTGCTGGCGGTGCACGGGACCCTGCCCCCGGTCAATCCGGGCCTGGCGTTCGCGGCGGCAGCGGGCGTCGCGGTGACTATCGAACTCAGCCTCATCTACCGCGCGCTGGGCAACGGCCAGGCGTACATCACCGCGCCAGTCGGCGCCCTCGGCGCAGCGATCGCCGCCTGCGCCGGGCTCATCGGCGGCGACCCCATCAGCCTGGCCATCACCGCCGGGCTCGCCCTTGCCTTCGTCGGCAGCGCGGTCAGCTCGTGGACCTCAGCCGGCCGGACCAGCAAAGTCGCTCCCCTGCGGACCGCCGCGATCTGCCTGACCGCCGCCGCCAGCGTCGCCACGATGCTGACCTGCTTGCACGCCGCCGGCCGCCTCGACCCGTACTGGGCCACCTTCACCGAGCACGCCAGCACAGCACTGACGGCCGGCCTGATCGCGGTCACCCGCGAACGCACCTT
>Ga0209590_10000542_pt1 | contig 12635 bp, 9 predicted proteins | sample CZO8metaG_FD_188353 | JGI IMG/M metagenome (GOLD analysis project Ga0209590, IMG submission 188353) | Vadose zone soil microbial communities from the Eel River Critical Zone Observatory, Northern California, USA - CZOApr15con1.8 metaG... | ecosystem: Environmental > Terrestrial > Soil > Vadose...
CCGCCTCGTCGAGCGCGTCGTCGATTCGTTGGCCGCCTCCGGCGAGTTGTTCTGGACGGCCAACGCGCCAACCGTGCCGAGCGGCCGCGACTATCTCGCGTTTCACCAGGCGCGCGTCGCCATCCTTGCCGTCCGCATCGGCGCCAGCGTGGGGTACGACCGCCCGCACCTCGTCGCGCTCGGTCTCGGCGGTTGCCTGATCGACGTGGGACTGTGGCAGGTCCCGGCGGCCACGCTGCGCCGGCTGGACGCGCTGAGTGGCGACGAGCACGCGCAGTATCGTGCCCATCCCCGGCTCGGCGCGGACATCGTGCGCCGCTGGGCCCCGCCGTTCGAGGGGGTGGTGGACGCGGTGCTGCAGCACCACGAGCGCCAGCAGGGCCAGGGCTTTCCCCAGGGATTGCCGGGCGCGAGCGTGCATCCACACGCGAAGATCCTCGGCCTCATCGACACGTACACGGGGCTCACGGCGCCGCCGTCGCTGCGGCCGGGATTGCGGCCGCACGAGGCCGTGCGCGAGATCGTGCGCTCGAAGAACGAGTCGTTTCCGGCGCCGCTCATCAAAGCGCTGCTCGGCGAGATCTCGGTGTTCCCACCCGGCACGGTCGTGCGGCTGAACACCGGCGAGGTCGGGCGCGTGACCGCGGTGAACCGAAATCATCCGCTGCGTCCGCGGGTCGAGGTGTACGATGCCAAAGGGCAGCGCCTGGCGACGCCGAAGATGATCGATCTGTCGGAGGCGCCGTTCCTGTACATCACCGGCCCCGTCTCGGAGGGTCCGCGATGAGGCTGGAGGCGGTGCGGTAATGGCGCAGTACGAGATGAACCTGCGGGACTACTGGCTGATCATCCGCCGCCGCCGGTTCATCATCATCGCGTCCACCGTCCTCGTCGCCCTCTTCAGCTTCTGGTTCGCCCGCCAGAAGGTTCCCGTCTACGAGGCGACGGCGGCGGTGAAGTTCGAGCAGTCGACGGCCCTGTCCGGCCTGCTCGTGGAGGTGCTCTCCTACTCGAGCGCCGACTCCATCGAGACGCAGGCGACCCTCCTCAAGAGCTACCCGATCCTCGAAGAAGTGGCCCGGCGCCTCGGCCGCCTGCCCGAAACGGTGCGCGGGGAGGCGGTGCAGGAATCCAAGTCGTACATGACCGCGCTCGACTCGATCGCGGGCAAGATCCGCACGAACCGGGTGCCCAGCACCAGCATCCTCGAGGTCATCGCCACGTCCACCAACCCCCGCGAGGCGCGGGACCTCGCCAACACGGTGGCCGAGGCCTACCGCGACTACAACCGCTCGGTGCGCAACGGGCGCATCATCGAAGCGCGCAAGTTCATCGAGAGCCAGCTCAAGGAGGTCGAGGGTCGCGTCAAGCGGGCCGAGGAAGAAGTCTGGGCCTTCCGCGAGGCCAACCGTATCATCTCGCCTGGCGCCGAGTCGACGGTGCTCCTGTCGCTCTTCACCCAGCTCCGCAGCGACATCGAGAAGACGCGGCAGCAGCGCACCGAGCTCGAGATGACCCAGGGCCGCCTCGCCCGCAGCGACGCCGCCAGCGTGGCCGAGCGCGTCTTCGTGGACAGCGTCAACCCGGCGCTGCAACGGTTGCAGGCGACGCAGGTGGAGCTGCTGCTCGAGCGGAACAATCTCGCCCTGGAGGTCACCGATCGCCATCCCCGCCTGCAGGCGCTCGACGACCGGCTGCGCGAGGTGCGCAGCGAGATGCGGCGCGAGGTCACCGCGCAGGTGAACCTGCTGCGCAGCCGCGAGGAGATCCTGAACCGCCAGATGGGCGAGCTTCTCCAGAAGAACCGCGAGGTGCCCTCGATCGAGCTCGGGCTGCAGCGGCTACAGCGCGACGCCAAGGTCAACGACGACCTCCTCACCCTGCTCAAGACGCGGCACCAGGAAGCGCTCATCAAGGAATCGGAAGGCGTCGAGGAGGTCACCCTCGTTCGACCCGCGACGGAGCCGGGCGCGCCCATCGGGGGCGAGACCTTCAACACGGTCATCGTCGGCGGCTTGCTCGGCCTCATGCTCGGCCTCGTGCTGGCCTTCGTGCAGGAGACGCTCGACACCTCCATCGGGACCATCGAGGACGTCGAGACGTACCTGCAGGTGCCGGTGCTCGGCATCGTGCCCCACATCGACGCCGGCGAGACGGTGCGGCGCCTGATCGAGCGCCGGCCGGCACTGGCCGACATGGAGCCGGAGGCGCTCCAGAGCCACGCGCTCCTCATCACGCATTTCGATCCCAAGTCGCCGGTGGCCGAGGCGTACCGGACGCTGCGCACGAACATTCAGTTCATGCGCATGGAGAAGCAGGGCAAGATCCTCGTCGTCACCAGCCCCACGTTGCAGGAAGGCAAGACGACGACCATCGTGAATCTCGCGCTCACGATGGCCCAGAACGGCCAGCGCACGCTGCTCATCGGCGCCAACCTCCGGCGGCCGAGCATCCACCGGTTCTTCGGCATCGAGCGCGAGCCCGGGCTCGCCGACGTGCTGGTCAGCAACGCCCGCTGGCGCGACTGCATTCGCACCGTCGCCGACATCCTGATGGGCCGGTTCGAGATGGAAGACATCATGGCCTCGCCCGGCCTCGACAACCTGCACATCCTCGAGTCCGGTCCCATCCCGGCCAACCCGTCCGAGCTCCTCTCGACGCCGGCCATGGCCCAGTTCCTCAGCGAGGTGCGCGAGGAGTACGACGTCGTCCTCATCGACACGCCGCCCGTGCTGCCCGTCACCGACTCCGCCATCGTGGCCGCCCAGGTCGACGGCGTGATCCTCGTCTATCAGGCGGGCAAGGTCGGTCGCCTCGTGCTCAAGCGGGCCAAGTCCCATCTGGAATCGGCCCGCGCGAAGGTGTGGGGCGTCGTCCTCAACGACGTGCAGACCGAGATCGCCGGTTACGCCTACACGCACTACTACACCCACTACTACGGAGAGGAGACGCCGGGCGATGCGACACCCAGCCGTCTCGAGCGCATCTGGCAGACCGTGCGCGCGCGCTTCCGCGGCGACAGTCGCTCCTCCACCGCGCCCACGGTGCCGATGGAGACGGCGCCGGAGGCGACCGCCGCGCCGGCGGTCACCGGCGGCAGCGCCCGCGGCCGCCGGAAATACCGGAACATCATCGCCGGCGTGATGGTGTTGATCGCACTGGCGGCCTTGATCTCGGCGCTGGTGTGGAAGGCGGGATGGTTCGGCACGGATCTTCAGCCGCGCGAGATCCTCCGGAAGAAGCTCGACACGCCGTCCCAGGTGGCGCCCCCCGTCCGCGAAGCGACGGCGACGCCGGTGGCACCGGCGGAGCGCTCGCTCCCGCCTGCGGCCACCATGCCCGCTCTCCCATCGTCGCTGGCGGCGTCCGACCCGCCTTCCGCCACCCCCGCGCCCACGCCCGCCGTGTCCGCCCCGGCGGCGGCCATTCCGCCGAGCGCCCTCAAGTCCGCCCCGAAGGCGTCCAGTCCGGCCACGCCGAGCGCGGCCACGACGACTCCGCCCGCCGAGCGTTTCGCCGTGGAGTTCGGGCCGTTCCCGACGGCCGCCGAAGCCGAGGGCGTCGAGCGTCAACTGATCCAGGCCGGTCATCAGACGGTCCGCTTCCGCCAGCAGACGGGCGGCGCGCTCTACGGCGTGCTGATCGAGCGCGTCCCCAGCGCCCGCGATGCCCAGCAGATCGTCGCCACGCTGAGGGAGCAGGGCTTCCCGGAAGGGATGATCCTCGGAGGCGGTGAGCCGCTGACGGTGCGGGTCGGTGACCCGTTGCCGCTGCACGGCGCCGTCCAGCTCGCCGAGCGTGTTCGCGGGCGCGGACATCAGGTGCGCGTGGCCGCTCAGGCGGGCGAGGCCGTCACGTTCGTCATCCGCCATGGCAACTTCGCCGCGCGGACGGAGGCGGAAGAGAAGGCGGAAGAGTTGAGCCGGATAGGTCTGCCGAATCGCGTCGTGCGCGTGCGGTAGGGTCGCTGGCCCGCGAGACGCTGACGTGCCGCTTCCCCGTCTGATCATCGTCGGGGCCCTGATGCTGGCGGTGACCTTCATCGCCTCCCAGGGTCTGGCCACCACCCGCTTCGAGTACACGCTGGCCGCCGTCTTCCTGCTCGCCGTCTTCATCTTCGTCTTCATCCGCACCGAGGCCGGCCTCTACCTCGTGCTCTTCTCGATGCTGCTCTCGCCCGAGTTCGCCGTCGGCGGCGGCGTCCTGGCCGAGCGCCGCCAGATCGTGCTGCGCCTCGAGGACGTGCTGCTGGTCGTGATCGCGTTCAGCTGGCTGGCCAAGACGGCGCTCAACAAAGAGATGGGCCTGGTCGTCAAGACGCCGCTGAACCGCTTCATCCTGTTCTACGTCGTCGCCAGCGTCATGGCCACGCTGCTCGGCTATCTCACCGGCACCGTGAAGACGGCGGCCGGGTTCTTCTACGTCCTCAAGTACGTCGAGTACTTCATCGTCTACTACATGACGGTCAACAACGTGCGCGACCGGACGCAGGCGCGCCGGCTCGTGCTCACCGCCTTCGTCACCGCGGCCATCGTCAGCGTCGTGGCCATGGCCCAGATCCCGAGCGGCGGCCGGGTCTCGGCGCCGTTCGAGGGCGAAGTCGGCGAGCCCAACACGCTGGGTGGCTATCTCATCTTCATGTGCGCCCTGGCCGGCGGCATCGCACTCGAGTCCACGCGCTTCCAGGCCCGGCTGTGGGCCACCACCATGCTCGGCCTCATGGGCGTGCCGCTGCTGTTCACGCTGTCGCGGGCGTCCTACCTGGCCGTGCTGCCGACCATCGTCGTCCTCGCCGTGTTGTCTTCCCGGCGCCGGCTGATGGTGAGTTGCCTCGTGCTGGCCGTGCTGAGCGCGCCGCTCGTCCTCCCGGCGGTGCTCCCCAAGCCGGTCCTCAAGCGCGTGCTCTACACGTTCGAGCCGGAGCGCGGCCAGGCCACCGTTCGGCTCGGCAAAGTCGCGTTCGACCCGTCCACCTCGGAGCGTCTGATCGCCTTCGAGCAGGCCTTCGAAGGCTGGCTGCACCGTCCCATCCTCGGGTTCGGGGTCACGGGCTTTCGATTCATGGATGCGCAGTACGCCCGGACGCTGGTCGAGACGGGCATCCTCGGGTTCGCCGCGTTTCTCGCGCTGCTGTGGGCGGTGCTGAAGAGCGGCCTGGCCTCGTTCAAGTCGCTCGGCAACCCCGAGGAGCGCGGGCTGGCCCTGGGGTTCGTGGCGGGGACGGTCGGACTGTGCGTCCACGCGATCGGCTCCAACACCTTCATCATCGTCCGGATCATGGAGCCGTTCTGGTTCTTCGCCGGCGTGGTGATGCTGCTGCCGGTGTTGCCGGCGAGCACGGTGCCGGTCAGCGAGCCGGGGCCGGCGCCGGTGCTGCGGTACTCGGTATGAGGCTTCGGCCCGGCGTGGCTGCGCGCGCTCGGCGCGTGCGCCTGCTCGTCCTCGACGTGGACGGCGTGCTCACGGACGGCCGGATGGTCCTCTCCGAGCGCGGCGATGAGCTCAAGGCGTTCCACACGCGCGACGGCATCGCGGTCGCCCTCGCCCGGCGCGCGGGATTGCTCACGGCGTTGGTCACCGGCGAGAAGAGCCCGATCGCCAAGGTGCGTGGGGACACGCTGGGCGTGGACGCCGTCGTGCTGGGCGCGCGGCGCAAGGGCGACACCGTCGAGGAGCTGTGCGCTCAGTTCGGCGTGGCGCTCGACGCGGTGGCCTTCGTCGGCGACGACCTGCTCGACGTCCCGGCGCTCCAGCGCGTGGGGCTCGGCGTGGCCGTCGCCGATGCCGTACCGGAGGTGAAGGCGGCGGCTCACGTGGTGACGAAAGCGCGGGGCGGGGAAGGCGCGGTCCGAGAATGCGTTGAGCTCATCCTGCGAGCGCAGGGCCGGTGGCGGCCCACCGTCGAGGCGTTCGTGGGCGAACACGGAGGGCGATCCCGATGAGGGTGTTCATTGCCGGCGTGGACGGATACCTGGGCTGGTCACTGGCGGTGTTCCTCGCCTCCCGGGGGCACGAGGTGGCCGGCATCGACGGATATTTTCGCCGCGATTGGGTCGCCGAGATCGGCTCGCAGTCGGCGACGCCGATCCGTCGCATGACCGAGCGGTTGCAGGCCTTCCACGACAACTTCGGCCAGAGCCTCGACTTCCGGCGTGGCGACCTGCGCGATTACAACCTCGTGCTGAATCTCCTCCGGTCCTTCGAGCCCGAGGCCATCGTCCACCTCGGCGAGCAGCCGTCGGCGCCCTACAGCATGATGGACGTCGAGCACGCCGTCTCCACGCAGACCAACAACATCGTCAGCACGCTGAACATCCTGTTCGCCATGCGCGAGGCCTGCCCGCAGGCCCACCTGGTCAAGCTGGGCACGATGGGCGAGTACGGCACGCCCAACGTGGACATCCCCGAAGGCTTCTTCGAGATCGAGTACCGCGGCCGCAAGGACGTCCTGCCGTTTCCCCGGCAGGCCGGCTCCTGGTACCACCAGAGCAAGGTCCACGACAGCCACAACGTCGCCATGGCCTGCCGGATCTGGGGCCTGCGCTCCACCGACATCATGCAGGGCGTGGTGTACGGCACGCGGGTGGACGCCATGAAGGAAGACGAGCGGCTGCTCACCCGCTTCGACTTCGATCAGTGCTTCGGCACCGCGATCAACCGCTTCTGCGCGCAGGCGGTCATCGGCCAGCCGCTCACGCCGTACGGCAAGGGCGGTCAGCGCCGCGGCTTCCTGCCCCTGCGCGACGCCATGCAGTGTCTGCACCTCACGCTGACCAATCCGCCGGCGGCGGGCGAGTACCGCGTCTTCAATCAGTTCGAGGAGACGTACAACGTCACCGAGCTGGCCGAGAAGGTGAAGCGGGTCGCCGAGGAACGCGGGCTGCGCGTCGAGATCCGGGCGACCGAGAATCCCCGGATCGAGAAGGAGGAGCATCACTACAACCCCGATCGCGAGCACCTGCTCCGGCTCGGCTACAAGCCGACCCGGGACATGGAGGGCGAGATCGGGATCGTGCTCGGCGACCTCGTGAAGTATCGCGACCGGATCGTCGCCCGCAAGCAGGCCCTGCTGCCCGACATCCGGTGGGACGGCCGGCGCCGCAAGGTCACCTACCTCTGAACGTCTGCCTCGTGGTGCGGACGACGCACTTCCACTCTCGGGGCGGCATGCAGGACGTCACCTGGGCCATCGCGGCCGGCCTGGCCCGTCGCAAGCACGCCGTCACCGTGATCACCACGCGCGTGCCCGACGGCCCCGAACGATTCGAGCGGGAGGGCGTGGAGGTGTGCGGCCTGGCCGGCACGCGGCCCGAGCGGTACTCGGCCGCGTTCTTCCGCGGAGTCGCCACGACGTTCGCCGGCCTCGACCGCGAACGGCGCTTCGACCTCGTGCACAGCCAGAGCTACGCGGCGGCCGGCCTGCCGGCCGGGCTCGATCGCCCGCTCGTCGTGCAGCTTCACGGCGTTTGGCTCTCGGAGACCGAGCTGGAGCCGACGGTGTTCCGCACGCTCGGCCCGCTCGACAAGGCCTCCCGCCTGCTCCGCTGGCCGCTAATCCGCGCCGAGATCGGGCGCATGCATCGCTTCGCCCGCCGCGCTCGCGTCATCGTGGTGGACAGCGCCTTCTCGCGCGACGAGCTGGCCCGCGTCAACCCGTCGCTCGGCGCCCGTGACGTCCGCATCGTTCACCCGGGGATCGAATGCGATCGCCTGCAGCCGACCGAGCGCACGGTCGCCAAGCGGCGACTCGGGCTCGACGGCATCGTCCTCCTCTGCCTCGGACGGCTGACGGCGGCCAAGGGCGCGCTCGTGGCCGTGAAGGCGTTCGAGCGCCTGCGCACGCCGGGGGTGAGGCTGCTCGTCGCGGGCGCCGGTGGCTACAAGCCCACGGTGGTCGCCTACGCGCGCGAGCGCCGACTGGCCGGCGTCAGCTTCGTCGACGTGGCCGAGCAGGACAAGGCGCTCTATCTGAGCGCGGCCGATCTCTTCGTCTATCCCGAGCTGACGAAGCCGGCATTCGGTCTGGTGGCGGCCGAGGCGCTCGCCTGTGGCACGCCGGTCGTGGCGTCGCGCGCGGGAGCGATTCCCGAGGTCGTCGGTGATTGCGGCGCGCTCGTCGAGCCGGGCGACGTTGACGCGCTCGCCGCCGCCATCGACACGACCCTGGCCGCGCCCGACCGGCGAGTGGAGATGGGACGTCGCGGTCGCGCGCGGGTCGTGGCCCGATTCGGCCACGAGCGGATGCTCGACGCGCTCGACGCGATCTATGCGGAGCTGGCGCCGACGGCATGAGCACTGGGCGGCCGGCGATCCTGTACGTCATCGACAACCTCGAGTTTGGAGGCGGCGAGCGCGGGTTCGTGCAGCTGGCGGCCGCGCTCCACGGGCGCTATCGCATCGTCTTCGCCTGCGCGCCGGGCGGCGTGCTGGCCGAGCGCCTTCCGGCGCTCGGGGTGCGGATCCATCCCATCCCGTTTCACCGTCAGATCAGCCTGCGACGCCTCCGTAGGCTCGCCGCTGTGATCCGCGCCGAGCGGGTGGATCTGGTCCACAGCATGGGCGCGCGCGCGGACGTCGCGACCCGGCTGGCCGCGCGCCTGACCGGCGTGCCCGTCGTCTCGACGATCGCGATGTTTGCCGAGCGCTTCGACGTGAGCCGGCCGCGGCGTCTCGTGTACCGCCTGCTCAGCCGAACCACCGAGCGGATGTGTGCGGGGCTGATCGCGGAGTCGGACGCCATCAGGACGACGCTCATCCGCGACCACGGCCTGCCGGCCGCGCGTGTCGTGCGGATCTACCGGGGCGTCGAGCTCGACGATGGCCCGGGCGCCGCCGAAGCCACCGAACAACTCCGCGCAAGCCTCGGGCTGCCCGCCCGGGCGCCCGTCGTCGGCACGGTCGGCCGCCTCGTCTACCAGAAGGCCCAGGACGTCTTCCTCCGGGCCGCCGCTCTCGTCCTCCAGGAGATTCCCGAGGCCCGGTTCCTCGTCGTCGGCGATGGGCCGCAGGCCCCGGCCCTCGAGCGGCTGCGCGGCCAGCTCGGTCTCGATGGAGCGTGCCGATTCACCGGCTTTCGTCGCGACGTCGCGGCGCTGCTGGGCGTGATGGACGTCTTCACGCTGCCCTCCATCCTGGAGGGCTTTCCCCAGGTCCTGCTCGAGGCGCTCGCCCAGTCGCGCCCTGTCGTGGCGACGCGCATCGACGGCGTCACCGAGCTGATCGAGGACGGCGTGAATGGGCGGCTCGTCCCGCCGGGTGACGCGGCGGCGCTGGCTGCGGCGCTGATCGAGCTCCTCCAGGATCGCGCGCAGGCGGGGAAGCTGGCGCAGACGGGCCGGCGCCAGGTGGAAGAGCAGTTCTCGGTGACGCGGATGGTGCAGGACGTCGAGGCGTTCTACCAGAGCGTGCTTCGGGGGTCCGGACGCCATGCCGGTTGATCCGGAACGCCTGCACGACGACGACTGGCGGGTCCACAAGCCGGACGACTCGGGGATCGCGACGACCGGACGGTTCGTGCGAATCCTCGAGCTGGTCGAGGGCCTGCGCCCGGCGCACGTGCTCGACATCGGCTGCGGCTCCGGGTATCTCGGTGGCCGGATCAAGGCGCTTCAGCCCGGCACCGTGGTGGACGGCGTGGACATCTCCACGGTCGCGCTGGAGCGGGCGCGCGCGCACCTCGATCGCGTGTGGCATCTCGATCTCGACGGCGCCGGCCTGCCGACCCCCGACCGCGCCTACGACCTCGTCATCGCCAGCGAAGTGATCGAGCATCTCTACGACGCCCAACACGCCGCCGCCGAGATCGCGCGCGTGATGCGGCCCGGCGGCCACGCGATCCTCACCGTCCCCAACCTCGCCTACTGGCGCTATCGCCTCGACTTGCTCTGCGGCCGGCTGCCGCTGCCCGCGGACGATCCGCGCCATTTGCACCAGTTCACCGCGGCGCACTTCGCCGCGCTGGGCGCCGCCCGCGGCCTGGCGCTCGCCGCGCTCTCCGGGCACGGCACCCGACTACCCGCCCTGGCTCGACGCTGGCCCGCGGTGTTCAGCGACACGCTGATCGCGCTGTTCAGGAAGCCGAGCTAGGGGCTTCGGCGTGACGGTGTACATGCTGTTCTACGAGCACGATCCCGTGGTGCGCCACGACATGGGCGGGTTCCGCAAGGTCTGGGTCCTGGCCGAGGAGCTTCGGCGCGCCGGCCATCACGTCGTCGTCTTCGCGCCGCGGGGCAGCCGGCCGCGCGGCGACGTCGCCGTCGAGGTCGTGGACGTTCCGACCGTGGACGTGCCGGCGCTCCGCCCGCTGCTCGTCTACGCGTTGCTCTTCCTGTTGCCGCTGCTGCGGGCCGGCCGCCGCCGTCCCGACTGCATCTACACGCGACCCCAGCATTCGCCGCTGCCGGTGATGCTGGCCCGGCTCCTGCGGGTGCCGCTCGTGGTCGAGATCAACGGCGACTCCCATCATCACTACCGGACGCTGGGCGCTTCCGGCTGGCGCCTCGCCTTCGTCGACGCGATGGACCGGTTCCTGGCCCGGCACGCCGATCTCGTCATCCCGATCACCGCCGGCTTGGCCCGGATGCTCGAGGAGCGCCACGGCGTGCCGCCGGCCCGCATGCGCATCATCGGGAGCGGCAGCGATCCCGAGCTGTTCAGCCCCCTCGACGCCGTCGCCTGCCGCCGGAAGCTCGGCCTCGACGTGGACGCCTCGTGGGTTGGCTTCGTCGGCTCGTTTTTCCGCTACCAGGGGATCGACACGCTGATCGACGCGGCGCCGGCCGTGCTGCGTGCCCATCCCCGGGCGCGCTTCCTGCTGATTGGCGACGGGGTGATGCGGACGGAATGGTCGCGCCGCGTGGAGGCCAGCGGTCTGGGCGCCGCCTTCCTCTTCACCGGTCAGGTGCCGTATGCCGACGTGCCGACGTACATCGCGGCCCTGAGCCTCGGCGTCGCGCCGTTTCTCGGCACCCGCGGCGAGACGTCGCCGCTGAAGATCTTCGACTATCTGGCGTGCGCGCGCCCGGTGGTGGCCAGCCGCATCGACGCCGTCGAGGACATCATCGCCTCCTGCGAGGCCGTCATCGCCGTGCCGCCGGAGGACGCCGAGGCTCTGGCTTCGGCGATCAACCAGGTGCTCGCCGATCCCGCCCGCGCGGCGAAGCTCGGTGCGCGCGGGCGGACGTTCATCGTCGAGCACCATAGCTGGCGACAGATGGCGGAGGAGACGGCGGAGGCGCTCGAGGCGGTGAGACGGCGCTGACGCTCAGCGCGGCTTCACGACGAACGCCCAGGTGTTGTCGCAGGGAAGCTCGATGGCGTGACCCGGGTGGCGGGCGACGAAATCCTCGACGGCGCGCCGCACGCTGTCCCACTCCCAGTCGTCGCCGCAGACGATCCCGTCAGGCCGGACCAGCGGGACCCAGGCTTCGAGGTCGGCGCTGACGGCATCGTAGTGGTGGCTGGCGTCGATGAACACGAGGGAGACCGGGCCGTGGCGCCACGTGCGCGCCGTCTCGACGCTCGGCGCCCGCACCGTGACGATCCACGGGTCGAGCGCGAGGTGGCGGCAATGGGCGCGGTACGCCTGGTACACCTCCTCGAACGACGTCACGCCGTACTGGGCGAGATATCCCGAGACCGGCCCGCCCCCTTCGTCGTAGTCGGCCCAGGGATCGATCGCGAACACGCGCTTGGCCGTACCCCGGCACGCCTCGGCCAGGGCCAGTACCGAGCGGCCCTGCCAGACGCCGAGCTCGACGACGAGCGCGCGGTCGGGCAGCGCGCGCACCTGGCGCATCAGATAGCGAAGCTGAACCTCGCGCGTCCAGCCGTGGACGGCCTGGATGCGATCGAGGCGAGTGGGCAGACAGCGCGACCGCAGGCGTCGAAGCAAACCCGCGGTCCGTCGGGCGACGCCGAGCATGGGCATCGGACGCGGGTATTATACTGACGAGACGGTGGGCCGGGCCGCGCTTCGGCTGCTGATGGCGACGCCGCTCTACCCGCCCCGCCCGGGCGGCGCCGCCGGCTACTTCGCCACGCTGGTCCAGCGTCTGGCGAAGCGGCCGGACATCGAGCGCATCGTGGTGCTGACGCGCGCAGGCCGCGGGCTGCCGTGGCGCGAAAGCCGCGACAAGGTCGTCATCCTCAGGCTGCTACCGTCCGCCCCGGGCGTGGCGAGCCGCCCCGTTCGCGTCGTGGTCGCCGCCGCCATCCACGGGCTCCTGCTGCTCACGGCCTGGAGCTGGCGCGTCGATCTCGTTCACGTCCACACGATGCTGTCGCGGCGCGGCCTCGACGTGCTGAAGCGCCTCGGCGCACCGTCGATCATCGCCGACATGCGCGATCTCGCCGCCCGCGACGAGGGCGTGTCGGTCGCCCCCTACGCCCGCTGCGCGGCGGTGATCTGCGCCTCGGAGAACATCGCCGCGTTTCTCGGCGCGCGCGCCGTACCGGCCGACACGCTCCATCACATCGCGATTCCGCTCGAGAGGCCCCGGCCCCGCACCGCGGCGGAGCTGGCGGCGCTTCGCCGGACGCTCGGCGTCCCGGTGACGAACCCTTACGTCTGTTTCGCGGGCGCCCTCATCAGCGCGAAGGGCGTGATCGAGCTCCTGGACGCGTTCGGCGCCTTC
>Ga0209590_10000543_pt1 | contig 12628 bp, 17 predicted proteins | sample CZO8metaG_FD_188353 | JGI IMG/M metagenome (GOLD analysis project Ga0209590, IMG submission 188353) | Vadose zone soil microbial communities from the Eel River Critical Zone Observatory, Northern California, USA - CZOApr15con1.8 metaG... | ecosystem: Environmental > Terrestrial > Soil > Vadose...
CGGCGACCGCGGAGAAGTTGCAGGGGAAAGAGCTGTCGTACAACAACCTGATCGATCTCGATGCGGCGCTGCGCCTCGCGACGGAGTTCGAACGACCGGCGGCCGTCGTCATCAAACACACGAACCCGTCCGGGGTCGCCCTGGGGTCGACGCTCGCCGAAGCCTATTCGCTCGCGCATGCGGCGGACCCGATCTCCGCCTACGGAGGTGTCGTCGGACTGAACCGGCCCGTCGATCTCGCCACCGCGAAGGCGATGAAGAAGGACGTCCTCGATGCCGTGATCGCCCCGGAGTACGAATCGCAAGCGCTCGACCTCCTGAAATCAAAGAAGAAAGGGACGTTCCTGATCCTCCGGACCCGCGGACCATTCCGGAAAGACCACGGGATCGACATGGTCCGCGTCCTCGGCGGGGTCCTGCTCCAGACGACCGACTTTCCGACCCCGCGTCCCGAGGCCTTCAAGGTCGTGACGAAAGTGTCGCCGAACGCGGCCCAGATGCGCGACATCCTGTTCGGGATCCTCGTGAGCCGCTACGTGAAATCGAACTCGATCGTCCTCGTCGAGGGGGAGCGAACGGTCGGCGTGGGAGCGGGACAGATGAGCCGCGTCGATGCGTGCATGCTTGCGTGCTACAAGGCGAAAGACGCGGCCCGCGGGAGCGTCGCGGTCAGCGACGCGTACTTCCCGTTCCGCGACGGCGTCGACGAACTCGCGAAAGGCGGCGTCGCGACGGTGGCTCAGCCGGGCGGATCAATCCGCGACGACGAGGTCATCGCAGCCGCCGACGAGCACGGAATCGGAATGGTCTTCACGGGAATCCGGTTGTTCAAGCATTGAGGGACCGCCATGGGCCGAACCAAGGTCGGAGTACTCGCCTCGGGGCGGGGCACGGATTTCCAAAGCCTCGTGGACGCGCGCAAGCGCGGAGACCTGGACGTCGACCTCGCGGTCCTCGTCTGCAACGTCCCGGGGGCGCCCGTGCTCGAACGAGCGAAAGCCGCGAACGTCCCCGCGGTCGTCGTGGATCACCGCCCGTTCGGCAAGGACCGCGAAGGCTTCGAACGAGAGATCGTGAAAGTCCTTCGGGCAAAAGAGGTCGGGCTGGTCGTCTTTGCCGGCTTCATGCGCCTGGTCTCGGCGTCTTTCATCCGCGAGTTCCCGAACCGAATCATCAACATCCATCCGTCGCTCCTCCCGGCGTTCCCCGGCGCTCACGCGCAGCGCGACGCGATCGCCGCCGGCGTCAAGGTCTCCGGCTGCACGATCCATTTCGTCGATGCGTCCGTGGACGGGGGGCCCATCATCTTGCAGAAGGCGGTGCCGGTCCACGAGGACGACACGGAGGAGGCCCTCGCCGCCCGCATCCTCGAGCAGGAGCATGTCTTCCTGCCGCTCGCGGTACGACTCTTCGCGGAGGGCCGCCTGACCGTGGACGGCCGACGCGTGCGGATCGACACCCGCGGAATCAAGATCCCGCCGATGGCTTAGCCCACCGAGATGGGCCACAAAATAAAGGGCCGTCCAGGAATTCTGAACGGCCTCGTTGTGGAGGGATGCTTGTCTAAGCGACCCGACAATGGACAAATGCTATAAGACGCTTTTCCGACGTCGCTCGGCGGACCGTGGAAAGACGTATCCGGCAAGCGAAAGAAAAAAAGGGTAGGCCGTTCGCCGTTTCAAGAAAACCAGGGAACGGCCCGTTGTGGAGGGATGCTTGTAATCTTTCCTAGAAGCCAGTGATATTTGAACATTTCATCATTCGGTTCGGAGAAGGCTTGGAACCGCTTCATCATTGTTTCGGGAAGGAACCGGGACGAGTCGTGAATCGTTCGGCACGAAATTCCGCAAGGCTTATGGCGGCCCCGACCGTTCGATGGAGAGGCGCGTCACGTGAAGGGAGTCGGGAAGTTCGGCGAAGTCATGGCTGGCGAGAAGGGCAAGGTCAGTTACGACGAGGTCGCCGCTCGCCTTGAGAAGATCATCCACTCCGGAAGCCAACGCAAGCCGATCACGGACTTCGTGTGCCGGGAGCTGCGGAAGATCCCGCACTACACGTGGGTCGGGATCTACAGCGTGGACGGCTCGGAGCTCGTCCTCGCCTCCTGGTCCGGACCCAGCGCGACCTTGCACCTGCGGATCCCGATTGGCGAAGGTATCTGCGGGGCCGCGGTGACGGAGAAAGGGACGGTCATCGTGCCGGATGTGAACGACGACCCGCGGTACCTCCAGTGTTTCATCAACACGCGGGCGGAGATGGTCGTGCCGATCCTCCGAGACGGCGCCGCGATCGCGGAGATCGACATCGACTCGGACCAGCTGAACGCCTTCACTCCGACGGACCAGGAGTTCGTCGAGTGGGTCGCGGCGGAACTCCTGCGGATCCTCTGAGATCGCGTCACAGGCGGAACTCGCCCCACACGCGAATGAACGTGTCAACTTGGTCCGGCGTCGCCAGTTCGTACGCGGTCATGAGGCGCGCGACGGACTTCGGGTTGACGACGCGGTACTGGCGCTCGGTCCGGTCGGCATGTTCGATGAGCCCCGCGGCTTGCATCTTCTTCAGGTGATGCGAGAGCGTGGACGGCGAGACGGGCACTTGCTCGAGGATCTCCTTATGCGTCGCCCCCTCCCGTTCCATGAGGAAATCAATCACCTTCAGAGGCACCGGCTGCCGCAGGAACGCGAGGATCTGTTTCTCCGCCTCCGTGAGGGCGGCCCGGACCTCCGCCTGACCCGGCGTCGATCGCGGATAAAAGCGCTTGTACTCTCCGTCCATCGCGGACGTGATCAGCTCGTGCTTCTCGAGGAATCGGAGATGGTAATCCGCGAGGGTGATCGACAGGTTCAGGGCTCGCGATAGTTCACGAAGATGGAAACCCGGATTCTTGCGGACGAAGTCATACAGGTCCTTCCGGGTCTTGACGGCCAGGATCTCCCGGTCCATGAGACCACGCGGCGCTCAGCGCCGCAGAGTGAACCCGTAGAACAGGGCGAGGATCACGAGGTCGAGCGAGCCGGACAGGAGGAAGATCTGTCCAGCGGGAAGAGAGAGCGCGAACAAGGAGATCGTCAGCACGAGGGCCTTCAAGAAAAAGACGCCGAAGGCTGCGGCCAGGTATGCGAGGTGCATGTCCTTCGCCCGCCGGAGCGCGAGGACGGCAATCACCGTGAGCACGAGCGCGAAGACCGATTCGGCCGCGAGGAGAACGTTCTCGATGGCCACCATGGGGACCGCCCCCCCACCGTAACGGACCTGGGTGTTAAGGATTCCGGCCTTACTCTTCGCGTTTCTTGCGGCGGCGATCTGCGACGATGAGTGTGAGTGCGACGAGGAACACCGCGGCGATGAGGGACCCGGCATAGAGGACGAGGTCTCCTTGGAGCTCGGGCGGACGCGAAACGACCCCTTTGTACGCCGCGCTGTCGACGCCGAGGACCGGATCGTGGACGAGCGTCACGGGGGATCGGGCCCCGGTCAGTGGGTACGCCAGGTACACCTCGTAGGAATTCGGATCCCCGGTCGAGAAGTTCGAGTAGCTTACGGGAATCTCGAGGCCGTCCGCGACGGCCGATTTGGACCACGAGAAGAACACGGTCGCCGGGCCCGCCGCAGGCCCTCCGGTCACATTGATGCCGGCCTCGCCCTCGGCGAACTCGTTCACGTCATCCCAACTCCGGTTGCCGTACTCGAGGCGCTTCGTCGTGTTGATGCGCACGTCGAGGCCCAGGCTGGCCCCGGGCGAGACGGTCACTCGATCGACCGTCAGGTCGAGCTTGACCTCCATGGGAGTCAGGACTCGGTGGTTGGACAGCCGAATGAACCGTTCGGCCACCGTGACGTTCAAGGTCATGTTCACGGTCGTGCTGCGGATCGACAACTCGGTGACGAGCCCGCCATCGGCGCTCTCCACCTGGGTCTTCGTGACAGGGGCGTTGGCGAACGCGGTGGTCCCCAACGTAGTCCCGACGCCGACGGTCTCGCCCGGATCGATCCGCTTGTTCCCGTTGCGGTCCACCCATTCGACGAGGTTCCTCAACTCGAGCTGGTACGAGCTGTCGCTTCCGCGGGCCCGCTGATAGGAGACGAAGAACGTCCCCGCTTCGTACGACACCTGGAACTGATCCGAGAACGGGGCGCTCGCCAGGCGGCTCACGATCGAGAACTCATCCCCGGCCGATGCCGCGACGACGTTCCGCTGGGTCGCCGCCTCGACCGAATCAGGGATGCCATCTCCGTCCGAGTCGGTCTCCGCGGGCCGGAGCGTCAGCACCGCCAGCGTGGAACCGATGAGGAGCGCGGCGGCGCCGGCCGCGGCGGCCGCAAGGACAACTTGCCGTGAGCGAAGCACAGTCCCGTCCTTTGAACTCGATGGGGGCCGGCGCCTATAAGGAGCTTATTCTACGGTTTTCGAAGCTCCGGGGCCGCGCCCGAGCTCGCGCTCGGCCGCCCCCCGACTCCCCCGCACCGGCGCGCCATCATTCGCGGACGACTTCTCCGAAGGCCATGCGTCGGTGGACCTTCGTGATGCGGATCTTGACCTCGTCCCCGATCTTCGTCCCCGGGACGAAGACCACGAAGTTCGCAATCCGCGCGAGTCCGTCGCCTTCCCGTCCGATATCTTCGATCTTGGCCTCGTACACCTTCCCCTCCTCCACCGGGACGTTCGAAGGTCGAAAGCCAGACCCCGAATACGCCATCCACGACCCCATGTGGTGGCCCCTCTGCCACCGCCGCGTTTCGCATCCGCTGCACGGTATATAATGATATAGGGGTCGACCCCAGCGAACGCCGCGAGACTCACGATTGGCGTAGGGCGTTCAGGTCCTTTTCGACGTCGGACGGCCGAGAGAATCGGAGGCTCAGGATCAAGCACACGATGCCAACGATCAGCACGATGAGCCCGATCGCGGTGACGAGCCGGTTCCAGGGACCGAAGGCATCGAACGCGGTGAACTCGCCGACGCTGATCCGAAGCTCGTCGTGGAGCCAAGACCCCAGGGCGATCCCAGGTCCGCCGAGCAGGATCAGGAAGATGCCGGCGTAGAAGAGGAACTTTTCGCGGAATCCGGTCTTCTCTTTGATCTCGTCATCGTCGTTGGTCGAATCCTCGGCGCTCGCGGCGGGCGGCGATGCGGTGGTCCCGGCCGATGCTTCCGTTTCGAACAGTTCCCCGCATTGAGGGCACTCCGGGGCATCGATGGGAACGACGGCCTTGCAAGTCGGGCACTCCGCGACGAGGCCTTGCGAAGAAGCCATGGACGAGCCCGTTCCTGTGCTCTGAGCCTATAGTCGTTTCTTCCCCTCTATCCGAATTGATAGAGAGGGATCCGAACTGGCTCGGCGGCCGGGACGCGGGGCGGTGCGGCCCGCCGTGGTCCGGCGGTCAGAGCGACGGTTTCGGCTTCGCGAGCCAAGGGACGTGGATCTGCCCGACGAGGTCCCGCCACTCCGCGGGCATCGGCGCGCCCGATTCGTCGCGGCGGTACCAGTCTTGGACCTGGTCCACCTTGACGTCGCGGCCCGACATCGTGACCATCAGGGCGTTGCGCACGTTCGCCGCGGCCTCCGCGGCGACTTGGTTCTCGAAGATCGCCGCGTACGGCGTCTGGGACATCCACCAGAGGACCAGATAGTATGTCTTCCGGCTCGATATCCGGGGGCGTTTCGGTTTCATCGTGGGTTGGGTTCCTTCCGACGGGGGTGGGTCCGTCGTCGGAAGAATCGACGCGGTGGAACGATAAAGGGCTTATTGGACGGTTCTCGGAACTGATACGCTGAAGAATCAGTCCTCGAACCAGGCGCCACAGGAGCAGCGGACCGCATCGGAGGTCACGTGGACCCCGCACCGCGGGCACGCATACACGTAATCACTGGCTCCGCCCGACGGGCCGAAGCCTACGGCGCAGACCGGGCATGCACCGACATCCGACGGGACGCGGGACCCGCATTCCGGACACGAGAACGTGACGGCGGACATCGGGGCGAAGCGCACGCCGCAGACGCACTCCGTGGACTGCTCCGAGACGAACCGGCCGCAGGTGGGGCATTGATAAAGGCGGACGGAGAGCTCTTTCTCCCGCGGACGTCCGCGGACGGAGGTCGTCCCTTCGTTGACGTGGCGGAGATCCTCGACGATCTCGAGGAGCGTGCGCTTCGGCGGCGCGGATGACTGCCTCGGCGTCGACGTTGCGCGAGGCCGCGATTTGCGGTCGCCTCCGTAGACGCCGCCGGTGCTCCCGGCGAACGCGGAGCCGCAGTGCTCGCATCGATCGAGTTCGAACGGCGTGAGCTTGCGGCACTTCCAACAGAGGATCCGCGGCATCGTCCCGAAATTCGAGATGACTTTGTCGAAGTCTCGCGGCGAGTTCGGGTCTTGGCGCGCGCGCTGCTGCAACACCGTCGAACCACGTCCCTTCGGTCGCCGGCGCATCGCGGTGTTCTCCCATCACCTATTCGCCAAGACTTGCAGGCGGTGATAATCAGGATCGGTTCCGTCCGCACTCCACGGGAGGAAGACCCCGGCCGCGAATGGTTTAAATGAGCCTCCCTTCTTGAACCCGCCGCGAATGGCGAAGATCCTCATCTGCGTCGCTTGGCCGTACGCGTCCGGTCCGCGACATCTCGGCCATGCGGTCTCGACGTTCATCCCCGCGGATATTTTCGCGCGGTACCACCGGATGAAAGGGGACGAGGTCCTGATGGTCGGCGGAAGCGACATGCACGGCACCCCGGTCACGGTCCGAGCCGACGAGGAAGGGGTGCCCCCGAACGTCCTCGCGGAGCGGTACCACGCGCTGCACGTGAAGAACATCGAGCAGCTCGGCGTCCGCTATGATCTCTACTGGAACACGGCGGACCCGCATCACAAGGCGTGGGTGCAAGAAATCTTCCTCGCACTCAAGGAGAAAGGCCACGTCTACGAGGCGGTGATGGTCTCCCCCTTTTGCACAACGGACCAACGGTTCCTCCCGGATCGATACGTCGAGGGAACGTGCCCCCACTGCGGCTTCCCCCGCGCTCGCGGCGACCAATGCGAGAACTGCGGGAATCTCCTGGATCCGTTCGAGCTGAAGGACCCGAAGTGCAGGATCCACGGAACGACGCCCATCCCGAAGGAGACGAAGCACTTCTTCTTCCGGCTCAGCGCGTTCGAAAAGCCGCTCGCCAAGTGGGCCGCGAAAGACAAGGAACATTGGCGGCACCACGTGCTCACCTTCATGCGGAGCTGGCTCCGGGAGGGTTTGAAGGACCGGCCGATCACCCGCGACCTGGACTGGGGCATCGAGGTACCCGTCCCGGGCTACGAGACGAAGCGGATCTATGTCTGGTTCGAGGCCGTGATGGGATATCTGACCGCGACGAGAGAATCGTACCGCCGCCGCAACCAGCCGGATGGATGGAAGGACTTCTGGTACGACCCCGAGGCGCGCCACTACTATTTCGTCGGGAAAGACAACATCGTGTTCCACACGATCATCTGGCCCGCGATCCTCCTCGGATACGACGCCAAACTCGACCTGCCGTACGACGTGACGGCCACGCAATACCTGAACTTCTCCGGTGAGAAGATGAGCGCGGGCCGCGGGAAGGGCGTGTGGCTCTCCGACCTCCTCGAGCGGTTCGATCCGGACCAGCTCCGATACTACGGCGTCGCGACGATGCCGGAGACCAAGGACACGGACTTCGAGTGGGAGGATTTCGCCCAGCGTAACAACAGCGAGCTCCTCGCCGTCTACGGGAACTTCGTCCACCGCGCGTTGACTTTCGCGGACAAGAACTTCGACCATGCCGTCCCGGCCGCGGACTTCCTCGATGCCGCGGACAAGAAGATGATCCGCGCGATCGAGCAGCAGTGGAACAAGGTGGGCCAGAACCTGGAGTACGTTCACCTGAAGGACGCGATGAAGGAGGCGATCCAGCTCGCGCGCCTGGGAAATCAGTACTTCGACCAGAAGGCGCCGTGGGAACTCATCAAGAAGGATCGCGTGGCCTGCGGGACCGTGCTCCACGTCGCCTTGCGGGTCGGCCGATCCCTGGCGATCATCATGGCTCCGTTCCTCCCGTTCAGCTCCTCCCGTCTCTGGCGGGCGCTCGGATATGACACGGACGTCCATGCGCAGACGTGGGATGAGACCCTCGAGGACGTGCCCGCCGGCCAAGCGCTGCGCGTCGGCAAGCCGCTGTTCACCAAGATCGATCTCAGCGAGGCGAAGGAGACATCCGCGGACCGCCTCGATCTCCGGGTCGCTCAAATCGCGGATGTCCAGGAGCATCCGAACGCAGACAACCTGTACGTCCTCCAGGTGGACATCGGAGGGGAGAGACGACAAATCGTCGCGGGCATCCGAAAGAATTACTCCATCGACCAACTTCGCGGTCGGAAAATCGTCGTCCTCGTGAACTTGGAGCCGGCCAGGCTCCGGGGAATCGAGAGCCGGGGAATGCTCTTGGCGGGGGAAGACAAAGCGGACGTCGGCCTCGTGCGACCACCGGACGCCGCGCCGGTGGGATCGCAGGTCCTCGGGGTGCGAGGGGCGCCGGTCCTGCCCTTCTCCGAATTCCAGAAGTACAAGCTCCAGGTCGGCCCCGATGGAACCGTCCTCTTCCTCGGTCGGGAGGGGGAAACACGGATCCGCCTCGCGGTGGACGGCACTCCGCTCAAAGTCGACAAGGGCATGAAAGAAGGCACGTGGGTGCACTAGGCATCAGTGGACGCCCGCGATGACCGCCACGGCAATCGCCTGTGCGCGGAGGCCGAATCCGAGTGCGAGCTCCCGTTCGATGTCGCGGAACTCCGGGTCCATCATCTCGAACCGGACGCCGCCCCATGTGATCTTGCCGACCGCGACCGGTTCGCTGCCGCGGAAGAGGGTCACTCGATTGCCGAGCATCGACCCGACGCGGTAGATGCGCCCCCGCCATGGGAACGTCATGTTGCGCCATCGGAATCGAATCTCCAACGAGCCGGACGGGGACTGAATCGTGAGTCGGTCCCGCCAGCCATCGTACTGCACACGGCCGACCCCACGGCGAGCTCCGGCGACGAGGCGCCACCCATGCCGGCCCCGGCGAACCGCGATTTCTCGGCCGCCGACGAGCAGTCGGTCTCGCAGGATGCCGAGCTTCGACTCGACGATCCCGGTCTCGACATCCAGGCCCGGCCGCATAAACGCTCGCGGGGATCCCCGTGCGCAAGCCTTTAAGCGAAGGGGCCACCGTGCGGCCCCCTTCATGCTCCTCGACCTCCACAACCACACCCGGTACTCTCCCGATTCCCGGGTCGATCCTGCGGCGCTCGTGGGCGTCGCCCGAAAGATGCGTCTTGCCGGCATCGCGATCACAGATCACAATTCCGTGGGCGGGATCGCGGTCGCGGAGGCCGCGGCAGACCACGACTTCCTCGTGATCCCGGCGATCGAGGTCTCGACGAGATCCGGCCATGTCCTCGGGTACGGAGTCCGCGAGATCATCCCCCGGAATCTCTCGGTATCGGAGACCGCGGAACGGATCCTCGCATTGGGCGGCGTCCCCGTTGCGGCCCACCCGTTCCGGTTCTGGTCCGGGCTCGGCCCCACCGCGGTTGCAGAGGCCCGGTTCCCGGCATATGAGACGTGCAACGGCCGGACGCTGCGACGGGGCAACGTCCGCGCGCGAGCGTTGGCCCGCGAACGGAAGCTCGGCGAGACGGGAGGCAGCGATAGCCATTTTCTCGATGAGGTCGCAAAGGCAGTGACCGAGGTCGACGCCGGCGCGTTGCGCGTGGACGACGTACTTCAGCTCCTCTCCCAGGGCCGGACATCGGCGCGTGGGACGGATCGCGGAGCCGCCGCGACCGTCCGATACGTGTCGAAGGCCGTGAGCGAGTGGATCCTCCGCGGGATGCGAAGGATCTAGGTCACAGATGTTCTTCGATCCGCGGGATGTACTTCTCGACCACGTTCTTCGTCTTCTGTGGATCGGCGGAAGGGGGAAGGCGCATCACGAGCAGGGCCTTGCGGCCCGCGTGGACGATGAGGTATTTGTTCGACTTGGAATGGATCACGACGGACTCGAGCGAATCCTTCGCTTCATCGGTGATGGTCATCGCAGAGCCGACCAGGACCGCGAACATCGACCCGAAGGTATCCACATGGACGCCGCGGGGAAAGCTGCCCCCGAGATACGTTCCCGCCCGGGAAACGAGCATCGCTTCTTGCACACCCTCGTTCTGCTCGATTTCGTGGAGAAGGGACTCGAGGGCGGTCGTGTCGACCATGGCGTGTGCTCCAGGCCGGCCGACATGGAACGGGTGCGGGATTAAACCTTTCCGGCGTGAGTCTCAAGGGGAAAATCGTCAGATCCCTCGGAGCAGCTCGTGCATCGCGAGGGCCACGTCGACGGCCTCCGCGCCCTTCTCGACTCGGGCCATCGCCTGTTCGTCGGTCATCCCCGGACCCGTGATGCCGAGACCGACCGGCTTGTGCGTCGCCCGCTCGATGTCGAGGAGGGCCTTCGGCACCGCGGCCATCAGCGCCTCGTCGTGGAGGGTCTCCCCCTTGATCACCGCGCCGATCGCGACGGCCGCATCAATGTCGGCGCGTTCCAAGAGCCGCTGGACCGCGAGGGGAATCTCGAATACGCCCGGCACGCGGACGACGGACGTTACGCGGATGTCGCGTTCGTCCGCCCGCGCAAGGGCTTTCTTCACCATGAGGTCGGTGACCTCGCGGTTGAACTCCGCGGCGACGATCGCGAGCCTCACGTCCGCGTCACCTTGAGTGGTCCTGCGTCGGCGAATCCCTCCCGCTGACCCGTCCCCGCCCGCGCCTGGATCGCGGCCGGCCGGAACAAGAGGTCGTACGCGTTCGCCGCGTGTTCGCGCGTCCGCCGGTCGAACAGGCCCGCGAGCTCGGCCTCGTCCGCGGCCTCTTCTTCGTGCACCATGACCCCGAGGATATGCCTGCCAATCTGGGCCTGCACCGCTTGGAGACCGAAGTCCGCCGCGAGGGCGCAGTCCTTGTCCACGGGCTGCCGTCCGACCATCCCGAGCGCCAACACGAGATCGCACCCTCGGTCGAACAGGATCCGTGCGCCCGCGGCGAGATCCTTGATGCCGGGAACCGTGTACCGCTCGATGGTGAAGCCCTCCCCCTGCTTTCGCAGTTCGTCGATCGCGGCGGAAGCCATATCGTACCGCGAGAAGGACGTGTCGACGATCCCGATCCGTTTCAGGCGTTTCGCTTTCGGCCCGCGGGTTTTCGCTTGCGAGGCCGAGGCGGCGGGTCCGCGGCGTGACGCGGGTCCCCGCGTTCGACTTTGTCGAGTCGTTCTTGGAGCGCGAGCCATTCCGCCACCTTCCTCACGATCTTCCTCGTGCCGACGAGATCCCCTTCGAACTTCGGGAGCCGGAGGACTTTCGTCGCGAGCCCGCGCTTGCGGCACTCCGCGAGGATCCGTTCCTCGCTGTGGACCTGATCGTACCCGATCGCGATGATGTCCGGACGGATCTCATCGAGGATGTCGTAGATGTTACCTTCGTGCCCCAGGACGGCCCGGTCGACCGGCTTGAGCGCTTCGACCATCTGGAACCGGGCCGCCTCCGGCATGATCGGTTCGTGCTTGAACTTCCGAGCCGTGCTGTCCCTGGCGACGACGACCCAGAGTTCGTCGCCGAGCGCTCGGGCCTCGCGGAGGAAATACACATGACCGGGATGGAGGAGATCGAAGACCCCCGTCGCCATTACACGGACCACGAACGCCACGCTCGGACGATGTCCTGCCCTTCCAGGAAGACGAGATTCCTCGCCCGAGCATATGCCTTTGCATCCTGCTTCGAGAGAGCTCGTCCGTCGTCCGCCATCATTTCGCAGATGGTCGCCGTGGGCGCGAGTCCCGCCATGAGCATGAGGGCCGTCGTGAGTTCGGTGTGACCCCGTCGTTCGACGAGGAGCGGATCCACGGCGTTCAGGAGGGGCACGTGGCCGGGGGACCGGAATTCTTCCGCGAACACATGGGCCGCCCATCCGTTCTCCCGTTTTGTCGCTTCCTTCGCGATCGCCGCGAAGCGCGAGATCGTCTTGGCCCGGTCCACATCCGTCACGCCGGTGAAGGTGTCACGGTGATTGACGGAAATCGAGAACGCGCTGTGCCGATCGTATTTCATGTCCTCCTTCGAAATCGCGTCGAGGACCGGATACGCGGCTCCGGATCGCCGCAAGACCTCCGCCATGAACGGGAGGCCGATTCGCGCTCGAACTTCGCCTGAGAGGGTCGTGCAGATCAGACCGCCCGCTTCCTTGCGGAGCGTGCGGACGGATTCGGACGTCACAAACTCGCTGGCGATCGTCAGGTCCGTCTCTTCTTCGCGGCCGTCGCCGTCGTACACGAGGATGAATTCGCCTCGCTGCAGGGCGGCCACCGCGCGTGCGAGGTCCACGAAATCTGAGCAGCTGGGCGGCGTATATCAAGATTGTTGTAGGAACCACTTTATTGGTTTTCACTCGGAGGGGCGGAGGCCTTATTTTGGGCGGTCCCATGCGGCCCACGATGTTGGAACCGCGAGCTGTGGCACAGGTCGATCCGGGCCGAATGCGGGACATCATCGCGTCGCTCCCCGACCAAATCTCCTCGGCGATGCGGTTGGGAA
>Ga0209590_10000547_pt1 | contig 12564 bp, 10 predicted proteins | sample CZO8metaG_FD_188353 | JGI IMG/M metagenome (GOLD analysis project Ga0209590, IMG submission 188353) | Vadose zone soil microbial communities from the Eel River Critical Zone Observatory, Northern California, USA - CZOApr15con1.8 metaG... | ecosystem: Environmental > Terrestrial > Soil > Vadose...
GCGACCGTATTCCGCATGAGAGCGTTCGGCGAAAGGCTCTGCGCCTTCTTGCGGAGGGGAATCCCCAAGAGGCGCACGTTGCCGCGGACTTTCTTCGGATCCGGCTTCGTCCCGTCGACGTCGTAGACGATCGCGCCGCCTTCGGTGACTTGCCCCTGGTGGACATCCATCGTCTGCTGGTTCAAGCACACCACGACGTCCGGGTCCACCCCATGGGACAGGACCGGATCGAGGCCGCCGCGGATCTGGGTCCAGACATGGCCGCCTCGGATCACGCTCTGATACGCTGATCTTCGCGAAGCTCTCCGCGGTCGACGAGACGCCGTCTCCAGCGGCGCCGCCAATGCGAAAGACAAGGTCTCTCTTGGCCATCCGGAATCCCACCGCGTGGGCCGAACTGTGTCTCGGGTTCCCCCCATCAACGCCATCCGAATTTAATATACTCTTGCATCGATACAACCCGGAGGACGACGAGTCCTTCGGCACAATCCTTTTGGTCGTCGGGACGTTCCCGACGCGAACGTCGTGCGAGCGGTCCCCGATCTGCCGAAGCACCCGAAGCCCCTGGGCCCGTACTCCCACTGCGTCGTCGCGAACGGATTCGTCTTCATTTCCGCACAAGCGCCGATTGCTCCCGGCGGGAAAGCGGGCGAGTGGGCCGCGCCCGATATCGCGGGCCAGACAAGACAATCGTTGAAGAACATCGCCTCGATCCTCGAAGAACTCGGGCTGACGATGGCCTCCGTCGTCAAGACCACCGTCTTCCTTACCGACCCGGCGGACTTCCAGGCGATGAATGAGGCATACAAGGACTTCTTTCCCGAAGAGCCACCGGCGCGGTCTCCCGCGAAACTCGGGATCGCGAATCCAGGCCTGAAGGTCGCAATCGAAGCCGTCGCGGTGTATGAGCCGAAGCAGGATGAGTGAGCCGCCTTCTCGACCGATTCATTCGCGCAGGCGGTGGGATACGACGTCAAGCAGCCGCAGGCTGGGTTCCCGGGTACAGGTAGCAGGCGACGAAATGATGTGGGGCGATTTCAAGGAGTTCCGGCTCCCTCGCCGGTAGGAACTCGAGGACGACGCGGCCGTCGTCGACTCCCACCCGCTGGATCGCACGGAACGCGATTCCATCGGGCCGCGACGAGCGTGCTCTCACGAGCGCCTCGACACGCAGCCGGTGCGACTCGGTGGCCGGATCGCGGTAGCGGAGGAGGAGGACCTCGTCCCCGCGGATCGTCACCTCCTCGAGGGCCGGGAGATCCGTGGCTTCCGGATTGCGCGACGGATCGAACAGGTATGCCGCGGTCGCCGCCACATCCCTCGGACTCCAGCCGCAATGCGGAAGGACGACGTTGCAACGCGTATGGAACCGGCAACCGGCCGGGGGAGCGATGGGACTAGGGACGTCTCCGGGAAGGATGATTCGTTCCCTTCGTCGCTTTGGATCCGGCACGGGGACGGCAGAGAGAAGCGCCTTCGTATACGGGTGCAGTGGATTGGCGAACAGCTCGGCCGTTCGCGTCCTCTCGAGGATTCGGCCGAGGTACATGACCGCGACGCGGTCCGCCATGTGCCGCACCACGCTGAGGTTGTGCGTGATGAGAAGGTACGTGAGCTTCTGTCTTTGCTGAATGTCTTTGAGGAGGTTCAGGATCTGCGCTTGGACGGACACATCGAGGGCGCTTGTGGGCTCGTCGAGGAGCAGGAACTCCGGTTCCGGCGCGAGGGCGCGGGCAATCGCGATGCGCTGACGCTGGCCTCCCGAGAACTCGTGGGGGAAGCGGTACAGGTACTCGGGCCGCAGACCGACCTCCTGCAGGAGACGAGCGCTCTGTTCGTACGCCTCAGCATGGGTCGCAAGACCGCTGACGAGGAGCGGCTCGGCGACGATGTCCTTGACGAGCAGGCGAGGATCCAGCGAGGTGAACGGGTCTTGGAAGACGGGCTGCATGAAACGGCGGAGCGCCTTCATCGACCGGCGGCGCAGTCGGGTCATCGAGTATTGACGGATCAGATCCTTCGTGTGGCCGTCGTCGCGGACAGCGTCCCGGCCACTCGTGCGCAGGCGCTCGAAGACCTCGACGGGCACGTTGAATAGGACATCGCCTTCCGTGGGCTCGATGAGCCGCAGCAGGAGCCGACCCAACGTGGTTTTGCCGCAGCCGGACTCGCCAACGAGCGCGACCGTTTCCCCTCGGCGGATCACGAGGTCCACACCATCCACGGCGCGGACGGTCGCAATCGCCCGTTGAAGGAGGCCGCCTTTCACCGGAAAGTGTTTCTTCAGGCCTCGGGCGGCCAGCAGGATTTCGTTGCGGTCCCGACTAGGTTGCGCCACTCACCACCTCCTCCGCGTAGAGATGGCAAGCGACTCTCCGATTCGGACCGTGGGAAAGGAGCTTAGGCTCCTCGGTCCGACACCGATCGAAAGCGAACGCACATCGCGGGTGGAACCGACAGCCGGATGGCGGCGTCAAGAGATCGGGGACGACGCCCGGAATCGTGGGGAGCGGGTCTCCCGGCTCGAGCTTCTGACTCTCCGTCGAAACAATCGATTGGAGAAGGCCCTGCGTATACGGGTGAAGTGGGTTCGCGAAGAGATCGGCCACGGGAGCGTCCTCGACGATTTTCGCGGCGTACATGACGGCAACCCGGTCGCTAAGTTCTGCGATGACCGCCAGGTCGTGCGTGATGTAGAGGATCGCGGAATCGATTCTCTTTCGAAGGTCTTTGAGAAGCCCGAGGATCTGCGCTTGCGTCGTCACGTCGAGCGCCGTCGTCGGTTCGTCTGCAATCATCAGGGCCGGCTCACCCGCGAGCGCCATGGCGATCATCACGCGCTGTTGCATCCCTCCGCTGAGCTCGTGCGGGTACGCGTCGTAGACCTTCGTCGGCTCCGAAATCCGGACGAGTCGGAAAAGCTCGACCACGTGTCGCCGAGCCTCCTCCTCGATCGGCCGGGCCAGGACCGCGCGGACGACCGGGATCGAGGTGACGATTCGATAGAGCAACCGTCGGGACCATAGCTCGGTCTCCGTCCGGAACAAGTCCGTCGCCGGATCCCGGAACCTGAGCTCGATCGCATCCTCCTGGACCGCGACGGATTTCACAATGGAGAAGATCGCGCCGAAGGGCCCAGAAGCGCTCTCCCGAAGGAGCGCCTCCACGCGGGCCCGAAGATCCTCGGACGGCATGAGGAACTCGCCCTTCCTCCGGTCGCTCCCGGAACCACTCGCGGATCGGAAGTATAGACGAAGCGCGTCCGGTCGCGGCGAAACGGTCGCGAGAGGAGGCAAGCCTTTGGCTCGCGGGTTCTTCGCCGGATCGAACAGATCGACCGCCGGTTGACCCAGGGAGAGCCTCGACAGTCGTTCCCACTCGCGCGTGTAGTGGGTCTCCTCCATGGCATCGAGGCGCTTCAGGAATCGAAGCCACCAGCCGCCCCCTTGACGGCGGCGAGCCGCGAAGCGCTGGACTCGAGCAATCCGGTCCTCGACCGGCGACCCCGACGCGTCAATAAGGGCATGGATCTTCTCCGGCCGTAGCCCGGTTCGGACGCAGAAGTCGGCGACCAGACGCTCTCGCTCCGACGCATCTGCCGTGGCGACCGCCTGGCGGAACAGGTCGAGATCCGGCTCCGTCAGATCCCGGCGCGAAAGCAGCCGGTCGCAAATCTCCTGTCGGCGCTGGAACATCAGCACTTCGGCGACCTGATATCCGACCCGAAGGACGGGGTTCAGGGAGGACATCGGCTCCTGGAAGATCATCGACATGCCGCGTCCTCGGATTCGGTTCATCCGGGCGCGGTGCTTCTTCAGGCGGTCGTCCGACGGCAGAAACTTCGGCGGGCCTTTCCGCGAGACGACGCGGATGTCTTCCTCACTCCCGGCGAGCAGATTGAGGCCTCCGAACCAAATTTCACCGCCAGCGATTCGCCCCGGCGGTTGCTGAAGGAGGTACATGATCGAGAGCGCCGTGACCGTCTTGCCGCAACCCGACTCGCCAACGAGCCCGAGCACCTCCCCCTTTCCAATCTCGAGGTCGACCTCGTCCACCGCTCGGAGAATCCCGCGAGCCGTCGAGAACTCCGTCTTCAAGCCTCGGACGACCAGAATCGGCTCCAACCGCTACCTCCGGGCACGGGGATCGAGGACGTCGCGGAGGCCGTCCCCGAGGAGGTTGACCGCGACGGTGAAGATGAGCAGGGCAATCCCGGGCGCCAAGATCGTCCAGGGATAGGACCGGAATCCGCTCGTCCATCCGATGTTGATCAGGTTGCCCAATTCCGGAAGGAACAGGTTGCCCGCGTTGAAGCCGATGAACTCGAGAGCCGCGAAGATCTGGGTGACGACGCCGAGATCCAGCGAGATCTGGACGAATACGGGTGCGAGCGTGTTCGGCAGCACATGCCGGACCATGATCCGCGCGTCAGAGGCGCCGGCGGCACGCGCTGCCTCCACAAACTTGAGCTCCTTGACGGAGAGCGACTGCGCTCGAACGAGACGCGCATAGGGAGGCCACCACAGGATGAGGAGGATGAGATTAATCGTGAAGAAGTCCCTCTTGGCGAGGGCGAATGCGACCGCGATGGCAAACACGAGGAACGGAATCGAATACGTGACATCGGTCACGCGCATCAGCGCCTCGTCGAAGAAACCGCCGCGAAACCCGGCGAACACGCCGATCAGACTTCCGACCGCGGCGCCGACGAGCACGACAAACGTGGAGTAGATCAGGTCGATGCGAATCGCTTTCAGGACCGCGTCGCCCAGATCGATCCCTGGGTAGGTGGTCCCCATCCAGCCGCCCGCCGCCGTGCCTCCGGGCCACCAGAACGGCGCCTTGGGAAACGGGTCCGAGAAGTTTGGGACCATGAGGTCATTGTGCGCGACGAAGAACTGGTCGTAAATCACGATTCCGAGGTAGCCGAGCACGATGATGAGGCCGGCCGCAGCCGGCGGGCTCTTCATCAGGAGGCGGAGCGTGAGCCAATATTCCTGCAACCGGCGGCGCCAACCGGACATGTCGAATCGGGCGGTCTCCCCCCGGCGCACCGTGACCGTGCTCATGGTCGGGCCTCACAAGCTGATTCGAGGATCGAGATACGCGTACATCACATCCGCTGCTAGGTTAATCAAGACGAGGAATAGGGCGAAGATCAGCGTCGTCCCCATGATGCCACCGGCGTCGAACCCGAGGACCGCCTGGGTCGCCCAATATCCGATGCCGGGCCACGCGAACACGTCCTCCACGAGGACGACACCACCGAGGAGACCCGCGAAGAGCAAGCCAATGACCGTCGCGGCCGGGAGGAGTGCATTTCTGCGGATGTGCGTCCGCGTGACGACCCAGTCCGGCAACCCCTTCGCCCATGCCGTGCGGACATAGTCCTGGTTCATCGAGTCGACCATCCCGGACCGCACCATCCGCAGGATCACGCCCAGGATCCCGATCGTGAGCGTGGCCGTCGGAAGGATGAGATGCTTCAAGGCGTCCAGGAACACCGCCCATGATCCGTGGAACGCCGCATCGAGGACGAGGAAGTGGGTGGGCTGGGAGAACAATTGATACGTCCCCCCGAGGTCGACGAAGGCCCACGGTTCCGTGGACGGGCTGATGGAGCTCGGGCTGTATCCGCCGGTGATCTCCCATCCGGGCATGAGTGTGATCGCCAGGATCTGCAGGAGCAAGGCGAGCCAGAAGAACGGAATCGAGTATCCGACCAAGGCAAAGATGCGGGTCGCATGGTCGGGCAACTTGTCTTTCCGCAAAGCCGAGACCGTCCCAGTGGGAACCCCGACCAGCGTGGCGAACACGGTAGCCGCGATCGCGAGCTCGACGGTCTGCGGGAAGAAAATGGAAATCGCTTGGGTGACGGGCATGCCGCCCTTGATGGCGGAAGTCGTGTATCCCCAGTCTCCGCTCAGGAGTCCGCGCATGTAGTAGAAGTACTGGACGGGGACGGGGTCCCGCAGATGGAACTGCTGCACGATTGGTTGGAGGAGCGGGTTGTCGATGTCGCACGCGCCGAGCTTCGGCGTGCAATAGACGGCGATCGCGAGGTTGGGACCGAATGCATGGCTCAGCGTGAACGTGATGATCGTGACACCGAGCAGCGTTGGGATGAGGATGAGCAGCCTGCGAACGACGTAGAGGATCAGGCGCATGGTCGATCCGACCCTATCAGGGAGCGAGACCTAAAGGATGTTTCCCGATCCGAGCGAGGTCCGAAGGGATGCATCGGCGGATCGAACACAATGGATCGAGAGATGGGCAGCCTGGCCCAGCGCTCGCTGTCCCACTCCCATGCTTCAGGAGGCGGCGGCACGCCTCCGGCCGAGAGACGATGGGTCAATGCTACAGCTGCCATCCGCGCTCGAACGTTCGACCGCCGAACGGTGCGAGGGCCATCCGCGAGACCGCCGCCGCGGTTGCGACAACGGAGAACGGGACGCCGGTCGCGACGAAGTACCCGGCCGGGGAGCCGCTGGTCGTGGTCGTACTCGGCTTTGTGATCAGGTTGTACAGCAGATCCGCCCCGCCCAGCGTCGGATTCAGCTCCAGGTCCATCCCCGTGATCCACGTCCGGAAGGAGAAGAACGTGTACTGCTGGAACGCCGGGACGTAGTACCACAGGTTGGCGAACGCTTGCTGGGCCTGTTGCGAGTCAATCACGACCTGGTTCACGTTCGTCGCGTTCGGCGCGCTGATGCTGTCCAGGATCCAGTTCCGGATGTTCCTCGAGGATGCTACCTGGTCTATCGATCCCCTCGTCCCGTTCGGGTCCGCGGCCAAATACTGGATGTTGTATCCGTTCGCGTTCGGGTACGTCCCCCCGTCGGGTGTCGAAGACGTCACGGGGCTATCCGCAGGGAGCAGCATCGGGAGGGTGTAGTCGGTCGGGAATGGGTAGTCTGCGAGCCACCCGAGGAAATAGATCCCCATCGGGTCCGTGTGCGGCACCGAGTTCGTGATCATCTCCTCGAACGAGATCGGCTTGATCTGGACCGTGATCCCTGGCGCGAGCTGTTCGATGTTCTGAGCCCAAGCGGCGGCGGCGGCTCGATCCACGATATCCGCCGTCTCGACGTTGATCGAGATCTTGAAGCCCGAGGTCGCCCAACCGTGGTCCCGGACCCATGCGGTCTGGTTGTAGTATTGGTGGGCCAGCGTCATGTCGAACACATTGAGCGAAGACAGGTCTTGATATCCAATCATACCCGAGGGAATGATGCCGTTGAACGGGGTTCCGAACGTCGCGTTGAACTTCTTGTTTCCCAGAATCTGGTCGATGTACTGTCCGTAGTTGTACGCGTACGCAAACGCCTTCCGCATGTTGAGCTCGACGAAGAAGTTCGACGGCACCTCGTTGCCGTAGGGATTCGAGTTGGGTCCGATCGTGGACTTATAAATCTCCAGATTGAAGTTCCACCAGAACATGTTCAGGGTCGGGTTGAACTGGATTTTGATCAGTCCTTGGCCCGAAAGCCGCTTCGCGACGTCGAAGTGGGCACTCGGAATCCCCGCGATGTCGGCCTGGCCTGACTCGAGCGACAGCTCCCGTGTGGATGCGTCCGCAACGTACTGGAGTACGACCTTGCTGACGGTCGCCGCCTGCACGCCGGGCAGCACCTGGAACCCCGGGTTCGGCTTCAGCACCACGGAGTCCGGGTTCGCGACATAGTCGATCATGAACGGCCCGGATCCGACCGCGCCGTTGCGCCAGGCGGGTACGTAGTTCGCGAGCGCGCTGTACTTCTCGTAGTCGACGAAGCCCGCGGGGTTCCAGATGAGCTTCGGACCGGTGGACTCGAGCCAGAGATGGTCCATGATCCCGGCGCCCAGCGGATCCGCAATCACTTGAGAGAACAAGAGCGGTGGAGCCGGGCTGATCAGGTGGAACGTGACCATCTGAGTGTTGTTGTTGACCGAGACCGCGCCGTCCACCACGTCGAAGGTCTGAGTCGCGTTGATCGATCCGTCCGGGTTCGTCAGTCCCGAGATGAACGTCCCCGGAACGAAGAACTGGGAGATAATCCAGCCAGGTGGGAACGGCGATCCGGAGTTGAAAAGCATCGTCCGACTGATCGAGTACTTCACATCCCAAGCCGTCACACTGTCTCCGTTCGAGAACTTCAGACCTTGCCGAATGTGGAAGGTGTAGTTCATGAAGTCCGGAGAAACTCGCCCGTTCGCCACCGTCGGAATTTGATCTGCAATGACCGGCACGAAGTTTGAGGTCGACGTGCCATTATAGGCGAGGAGCGTCTCGTAAATGTTTGAAATGACCTCGAACCCAGTGGACTCGTAATCCAGCGCGGGGTCGAGCGTCGTATAGCCGCCGGTCACGGCCTCCATGTTCGTGATGATTCCCGGCTTGATCACATTCCCTGAATACGTAATCTCGCGGTACGAGCCTACGGCCACGGTCAACCCCACGACGGTCGTCTGACTCTGACCCGTCGCCGTGAGGACCGGTTGCGCCGGAGTCGAATTCGTCTGCGCCGCGGAGAAGTTTCCCGTCGTAACGGTGAGGGACACGCTGTGAATGCCCCCGGAATTGTAAGTATGCGAGATCGTGTAGGCGTCGGCAACCAATGTGTTCGTTGTCGGGTCATCGACCCGAGAGTTGTTCGTCGTCGGAGTCGAACCGTCGCCGAAGTCGATGATGAGCTTCGTCACTTGCCAAGTGTAGTTGATCCAGGAGTTCGCGACCGGATCGACAAGGTCATCGAAGGCGAAATCCGGCGGCTGAGCGACCGCACCGACGAAGGCGATGTGGCCCCCGGCTCCAATGAAGGGCGCGCCGGGTGAAGACTGCGTCTTGTTGAATGAAAGGGCCCCGAGAGAAGTCGTCGTCCCGAGTGGGTTCGGGTTCGTAACGGGTGCCGCGCCGACCTGCACCGGGAAGAGACCTTGCGCGTTGTCCACGGTCTTTCCGTTACTCAGGGACGCGGTCGAGAGGACGAAGTAGTTTCCTGGATTTGCATACGTATGGGCGATCGTGTCGCCAGTCGAACTCTGTTTATTGCCGTCGCCGAAATCCCACTGCATTCCCGTGCTGCTCACAAACGGCGGTGGGGTGACCGTCGCCGTGAACGACGTGGACCCGCCGGCCGGGATGAACTGGTTGTTGCTCGTTACGAAGATCGACCCCGACCCCAGATACAGGACGAAGAAGGTCGCGAGCCCGGCGATGACGAGGATCGCCACGACGACGAGCACAATGAGAACCTTCCGTCCTCGAGGTTTTGCGGCCGCAGGCGTTATTTCCGGTCTTAACGGCTCAGAAGGCGCTGGTTGGACTTGAGGCTCAGAGGAATCCACTCGAATCCTCCTCCGACTGAAGAGCGGTCAAGTCCGTCCCTATATACGATGATTTTGGCACATTGCCCAGTCGCGAGGCATAATCGGCGTTGCGAACGTGTGGCGTCCGGAAGTTCCGCAGGCCGAATAGTGACCGTTCGAGAGCGGCTTTATGTTCACGAGCGGAATAGACGAGAAGCAAACCGGGCGCTTCGGGGGAGTGTCGGGACATCGATCAAGAAGAGCCTCACAATCGCGTCGTGATCACCGAAGAGGTCGATGCGCCAGACGCCGACGGGCTGAGCGAGAGCGCCTTCGCCCGCCGGCACCCGGTCGTCTCGTATCTGTTCGGGGACATGATCCGTGGTTTCTATGTCGTCGGATGTTTTGGCTTAGACCTGTTCACGCCCGTCCAGCTCCATTTGTGGTTCCCCGGAATGGACGCCTTCGTGCTGCCGCCGGTCGTCGCGGCCATCATCGTCCTCGCGTACGGTGAGTTGCGACTTTACCGGCGACTTTGGCCTCGTGCAAGAGGCCAGCGCGTCGTCAAGGATCGTCGGACATGGCGATGAGTTCGCCGCGTGAAGAGCGGTGGAACAAAAATCCTAGCGCCTTTCGGATGAATTCTCAGAAAGCCACGCGCGCGAGCGTCTTCGTCGCCTTCACGCCCTCGATCGACCGGATCTTCGACACGACCAGTTTCCCGATCGCGTCGTAAGAATCGGCTTCGACCTTCGCGATCAGATCATACTCCCCGAACAGCGGGTACAGCTCCACGATGTCCTTGATCTTCGTGAGCTTCTGGTAGACTTCCTTCTCCCGCGTGGGTTCGATGTCAATCAGGACGAATCCGATGGCCGTAAAGTCCCTCTTGATTTCTGCGTACATCCGTGTTGTAGATAAGGGTATCGAGCGCGGTCACGAAAACGGTGGCAACCGATTCGGATGTGCTCTCAAGTCGGATTTTCGAGACTGAGATTACAAATACCGGCGCGGGCAATTTTTCATCGGTGCAACGCAAGCGCGGTGCGACGGGCAACCCCGCGCCCGCCTTCCCGGTCGAGACGTTGCGGCATTGGTACGTGACGCCCTTCGGTGGCATGTCGGTCGAACTCGAGCCGTTCCAGGTCGGCATCAACCGCGAGGCGCTCGAGACGAACACGTCGCTCGATCCGTCGACGGACCGAGTCCGGGTCACGGTCCTCGGTCGCGTACGGCGACCCCTGGTTCTCGATCGGTTCTTCGAAGTCGTCCCCCTGGATGAACGCCATCCCGAAGCACTGAGGCGGTCCCCGATGGGCGAGGCGGTGTTCCCCGAGGGAGATGACGTGTTCCGCCCGCGCGATTCGCCCCACGCCGGCGATGACGTCGTCATCAGCAGTGTCGCGAGCCAGCGTCTCGGTCTCCTCGATTCCGATGCGTTCGCGGAAATCCTGCAGGAGCTGTTCCGCAACGATCGAAACGAGGAACAAGAGAACAGCTGAACGCCTCGCCGATCCGCCTGGCCGGACCGCACGGTTCGAAATGGTTTTTATCCGGGCGGCGCCCTAGGTCCAGCGGATGCGAATCGGCGTCATCGGTGTCCAAGGCGACGTGAGTGAACACGTCGACGCGGTCGCGCGGGCGATGAAGTCTTACGGCAAGGTGGGCGAGGCGATCGCCGTCCGCCGACCGGCGGACCTCGCGCGCGTGGACGGGCTCACGATTCCGGGCGGAGAGAGCACGACGATCTCGAAGCTCCTCGTGAAGCTCAGCCTGTTCGACGAGATCGTCCGTCGCGCCACCGACGAAGGGATGCCGATTATGGGGACGTGCGCCGGGTGCATCCTCCTTTCGAAGGACGCGGGGAGCCAGGCGGAGAAGACGAAGACGCGACTCCTCGGGCTCATGGACATGGCCGTAGACCGCAACGCGTTCGGGCGGCAACGGGAGTCGTTCGAGGCGGACCTTCAAGTCCAGGGACTCGACTCCCCCTTCCACTGTGTGTTCATTCGAGCTCCGGCCATCCTTCGGACGTGGGGCGATTGCACAGAGCTCTCGCGGTACAAGGACCGGATCGTCCTCGCGCGCCAAGGCCATCTCATCGCGTCCGCGTTCCACCCGGAGTTGAGCGGGGACCTGCGCATCCACCGCTGGTTCCTGGATCTCTTCTAGAACAGCACGATGACGAGAGCGCCGAGGGCGATCGCTCCGCTGAGCGTCACGTAGAGCGCGGGACGAAGGACCGCCATCGTCGAATTGATCGACGTCGTCAATCGAGACGCGGACTGCGGTCCGAAGATCCGGAAGTTCGCGATCTCGCCCGCGAACGCGGCCACTTCGACCTCCTCGAGGTTCGCGATCGCCTCCCGGACCGCGCCTTCCGCTTGCGCGAGGATCGTCTGGCGGTCGAGGGCCGCGCCGACAGCGTTGAAACCGTCCATCGACAGGTTGACGGAGTGGTTGTCCGTCGTCATCGCCTCGGACTCCTTGACGAGGCCGGCGAGCCGCGATCGGATCTCGTCTCGAATTCCGGGGACCATGTTGTTCCCGTCGAACAGGACGTATGCGGTCCGTTGCCCGCCCGTCTCGATCACGAGCGCCTCGATGCCACGCGCGCCGATTCCCTGGTCCGCCGTGGCGAAGCCGCGTCGGGAGGCGTACCCCACGCGGACCCGGTCCTTCGGCGCCTGCAGCGCGGCTTGCGTGGCGGCTTTCGCGGCCTGGATGATCTCGTGACTCCGCTCGCTTCCGAACAGCGTGAGCCCCACTCCGGGTTCGAGGCAATTGTGCGCATCGACGAAAATCGCGTCCCGCGCTCCGACGAGTCGCGCCTCCTGGACAGCGGCGTGGCCCGTGGCGCTGTCGATGTCGTCCGTCGGGTTTGGCGCGAACGATGCGACAATCAACACGACGTCCCCGAAGGCTTGGGCGAGGGCGCTTGCCCGCGCGTACGTGACCCGGCAGGCGCGACCGACCTTTGGGCCGAAGGCGGCCACGCCAACCATCTCGCGGACCGCATCGGAGACTTTCTTCACTTCCGCGGTGGTCGCAGGGTTTTCGTCGTGCGTCGTCGGGCCGTGAGCGACCAAGACGTTCGGCGTGAGGTCCGTCAGGCCCCGGGCGACCTTCGTCGGAAGATCGCTCCCGCTGACGAATCCCATCGGACCCGGGTGCACGGTCGGGGCGAGGAAGATTGCCTTGATTCCTTTCGCCGTGCGAAATGCGAGCCCTCCAACCCGAACCCGCGCCCGAACGCTGATCGAATCGAAGAACGTC
>Ga0209590_10000548_pt1 | contig 12559 bp, 15 predicted proteins | sample CZO8metaG_FD_188353 | JGI IMG/M metagenome (GOLD analysis project Ga0209590, IMG submission 188353) | Vadose zone soil microbial communities from the Eel River Critical Zone Observatory, Northern California, USA - CZOApr15con1.8 metaG... | ecosystem: Environmental > Terrestrial > Soil > Vadose...
CCGGCCATTTCGAGAACCCGCAGTTTCCGAGAGATGTCGGGTGTCGTGAGCCCGCCGAGGATCGCCGCCAGCTCGCGGGCGCTGACCGATTTCTTGAGATAGATCGTCGCCAGGATCTCCAGGAACCGATCCCCGAAGACGCGCCGTGCAATCGATACGTTCCTCCGAACCGTCTCCTCGACGTCCAGCTCCGGCACCGCGCCCGTCCGGAGGTAGATGTCCTGGGAGAACCGGAAGCACATTTCCGAGAGGACGGCGAATCGCTCCATGAGCTCCCGGAAGATGTGTTCGTCCTGAGGCGACAGTCGTGCTGCCGGTGTCGGGGCCAGGCGGGAGGCTGCTTGGCCGCGACTCACTCGCGGCTTCATCGCAAGGCCGAACAGTTTGAGGGTATATGGCCGTCATGTACACACAAGTACACATTTCGTTTCTTGATAGCGAAATCCCCCGGCTGTCTCGGGCTGCGCGTCGAAGCCGAGTTGGCGGGTTATGTTCCCACCGGTCGGGATCGGCGCGCCCGAACTCCCATCTCCTCCTGCCTCGGTTGTAGCGCACCGCGTGCGGTTCTATGACACAGTACACATAGCGTACATCCCCGCGGACACACTCCCGTCGCGTTGGAGGTGAAGGAACAAGGGAGGTCGCTGTCGGTCCGACGGGGCGCCGAAGGGCCTAACCGGCGTGTGCCACGGCGCCTCGCTTCGGAGAATGTCCCGTCATCAGACGATTTCTTGTGCCCGGTTTGCCAACGTATGGATGGGCGGCCCGGTTCACCTTCGGTGAACACAGAAGAACACATCGGAGCACACAGCGGTGATATATCGCTGCCCAAGTCTCCTCTTCTCTCCAATTAGGTGAGCGGATGTTGAAGCTCGAACGAGGGGCATCGCCAGAGATGCCTTTGCCCCCCGAGTTACAGAAATTGCTCGACCAAAAGACCCTGCTCCTCCTGCTGAAGGGCGAGACCGGGACGGGGAAGACGACCGCGGCATTGGAACTCATGTCCCGCCTTCGATCGTCGGGGGACACGGTCCACATCTCGACGCGAACGTATCCGGACAAGCTCGTGTTTCAACACGCTCTCTTCTCGAAACTCGCAGCCCAGAAGAATATCCATTTCTTCTCCACCCTCGAATTTGACCCGACTCAATTCGTCGTCGCTCACAACGTCGTCTCGGGTCTTCATCGCCTTCTGTCGTCGATGGACAATCCGCTCGTCGTTCTGGACTCGTGGGAAGGCATCGCCGATTATATGCCTTCGGAAGCGCGGATGAAAGTCGAACAGTCGTTGATGGCCGTCCTCGAGGACACCGGGGCGCGGATGGTCCTCGTCAGCGAACATCCGGAGACGAACAGCACGTTGGACCAACTCGCGGAGGCGATCCTGGTCCTCCACCAACGAGTCATTGACGACCGGAGGGTCCGCGAACTCGAATTTCGCAAGTTGAGGGGGGTGCCGATCCGACAGGAACGGTATCTCTTCACGCTCGCCGGAGGTCGCCTCCGGTACCTCGAGCCGTTCGCCTTCACGTTGCCCGAACGGACCTCCATGTTCCGGCCGTTGGAGAACACGTCGACCCACATGTCCACCGGGAGCCGCGACATCGATGCCCTCCTAGGCGGCGGCGTGCCTCGGGGGTCGACCGTCCTCCTGGAGATCCGCGGAGACGTCCCGTTCGAAGGCCAGATCTACGTGCCGCTCACCGCCCTGCTGAACTTCTTGGCGACGAACAACGCGGTCATGGCGTTCCCGTACAGCGACTACGACCCCACGCGGGCCCGTCTGTTCGCGACGCAATTCATGCCGGAAGACGTATACAACGCGAACATGCGCGTCTTCACGACGGACCGCGTCGACGACCCGGTGGCAATCAAGTTCTCCCTGAATCCAACCGAGGACTTCGACAAGTGGCTCGGGACGTACAGCGCGTACAAGGCGGAAGGAAAGACGATCTGGATGCTGATGGCGCTCGATACCGTCGAGAATTTCTACGGGCAAGGGGTGATGAATTTCCTCGCGACGGTCGCGTCGCGGGCCGCGGTGAACAAGGACATCCAGTCGATCGTGGCCCGACCCAACTTGGCGCTGACCCAAAAGGTGGCCAACATCTCGCAGATCCATCTCGTCCTGAGCCAACGCTGGGGTACGCTAATCCTCTACGGGGTGAAGCCTCGGACGGGCTTCTACGCGCTGCAGTTCACGTTCGGGCACGGCTATCCGGAGTTCGAGCTCATCCCGCTCGAAGATATCTCGTTGACCGCGGAAGCGGGTCCCGAGAAAGAGCGGCCCCCGTCCGTGACGTTCCCCGGTCGACACCACGCGCTGCGTGCGGACTTCTTCGAAACCGTGATGACCTCTCTGACTCGGTCCAAGAAGGGGGCCGCATGATGGCGGAGAAGGTGCTCGTCCGGCCCACCTCGGACCCCATGGTCCGCTCAACGCCGGACCCGGATACGCGGGTGTCGACGGGGATTCCAGGGCTCGATGAACTGCTCGAAGGCGGCTTCCCGACGGGGAGCCTGATCACCCTGGCGGGCCGACCGGGGACCGGGAAGACGATCTTCGGATCGCAGTTCCTCTACCAGGGGGCCCGCGAAAGCGGGGAGCCCGGGATGTACGTCTCCATGCTAGAGGGGCGCAAGGCGTATTTCCGGAACATGAACCGGCTCGGCCTCGACCTGCTGCCGCTGGAGAAGAAAGATCTGTTCCGGTTCCTTGAGATGCCGACGCTGAGCGCGGAGGGCCTGCCGGCGATTTGGGAGGAAATCGTCCGCAACATTGACGAGGCGGGCATCGTCCGGTTGGTCATCGACTCCTTCACGGCGATGTCGCAGGCGTTCGGGACCCAGGGCGACATCCGCGTGTTCACCCACATGCTCCTCGGGAAGATCATCGGGGGTGCCGGCTGCACCACGCTGATGATCACGGAGAGCGCACCCGGCCTCCTCGGGGACCTCAACCCGAACCCCGGGATGCAGGAATTCATCGCGGACGGCGTCGTCCACTTCCTTCTCGTGCCGGTGGCAGGGGATGCGCGCGTCCGTTACGTCGAGATCATGAAGATGCGGGGGACGAACCACCAAATGGGACCAATTCCGATCGACATCGGCAACCACGGAATCGTGGTCAGGATGCCACACATCCCCGGACGGAAGTGAGCGGGCCACCGCTCGGGGGAGTGTTCGTGGTACACCTGGCCGGACCGATGGGGCTGAAAGACAACAAGATGTATCAGGCCGCATACTGGAAGGCCTTCGAAGACTTCTTCGGGAAACAGAACTCGGCGGTCGTCAAGGCGATGATGCTGGCCAAGAACCCGAAGGCGGATACCGGGAGCGGCGAGATCGATCGCGTGTGCTTCGGCCTTCGAAAAACGATGGGATGGCTCGCGGAAGCGATCGAGAAGAAGGCCCTGTCCAGCCTCGGCCACTAGTGACTCGGCCTAAAACGGGTCCAAACGACCGCATAAGGGTCACTTGATAGAGAACCGCGCGACCACTTGGTTGTCGGTCTTTTCAATCAGGAGATCCGTCTGCAACATGTCGCGGAACGCGATCTTCAACAAGGCTTCGTAATAGACGGACCACTTCGAGCCGGCACTGTGTTTGAGGATGATGGTCCACTTGCCGCCGTCCACGTGTTCTTCGTATTCGAACGCCCGGCCGTACCGGGATTGAAGGCGGGGGAAACCGATGACCATCGCTTGAAGACTCACTTCTTTGAACCAGAACGTGATGAACTCGGGGACGAGATTTTGTCCGACCCACCGTCCGAGCTCCGCCGCCTCTTCATCCGAAAGGCGTTCCATCATCCGCTCAATCAGGGAGCTCGGGAGCGCGATGAGACCGAACTTCTCCGCGTAGATGTCCCACTCCACCAGCCTTCGGATCGCCTTGTTGACGAGGAGATTCACGCTGACCCCCTCCCGCTCCCCAAACTTGCGGAGGAAGTCGTCGACATCCCGCTCGATTCGGATCGTACGCGTGACACTGCTGCTCGGGGGCAACCCACTCCTCCCGACCGGAGAACCAGTAAGGAGCGTATAGGTCAAACTATCTAATCCTTTGTTCGGAACGATAGGCGGTCAGTCGTAGAGCCGGAGGCGGACGACGACTTGGTTCTCCGACTTCTCGACCTTGACCTCTCTCTTGAGGTGGTCGCGGAACGCGGTGCGGATGGCCTCCTCGTAGAACGTCGACCATTTCGCGCCGCTCCCGTGCTTGAGGATGATGGTGCGCCGGTCCCCCTCCTCGAGCTCCTCGTACGCGAACGCCCGCCCATACTTCGCCAGCAACTTCGGGAACCCTTCGAGCAGCGTTTCTGGAGTGACCTCCTTGAACCAGAACGTGATGTATTCCTTCACCAGGTTCTTCCCCGCCCAAATCCCTAGCTCCCGAGCCTCCTCGTCCGTGAGGCAGTCCATGAGTTTGATCAGCATCGCCGAGGGCAATGTGATGAAGCCGAACTTCTCGCCGTAGGCATCCCACTCGACGAACTTCCGCAGCGCGCGGTTGACGAGCGTATTCACGCTCGTGTCGCCTTGTTCGGCCAGGTGCCGCAGACGCTCGTCGGCGTCCTTTTCAATCCGGACGGACCTTGTGACGCTCGCTTTGCCTGGCATGAACCGCCCTTGCCTCAGGCGTCCTAGCACATCGTTCTTTGTGTTCTTAGATGTTCTTTTGCACTCTTTCCGGCGGTCGGCGACACACAGTAACGGCCCCGAACCGGTCCAAAACATACGCCTATTGACCCTCGCCGCCCCACCCGGTCTCGGAGAAGGAAGATGGCGTTCGGGATTGCGAAGGGGGTCAAGGACCGTCGGCCCAAGTCCCCCTCGGTTCGACCGCGGTTCCGTCGGCCGCGCTTCGGACCACACATTCCGATCACCGGGCCGGGAGCGAGCCTTCGTGCGAGTCCGGACGGAGGCGGGATCTTCGGGGGTTCCCGACCTCTCATCGACGAACGCGGGCCGGGCGGGCACCTGGCTCCCCAAGGCGTTCGGACGCGAAGCATTGTGGTCCTGCTCCCGGCCCTCAACGAGGAGATGGCCGTCGGATCGGTCATCGAGCGAATCCCGATGGAATCGCTGAAGCGTGCCGGTTACGACGTGTACGTCTGGGTCGTGGACGGCCAGTCCGTGGACGGGACCCCGGAGGTCGCCAGGGACCGCGGGGCGAGCATCTACGTGCAGAGCGGCGCCGGCAAGGGGAACGGCGTGCGGCAGGCGCTGGACCACCTGATGAACGATCGGAGTCGTCAGCACATCTCCGGACCCCGGCTCTACGTCATGCTCGATGCCGACGGGACGTATCCCCCGGAACAGATTCCGGAATTCGTCGAGGCCCTGGAATCCGGGTGCGACGTCGTCGCGGGCTCCCGGTTGCGCGGCCGCGTCGAGGACGGTGCCTTCACGTCGCTGAACCGGCTGGGCAACGAGGTCCTGAGCGGTTTCGCCCGATTCCTGTTCGGATTCCCGATCAGCGACGTCTGCACCGGGATGTGGGCATTCCGGGAGGACGCGCTCCAACATTTCCGCCTGGCCGCCGAAAGCTTCGACCTGGAGGCGGACATCTTTGCATCCGCCTGCGAAGTCGGAGCGCACCTGAAGGAGCTGCCGGTCGACTACGCCTGCCGGATCGGAGAAGCGAAACTGATCCCCCTCCGCACCGGGCTCCTCATTGCGTGGCGCCTTCTCATGAGGCGGTTGAACCCGCGGGACATCCGCGAGCTGCAACGCTCGCCTGTGACGACGCAAGTGGGGAGGGCGGTGGATCAGTGACCGTCACGGCGGTGGAATTGGATCTGGGCGACGCCATGGACTTCCGGTTCCCGGCGACGAAGACGCGAATCGTCGCCGCACGGTTCGACTGCGGATGCGAGTGGCGTCTGGTCGGGGAAGGCGTCATGACGGTCCGATGCCGGGACCACCCGGATTAGACCCTCGTTCCGAAGGTCCGGCTCCGGCTGGCTTCACGCTTGTCGTCCCCGCGTAAATGGAACGCCGGGCGATCAGAAAATCGGGAGCTGAGCCCGCGCGATCTGAGCGCTGATCGAGTCGATGTAGTCCCGCATGCGCGCGAGGATCGTCTGCACACGAATCACTCCCAGGAGCTTCCTGTTCTTCGTGACGAGCACCCTCGGGTCCCATCCTGGGCCATGAGCTTCGCAACGCGATCGATGCCCTCGTTCGCGTCGACGGACACCAAGTTCGGGGTCATGATGTCCTGCAGTCGGACGTCAGACGGGTTCCACCCGGCGCGACGACCGAGGATGTCCCACTCCGTCACGATGCCGATGGGCGTCCCTTCGGGCGACATGACGATCGCAAACCCGTGCCGCCGCGTGGCCATGGCTTTCGCGGCCTCGAGCACCAAACGTTGCGGCGGCATCGTGAGGAACTCCGTTTCCACGATCTCTTTCGCGTAGAGGACCATCCATCCGTCGTAACGACGACGCCGGTCGTATCCTTTGCCGGCCGCGACCTTCAAACCGCGGGAACGAATTCCCCCTCCATGGCGGGATTCCCGGAGTTCATTCGGAAGTTGCCGGAAGCGGACACGCCCCTCCAAGGGGTGACCTTGTGGTTGCTGCAAGGACGGACCGCTTCGGCGACGTTGTTCCAAGCGCGAGAGGATTCGACGGTGCCGGAACACAGCCACGGTGCCCAGTGGGGGATCATCGTCGAAGGGGAGATGCAATTGACGATCGACAAGGCCACGCGAACGTGCCGGCGCGGCGACGAGTACTTCGTGCCCGCCGGCGTCCCCCATTCCGCGTCGTTCAAGGCGGGCTTCCGAGCGATCGACTTCTTCGACGATCCCAATCGATATCGACCGAGGAAATGAACCGCCTCATTCGTCGATGGACGTCGCGCTGGACGCGATTCCTTTGTCAACTCGCGGCCGCGACCAAATCTATTAATACGCTCGGGGGCGGTCTCAACCCGTCAGACAAAGGTCCGACTTGACCTTGCTGGGATGGGAATGGGACTACTCCGGTGGCTTCTCTGGCCCCGTCGCTCCCGGGACATCGAGGAGGACGAGCCGCCTCGCCGGCGGCGAAAGCCTAAGCCACGGACCCGGTCTCACACCCCCGGCGTCTACCGGATCGAGGTCGACGGCGAGGCCGGACGTTTCCATCGGGATGGGCCCCCGTTTTCGTTCTGGTCCTCGTCCCGCGTGATCCTGATCCTGTCGTTCCTGCTGTGGTGGATCCAACCGGCCGGGCCCATGATCGCCGGCTACGTCGGAGGTCGCCGGGCCGGCTCGCCGATTAAAGCGGTGATCGCGGCGCTCATGCCCATCTTCGCCATCTACATCGCGAACGTCTCGTATGCGCACAGCTTCGCGGCTCACCAGATCGACTTCGTCGCGTCCTTACCGATGGTGGTCAGCGACGGGGCTTCGAGCATCCTGCCGTTCCTCGCGCCGTACAAGGATTTCATGGTCGCGTACATGCGGGGCTTCGTCGAGGCGCTGACCTCGACCTTCGGGATGGGGACGAACGGATACCTGATGGTCGTCATCTTCGCGTACATCGGCGGGTTGATCGCGGAGCAGACCCGCCGTGAGCTCCTCTCGCGCTCCGGATCCGGTGCGTCGCTGGGCGTCAACCTCGTGCAGCCGATCCTCGGCGCGCGACCGTACGTCGACGACGAAGAAGAGGCGTACGAAGAGGACGAGGAGGTCCACCGATCCCGCCGACCCGTTCGCGCGCAGGCCCACGGGCATCCCGCGGCGGTCGGCGCACCGGGACGGACCCGCCATCGTCGAGGCCACGCGGATTACCTCGAATTCCTCCGCAAGGTCCCCGCGGAAGTCGGCGAATCGGGCGGCTATCGACTCGTTCGACCGCGGCACCGAGACGAGGAAGAAGCGGAAGAAGACGAAGACGAGGGCGAGGAGATCGTCGCGCCTCGGACGCATCGGGTTTCTCACGGACACCCCGAGGAGCGTCGGGAGCACCGTCATCCCGCGCACCACCGGGAAGCGGACGACGACGAAGAGACCGAGTCGCCAGAACCGCCCGCGCGTCCGACGCGCACGCGTTCCCAGGCCGAGGAGCGCGCGATTCAGCGATTTGTTGAACGCGCACTGAAGAATTACGATCACTCGAAGCTCTGACCGCGCAACCTTTTTATCGCACGCGTCTTTGGCGTGTGCGTCCCTTCATGTTCTGTCCGAAGTGCGGCTCGCTCCTCTATCCGGCGAAGGGGAAGGTGCATTGCAATTCGTGCGGTTACGAGCGTTCTCTTTCTGGGAAAGACGCGACCGTCACGCGGGTGGCACGGCCGGGGAAGGAGAAGCCGGCCGACACGCTCGTCCTCGATGAGATCACGGAGACGCTGCCGAGGACGCGGGTCGAATGTCCGAAGTGCGGGCACTACGAGGCCTTCTGGGTCATGCGCCAGACGCGCGCCGCGGACGAGCCGACGACGCGCATCTATCGGTGCGTGAAGTGCCAGCATACGTGGCGCGAGTACTGAAGTCCTGCGACGTCGTCCGGGAACCTTTATAACAGCCCACCTGATTTCCCGCCGAAATTCTGGGGGAGCCGTGGTTGTTCGAGGGGAAGGTCAAGGCAGATGTTCTCCGGGAGGTCGTCGATGTCGTGTCGACCCTCGTGGATGAAGCGAAGTTCAACGTCGGGAAGGATTCCGTCACAGTCAAGGCGGTCGATCCGGCTCACGTCGCGATGGTCGACCTCACGTTGGACCGGGGCGCCTTCGAGGCCTACAAGGCGGACGAGGGCGAGCTCGGCATCGACATGGACAAGATGAAGGAGATCCTGCGGCTCGCGAAGGCCGGGGAGACGATCGCCATGCGACACGACGAGGACAAGAACCGCTTGGTGGTGACGGTCGGGAACACGACGCGGCGGATGGCCCTCGTCGACACCGCGGGGATGAGCGACCCGAAGGTCCCGAGCCTCAACCTCCCCGCCAAGGTGGTCGTCCGGACGGACGAGCTGCGGCAGGCGATCCGGGCGTCGGAGAGCATCAGCGACCACATCGCGCTCAAGGCCTCGCCGGAAGGATTCGAGGTCGTCTCGGAGGGCGACACGGACAACGTCTCCCACATGGTGCCGAAGGACCTGCTCGAGGAGATCCAGGCCAAGGAGGCGGTGCGGTCCCTGTTCCCACTCGACTACTTCTCGAACATGGTGAAGGCGATCAGCTCCGCCCCGAACGTGACCCTGTACCTAGGGTCTGACTATCCCGTGAAGATGGAGTTCAAGATCGCGGGCGGGAAGGGCGAAGTGAGGTTTCTCCTGGCACCCCGAATCGAGTCCGAGTAAGCGGTGCGGCCAAAACACCCTTGGTTAGGTCGTGTGACCCGGCATCGCACCGGGTCGAAGTGACACGGCGATCTCGCAAGCGCGCCCGCTCTGCCGATCAGCATTCAATCGCCCGTTTCGTGCCATCGGCGGCCAATGGGCTGTTCGCGAGGTAAATGCGTTTCCGTCAGACGCCAAAGAGGAGTCGCAATGCTCCGTACGCGGCCATCCCGACCGCTGCAGATGCGGGAATCGTGATAATCCACGCCCAGAAGATCCTCCGCGCGACACCCCACCGGACCGCGGACAAGCGCTTCGTCGCGCCGACTCCCATGATTGCGGAGGCGATCACGTGCGTCGTGCTCACCGGGATCCCAGCCAGCGCGCTGCTCGCGAGCGCGATGCCTCCCCCGGTCTCGGCGGAGAAGCCTTGCCAGGGTCGTAGGTGCGTCACGCGCTGAGACATCGTACGCACGATACGCCAGCCTCCGAAGAATGTCCCGAGCGAGATGGAGGCATGGGCACCAACGATGACCCAGAACGGGACCGCGAACTGGCCCGACGGGGGACCCCAGGGAGGTCCGATCGCCGCGACGACGAGGATGAGCGTGATGATCCCCATCCCTTTCTGAGCGTCGTTCGTCCCGTGCGTCACGCTATAGAAGAAGCTCGAGACGAGTTGCAGGCGTTTGAACTCGTGGTTCACCTTTGTCGGGGTGTGTCGGCGGAACAAGCGGATGACCACGAGCGCGAGGCCGAACGCGAACGTGAGCCCGACGAGCGGCGCGGCGACCATGTACACCACGATTTGCACGAGCCCTTTCAGGAGGATCTTTCCGAGGATGACCGCCGGGAGGAGTCCCGCGAGCAGACCGGCCAGGATCGTCGTCCCGAGCGTCGGCTGGTGCCTCCGGATGACGACGTCATAGGCAAAGAACGATGCGGCGCCGAGCACGAACGCCATCCCCGTCACGAAGACGAAGAGGAACATGTTCGGCGTGCTCGGGAGGAGGATCGACCCCGGTCCTGCCGCGAGCGCCGCCGAGCCGATGATGCCACCGATGAGCGCATGGCTGCTCGACGTCGGGAGGCCCCACAACCATGTGACCAGGTCCCACACGATCGCGCCGACGACGCCCGCCATGATGATGGCCATCGAGTGGAGGAACGCAGGCTCGCTCAACGGCAGGGCATTCACCCCGAGGACGTCCGTGTCGATGATCCCCTTGCCGATCGTTTCCGCGATGGCATTCGTGATGAAGACCATCCCGACGAAGTTGCCGGCCGCCGCCATGGCGACTGCCTTCGTCGGCGTGAGGACTTTCGTCGCGACAATCGTCGCGATCGCGTTCGCGGCGTCATGGAACCCGTTGAAGAAGTCGAACAAGAAGACGACGAGGATCGCGACGATGAGGATCGTGAAGAGATCCGCCATTCCCAGTTCGTGCCTCCGCGCGTCCCTCCATCCCGCCGCGAGAGACCTCCGGCGACTCACTGATTTTTCGCCACGATGTCGCTCAGCACGTTCGCGACGTCCTCGCAGTGATCTGTGGCCTGCTCGAGGACCTCCGTGATCTCCTTGAACTTGATGATCGTCACGGGATCCTCCTCCCGGAAGAGCGCCGCGACCGCGCTGTTCATGAGGTCGTCGGCGACGTTCTCGAGGCGGTGGACCTCGATGGCAATCCGCTCGACCCCATCGGCCTGCTTCATGTTGCGGATCATCCCGACGGCCTCCCTCAGGAGCCGCGTTCCGTCCTTGATCACATTTCCGAGCTGCACCATCGCCTCGGTCGGACGATCAATTTCATAGAGGCCGATCCGGCTCGAGGCCGCCTCGATCATGTCGAGGACATTGTCGAGCTCGGTGGCAAGGGATTGGATGTCCTCCCGGTCGATCGGCGTGATGAACGTCTTGTTCAATTCCTCGTAAACCCGATGGACGATCTCGTCGCCGTGGTGCTCCACGTCCTTGATCCGTCGGCACTTCATCGGCACGTCGCGGAACTCGTGCAGCAAGTCCGCCAGGGCGATCGCACCCTCGTCGACCGTGGCGGCGAGCCTCTCGAGGAGGTCGAAAAACTGGCGCTCCTGCGGGATAATCCACGCTTTCAAACCCATGGGCCCTCGCTCCCCGTTAACGCGGTAGTCCTAGTACATCATTAAGGTGTCGCATCGGAGTGGTGCGTCAGCCCTCGTCGAGGTCGACGCCCGAGGCCTCGAGCTGCTGGAGGAGCTGCTTCCGCATCTTCCGGTTTCCCGCGAAGCCCTTGATCGCCTTGCGGGACATCTCGTAGTTCCGCAACAGTTCCTTTACGTCCCGTGGTGCCACGCCCGCACCGCGAGCGATGCGTTGCACTCGGGAGGACTTCACGAGTTTCGGGTCCTTCATCTCGTCGTCCGTCATCGAGTCCATGATGATCTTGAATCGTCGAAGGCGCGCCTGCGTGTTCTCCATGTCCGCGTCCTTCATCTTGCCGCCCACACCCGGGATGAGCGAGGCGAGCTTGCGCATCGGGCCCATGTCCGTCAACATCTCGATCTGTTCGTACATCTCGTGAAGCGTGAACTTCCCCGCCATGATTTTCTTCGTCAGCGCCTCGGCCTTCTGCGTGTCGATGGCTTCTTGCGCGCGTTCGAGGAGTGTCTCGAGGTCGCCCATGCCCAACAAGCGCGAGATGAACCGAGGCGGCTCGAACTTCTCGAGGTCATCGATCTTCTCGCCGACGCCGATGAAGACGATCGGCGCCTTCACCTCGGCGACGGCGGACAGGGCGCCGCCGCCTTTCGCGGTCCCATCGAGCTTCGTGACGATGACGCCCGTGATCCCGACCGCGTCGTGGAACGCTTTCGCTTGCGGCCCGGCCTGCTGCCCGACAGTCGCGTCGAGCACGAGGAGGCGCTCGTCCGCCTGCACCGCTTTGGCGACGCTTTCGATCTCCGCGATCAAATCGGGCTCGAGCGCATGCCGACCGGATGAGTCCACGATGATCACGTCCGTCCCTTCGAGCGCCTTCACGCCGGCCTTGGCGATTTTCACCGCGTCCTTCGCGCCCGGATCCCCATAGAACGGCGTATTGATCTGTTCCGCGAGCTGCTTCAGCTGATCGTACGCCGCAGGCCGGTGCACGTCCGCCGCGACGAGGCCTGTGGAGAGGCCTTTCTTCTGGAAGAACTTCGCGAGCTTCCCCGCGGTCGTCGTCTTGCCTTGCCCGTACAACCCCACGAGCAGGATTCGCTGCTTCTGGAGGGAGACCTCGCGGGTCGTCCCCAAGATCTTGA
>Ga0209590_10000553_pt1 | contig 12505 bp, 15 predicted proteins | sample CZO8metaG_FD_188353 | JGI IMG/M metagenome (GOLD analysis project Ga0209590, IMG submission 188353) | Vadose zone soil microbial communities from the Eel River Critical Zone Observatory, Northern California, USA - CZOApr15con1.8 metaG... | ecosystem: Environmental > Terrestrial > Soil > Vadose...
CAGATCGTGACGCGGCCCCCAAACCGGAAATGGCTACTTTGACCCCAGCCCTGGCTCGCCCTCGGCGGAACTAACGAAACCTCACTGCTGTGGAATTTGACGACACAGCGTCGCTTCGGAAGCAACATGATCTACGGTAACGGATTCGGAATCGTAGAGGACGTTTCTTTCGATTCCACCGGCCAAATACTGGCGACCGCAGATGACGATGGAACTGCGCGGCTGTGGGACGTGACGACGCAACGCCAAATCGGAGGGCCGCTGCCGGCCAGCAGCCACGGACCTGTGACAGGGGTGACCTTCGGGCCCGGTGGACGGCAGCTAGCAACCATCGGCTCAGACGGCACGATGCGGCTGTGGGATGTCGCCACTCAGCGCCAGATCGGCTCGCCCATGTCCGTCCCAGGCGGCGTACATGCTGTCGCATTCAGCCCGAACGCGTCGGTAGTTGCCACAGCGAGTCCCGGCGGCATCGTTCGCCTGTGGGATGTATCGTTCCCCGTCAACCTCCTAAAGCAGGCATGTTCCATCGCCGGCCGGACCCTGACACGCGGGCAATGGAGTTTCTACATTCATTCGGTCCCCTACCAGCGCGCGTGCCCGTGACGGTTGGAACCACAAGGCACGGCAAGCCAGAACCGCCGCGATCAAGGCTGGCCGCTGACCTCGGCGAAGCCGTGGACGCATTGTGAGCGACGGCACGCAGGGTGACAGTCCGTCCCGCTACGTCCAAGTCGGACGCAATTTTTTATCCGAACCCCGCACCATCTCCATGGCCCGTTGTCGATAGCGGCATGGTCACCACCGTGCACAACAATAACAACGTCGTCCTGCGGGTCAAAGCAATCGTTCAGGACCTGCACCCCCACGACCGAGGCCCGCAGCGAACCCACCACGGCGCGATCATCGCCAACGGGATGCCTGTACTGCCCGGCCACGCCGAAACCGCTGCTGGAACTCGGGCCGCCGCGCCCCGCCGCCACCAAAGAGCAGGCAGCCGCGCACGACGCACAGACAGCCGAGCTGGCAAAGCACAAGCTCGGCCCTGTCACCGCCGATGACGCCGACAGCTACCGCCGGGTCGCCTGCCCCGCCGCCGCGGGCAAGATCCGCTGCCCGCTCCGCCCCGCCTCGATGAAACTGGACCGGGCCCGGCCCGAGAGACCTTCTCCTTACCATAGGCTCCTGAAGCGTTACTTCACCGCAGGTCAGCGTCCTGACCTGGAGCAACGCAAACTCAGGCGAGCACTCGCGATCCTGAGACCGACACTCACGAGCACGAATTGACACTCAATCTGACACTCGAGGTGAGCTTTCATGGAGTCGTCACTACCGCCCGGCTCTAGCCGTCCCACGGGTTAATCACCTCGATCCCGGTCCCCCGGAAATCAGCGACGTTCCTTGTGGCCAACGCCGCATCGTGCACCCGGCAGATCGCGGCGATCTGCGCATCAAAACCGTCGACCGGCAGACCGGACCGGTCGCGGCCGCTCACGACCAGCGCATACTGAACCGCCGCCGCCGCGATAACGGGCAAAGAGGTCGTCGACCATCTGGTAGGCGTCGGCGTCACCGCCGTAGACCGCAGCCAGCCGGTCGCGTTCGGTGACGATGGCGCTTATCCATAGCGCGATGTCGGCCTCGCTCGCGCACTCGGCGTAGCCAGGCGGATCGCAGCCCACCGTCCGGCACAGGTCGGCGAAATCGCGATGGATGTCCGCCATCGTCACCGGGTAAGGATCGACAGCGAGCAGGCGGGCCGTCGCCAGCTCGGCGATGTGAGCGCCGAGCGCCGCGGTACCGCAATAGGTCAGCACGAGTCCTGGCGGCTCCGCCAGCCGGGCGATCAGCCCGCGTGCTTGCTCCTCGAGCGTGAGCGGCCCGGATAGGTGGTCGATCAGGGGGTCGACGCGGCGCACCAGAGCCGCTGCTCCAGTTTTCATCAGGAAGCCGAAATCAGCCGCGTGCCCGGCGCCGGGAAAGTCAATCGCGAGTACTGGCTGAGGTGTCATCACCCGGCGCCTAGGAAGCCTCGCCTGCCCGCTCCGCGGCGATGAGGCTGGCCGGTCTCATGTCAGTCCAGTGCTCGTCGACGTAGTCAAGGCAGTTCTGGCGGGACTCCGGCCCGTAGACCAGGTCCCATCCGGATGGCACCGGCAGTTCGGCCGACCACAGCGAATGCTGATTCTCCGCGTTGACGAGTACCGCGAACACGCCGTCTTCATTGTCAAAAATTCCCACGGGGTTTCTGCCTCCCTGTCACCTGCGCCCTGCATTGTCGGTCACTCTTAGCCCGGCGCCACCGGATCGAGCAGTTCGGCCACTATCCAGCGATGGAACTGCCAGAGCGGCTTCTCAAGCGGGCCGAAGCGGCCAGGCTTGGCGAACATGCTGCGCAGGCCGGATTGCACCCCTTCGCACGCGAAGCTGTCCTCGCGCTGCAGCAGGTCGATCGCCTCGATGCTGGCTTCCGCGAACTCGGCGATGTCAGGCCGGTCAGGCCGGACGAGCACATGCCAGCTGACCAGGCTCCGGTCGACGGCCACCGGCGAGATGCTCAGCCAGAAACCAGATGACCCTTGCGCTCCGGCGCACAGCAGGGGAAACACCGTGAAGATCTGCATCATCGCCGCGTGCTCGTCGTCAAGCCCGGACATCGGCTCGCCTTGCAGCTCACGATATGCCGCCGAGCACCTGATGATGCTCGAACTCCACGGCTCACCGCAGTTGTCAAGGCAGCGACCGTCGCGGGCAGGCAGGAAAGGCTCAAGGCTGTCCCGGTGCAAGCCGAGATGATGGTAGTACTAACTGAAATTCTCGACGATGATCTTCCAGTTCCAGGTGCATTCATACGATCTGCTGGCAGCGAGTCGCATGTCACTGAAATCCCATCCGGCAAGTCCGGCGGAAAGAGCCGGTATCTGCTGGGCCATGGGACCGCAGGTTCCGTCTAGGTTCACCATGATCCAGCCCTGCCAGATTTCAGAATTAACTTCGGTGAGGCTCGCAGCGGTCCGATCGAAATCCGGTACCTCAGCCATCATGGGAGCGCCGCTCAGCGAACCATCGAGATGGTAAGCCCACAGGTGATAGGGGCAGGTGAGCCGGTCAGCGGTACCGCAGCCAGACATCAGCCGCATCGCGCGGTGCCGGCAGACATTGGCCAGCACGCGAATGACTCCATTTTCGCCGCGGACCACGAGTAGCGGTTCGCCAAGCAACTCGACGGTCTGGTAGTCGCCCGGGCCTGGCACCTGCTCAACGCGCGCCGCGGGCAGCCAGTGCGCACGCATCAGGCGCGATTCCTCGACCCGGTAGATATCCGATTCAAAATAGAACTCGCGCGGCAAGGCGGTAGCGCTGGTAAATGATTCGGCCACGCCGGAGACATCGTATCCACGCCCGTCGATGGTGACCGTCATTTTGCTCTCCAGCGTATTCGCACCAGGCCGCACGCGGCTATGACGGCGGCGGCGGTTACAAAGGTCAGGCGCGCGTGAACGAGGTCCACCAGCATCCCGCCGACGAGCGAGCCGAGCGCGTTCGCCAGGTAGGACGCGCTCATCACCATGCCCATCAGCGTCCCAAGCGATTCCTTAGGTGCTGTCCGCTGCAGGAGCGTGTTGGCGCAGACATTCTCAAGGCCGTTGCCGAAGCCAGCCACGACGGCACCGGAGAGCAGAACCGCCGTCATCGGTGCCAGACCCATGGCCAGGTGGCCAATGCCCTGGCCCGCTATTCCGGCACTGAACAATGCCGCCGCCCGGCGGCTGATGACCTGGGCCCGGACGGCGGAAAGCGAGGCAAGCAGCGCGCCGATGGCGATGACGCCGAGAACGAGCCCGTAGACGAAGCCGCTTGAGTGCAGGTTCTGCTCCACCAGGACAATGAGCGCGGGCCGGTCCATCGACGCGGCAAAGGCCACTCCCACCAGGCCGATTGTCACCGATGCCATGACGCGATCGGTCCTGACGATGGAAAGCCCGGCGATAGCCTCGGCGAAGAAGCCGCGATCTGGCTCCGCCCGCCGCTCCGGCATCGCTGTCGGCAGCCTGCTGAGCAGTAATGCCGATATCACGAACGAGGCCGCGTCGGCTGCCAGCGCCCAGCGGAACAAACCCGATCCGGCGGCGAACCCGCCGAGCGCGGTCCCGGCCGCGAACCCGATGGAGATCGCCGTCAGCAGCAGACCGTTGGCCGCGGCGAGATGCTCGGATCGCACCGTCCGGCCGACCATCGTCGATGAAGCCGGGGCGCTGATCGTCGCGGCCGATTCCGCGATGAAGATCAGCACGAGCAGGACGGGAAAACCGGGATCAGCCAGCGCGATCGCGCCGAACACAACCGCGCCGACCAGGTCGCAGCACATCATCAGCCGGCGGAGCTCGGTGCGGTCGCCGATCGCGCCGGCGAACGCGCCCATGGTCCTGGGGAGCACCCGCACCAGGAAGAACAGGCCGATCGCGAGGCCGGACCCGGTGATCAGGTAGACGTGGACGGCGATCGCGGCGACGGCCGCCATGTCGCCGATCTGGGATATGAGCCGGGAGGAGAAGAAGAGCGGGAATCGGTTGCTGCGCCACCAGGCAGGTTCCGGCATCGCCTGATGCGCGGGCAGCGAGTCCTGACCTGGCAACGTCATGCCGCCCCTCCTTGTCGGTCACCGGCGGATTCCCAGAGCGCTCGCGGCGAACCGCACACCGCCGTCATGCCGTGGGCGGTGTGATAGGGCCACGTCATGACCGGGTCGCTGGTCCCGGCCGCGCCGAACATCTGGACAGCGGCACGCGAGCAGGCGAGGCCGGCCATGACGGCGTCGGCGACCGCCGCCAGCAGCCGGTGATCGCCGAGCTGCGGCTCGTCCCGGCCACCAGCGCAGCGCCAGATCCCTACCCTGGCCAGCGCCAGGCAGACCGCTGCCTCGGCCAGCCGGTGTGCCGTGCTCTGGTGTTCGAGCAGGCGCTTGCCGCCGAGAACCCGCTCGCCGGCCCGGTCCTGAGCGATCTCAAGACAACGCCGGCCTACCCCCACAGCGTAGGCCGCGCAGGTCAGCAAGTCCCGGTCCACGGACATCCGGCTGGCTGGCGCCTCAGCTGAAAGTTCCGCGGCTGCCGTTGACACGGCCGCGTGCCAGGCCTGTTCCTGTCCGGCGGATGACGGCAGCGACCGCCGCATCGACAGCGTGGCGTGGCCGGCGGATCGGCGCGCGGCAACCCATCCCGCGAAGGCCTCGGCGCTTGACCCTGGATCGCGCCCCTCGCTTTCCCAGACGAACACGTCAAGGAAGGTGCGCACCGACCGCATTTGCGCCAGATCACGACCGAGCGCGCCAAGTTCTTCGAAGATCAGGCACCATTCGAGCAGCCCGAGCGGCTGGCTGTCGCCGTCAGCGGTCAGGACTGGCGTAAGGCCAATCAGGTCGAAGACGTCCCACCCGCTGGCCGACGCCGGAGCGATTGCTGCGCGGTCGCGGATCGCGGCGATCAGCTGTCGGCCGGCACTGTCGAGGCTCAGGTTCATCGAAGCGCCCGGCCGATCGGGAACTCGCTGGCTATGAGATCAAGCTGCAGGTCAACCGGGCCGCCGGAAATGGTCAGCTCGGGCGCCTCGGCGACAGCCGCCTGCAACGTCACGGCGGCCGCGCCATCGATCTGACCGCCAAGCGCGGGCAGTAGTTCCTGGCCGATCCAGTGCGCCACCGACTGAGCGGCGCGGCCGCAGGCCAGCTTCGCGTAGGCGACCACGATCTCATCCATGTCAAGGCCGTCAGCGTGATAGGCGGCGTGGAAGGCCACCGCACGGGCGTTGTCCAGCGCCTGACCAAGCCTGACCAGGTCCGCTTTCATGGCCGCCGCCGCTCGCTCAGGAAGCCGGCCGCACTCGGCTGCGGCAGTGCGCAGCCACAGCCGCCCTCGGCTCAGGTAGTCAAAGCCCCATCGCTCGAAGCCGATGATGGTGGGCAGCAACGGCCAGCCCCGGTGCAGCGGGCCGATGAGCGCGCCGGCGTCAACCCGCACTTCGCGCAGGTCCACCTGGAAATAGGGAGGGCTAGCCAGCCTGGGGACCTCGATGAGCTTCACCCCTGGTGCCGCCAGCTCGACCAGAAACAAGCTGATGCCGCCGTACCTGCCCGATCCGACGCCGTCGCTGGTGCGGACGGAGCACAGCGCGAGGTCGGACCAGTCGGTGTGCAGGCTCCAGGTCTTCGTGCCAGTGAGTATCCACGAGTCGCCGGAGGGCTCGGCCATCGTCTCGATTCGCGTCAGGTCGCTCCCGGCCCCGGGCTCGGAGAGCAACAGGCTCGCGAACAGGCGCCCGGCGGCGATCTCTGGCAGCCAGCGGGAACGCTGCGGGGAACTACCGAAAGCCAGGATCGCGCCACCGACCGCGTGAACCGTCACAAGGTGAACCACGTCGGGCAGTCCGCGCATGCCGATTGCCTCAGCCACGGCCGCTTGCTCGGACAGTGACAACCCGCGACCGCCGTACCGCCGCGGATAGTGCACCGCCAGCAATTTTTCCGAACCAAGCATTGCGAAGAGCTCGCGATGCCCAGAGGCTTGTACCGCCCTATAGAGCACTGCGTCAACCTCGTTCGCGAGGCTCTGCTGCGCGGGGCTGAGTTCACGGCGCATGGCCGTCGGGATTTCTGGTCGATCGGGCCGCTTCGAGTGCGGCCGCTAGTGGCGAATCCGTTTCGCCCGCTGGCACAGCCGACGATTGCCGCAATTGGTCAACGTACGCCACGAAGTCCGTTAGCAACGGGTTCGCGAATAGGGCTGTCACTCGCAGCCGAAGTCCGGTCAGGCGGGAAAGCCGGCCAACGAGGTGCATCGCGATGAGGCTGTCTCCGCCTACCGAGAAGAAGTCATCCTCCAGTGACAGGTCCTGGCGATCTAACAATTCGCCGGCCACGGCCAGCACCAGCGCGGCCTTATCGTCCATCAGCCGAGTCCTTTCGTCTCGGTCAGATCGGCCGAGCAGACACTGAGCAGAACGCGCTAATTCCTCCTGGAGCACTGACAGCCAAATTAGTTCCTAGCACCGACGGCCACCCGACAGCTTCTGTGCTCCGAAACTCGCACCGCTGCCGAGAACTGACATCCCAAGGCGGGTGCGTTAGGCAGTCATAACGCCGAATATTTACGCGACGTGTGCTGACGGACTCCGATCGTAGGGCACGCAGATTATCCTGATCGGTGCTGGCTGTTCGGCCAGGACGCTGCGGCGATCATTTATCAGGGCTGGCTGCACGGCAGCCACCGGTGAGGGACAGGGGCATCCGGTGCTCGAAAGAACGCGGTCGGCGATGGCGCGCCGGGCGGCGGTGGTGTTGAAGGCGATGAAGTCGAATTCGTGCGGGGCGCCGGGGTGAAGGTGGAACTCGACGGGTACGCCGGCCTGGCCGAGGCGCGGGGCGTAGGCGAGGTCTTGGTCGCGGAACATGTTGAGCTGGGCGACCTCGATGTAGGCGGGCGGACGCCTGGCCAGGGCGGCGTAGACGGGGGTGTCCGGGCCGCCGGCGACCCTGTGAGCCGGCCGGAGCCCGGACAGCGCCGGGCTCCGGCAGCTCCGGCGACCACGTATACAGCCACCCGGCCTGGCCAGGCCAGAGGCAGGGACTGGCCGGCCTGCTGGCCGGTTACCCGGTGACTAGTTCGGCGAGGTGAGCCAGAGAGTTGCTCAGATGATCTGCGGCAAACGGGGGGAATGGGAATGGGAGTCGCTGGCGGAGGGAGTCGGGGACCGCCGACCAGTCATAGGAGAGGGTGGTCTTGGTTCCGGATGGTCCGGCAGGGGCCAGGTCGTAACGCCAGATGTGGCCGACGATCTGCGGGTTGCCATCGCCGGTGTCCATGCCTGGCTCCCAGGAGATGGCGCGTGGCGGGTCGAACACCTGCACCCGGTTGGCCATCCGGTAGTGCCCGCCCGGGACGTTGTCGTTGTACATGGCCATCCGGAATACCTGACCCGCCGCGGTCAGCGGCTGGCCGTCAAGGGGCTCGCGGACCCACCCGGTGCCGTCGATCGCGGCGTGCTTGGCGGGGTCGGCGAGTACGGCGAAGATCGCCTCGGCTGGGGCGTTAATGATCGTGGTTGCGCTGATGGTTTCGCCGGTCATGGTGGTGCCTCCTTGTGAACTCAGCTGGGTACCGGATCTGACGCCCGGCGCCCCGGCCTGCTTGGTGCTGCTGCCAGTCATCTGCTTCTCCTTTCCTGGGCGATCCGCGAGATCGGGGACCGCTCTTGCAGGGAAAGGACGAACGGTGAAGCGGGCGCAGGACATATCCGGGGAGAAAGCCAGGCAAGGAAAGCGAGAAAACCAGGACGCGGTCAGCCGAGCTCGGACCGCACCTTGCGCAGACGGCCCTGCAGGAGGCGCTGTTCGACCTCGCTGGGCGCCAGGGTCACCGCGGCGTGAAGTTCTCCGGCCGCGTCGCTCGTGCGGCCGAGCCGGCACAGGTTGTCCGCCAGGGCAGCGTGCCACAGATGGGAGTACTCCAGGCCGGCGATGGTCTTCAGGGCAGCCAGCCCCGCCTCGGGGCCGTCGCGCTCGGTAACCGCGACCGCCCGGTTGAGCGCCACCACCGGGCTGGCCGTGATCGGCCCGAGCAAGTCGTAGAGGCCGACGATCCGGTCCCAGTCCGTCTCCTGCCAGCTGGGAGCGGTCGAGTGGGCCGCGGCGAGGTGAGCCTGGATCTGATAGGGCCCGGCGACCCCGCCGGTCCGGGTCACCGCCTCGGACAGCCACGCCGAACCCTCGGCGATCGCGGCTCGGTTCCAGCGGGTGCGGTCCTGGTCGGCCAGGGTCACCGGGTTACCGTCGGCGTCGGTGCGGGCGGGGGTGCGGGCCGAGGTCAGCAGCAACAGGGCAAGCAGGGACAGCGCCTCGGGCTCGCCGGGCATCAGGCTGGCCAGCAAGCGAGCCAGCCGGATCGCCTCGGCCTCGAGATCGACCCGGGCCACCGCGTGCCCGCCGGTCGGGGCGTGGGCCTCGGTGGCGATCAGGTACACCACGGCCAGCACTGCGGCCAGCCGGCCGGGAAGCTCGGTGTCGGCGGGGATCGCGTAGGGGATGCGGGCCGTGGCGATCTTGGAGCGGGCCCGTACCAGGCGCTTGGCCATGGTGGCCTCAGGCACCAGGAAGGCGCGGGCGATGGCCGGCACCTCGAGGCGGGCCAGCGTGCGCAGCGAGAGGGCCACCTGGGCCTCACGGCTGAGCGCCGGGTGGCAGCAGGTGAAGATCAGGCGCAGCATGTCGTCGCGCAGAGACGTCTCTGGCTCCATCGCCTCGATCACCTCCTCGATCTGGTCCGGTGCGGCCCCGGTTCCCCACCGGAACGCGGCGGCCTCCTTGGCCGCCCGGGCTGACTCGCGTCGCAGCAGGTCAAGCGCCTTGCGGCGGGCGACCACGGCCAGCCAGGCCCGCGGGTTGTCAGGGATCCCCGTTCTGGGCCAGGCATCCAGGGCGGTGATCGTGGCCTCGGAGAGCGCGTCCTCGGCTACGGCCAGGTCGCCGATGGTCCTGGCCAGCGTGGCCAGCACCCTGGGACCTTCGCCCTTCAGCACCTCGGCCAGAGTGCCGGTGGCGTCCATGCCAGGGTGCCTAGGCGTGGGCCGGCGCTACCGGGCGAAGCTCGATTTTCCCCCGCCAGGCAGCCGGGATCTGCGCCGCCCACGCGATGGCCTCGTCCAGGTCGGCCGCCTCCAGCAGGAAGTACCCGGCCAAGACCTCCTTCGCCTCGGCGTAAGGACCGTCGGTCACCAGGACGTCGCCGCCCTTGCCGCCCGAGACGGTGATGGTGGTCGACATGGTCACCGGGTGCAGGGCTTCACCGCCGCGCATGACCCCGGCCTCGGTAGCCCGCCGGGCGAACTCCGTGTACTCGGGGGTGAACTCCATATCCGGCACCGAGTCCCAGTGGTGGTCCCGGTCGTAGTAGCACAAGGCCACATACAGCGTCATCGTCAAGGCTCCTTCCGTTCAGCCCACCATGCCGTACCGTTTTACCTGGGCGATCACGACTGCGACAACCCCTGCCACGGCCCTGGAACCCGTTTGGATCCGGGTACGGGGCGGGCTCCCCCGGAAGGGAGGCGCCCCGTACCCGGAAGACTGCGCCTTAGCTGGCGGGGCTGTTGTGGTAGGAGGCGATGCGCCAGCCGCCGTCGCGCCTGACCAGCACCCAGGTCGCGCGCACCAGGCGCTCGCTCGCGACAGCGTCCTGCCCGGGGAAGATGATCCCGTCCTCGCTGACCACGATGGCCGTGTCGCCGGTAAGAAAGCGGACGTTCACCGGGCGGGCGGCCACCCGCGACCCGTTGAGCGGGCCCGCGAACGCCGCGGCTATGTTGGTGCGGATCTCCTCGCGGTCCTTCTCGTAGACGCCGGGCTGGATCACGCTGGCGTCCTCGGTATAGTCGGCCGCGAACGTTTCGGCGTCGCCGGCTTCCCACGCCTGGTACAAGCGCGCGAGCACGTCGAGAACGGCCTGCCGGTCGGCGTCGGACCCTGCCGTGGTGATCTTGCTGGTCATCGGTCTCCTCGTTTCTCTCCGCGTGGTGGCGAGCGCCACCCGGGGGAAGGACGGACGGGCCCGCCCGGAGAGGACACCCCCGCGGCGCGAAGGCCTGGCGGTCGGCTTGCTGGTCCGGCATCCCGAGCTTGCCGGCAGCCAGCTCGACCGCTGGCTGGCCAGGCCGGAGCTTTGGCGGCTGGAAGCCGACCGCTCCTTCGGGGAAGGCCCGGGTACCCTGCACATCCAAGGCCCGAACCCCGCTGACCTGCACGGCCGGGCGTTCCGTGCTCTGGAGATGGGTGACGTAGCTGCAGAGATGACAGTGCAGGCCGCGCTGGACGGCGATCATGATCGGCTCGCTGTCCTGGCGGCGATCGGCGATGAGCTGGTCCGGCGGGCAGCAGACCTGGCAGCGGGCCGCGACGACGCCGAGCAGCAGGTGGCCATCGCCAGGAGGTGGGCGGGGATGCTGCGCCCGGAGAACTACCAGCCTGTGGAGTCGGAGGACGGGATCACGTTCGTGTTCCAGTCTCCCAGCGATGTCACGCAGGACCTGGCCAGCTCTCGCGAACCTCTGGAGCGCAGCATGACCGCGCTGCGGCTGCAGAGCACCTACACCAGCCCAACGGTCTGGGACGCGCCCACCGATGCCTTGATCACCGACCTGACCGCAGCCCGCCAGTTCGCCGACGACCTGCCTCCCGGCCCAGTACATCCCGCCGACCTTATCGCCGCCGTTGCCGCCGCCGCCATCGCGGCCCACGCCCGCAATCGCGCCGAAGTGCCGGACGACGATCTGCGGTGGGCCGCCGGAGTGCTCGCCGAGGTGGCCGCGCACCCATGGACTGAAGCGAGGAGCACGCCCGAGAGCAGGTACCGCATGGGGACTGACAGGTCGGCAGCGGCGGCCCTGCCAGCCCTGCTCCTCCCGGAGTTCGATCACATCCGGTTCGGCATGAATGCCCTGGAAAGAGCTCTTGTCCGCTGCGGTGCTAGCGTCCCGGACGAGGTCCGGATGATCTTCGCACAGGCTGCGGCGCCGGTCTGGACAGCGCCCTGCGAGGCTAACGGGACGACCTGCCGTCACCAGGTCCTCTGGTCTGCGGTGCTCGGCGGCCTGCGCGACTGCCAGCTCGGTGCCTGGGATCAGGGCGCGCAGCGGCGGCTCATCGAGCCACTGGCCGAGCCCTTCGACCAGGCCCTGCCCCGCGTTCAGACCGAGCGGCTGCTAGATGAACGATTCCAAGGGGTGCTGCGGCGCGTCGTGTCGGAAATGGGACGAAAGGTGTCCAAGATCGACGTTGCTACCCGACGTCGAACCCGGAGGCACTCGTGGACGCCGACCTGGACACCCTCGCTACTGCACTGTACGTCCGTATCGATGACATGCTGAAGGGCGCGCCGGAACAAGCGCCCTGGCGCCCGGTGATCGGGATCGCGCCGGAGCTCAGCGACGCCGAGGCTGTGACGCTGGCAGTGCTGCAGGCACTGCCCGGTCATGTCAGTGAGGCTCGGTGGCTGCGGTTCGCCCGGGGTCACCTGCGCCATCTGTTCCCCTGCCTGCCGGGCCAGCCCGGCTACAACAAGCGGCTGCGGAAACTGGCCGCCACGATGACCTGGCTGATCGGCATGCTGGCCCGCGACACCACGCTGTGGACCGATGACGTCTGGGTGGCCGGCTCCACCCCGGTGGAGTGCGGCCGGTCCCGGGAGACCGCGCGCCGCTCGGACCTGGCCGGATGGGCCGGGTACGGCTACTGCGCCTCGCACTCGCGCTACTTCTGGGGACTGCGGCTGCACCTGCTGTGCACGCTGCACGGGCTGCCCGCCGGCTTCGCCCTGACCGGCGCCAAGGCCGACGAGCGCCACGCGCTGCTGGACATCCTCGACGACCCCGGCCTGACGGCCGGCCGTGACGGCCAGATCATCATCGGGGACAAGAACTATTTCGGCCGTGACTTTGAGGCCACCCTCGCCAGCGCCGG